>Ga0326761_1000392_pt1 | contig 10461 bp, 6 predicted proteins | sample GCREP_P_FD_207739 | JGI IMG/M metagenome (GOLD analysis project Ga0326761, IMG submission 207739) | Hot spring water microbial communities from Geyser Creek Basin, Yellowstone National Park, WY, United States - GCR.EP_P | ecosystem: Environmental > Aquatic > Thermal springs > Unclassified... | reverse complement strand
TCAAGACCCCTAGAAGCCATAGCAGAGGTAATCCTAGAAATCCTCCCCTCAACCTCCCTCCTAGAAATCACAAGCAACCCACAACACCCCCGCCCCCAACCCACTACGGTAGAGGGTCAAGCTCCAACCTAAAGTAATCTACCAACAAAACCCCCATTAAATAAGCCTAACCAGCAGGCTCACAGACAAATGTAGCGACCGTAGTACTTGAAGTTTTCACACACTACTTACATAACAATCACAGACCCCTACCACTAACCCCCCCGGTTATAATCTTTGGAATCTGGATAGCTTCGAGGTAACCCCGGTCATAGTCATCATAGGATGGTCTGTTTCAGCAGGGCTCTTTAAAGCATGCACACTATCACTCATCGAAGCCCCCACGTGGAAGCATCGAGAACCCTGGGATCCAGTATAACACACATAGTAGTAAGACACCTGATACCAGACATAACCCCAATAATACTAGGATCAATCCTAATAGGCACCAGAGCAACCATACTACTAGAACCGGGCCTAAGCTTCCTAGGACTAGAAGACCTAAAGAGGGTAAGCCTGAGGACAATACCCTTCTACGCTCAGGAGACCAGCAACACTAATATCGGGAGCATACTGGCTAGTAGCGTTCCCAGGCCTACTCATAATGCTAATAATAAAGGGTAACGTCATTCTATCAGAGAATCTAGGTAAGGTTAATATCAATACACCCTTCCTGCTATAACCTGCTATAAGATATCCAGTGAAATAATATTAAGTTTATTAACTTTGGAACAAATGGGAGCAGATGGGTTAGTATGGGAGGTTAAGTTAGCAGACAAGGCGACGAGTAATGTCACATATTCTAAAGTATCTGAGAAAGAATTTGAGAAAGGTCAAGGATACGATCAAGATTCCGCTAACTCGTTTCCTCCCTCATTATCTAGAACCACTCTATTCACTCACATTTGGAAGTTACACTTACGAGTACGCTCTAACCTACCTTCTCGATAATGAAGTCGTGATCAGCTTAGCTGTCACCTCTGGGACAGATTTAGAAAAGAGATTTAAGGACGTAATTAAACAGGGTACCCCCTTCAGAGGGGATATTTGTAAAGCTTACCCAGATAGGATACTAACTTGCAAGTCTATATACGAGATGTCTAGATGGAGAGGTAGAGGTAAGACAGTGGACTATAACCTGCTATCACAACTTATGGCTGATGTGAATGCACTTTACCTATGGCTTTCATATTCTAACTTCTCGGCTTCAAGGATACAGGTCATCAAAGGAGTTCATAAGGTCTCATTACGTAATTTTAACTCACACGTGATCGTCGATAATGCAGGTAGTTATGGTATAGTAGGCTTCCTCATGACTAGGTTAAATTGGAGTGATATAAAGCCAGCGGGAGATTTTAAACCTTACTATCCTGGTAACTTCCTCAACTTCTTACTTGAAGCTGAGGTAATAGCCTGTGACATGTCAACAGTTTCAATGGGAAACTTAAATGTCCGTTGCAATCCTTCTAAGCTTAATGTATTCGTAAGCAAGGATTTACGGATACCTCGCCAAAAACCCATATTAACATTAGTGTACTACTACCCGCCTGTATCCAATTCACTACCAGCTATAATAGCCTACAGGGAACTCAGTGATACTATGCTCTCATACCTCCTATTCGGGAAATCCTTAACCTTAGCACACGCACATTATATAGCGAAGACCGCGACCAAGGACGTTTTTGTTGAAAGAAGCGTTGTTGAAAAGTTCTACAATATCTTAGCTAGCTGTGTGGGATTAAGTTTCTTTGGTAATAAAATGAGCGTAATTAGTTTCAATGATCTCTTAAAAGACCTTAAGGATAAACGGATAGTTATAGAACATAATGGGAAATTAACGCACTTAACCTATAACTCGCTTAAGGCATATGATAGCTTAAAACGTAAGCCTTCACTCACGCCTTACAGCACTCCTGAAGACCGCTTGGTATCATACATCAAAAATAGCGTGGAAAAGAAACACGACTATGGCTATGTTTTTAGACTCTATAGTTATATGCGGATGTTAAAGGCAAAAGATCAATTTAATTATTTAATTTTATAGTTTTGCTAGTGGCACTTTAATTTCAAGATGCTAGTTCTGAAGAGTATGTTTGTAAGACTCTAGTACCGGTGCCAAAGTTCCATGATGTATGTACTTTTAAGAAATCAGCGATTATCATCTTTCCATGATGTGGCTCTCGAGTCAAGCTATACGTAAATCTATCACTAAACTCTACTTTTAACCTATCTAGCTGTTCCAAGATAATCGGTTTCTCTTCAATACGTTTATCTACCTCTATCGTTACTTTAGCGTTGCTACCTTCTAAAATATTTCTTAGAAGGTTCACGCTTTCCTCGGACATTGCTGATGTTAATATGTATAAATGTTCTCTGGCTAGCTTTGTAAGAGTCTCTAGCTCAGCACCGCTACATTCAAACACTTTCAAATCTAATCTCGGTATCCCAACATTTAAACCGCTAAACTTCAAAAATGCTCCTAGTAAACATCGTGAGATTAGGAATGGTTGGATAAGTGTAGCCGTGCATCGTGGTAGATAGAGATCCTGCTCGCATCCATCGCTGCAATAATCTGGTGTGAGGATATCGGTTACAAGGTTAACCATTTCTGTCTCGATTAGTAAATCAAAAACGAGGTTTCCAAGCTTCTCTAGCACTTCTTTTACATCTTTGTCAGAAGTCTCGCTTGAAACCCTGCTGATAACATGGTTAATGACTTTATTCTTTATATTTGCCTCTCTCAGCAGTTTCCATAGTATTACTGATGTAAACGAGTACCTGTCAATATATACTTGGTTCTGTAGGAGGTTGACTACAAGATTGTTCAAAAGCTCGATGATAGCCTTGACCATGTGTGATACGAGAGTCCTCGCATCCATACCTGCTTTTTTCAAATCCTCTCCTACTTCTATCCCCTCTTCGATTCTATCCAATACGGTTTCAGTTACCGCATTTAAAATCCTGTCTCGGGTCTCAGGTTTGCACGACTCCCTTACGCTCTCAACTACAATCCTGTCGAGCTTTTCCCATGTTTTAAGAAGATTGCCAAACATATTTATGATTACTTGAGGCTTGAATATTGATACCTTTTTATCGCTATCCACATCAAGCATAAAATCTTTAAATTGTTGTGATAGAGTTGGGAATAGTCTAAGGCTACCGTTTTTAGTGTTTTCGATAACACCAGCTGTCGTATACCTTCTATAAACATCATATGTGTAGGCGCCGTAGCGTTCTATATGAGGCTCAATACTACTTGTACTTAATAGAATTGCATGGGCTAAAGTGTGAGCGAGTAGCTCGTTAACAAACCTTATGAAGTCGTTGCTACTTGTTATGTCTTCTACTAATCTTTTCACCTCGTTTGCTACTAATAAGTTGTATTCACGTTTGCCCGTAGCTAGTTTAACTTTTAGCATGTCATTTTCTAGGTCTAACTCGATATTATAGTCTTTCTCCCATAAGCTGACATTCCTCCATATAAACTTCGACACTAATAGATTAATGAGGGGGACTTTAACGGAGACTTCATTACAGGAATCAACGGAACAAGTGCAGAGATAAACAGAGCAGGTAACCGTTAAACTCTTCTTTAACACATCTACGAAAACTTTAACATAGTCATTATCTATCAATAACATGAGAGCGTTCGTATTAAAATAAGGGGTAATTATTGGTTTCTCTAGTTCTAAACGGACTTTACCTAAAGTTTCAAATGAAATGCTTAAGGCATCAACTTTCTTGATACATCTAGCGTTTTCTGAAACGACGCATACAAAGGGCAACCTGTAGAACTTATCAAGTTTTTCGATCTCATAAGGAAGAACGGTGTTGCGAAGTTCTGCGTAAACTCTAGGGAAAATCCTTCTACGGTACTCGTATTTCCCACGTCCCTCATAATCCTTGCAAAGGAGGGTCCTCTTACGCAAGTCATCCATGCACTTATCACATTTCTCTCCCACTTTAAAGGGATCTGTGGAGATGAAGAATCCACCATAGCATGTGGATACATAGTTTAACGTCGTCGGGGAGTATCCCTTAACTTTACTCCTTCCAGAGAATATGCCTTCCACACACTCATGGTTTAAAACGAACTCTGGATCATCACGCTTACGATTAAGGCTCACATCTCTATCTCTACATTGACTTATCCACTTATCAACTGTGTCTTGACCGAAACCATATTGTATTTCAATATTGCCACTTCCGGCCTTTAGGGGAATCTCTACAAGCTTCATCCACTTTTCCTTTTTCTTTCCATCACCTACAACCCGTGGTATGATTAACCTTTTTAACACTATACCGTCTGGTCGATCCTCATAGTCTCCGCAAACAATTACATCGCATCTAATGCTAAATTTTTTGGATAGATCTGTAAACTTTTCTCCTAGCTTCTTAAGCCGTTCACTAGCATTTTTAAGATTGGTAATAAACCAGACGTAATCACCTTTCAACTTCACGCTCCCGTATGTGCTTTCTCTTATAGTGATTGGTTCAAAGGGGGGGATGCGCGTAAATATATCTTCGAAATCATATTCCATCCTATTCTCTACTTCTTCAATATTGGGAGTAAACGATACAACTACTTTATGAACCATGGGTCTAATGAACTCTGATAAGCCAAGATACTCGTTAAGCACGTCCTTTAGTTTAGGCCTCGTCATCAGGTCACACCTCTACTCAAACACTACTATCACATAATTCTTCGATGCGAGCCTTTAAATTTATAAGCAACTGTAACACATCGAGTTCCTCCTTAGTAGGTAGCGTTGTTCCCCTCCTTTGAAGCTCGCTCCAAACGGCACCGGTAATGTTTTCTATACTTTCTTTCAATTGATGACATCGTTTTTTAACACTATCTGGATTTAGACTGGCGTAAAGCTCTTCTAGCTCACCCACATACTTATTGTAGATCTCATGACATCTAAGATGTTTAAGTCGAGGTAATGCGTGTTCTAGCAGATTACAAGATTTATAAAACAAGTCTAATGCTCCTATAAGGTTATCCAGCTTTCTTTCAACGTCGGCCTTGACCCCTAGTTGTTTAAGACATTTTTCAGCATTATCATACGGCAATATCTCTTGTAGAACAGTATCTATGGTTTCTTTATCGACGAGTTTCTCTATGAGAGATCTGTTATTTAGTAGAGAGTTTCTTAATTGGACTAGCTTTCTGCACTCGTCATTTGGATCTCGAACGTCTGCTAGCCCGCCAAGTTCCTTTTGACCCTTAAACGCGTTTAGTGCAAGAAGTATTCTTATGACTGCAAGTTTTCTAACGCCTTCAAGATCGTTTCCTATGGATACTGTAAACTCCGTTGAGTAAGAGCCCATCATTTGGCCACCGCACTACCTTTAATGAAGACTTTTATGTCTTCGCTCTCTATTAGATTAAAAATTCTAACGTACTCTACGGGGTTATTCCTGATTATCATTAATGCTAGAACCGTGTTCAGCGTGTCGTGAAGCCTTCGACCAGCTCTTCCAAACCTTTGTATCACACTTGAGAGCTTGTCTAGTCCAATATTGGCTACAATTGAAATACCAGGGTAGTCTACGCCTAGTTCAAGAGAGCTTGTTGCTATTACGGTATACAACTGTTTATTACTTAACTTCTCGGCTATACTTTGTCTTTCTTCAAGCTTCACATCAGCGAAGACCTTCGCTAACTTCGGGAATAGCTGATCCTTTATCTGGCCGTTCTGGTTTATGGTATTCAATATCTCTGATGCTTTTGTGTTACCTCTACTACTTGCTTCTCTCAATAGGTCTCCATAATGTTTTAAAGAATATCTGTATCTTATAGGGTCAAGGCGGGAATACTGCTTTCTAAGTCCTGCGTTGTCTAAAGGAGACCCCTTACTTAAATCATTTTCAATAATTGTATGTAATCTATTTACTTCTTTTACGTTGTTTAGGAATATTACTGCTTGTTTGATATACGTTCCAAGGACTTCATGGATCAGGTTTGTGAAGAGGGTTAAGATAGCTAGTTGCGATGCATAGGTCTCCCAAGAGTATTGAGGATGCACAAATACTACAGCAAGTATTACGAACTTCTCCACAAGAGCTGTCTTCCCTAAATTGATTAAATTGTTAATTTTATTACTTGCGCTTCTTAAAACATCTTCAAATGTGATGGTTAAAGCGTTTCCACCACTTAGCTTTTCTGCAAATTCCCTCGCATTAGTTAATGTGGCACTGGATATGACGAGTTTAACTTCTCTTCCACCTACCTTGTTCATAAATTTAAGCATATAATGCAGAAGGCCTAGCTCTACGGGTTCGTATTCGTGTGCCTCGTCGAGTATGATGAGGTCAACGTCAACAATATCTCTGACGTCTAAATCCGAATTATCTTCCCTTATATCTATGATCCTGTTAAAGCATGTGTGAAGGTTGGTTACAATTATGTTAGCTTCTTTGCTCCCCCTTCTACTCCATTCGACGAAATCATAATCATAAACCGAGCTATCCTCTTTGCATATAATCTTACCCCTATTAATATTTACGTCTATATAGAGTTTACCTCTATTACGGCACTTTATACCCCTGAATGGCACCTCTCCGCAATGACCTCTCTTACACTTGTCTATTTCCTCCTGTACTCTTTTTTCAAGTTCATGTGTATCTCCATCTCTGATAGCCATTTTCAACTTGTTTAGATTACCTAACCTATTGTTGGCTATTCGAATAAGTTCGATTATCCTATGTGCTTGATCTATCTCTAAGAATTTGCGAGGATAAATGATAAGTGTTTTGCCTCTACGCCTTTCTTTCAGATCCTTTAGTATCTTGTATAGCATTATGCTGAGGAACACTTCTGTCTTGCCGGATCCTGCGGGAGCGCCTATAAATATTGCCTTAACGTTCCTGTAGGTCTTCAATGCTTCAAGTATTCCACGGAGTTGGAAGTACGTAAAACCGTTGGAACCCCTATTTTTAAAATATTCTTTTAATATATCGACATATAATTGGGCGTAGCCTCCCAACTCTTGAACAAGTAGATCCCACAGCTCTCTTTCCTCATCAATACTACTATTAGGGGATGGTAGAAGGGCTGCTCGAGTAATGTCCTCCGTAATCTGTTTACCTACTAGGAATAATGTTTGTGTTGTCATTTTGCCGGTAAACGGGCCAACACGTAGATCGCTTGTACGCAGTAAGAGATCGAAGTGGAAAGATCTGAACTTGCCATCATCCACGCGTATTAAGAATCCCCTCCTAAGTAGCTCGTCTATGCACTTACCGGATATTGACGCCTTATCACCGATCTCATCTAAGTCACGTTTTGTAAGGTAGTAGCTTATATCTCTTAGATTACAAATTATGCCTTCAATGTTCTGCTGTGAGTTACCACAGATTAGCCTTGCTTCATGTTCTAGTATTAAATGGTATAGTTTTCTCAAATTTTCCTCAGAACATTGAGGGGAAGACATATGGAGATGCCCTCCGGTACTCTCTCAACTTGTCGAGTTACTGTGGGAAGCTAATAAATTTTCAACGGACTCTCTACCATTAGTTAGCTCATCTTCAAATTGTTTGTGGCGGTTTTCCCGAAGCTCGCTTAATCATCTTTATTATCATCACCTTTCTAGCCTTGCTTCTACCAAGGGTTCCTGGTGCTTCTGCTACGATTGAGTCTTTTAACTCGATGATCACTCCTTGTTGCGAGAGTATGTCTTTTAAATTCCCGTACACAATTTCACCCTTTTTATCAAAGCCTAACATCATGTATATTTGGGCTTTAGGTGCTTGGTTTAATATTTTTAACACCAGATTGGCAATTGTCTCCACATACTTTTCGAGATTATCCGTGTCTATAGTCTTTGTTGAGATGCTCGGTAGGTCCATGTTAAGGAAACTATATGGGATCACGTACACATGTGATAAATCTTCGTAGGCTACCTTTCCGGGATATGGTGGGTCCAAAATTACTACATCACATCCCCTATAGTCTACGTCGAAGGCGTCCTTCATAGTTATAGCTATATTGCCGCTGGATTGTAGTATATTGTTAGGTATAGTTTTACAGGTTTTCTTCAACTTCCTCACGTATGTAATTATAGTCCCTCTTCCGACCGTCTTCACGTTATCTATGTCCCCTGCTATAGGGTTAAGCTCCACTGGGTATCTCGGGATCCAGAAGCTTTTCACCACAAGCCCTGGGTTTACCTTACCATAGGGTTGATAGTAGAAAGCTAGTAGGGATGCAGTTCTAATAATAGTACCGACTGCAGCTACCGCGACTTCAACCATATCCCTATCCTCTTCAACCACATATTCTGTGAACAACTTTAATGTTAGTAGCTGTCGTGGTGTGAAGATCTGCTCCCAACACTTTATACCCTCCTTGAGAAGCCTCCTCGTCTCCCTACCACTGGTAATCGGCGTACATCCTCCGCTTAACCTACTCCTAGCTATCCTCTGTGCCTCTTCAAGGTGAGCTGCCACACTCCTATCCTTGATGAGGCTTACGAAGCCCCTCTCTAGCGGATCCCCTGCATTGTACATTTCGACAACGTAAGCATACACCCCCTTTGATACTTCAACCAGCTTCTCCCTCGGTAGCTTTACTATATCACGGATCCCCACATTCTGGTCTTCAACCAGCTCCCCCGTCTCTGTAATAGCTATCTTTAGAATGTCGCCTTTAACTCTAAAAATTCCAACCCACCTAGGAGCTATACAGTACTCTCCACTACACCGTTTAGTTAGGAATGAGTGGACGTAGCAGTGACCATTCACACACCATATATTCTCAAGTTCCTTCGACACCCTCCTTAGAGCCTTTAAGATAACGGATACAACGTTATCACACTCTCTAAGAACCTTCATTGTTGCCTTAACGACGATCGTGCTAGTAAAATTCACGTCACTACATAGCACTTCACCTGCTCCAAGGAATAAAGCCTCAAATAGCGTAGTACCACCACCACACATGGGATCACATATTTTCAAGTTTGATAATATCTTTGAGCTCCTATGAGCTAGTCTGCTCGCTACGATATCAGCTACCTGGTAACCGGTAATACCGGCACCTTCGAGAAGAAGCATAGCGATAGCTAGCGCAGGCCTCCTACCCCACCATTTAAAAAGATCATAGGGCAGAAGTCTCCTGCCAGACTCGTACTTCCAAGCATCATTAAGGCTTAAGGTTTTTGGCTCAGCATTAGATCCCCCTCTTTGCATTTAAAGAAGCACCCTCTAGATAAATTTCAATTTTAGCAAATTAAACCTTTATGTTGAATTTTAAACTATTTAAATCTAGCAACTAATACGATATGTTCTGAAACGCGTGTAAATTTGCTTTTCATTCAAGCTCACTTCACGACTCCCTTATAAGTTACCTGGAAGACCTCGTATATACGTGTTCCACTTCTAGCCTTTCTTAACATACTTGGAGCTCCTTGCATAAGCATAGGCTAGTCTATAGTATCTCATGCTCCTCTCATGTGTTATGGCGTGTACTTCGTTAAAATCCCTACTTGCTATGATTATTACGCCTTTGAAGTCCCTCTCGCTAAGGTATTCATTTCACCTCCTACCTAGTAGGAGTCCCCGAACTCTTCCTGTGATACGAGTTTGAACGTGCCACTATAGTCCCTCTCATCCTCGTAGGAGTAGACTCTACTGATATCATTACATACCACACGACACCCTCCTTTGCCACAACCGTGTACGTGTACACGGCTACCTTACCTACGGCGGCGAACCTATAGCGGACTACTGGAGAGTTAAAGCCTAAGACCGAGTCTTGCATAGACTTGAACTTCCCATAGTCGAGGGTCTTAATGTAAACTCTTGGATCTACACTGTAGACGTGGAAGCCCTCAGGGTTTCATTCCCATCTTCTAGAGTAACCTCACGACGACTCTCATCGTTTACGGGCCTCCCATAGGGGTTAGGGGTGACACCTGTAAAGCACGTACTGGAACCACTATACCCATAGAGGGGGAGTCCTACCATTCATGGGATATCGGGAGCTAGTTTTTTTAAGGAATTAAGAGTAGCTTAGACTATGGGTGGTTTAGTGTGTACGTTGAGGTTTTAAAGGAGATCATCCAGAGGAATGTTGACTTCGTTATTAGACAAGGGCTACTGGACGATGATAAGCTTGCAAAGTATGATAAGTCTAACGTTCACAGCATCCTCCAATACTGCCTATTAAGGGTTGAAGAGCTAGGCCTACTTGCACTACCTGAGTTTAAAATTAAGCTTGAAAAGCCAATAGATAGACACGAGGTTTTTGGAGAGCCTAGAGGGAGAGCTAGGTATCAATGGACTGTTAGGGTTGATGTTGCATACCTGAAGGGCTTAGAGGTGGTAGGAATCGGGGAGGTGATAACACCGGATGAGATCCACGGAGTACCACAGCCAGAGGTGCCTAGACCCCCATGGATAACCCCAGGTCATAAGATA
>Ga0326761_1000391_pt1 | contig 10469 bp, 13 predicted proteins | sample GCREP_P_FD_207739 | JGI IMG/M metagenome (GOLD analysis project Ga0326761, IMG submission 207739) | Hot spring water microbial communities from Geyser Creek Basin, Yellowstone National Park, WY, United States - GCR.EP_P | ecosystem: Environmental > Aquatic > Thermal springs > Unclassified... | reverse complement strand
GAGATGGTTAGCAAGGCCTTAGAGCAGGTCGTGAAGGACGTGAAGGTAGCTAAGGATGTTAAGAAGCTTCTAACAGGTCTAGGTGCGGGTAAGGGTTCTGTGCTGGCTTTCGACGAGTCTATGGAGGAGGTTTTGAGGCTTGCTAGGGAGACTGATATATCGAGGGTTCTGGAGAAGATTGAAGGGCTTAGGCTTCCCGCTACTAGGGCTAGATATGAGAGGTTCAACCGTGGGTGGATGGATGGTGTGGAGCTTGGAAGTGATCTGGAGAGACTACACTACTCCCAGCTAGCACTCCCTACACTCTACTTCCTAGCCTCTTTTGCTGACTCCAAGCTTCTGCTCTACAGGAAGGCGCTTCCCGCATCCAGAGGGCCTATATACGTCCTCCTCGATAAGAGTGGTAGCATGGTGGGTACGAAGATTGACTGGGCTAGAGCTGTAGCGGTAGCACTACTAAGAAGAGCTGTAGTGGAGGGGAGGAGCTTCTACGCTAGATTCTTCGACTCAATAGCGTACCCCCCGGTACACGTTAAGCCAAACTCTAAGACAGCGGACATCATAAGAGCACTCTCATACCTAGCTAGAGTGAAAGCAGGAGGAGGAACGGATATAACAAGAGCGGTGATAACAGCATGCGAGGATATAGAGAAGGAAAAGGGGAAGGTAAGCGACATAATACTAATATCGGATGGGGAGGACAGGATACCACTAGACCTATTATCAAAAACACTTAAAAAAGCAAATGCAAGACTACACACAATAATGGTACAAGGACATAATGCATTCCTCAAACACGTATCATACAGGTACATGACCGTGAAGAAGCTAGAGACAAAAGAGATACTAAAGGTTATAGACTTCGAATAACAAAACGTAGGTATTTTCGACCAGCGAAAGCAGGAATAGGTTAAAAATATTATCGCTACCCACAATTACTAGTAGGGGTAGAGGAGCCGGGGTGGCCGAGCGGTCCAAGGCGGCGGGCTCGAGACCCGTTGCCCTCGTGGAGGGCGCGCGGGTTCGAATCCCGCCCCCGGCGCCACGCTAGGTATTACATGTTACATTAACGATGATATCGTTTAGGTGTTGTGGGTGGACGTAAAGGATTTTAAGCTTGCCTGTGTACCTCTCTAACAGGAGCGGTGGTAAGAGGTGGCAGCCAGGCCTAAGGAGATAACGATAAAGATTAGGAGGAAGACTCCTACTGCTACAACTCTCATAAGGAAGGCTGCTGACGAGCTTAAGAAGGCTGGGTACAAAAAGGTCTTCTTCGACCCTGTTGAGGGGGCTACTGAGGTTAAAGTTATAGTCCAACTATCTGCAGGAGCTCCTCCTAAGACTCTGACGTTATACGCTCTCTAACCACCACCCTAAACCCCCATCTTTCCCCCTCCTTCATTTTAACATTGTTCTTCTGAGGCTTACAGCTACGTTTGGGTAGTCTGTTGCTATCCCGTCGACACCTCTTTCTACGAGCTCCCTCATTAACGTGATGTCGTTCACAGTCCATGCTACTACTTTGAGCTTTAGTCTATGAGCAAACTCTACAGCCTTCTCTGTTGCTAGGTTATACCTTGGTAGTACTATCTTACATCCTAGCTTAGCACATTCCACTATCTTACCCGGTGGTTTAAAGTACAGTATTCCTGTCGTAATCCCGTAGTTCGAAGCTTCAACTAAGGCTTCCTCGTGGAAGCTTATGATGGCTATCCACTCTTGAGCTTTAAGCTTCCTAATTAAGCTAACCAGTATCCCTGTATCACTAGGGTTCTTGACCTCTAGGAACAAGCCTATCCTCCCGGTGGCATGCTCTACAAGCTCCTGTATTGTTGGTACCTCCTCCCCACCTACCCTCCTCGACTTTAAGTCCTCTAATTTCATTAACCTCACGTTGGCCCTCGAACCATCATCGAATGTGACTATTTCGTCGTGTGACGCTATGGGGATTCCATCGGATGTAACCTGGACGTCGAACTCCGCTATGTCAGCTCCAACCCTTATAGCCTCCTCTAACGCCTTCAAACTATTCTCTCTAGCTAACCCCGCCGCCCCCCTATGCCCTATTACCGCGAATGGTTTTATTGATAGAAGTTCTAGTATCTTCACCTAGATACACCCATGTACCTTGCTAGCTCTGGTGGGGTTTTGAGTGCTATGGCTAGAGCTCCGTATAGAACGCTATCCTCCCCGAAGGTTGCATCCCTAAGCTCTGGCGGTTCTAGCAGGCTATACTCTCTAATGTACCTTCTAATACCCTCCAATATCAAGTCCTTGTTCTTGAGGAATATGCTACCACCTAGGAATACAACTTGGGGGTCGTATGCTGCAACTACGCTAGCCAACCCTGCAGCATGAACCCTGTTTATATAGTCTACGAGCTTTAACGCGAAGGCATCACCACTCCTCGCTAGACTGTAGAGGGCCTCCGGGGTTAAGGTGCCTTCTATCGCAAGCTTCCAAGCCCTACTATCACCACCCCACTCTAGAGCTTTAACATAAGCTACCCTAGGTATGTTGGCACCACCACCCAAGGCCTCCCAGTGGCCGAGACCACCACAACCACACCTAACACCACTATCCAAGTCTACAACAACATGACCAGCTTCATGGGAGTTACCTCTCCTACCAACTAGGAGCCTCCCATCAACAACGACGCCAACGCCAACACCAGTGCTAATGGTAACGTAAGCAACCTCACTTAACCCCCTACCCCCGCCTAGGACAAACTCACCCCATACAGCTGCAACACAATCATTAGCTACTACGACAGGCTTCCTGAAGAGCTCTACAAGAGGATCCCTAAGAGCAAAACTCCTAAGAGGATTATTAGGAGTACCGATAACCCACCCCTTCTCAAGATCCAAGGGCCCAATACTAGCAATACTAATAACGTCGAAAGAAAACCTGGAAGCAATACCAGCAATAGCCCTAACAACAGAAAGGCTATCACCAACCCTTGGAGTATCAACTTCAACCTTCTCAACCATAACAGTACCATCAAATAAGGCAACTCTAAGCCTCGAAGCACCAACATCTACAGCTAAAACCTTCAAAAACCCTCAACCCCACATGCTAGATTCCAACTCAGACCTTAAAGTTACCTTTATCCAATTCACGATAATGATAGGGTTAGTCATACGGAAGGCCTGCTTTTGTATAACGTTTTATCCGGTAGACCGGCTCCCTTGAAAGCCCTAGCTCTGTTGAGGCAACTCTCGCACTTACCACAATGTGCCTCCCCGCTTAGGTAGCAACTCCATGTCTCGTATACGAGGTCTCCTACCAGCTTGTAGCACTCCCTGATGTTGTCAGCCTTCCCCAAGCCCTCCCTCGAGGGACTCCATATTTCAACCCCCCTCTCAGCCCTGAAATGGCAGATGTTGAAGGCTGCTTGTAGCACCTCTATACACTCGGGCGAACAATCAGGGTACAGGGGTTCCCACGTGTCAGGCCTGGGCATTACATCATTGTAGTGTGCCCCGTAGATAACATACGTTTTAACTCCATGCATTTGCCTTAAGGTGAAGGCGTACGCTACTGCTATGGAGAGCATTAACACCCTTCTGACCATAGTTGAACGTTAGGACGTGGGCATCGCACCCCCTGGAGAGCCACCTGGCAAGGTAGCAGAAGCTATCGGGCCCTCCACTAACAATAGCTATGATTCTACATCGTCTCGACTCTACACTCACGAAAGCTCACCTTGACTCCCATGGATTCCTAACCCCTATTGGGATAGCAGAGGTTAGAAGACTAAAGCTCTAAGCCCTTGAGGAGCACGCACGTAGTAGGATTGCTTCTAGAACTACCTTAAAGCCTGTGGAATTCTCACCCTCAAAATATGATGAGGTTGAAGCTTCTAACGATGAGGCTTTTGGACAGAGGGTCCGAATGTGTCTGACTCTAAACAGAGGGTCTAACCCTTTAGCGAGGTAATAACGTTTAACATTGAAAGCCTAGCGTGCTCTCCGGCTTACAGTTTTTATTCATCAATTACATTCCTAACCTTCTTAATCGCTATTTAACTTCTTCGAGATCGTATACACCTTCATAGAACGCCTTATCGTGTAACGTCCTCATTAGGTTACTATAAATGGTTACTGTAAATAGCTCTTAGGTCCTCTCCTCCCAGTTCTCTGAGAAACCTCCTCCTATCACTATGGGATCGTGGTGTTAAACCAGCCCTTGATACTATGAACCCGTTCACGGCTGTAACTAGAGCTAGGAAGGTCTTGTCCACAACATTCTAAACTCCCCCTCAGCATATCCTAGTACTTCCTCTGCTAAAACTAGCATGCTATCTACACCTCCTTCAGCCATATAAGGTCCAGTGGTACGTTCTAGTGTGGCTTAAAGAGAGGTATGTATTGGAGATTACCTTCCTTAAGATCGTTCATGCTGCCTTGTACCCTTTCTCTGTCCTCTTCAGGATCCCCTTTTTCACCAGCCTCTCAAGTGCCAGCCTCCAGTATTCCCCTAACTCTGCTGGGTGTACACCGTACCATTCTACGAAGAGGTTCTTTAGCTCCTCCTCCGAGAGCTCCGCTCCCTTTGCTCTCTCGTCCTCCCTGTATATCCTTGCTATGAACTGGCTTACATCCTCTAGCCTCGTCCAGGGGTACTGGAACCATACCCATTCTTTGACCTCTATCAGGTAGTAGTCTGGTTTGATCTTGGCCACCGAGCTTATCCACTGCATTGCGGCTATCCTGAGCTCCTTCGGCCTCCACTCTCTCGTTATAAACTCTCGGGCTAGTATCAGGCTCTCCCCTGTATCCACTATGTCGTCTACGAGTAGTAACTTCTTATCCGACATGTCAAGCTTGTAAGGGTACTTTAGTATGGCCCTCTCAGCTACTATAGCTGCTTCAACCCAGTGCTGGCTTTGAATGCTTATGAGATCTGTTACATCTAGGAAGTCGCATAGAAGCCTAGCTGGCACATAGCCTCCACGAGCTACAGCTACTATAACGTCGGGTTTCCAACCTGAATCCTCTATTAGCCTAGCGAGCTTCATAGTCCAATCCACTATCTCCTCCCAGGATACGAGTTTAACTCTAACCTTGACCAACCTCTAACACCTTGACTTCCATGAGAGGCGACCGGATTAATACTATTTTGTAATCGACACCATGTCATATTATTGATGTGCGTAAATCAACAATATCAGCTTTTAAGACCGTTAGAGTAAGTTAGAGAACACGGGCTGTCTTTGTGATCGTGATAGCTGTTACAGGTATGCCTGGTAGTGGTAAGAGTACCGTTGCTAGGGTTATAGCTAGGAGGCTAGGTTACCCACTACTAGTGATGGGTGATGTTGTTAGAGAAGAGGTTGCAAGGAGGGGTTTGGAGCTTACAGTACACAACATAGAGGAGGTTGCAAAGAGGCTTAGAGAGCTTAGAGGGCCTGGGGCTATTGCAGAGCTTATTGTGGAGAAGGCTAGAGCTCTCAACACTCAAGGGGTTGTCGTGGATGGCGTTAGAAGTCTCGATGAGGTTAAAGTGCTCTCAAGCCTTGGTAGGGTCTACATAGTAGCTGTACACTCACCTCCAAACCTTAGATTCCAGAGGATGATCTCCAGGGGGAGGGAGGGTGATGTGAGTAGCCCTGAGGAGTTTAGGTTTAGAGATGAGGCTAACCTAAGGCTTGGTATTGGGGATGTCATAGCTCTAGCTGACTACATGATAGTTAATAACTCGACGTTAGAGAAACTAATAGAGGAGGCTGAGAGGGTAGCTGGTGAGATTGAAAATGAAGCTAGAGGTTATAGTGGAGACCGAGATCAGGCCGACTGAGGATGAAGAAAGGGTGTTAAGAGCTGTAACTAACTTCTTTGACGCGGAAAAGGTAGAGATAATCGACTCTGGTACATCCAAGATCCTAGTTGCATCGTCTAGTAGCATTTCAAGTCTTTTGAAGCTACATAGGGCTTTTAGAGCTGAAAGGATACTTGATACGGCTAGAAGCGTGTTGAAGAAGGGGGTTAGGGGGTCAATGATAGTATTCCATTTACACAAGCAGGCAGCATACATGGGTAGAGTGAGCTTCGTTGATGGCGATCATGAGTCACCACTTGGAGCGATAAGAGTTACCATACATTACAGCAACCCGGATGATATCATAGATTGGCTGGCACCACCAACATTTAAGGGGAAGCCGTTGTGGGAGAAGGAGATGCCAGCATAGTCCTGGGGAGTTTAGAAACCTCACTGTACACCATGCCTCTTGCTATAGAGTGTAACACTAGTAATGTTGAGGCTACCATTAGGGATATTAGGACGGCTGTGAGGATTAAAGTTGCATCCTGTAGTCTATAGCTGATGTAGATAAGAGTGTAGAGTAACTGTAAGGCGATTGCCCCCAGTATTATTAGGTGTGCGTTACCACGCAGTGTTAGCAGTAGGCCCCCTATACTTACGCCAATTGATAGTATCGATAGTATCGATGGTAGTAGGAGGTCTAGTCTCATAGCATTTACCGTTAACAGCATCCCCACACCTATCACTATAACCGCTGACACGAGCCTACCTAGGATTAGGTGCACGTAGGCTATCGCTGTACGGGCTTCAAGTGGCTTAAGCACCCTATCTAACTCCATGTATACATCGATGACAGTAGCTATATCACCATCCTCAACACCCCTAAGTAGCTTGATGGTATAGGCTTTCATGTAACCTTCAAGCTTTAACCCAAGGATCGAGGTTCTAGCAAGAAGCCTCTCAACCCTCCCTGTGAGCTCGTTTAAACGACTATGAGCAACCCCCCAACTCTCATCCGATCTAGCCCTCTCGTAGGCTAATGCTAAGGCCTTATAGAGCTCTGGCACCTCGTAGACCAAACACGCCACCTCACAGTCTGAAAGGCCTTGGTAGTAGGCTTGAAAGAGTGAAGCTATCACATACACCATTAGCTTTGGCGATGTAGATTCTCAGACTACCATCGTCGAACTCAGATAGAGATTGAAGGCAGGCACCACAAGGTACCGGGGGATTGGAGCCTTTAGAGTATACGAGGAGCTCCTTAAACCTCCTCGACCCACCCGTTATAGCGTTAAAGAGAGCAACCCTCTCAGCGCAAACAGTCAAACCGTAGGAGGAGTTCTCAACATTAACACCAACGTAAGCCCTACCATACTCATCCCTTAGGACGGCGACAACCTTGTAGCCCGAGTAGGGGGCGTAAGCATTATCGACGTAGGTTAAAGCTAGTGAGAGCAGATCCTCAGGGCACCTAGTCTCCAAAACCTCCACCTCCTATCACCCTCACATGCATCAAACCTAATAGCTTTAGCCTTAACGTCTAACAACCATGCTGTATCATCGTATCAAGGATTAAAGGATATAGGGCTCTAACCATTACACAAGAGTAGCTATAGAGTATGTATTTTTAAAGCTTAGAGCTTAGCTGTATAGCCTAGGGTTTATGTATGCTAAGAGCGTTTGCAGTAAGCCTACTACTCTTACTATCAATGGCATCAGTTGCCTCAGCACCTATAGCCTCTAGCTCTCAGCTTAATGTTGTAGATGTTCTAGAGAACAGGCATACCCTCGGGTTCCCCGGTATCCTAAACATTACGAGAATAGACGATCTGCTTAGCATATCCTCCCCTGATGTACGTAAGGCTCTTGAGAAGCTACTACAATGCGATACCCTTGAGTGCATAGAGGGAGACGAGTTCTCTGCCGACATTCTAAAGCTAATCCTCTACAACTCCACAGGAGTAGATATAGATAAGCTAAGAACCTTAAGTGATAGCCAGCTACTAGACATGATTGACGATACCGGTATAAGGGATCTACTAGAATCCCTTGGTAGGACTGGTAACGTCGGCCCATTGGAGGTTGATAGGCTGGTTAACGAGCTGGAAAGTGCTAGGAGTAGGGGGTCTATATCACCTCAAGCCTACATGGCTGCATTAGAGCTACTAAGGAGGATACTTGAGAGGAGCGGTAACCCCCAGGGTGAGGTTATTGAGAGAAGGCAGGTTGAGGCTATAAGGGAGGCTCTCGTCGAAGCCTCTAGGAGGGGTCTCCTCTCGGAGCTTCTTGAGAGGATTAGCGGGCTCTATAGGGAGTCTCAGGGGTGGAGCTCTAGCTTTAATAGCCAAAGGGGGGGTTCTAATGTTGAAAGCCCTAGGGTTAGGTTTGAGTTGCCCAGCGTGTCACCAAGTATACTAATGTTAATCCTGCTAGCTAGCCTGGCAATAATAATGCTCTTTAGCTCCCAAAGGTTGGGAGCCCTCATAGCCGGTATAATGAGGCGGAGGGAGGGTGAGGAAGTGGAGTTCAGAGATATCCCACTAACCCCCAGGCTTTACTGGAGTGGTGTGAGGCTTATTGAGAGGGTGAGTGGAGCGAGGATGGACGCTTCTACCACGCATAGAGAGTTCTTAGCCAGGATTGAGGGTAAGGTGGGTGAGCTTGAGAGACCGTTTAAGGGTCTAACTTTAAGCTATGAGCTCTACCGCTACGCAGGCCTCTCCGGGAGGGGTGTGGAGGAGCAGGCTCTAAGATACTATGAAGACTTGGAGAGGGCGAGCAGGGTGAGGAGTTCTTGATAGCGAAGGTTGTAGAGAAGGCTAGCAGTATCCTTGTTGAAAGGGATAACGAGATTAAATTGATACTAGCATCACTACTAGCGAGGGGCCACATACTCCTAGAGGGTGTCCCAGGTGTTGCTAAGACATACACAGCCAAGACAGTAGCGTCACTACTAAGTCTTAGTTTTAAGAGGATACAGATGACACCAGATCTTCTACCTAGCGATGTAACCGGGGGTTTCGTGTATGATCAGAAGACGGGGGAGTTTAAGCTTAGAAAGGGGCCTATATTCACTAACATACTCCTAGTTGACGAGATTAACAGAGCATCCCCTAGGACTCAATCAGCACTCCTAGAGGCCATGCAGGAGAGGCAGGTCACTATAGAGGGTGTGACAATGCCATTAGAGGAGCCCTTCATGGTTATAGCAACTCAGAATCCAATAGAGTTTGAGGGCGTATTCCCGCTACCCGAGGCTCAGCTAGATAGGTTCATAGCCAGGGTGCCTGTAGGCTACCCTTCAACCAAGGGGTTCATAGAGATTCTTAGGAGAGCTGATGAGATAGAGGAGGCTATAGCCAACCTTACCCCGATGGTAAGTAGAGAGGATGTTCTAAATGCTATAAAGGAGGCTTCAAGGGTTAGAGTTGAAGACTCCCTATACGAGTATATTGCCAGGATAGTTGAAGAGTCTAGGAGACATCCAGCTGTTAAGCTAGGGGGCTCCCCTAGGGCTGGGATAGCTATAGTCAAGCTCGCTAAGGCGTGGGCTTACATAGAGGGTAGGGGTTACGTTATACCAGATGATGTTAAAGCTGTAGCTATACCAGCCCTAGCTCATAGGATAATATTGAACCCGGAGTATGAGGTCGAGGGGGTGAAACCGGAGGCTGTAATCAAGGAGATTCTCGGCAAAGTCCCGGTACCAAGACCGTAGGTGAGCCGCCATGGCCAGATTTAGGGTTAGCGAGGAGGCTAGGTGGATGGTGTACCTAGGGCTCTCACTAGTACTCCTAGCGGCTTCTGGCCTATTCCTACTATGGTCTGTGGGGTATATGGAGAGAGGATCTATAGCTACATCGCTCCTCTCAGCACTAATAGGGTTTACACTACTCTCAAGCTCACTCTACACCCTACGACTCTCAGCCTACGTGTATAGTCTAAGTAGAGGTGTTGAGGGTGAGGGAAAGCAGAGGTAAGGAGGTTCTAGTACCGGGACTCCTGTTACTAGCCCTAGCAGTTATAGGCTTGGTAGCATTGCTGGAAAAGGGGCCCCTCCACATCCTAACAGCGCCGGGAGCATATCCAGGTAATAACGGCCCCCTTGGAACATCGATCCTATACCAGAAGCTTAGAGAGAATTACACGGTGATCCCTGTAACAAGCTGGAGTTACATAAGGCAAACTTTAAACCCATGTAATCTAAGTGTAGTAGCCATCATAGTATCCCCTGAGACTTCCTACACAGATGAAGATCTAGAGTCGATAAACTACCTGAAAGGCTCCTGTAGGAAGTTCAGCCTCCTCATAGCAGATGAGGGTGTAGAATCCAACAGGGTCCTAGAGAGTATAGGCTCTAAGGTGAGGATTTCAGGTGCAATACTACAACCTTACACCCTAGTAGCTAACCTGAGTACACCATGGGGTTGGAGTGGGAGAGTCTTACTGGATAAGGCTTCACGAGTTAACGTTTTACAACCTTCAGGTGACGTGATACCCATAGGGTTTGTAGAGATCCTAGCAACCTCGGTAGCGGTAGCATACTATGAGAAGGTTGATGGGGTTGAGGTTGTTGTTATAGGGGATGGATCCATATTCCTAAACCAAGTTTTAGACTCTAACATAGGAGAGTACCCTTTAAGCTTCATAAGATCAACTGTATCACATTTATGTGGTGAGCTCGGCAACTGCGTAGTCCTAATGGA
>Ga0326761_1000389_pt1 | contig 10471 bp, 7 predicted proteins | sample GCREP_P_FD_207739 | JGI IMG/M metagenome (GOLD analysis project Ga0326761, IMG submission 207739) | Hot spring water microbial communities from Geyser Creek Basin, Yellowstone National Park, WY, United States - GCR.EP_P | ecosystem: Environmental > Aquatic > Thermal springs > Unclassified... | reverse complement strand
AGCTGGAGGCCACTATTTACGCTGCATGGCGGAAGGTAGACAAGGAGAATGCTGATCGCTTGGCTGTTTCCCGGTATATAGACCGGTTTGAGGGTGTCCTATGGCGTAAGCTCAACAACGGGCACTATGGCCTGCTTGTAAGCTCTGATAAAGTAAGGGCGAGGATTAAGGAATACGTGCTGGAACTGAAGCAGGCAAAGAAAAATGGGCAAGGGCAAACCTCAGCTGATGGGAATGGTTCCGTAGGCTCTGAACATTTCACGCACAACGGGAACAATGGAAACGGGAAACCCTCAGCTGATGGCACTGGTTCCTTGGGCTCTATCTCTTTGCCCACCAACGGAAACGGAAAATACGACATAGACCAAATCATCCGCACCCTTGAGGAAAAAGGCAGCGTGGTAGTTCCACCACAGTTTGTGCACGAAATAGTCAGAGAACTCCGTAGTAGAGGGTTCTCTGTGAACTATTGGACAACTACTGGGCTTATTGAACTTGTGGGTGGAGATGATGAAATCCCATTTTAGGAGGGAACCATGCGGATATTTAACCCTGAAGAACTGTTTTATAACTCTGTGGTGGTAGACTTGGAGACCACTGGGCTTTTTGCGGGAGAAAGCCAGATCCTCCAGCTGTGTGCTATAAAGCCCACACCCAGAGGACCTGTAGTTTTCAACCGCTATGTCTATGCCAAAGAAAACCCAGCTTACTGGGTAAACCGCATAAACCCTGAGAGCCTAAAGAACTGCCCAACGGAGAAAGAAGTTCTCCAAGAGTTCTGGGCTTTCGTCCAAGACAGGGATTTCATTGTCTCCTATAATGCCGTTTTTGAAATGCACTTTTTGGAGGAAAGGTCGGAACTCCACCAGCTCCCGCACGGGAACCATGCCTACATTTGCCTTATGGAGACCTTTTCAGACTTCTTTTCTACTGGCTGGAAAAAGCTTCCTGTGGCTGTCCGTAGGTGCCTTGGTATAAGACCCTCTAAATGGCATGATGCAAAAATGGACGCTTACCTTGCTCTTAGGCTCTTTAGCTTTTTCTGTTTCCTTGACCGTCCTGTTCAGCTGGAACCGATCTGGGCTCCCAAGCTTTGGCGGGTGAAGATAACGAGGCTAAAGGAGAAGCCATTGAGAAAGCAACCTGCTGAATGGTCTGGAAAGGATGGCGAGGAGCTTCCTTTTTAGGTCAGCTGGAAGCTTGGGACAAGGTGAGGAAACTTCTTCTAGCGGAAAATTGTAGTATTGATACACGAGGGCTATTTCTTTAAAGTCTAACCCTGATGTTTTTTGGTCTATAGTTCAGGCTGAGGCTGGAGATGTCCAAATGAGAGGTTTTTTAGACCGACATCAAGCCCGAAAAGCAACCTGTGGGTTAACTAAATGAGGTTTATTTTCGCTTTTAGGGTTAACTAACTTTTAGATAGAAAGGAAAAACTTGGTTAACCTTTTCTTTTACCGAAAAGGGGTGTGATAAGTGCAAAAATGAATTACTTTCAGCTAAAACCCTTCCCACATAGGTTAACTAAGTTTCACTGTTTGCCTCCAAAGTTGGTTAACCACCAGGGTGTGATTAACTAAGGTTCCTTCCTTTGGACGCATGTTAGCTAACCCAGGATTGCGGTTAACCAAGTCTTTCCTTTTTGTGTCTGAGTTGGTTAACCCTCTTTAGTCGGTTAACTAAGTGTCTATGATTTTAGCCCATGTTAGTTAACCCGCCGTGTGGTTAACGAGGCTGTTCTAAAAATACAACTCCAGAGGGAGCCAACGGAAGGAATCCCGAGCGGGGAAGGGTAGCAAAAACTACCCTTCAAAGTGCTTGGCAAGTTCTGAAGGTAGCCCTCCTCTTCCCTATCCTTGGACGAATTCTACCAAGGGATTTGTCCCCTCTGAAGCCAGTGTTGGTGGAAGGGGTGTGGGATAGGGTGAGGCATTCTAAAGGGTTAGTTCCCTTTATCCGCTGGGTGGACGGTCCCAATAAGGGATTTTTAGAACAGCCTCATCCACGGCTTGTATTCCATCACCTGCTGGAAGGTATAAGGGCATTCCTGAGGGAAATCTTCTTCTTTTGGAAGCTTACCTTTGAAGTAAGTTAGAACCAACGCTTTGTTTTTAGGGTTCTCAAACCAATCCACTAATGCCCGAACTGCCGCTTTCCACGCCCAACGCAAAGTTTCGCTATCTTGGGCTTTTACCCTCAAGGAAGGGTTATCTTCAAAAATGTCCCTCAGTTCTCTCCTTGCATTTGTGATTGTTTCTATCCAATCGTAGCCCATTTCAGGCACATATCTGAAATTCTCCCACTTGTAAAGATGTTCCATTATGGTGGACATATGGCTTCTAACACTTCTAAACAGACTTTTCCCCATATCCTCTATTTCCTCCAGAAGGTTCTCCCAGTCCACAAGGTCCAACTCTTTGTTTTTGAGAAGCTTCAGATTTTCCTGCACCCACAGGTAAAAGTCTTTTTCATAAAGTTCCTTCAGGCTTTGGGCTTTTAGTTCCATGAGTTTTAAATATAAGCCCTTCTTCTATCTTACCCTATATTTTCAACTTATAGGATAAGACAAACTGGATAGGGCGGGTAAAGGGAAAGATGGCGGACGGAGATAACCTCAACAGGTTCCTGTGGGCATTTACCGTCCTATGGGAAAACGAAAAGTGCTGAACTGAGTTCAAAAATGAATTACTTTCGTTTAGACGGCAGGTTAACTAAGTCTTCCCTTTTTGTGTCTGAGTTAGTTAACCCTCTTTAGTCGGTTAACTAAGTGTCCATGATTTTTAGGAGAAGGGAACCTTTTGCTAATCATTAACCAACCCAGTCTATGGTTGCCAGAAGCTGACCTTAAAAATTTACAAGTTCCGTAAGCTTCTCTTGTAAAAGACGCTCAAAGTTAAAATTATATTTTGGTGTAGGCTTGAGGATGAAATTAACACTAAAATAGCTTGAAACACATCTTTTCAAGGCGGCAGACATACTGAGAGGGAAGATGGACGCCAAATCACCCAGGCTATACAAAATTCATTAGTATTTACGGAAATGGGGAGACTCCACTTTAGTATTAGCAACATCTGAATTGGTTGAAAAGCAAGAGTACCCTAAGCACCTAATATTGAGACAAATTAAATACACCCCATCTTGGAGAGGTGCTTTAATTTACTTTTTGAGTGTTTCTTCAAGTAATTTAATTCTATTTTCAAGTAATTTAATTCTAACCGCAAGAATAGCAAGTGCAGCAAGAATAGAAAAAGCTAAAGCGGGTAAAAACCCGAAAACTGAAGAAATAAAGAAAAATGCAAATAAATAAATGATAGTCAATATTACCCAACCTACCATGAAAAGTATTCCATGTCTTGTTTTATGATTTATAGGTTTTTCCTCCTCCTGCTTTGCCTCAGACTGCCTCCTATTCTTTTCGGCAACCAAAGCCAGCAACTCCTCTCTCAGCTTCTCATCCTTCACCTCTTCCATAATCTTTTTTATCAGCTCCTTGTCGTCCATATTTATAGCCTCCCACGGTATTTATTTTAGCAAAGTTAATTAAGTTGCAAACAAAAGAGGGCTAAATAGTTAACTCTGCCCAGTCCACCTTACCCAAGTCCCACAGTTAGCTAAGTTCTAAGGTAGAATGAAATTGCATAGTTGGCTTTTCTGAAGTTCTCTCAGGGAGTTTAGTCCTTACCTGCTGAAAAACAAGTCCTCAAAAAGCCGGTCAACCTTTAAGGATTCTCCAACCCTCTAGCATTTAAAGGTTTCACTTTGTTAAAAAGAATTCATAGAAAATACCTTCTGCACTTTCTTTTGCGCCTATGGATATATACAGTTGGTAAGCACGAATAAAGTATTCCTCAGCTTTTGCTTTATTCCCCTGATTCTTGTATAGCAAGCTAAGGCGGGCATAGGCTGTTGCTTCCCAGTATTTATCACCAACCTTTTTCACTCCCTCAAGACCCTCCAAAAGATATTTTTCCGCCTTTTTGTAGTCCTTCATTCTTCTGTATGCATCCCCAGAGCTAATTTTTACTACAGAAGCTGTGCGATAATCTCCATGTCTTTCGCTTATTTCTATCACCTTTTGGAAGTATTCCAAGGCCTTTTGATAGTCGCCTTTTTTATAATAGATAACAGCAATATTGGTGTAAGTGATAGCCTTTTCTTTTTCGTCTGTTATTAACCTTAAAGACTCTTCATAATAGCTTAAGGCTTTATCCAATTCGTCTTTTTCCTTGTATATCCCAGCGATGTTATTCAGGACTGATGCTTGCATCCTTGTATCTCCCAGATCCTGTGCCAAGCTTAGACTTTTGCTATAGTAGAGAAGTGCATCGTCCAAATAGCCCATTTTTTCGTAAATCAATCCAATTTGATTGTAGATATCCATTAAGCCTTTTTTGTCTGAAGTTAAACTTTCTGCCCTTTTCATATGCTCCAGGGCAAGCTTAAACTCTCCCAGCATTCTATAGTTCAAACCTAAACAGTAGTGTGCTTTGAAATTGTTTGGATACTTCTTAATTGCTTCTTTCCCAGCTTCCACCGCTTTTTTGTAGTCCCTAGCATTGTGGAAATTAAAGCACGCCTCTACCTCCGGCTGAGAAGTGGTAAGGTTTTCAGCACCCTTTTCCAGTTCCTGGAGTTCTATAAACACCTCTTGAGCATATACCTCCGCACCAATAGATTTATAAAGGTTATAAGCACGAGTAAGATATTCTCTGGCAGTTTCCTTATTTCCTCTATCTTTGTATAATAAACCAATATACCTGTAACCAAAAGCTTCCGAGGGTTTATTACCAGCTTGTTTAGCGAGTGCAAGACCATCTAAAAGATATTTTTCTGCTAACTCGTAATTTTTCTTGTCTTTGTATACAGAACCAAGAAGTAGATATACTGCAGCTTCAAATGGCTTAGCGTTTGCTTTTTTAACACCTTCAAGACCGTCAAGCAGATATCTCTCTGCCTTTTCATAGTCTTTTTTGTCTTTGTATAACCAACCAAGGGCTATATACCCAAGAGCCTCTGATAGTTTATCACCGACTTTTTTCACCCCCTCAAGACCATCCAAAATATATCTCTCCGCCTTTTCATAATCTTTCATTTCTCTATATGTATCCCCGAGGTTTATTTTTGTGAATGAGGCTTCACGATACCTTCCATACCTTTCGCTTATCTCTATCGCCCTTTGGAGGTACTCTACCGCCCTTCTATAGTCGCCTTTTGTGCGGTAGATTGTGGCAATGTTGTTGTAGGTCTCAACTTTGGCTATTTCATTAATTTCTAACCTTAAAGCATCCTCAAAGTAGCTTAAAGCCTTGTCTAATTCCCCTCTACCGACATATATTAAACCAATGTTATTTAGGAGAAGTGCTTGCATGTCTCTTCTTCCCAAATCCTTCGCCAAGTTTAGGCTTTTGTTGTAATACATCAATGCGTTATCGCTATCTCCCATGACATTATAGATCAGCCCAATCTGGTTGTAGATTAAAAGCAGGTCTGTTTTCTTTGAAGTTAAACTTTCTGCTTTTTTTGCATGCTCAAGGGCTAGTTTGAGTTCTCCTACCGATGCGTAGGCTAGGCTTAAGCAGTAGTGAGCATTTGCATTTTTGGGATACTTTTTAATCGCCCGCTTTCCAACTTCTATAGCATTTTTGTAGTCTTGAGTATACAAAAACATATAGCATGCCATCACTTCCTGCTGGGCGAAGGCAGAGTTCTTTACAGTCAAAAGGCTAAGGATGATAAAAAGAAGACCAAGAGCGATTCTCATAGCTTAGCCTCCTTAAATAGCTGTTTCATTGTCCTCCCTAACCTGAGAAGCATTATTTTATCCTATACCCAAGACCCAGTCTATAACTATCCCTATGGGTAAATGGCAGTTATAATATGTAGAGAATAAAACCGTGGGAGGTGCAATATGAAAGCCCTTTTCTCTGGTCGCCGTATTATTTTTCTTTTAATAGGCTTTGTTTTAATAGTAGCCTTTGTCGTGAAAGCACGCATAGATCAGAAGGAGAAAGAAAAGGCCCTTCCTTCCTTTGAAAAGTCCATAGAAACGGCGAACACTTTGCTAACTACAGATCTCGAGAAACTACCTGGAAGGACCTCACTTTCACTTCCAGATGCGGAAGGGAAGTATGGCGAATTAGTTCGTAAGTTTAATACAGCTGTAGAGGATTACTACTATAAACTAGTAAACTATAAAGATTGTGCTTTTCACCTGTCATTAATGCTTTATTTTACTTTTATGGGTATAGATTATACAGCTATACATAAGTGTATTAGCGTGAAAAAGGAATATTACGACTCTCTTTCAAAACTCAAAAGCACTTACAGAGAAGTATCAAAGGTTCTTAATCCAACAGTCAAGCTAATAACAAAGGAAAAAGATGAAAGATTTAAAGGACTAGACGAGTTCCTGGATGAGGTTGAACGTGCTAGTAATAAAAAGTAATCAAATTTCAACATTTTTTATGGAAGATATAGGATACAGAGGTTGTGAGTATGTAAAGGTATGCATCTGCCAGAGTATTAATTCCATAATTGCTTAAAATGTTTTTTTTTTGAATTGAGGCTGTTTAAAAAAATCCTTCGCCAGGGCGCCCATCCAACCTCTAATTGTGCATTAACTGGTTTGTATTCTTAAAACAACCTCAGCTTTACTTTTGTTTAAAATTCTTCTATAGCTAAGGGGAGGTATAGCCATGACCAAAAAAAGAGTGCTTTTAGTCTTTGTGCTTGTTGGAAGCCTTTTCTCTTTGCTTTGGCTTGCAAGTAGCCAATCAACCGCCTCAAAAACGCTAACAAAGGCAAATCCTTCGTCAACCTCTCCAGTTCCCTCCAAGGAAGCGGTCTCAGTTAAGCTTGCGGGCTTAGAACGTGGATGGGTCAAAAACGAAGGACAGTGGGACGAAAGGGCACTCTTTTCTGCCCCGGGATACTTTGGCACCACTTGGATAACTAAGGATGGCGAACTCTTGCATGTGGCGGTCAAAGGAAAAAAAAGCTGGGTAATCTCTGAACGTTGGGTGGGTGGCAAAGTTCAAACCGTAAAGGGAGAAGAAGAACTGCCCACTAAGGTAAGCTACTTCGTAGGCAACGACCCTTCCAAGCACAGGTCTAATCTTCCCACCTACAGGTATGTCTCTTTGGGTGAAGTGTGGTCTGGAGTGAAGGTAAAGCTAAAGGCCACCCAAAAGACGGTGGAAAAACTCTTTTACATCAAGCCCGGTGCTGACCCTTCTAAGATTGTGGTGGAGGTAGATGGTGCAGAGGGTTTGAAGCTTTCCAAGGATGGAGAGATAATCATAAAAACTGGTTTGGGAGAGTTAAAGCTTTCTAAGCCCGTAGCATGGCAGGAAAAGGATGGCAAAAAGCTTCCAGTGGAAGTTTCATACAAGCTAATTGGCAAAAACCGCTACAGCTTTGAAGTAGCCAAAGCAGACCCAGGCTTGCCCATTGTGATAGATCCGATTCTTCAGTCTACCTACCTAGGAGGAGGTGGTGACGATAGAGCCAATGCCCTTGCCATTCATCCCCAAACAGGCGAGGTCTACGTGGCGGGAGGGACCGAGTCTGAAGACTTTCCTAAAACTACTGGCGGGGCGCAGAGAAAGTATAGTGGAGGTTGGAAGGACGTCTTCGTAGCGAGGTTGAACAAAGACCTTACCCAAATCCTTCAGTCTACCTACCTAGGAGGGAGTGGTAATGATGAGGCTAATGCCCTTGCCATTCATCCCCAAACAGGCGAGGTCTACGTGGCGGGAGGGACCGAGTCTAAAGACTTTCCTAAAACTACTGGCGGGGCACAGGCGAGTAAGAGCGGAAGCTCTGACGTCTTTGTAGCGAGGTTGAATAAAGACCTTACCCAAATCCTTCAGTCTACCTACCTAGGAGGGAGTGGTAATGATGAGGCTAATGCCCTTGCCATTCATCCCCAAACAGGCGAGGTCTACGTGGCGGGAGGGACTGAGTCTAAAGACTTTCCTAAAACTACTGGCGGGGCGCAGAGAAAGTATAGTGGAGGTTGGAAGGACGTCTTCGTAGCGAGGTTGAACAAAGACCTTACCCAAATCCTTCAGTCTACCTACCTAGGAGGGAGTGGTAATGATGAGGCTAATGCCCTTGCCATTCATCCCCAAACAGGCGAGGTCTACGTAGCGGGAGGGACCGAGTCTAAAGACTTTCCTAAAACTACTGGCGGGGCGCAGGCGAGTAAGAGCGGAAGCTCTGACGTCTTTGTAGCGAGGTTGAACAAAGACCTTACCCAAATTCTCCGATCCACCTATCTGGGAGGAAGTGATAGCGATCATGCCAGAGCTCTTGCCATTCATCCTACAACGGGCGAAGTTTACGTGGCGGGATATACAAATTCCAAAGACTTTCCCAAAACCACCGGCGGGGCGCAAGCACGCAAGCGTGCATACACTAACCCCTTTGTGGCGAGGCTGAACTCAGACCTTACCAAAATCCTCCAGTCCACCTACCTGGGAGGAAGCGAGTGGGACGAGGCCTATTCCCTTGCCATTCATCCTCAAACTGGTGATGTCTACGTAGCGGGGGTGACCGTTTCTAAAGACTTTCCTAAAACTACCGGCGGAGCGCAGGCGAAATGCAACGAGTGCAGTGACGCACTAAACAGCTATGATGCCTTTGTGGCAAGGTTGAATTCAAACCTCACACAAATCCTCCAATCCACCTATCTGGGAGGAAGCGATAGCGATCTTGCCTATTCCCTTGCCATTCATCCCCAAACAGGCGAAATCTACGTGGCGGGACATACCCTTTCCTCTAACTTTCCTAAAACTGCTGGTGGGGCGCAGACCAAGTGCAACGAGTGTATTGCCTCCAGAGCTGGCGGTTCTGGTGACGCCTTTGTGGCAAGGCTGACTGCTGATTTAGCGGCGAGTAGAAGGTCCTCTGACGGTGGTGGATTTTATACAACCAGCTCCGTATCTTCTGTGGCGGGTGTGTGGAACATCCTCTTGTTGCTTTCTGTCCCAGCTTTTGCGTTAGCGAGAAGGATAAGAAGGAGATAAAGCTCTTGAGGCCCCTTGAGGAGGCCCTTAATAAACACTTTTAGGGAGGTTTAGCCATGAGAAAAAGGGTGTTTTTAGCCCTGGTATTGACGCTTTTGTAGCGAGGTTGAATTCAAGCCTTACCCAAATTCTCCAATCCACCTACTTGGGAGGAAATGGTGCAGATGAAGCCAACGCCCTTGCCATTCATCCTGCGACGGGCGAAATCTATGTGGCGGGAGAGACCAGCTCCACAAACTTTCCTAACACTTCAGGCGGAGCGCAGACAAGCAATAACGGAGGGAGTGACGCCTTCGTGGCAAGGCTGAACTCAAACCTTACTTCCATTCTCCAGTCCACCTACGTGGGAGGAAGCGGGGTTGAGTGGGTCAGAGCCTTTGCTATCCATCCCACAACGGGTGATGTCTACGTAGCGGGGACCACCACCTCCACCGATCTTCCTCGCACTACTGGTGGGGCGCAAGCGACTTTCGGCGGCAACGTCTTTGACGCCTTTGTGGTAAGACTGAACAGAGATCTTACCCAAATTCTTCAGTCCACTTACCTGGGAGGAAGCGATGACGATTTGGCCTTCGCCCTTACAATTCATCCCACAACTGGCGAGGTCTATGTGGCAGGAAGGACAGAGTCCTTCCCCTTTCCTGGCACTGCTGGCGGAGCGCAGGAAAGCTATGGCGGAGGCTGGGACGCCTTTATAGCGAGGTTGAACAAAGAGCTTACTCAAATTCTCCAGTCCACCTACTTGGGAGGACTTGATGTTGAGACGGCTTACGCCCTTGCTATTCATCCTACAACTGGCGAGGTCTATGTGGCAGGAGAGACCAGCTCCACAAACTTTCCTAAAACTTCAGGTGGGGCGCAGCAAAACAATGGTGGAGGCAGTGGTGGAGGCTTGGATGCTTTTGTAGCAAGGTTGACTGCTGATTTGGCGGCGGGTAGTGGTTCTGGTGTTGGTAGCGGTTCCGGTGGCGGTGGTGGCGGTGGAGGAGGATGTTCTATGACTGGTTCTTCTTCCGCAAGCCCTTGGAACCTCCTCGTGTGGGCATCTCTCCCAATCTTTGTGTTGGTAAGGAGGATGAGGAGGAAGTAAAATCCTTAGGTCCCCTCTGGGGGGCCTTTGATTAAGTCTTTTGAGGAAAGTTGAGGCATTTTAGGAGGCTTTGCGGTAGAAAGGGTTCTAAGCGGCTCCATTTCATCCCCAGGGCTGTAGTGTCTTACCCTACGTTGGAAGTTGTAGGGTAAGAAAGGATCCTACCCTATCCTATTCCAAACAGCTTCTTTAAGTTGGAATGCATTCCAGCGGGCAAGTACTTGCTTGGGTTTCTTATCCTACATCTAAGCTTGTAGGGTAAGACAGGCTAAAGCTTTTTGTAGGTGTGTCTTTCTCGGCGGGCTGTCTTATCCTACACCTCAAATTGTAGGGTAAGAAAGTGGGCAGTTGG
>Ga0326761_1000386_pt1 | contig 10491 bp, 8 predicted proteins | sample GCREP_P_FD_207739 | JGI IMG/M metagenome (GOLD analysis project Ga0326761, IMG submission 207739) | Hot spring water microbial communities from Geyser Creek Basin, Yellowstone National Park, WY, United States - GCR.EP_P | ecosystem: Environmental > Aquatic > Thermal springs > Unclassified... | reverse complement strand
TTTAGCCAAAGCTATTGATATATGTATCTCTGGCATGTCGCTTTCATAACCTGTGTTAACTAATGCCGTGGTATGAATCTTCTTATCTCTATATCTGATTCTAATTTTTACAACTGAAAGCCTCGTCTTTTAGGGCGGGGATGAATAGAAAGATTTATAAGTTTTTATTATTTTACTTTAATTGGGGGATCTCTGGCCACCCCGACTGCCCCTCAGATGACAGATGTAGCCTCGAATAGATGAGGGGAACCAATGATCCGCCTGAAAGGGATGACGATTAATGATGACCTGAGGGCGGGCGAGGAGGTCAGTCTAACTCCCACGGCTCTCACTCTTAAATTTTCCAAATCTTCTTTTTATAGTAGTCTCTGTCTCTGCCTGTGATATTCTTCTGAATTTTCCAAATCTTTTTCTCATATATTGTCAATATAAATGTTCTTAGACATTATATTTATTTTTCAATTTATTTTATGTATAAAAATTTTAGAGGTGGAATGATCATGATGTCTCAGTTTAAATGGGTTGTCCCAGATGTTCTTGCAGTCTACAGAATGCCCAGGGAGGAAGAGATTGAAATTATATCATCATTATTCAGATGTGTAGTCATATTGGCTGAAGATCATGAGCTTAGATATGATCCTGATGAACTTATTGAGAGAGGCGTCAAGGTTATTCATAAACCTGTTAAAGATTTTGATGCTCCTGATCTGATAAGTCTCTATGAGATTGTTAAAGAAATAGAGAGCTGTGAGAAACCTGTTATGATTCATTGCTTTGGTGGGAGAGGGAGAAGCGGAACTATAGCTGTCGCTTATCTAATGACTTCTCAGAGTCTTAATTATAAAAAGGCTCTTAAAAAAGCTAGAAAGATTGATCCTGGCTTTGTAGAGACTGAGAAGCAACACAGGATCCTTAGACTATACGATAGACTTCTAAAAAGCGTTCCACAGAAGCTATTATCAAAAACAATTGAGATAGGAAGATCCATAGCTTTGTCCAGCGGAAAAAGATGCAAGGATTTCGGCAGAGGATTAGGACATGCATCAAAAGTTTTAGAACTCTCAATAGAGCTAGTCAATGAGCTTGAGAAGAAAAAGATAACAAAACTAAGCCCCGAGACTGAGAGAGCATTATATACAGCGTCTATACTACATGACGTAGGAATATGCAGATTATCATATGAAGAGCCCGCTGATATGCATAGAGTATACTCTCAAAAAATCATAGAGGAACATAAAGAAGAGCTTGACGAAGCCTGTGAATGTTCAATTGGAGAGAAGACAGCCTTAATAGCAGGATCACATGGCAGCAAAGATCCTTTGCCAGAAGATATTGATAAAGAGACAAAGACAGCCATAGGGATCATAAGAGTCTCAGACGGACTAGACTACGGACGAGACCAATCAATCAAAAGACTGAAAATCTATAGAAGACGCAACAAACTTATACTAAAAGTAGAATGCGAAGGAGAAGACGAACTATGCGAATTAAACATGGAAAAAGCCGAAAAGAAAAAGAGTTTATTAGAAGAGATCTTAGGAAAAACTTTGTTAGTAGAAAGATCATGATCTTTAAAATAACATAATTTAATTCTTCTTAAACTTAGATCTTGCAAAGATCTTTTGTCATCATATGTATCTTAAAAGGATCTTTTCTCTCTGTTCAGTTCTCAGAGAATTTTTTAAGATCAAATTCTAATATTATTAAAACATCAAAATCTCTAATTAATAAATTTCTCCCTTTAATAATGATGCAGATCAAATATTTATATGTGATAGGATCTAATCTCCCATTATCTCTGTCTGTCTCCTTTTAGACATCTATTTAGTTTCTTAAATTTCTCCCTATAATCTCTAAGTAATTATCTATAAGATACATAGGTTATCTGAAAGAGTATAGCTTATTAGATAGGTTATTTAAAGATCTTTATTTTCACCTCTGATTATCTCGTTATATTTGAGAAGCCTTCATATATTATACATCATGTGATAATCAACCTCAGATTAAACGAATGATCTTTTGAAAAATTATAATTCATGTTTGAGACACGAGATATGTATGTCCCTAGAAATCTTTATTAAAAAATATATAGAGATAATATCAAGAAATACTCTTTCTTCTCCATAAACACAAATATTCATGTCTTGTATATGTCTAATGTCTTTGTTTTCTCTACGTATCTTTTTGTAATTTTAAGGACAGCATTAGCGGCATTCTTATCTTTTTTCCATCCTTCTTTCTCTTCTAAATATCTCAATGGATGTTTGGCTCCACTTCTCTTAAATATCTCTTTTCTTAGGTAATCTGTCTCTTCCAAAATAATCTTTATATTGATCTTTTTTATATTATCGTCAATTTTTTCATTTTTTTCTAAGATCTTTTTTAAATGATCTTTATAATTCGCTATAATTTCTTTATTTAAAAGATCTTTGATATCAACATACATGTACTCGTATCTATTTAATAGTTTATAACTTTTTGTTTCATCTTTCCTTTTTATTCTTTCAACCACTTCTGATGGAAGAGGGATCCTTTTATGATTAACTCCCATAACATCTAGGCCAATAAAGTATGAAAATAGATCTCTTGCAGAGATCTTCTCATATTTAACTTTTATTCTACTATAGTTGACATTAACGCCATATATAGCAACAGGTTCTTCGAATTCTTTTTCTAATAACATCTTCACTGTAAGAACATAATTATGAAAAGAATATTTGCTGACAGCATTAGAATTATTGTAATCAACACATAATAAGTTTCTTGATATTTTATCTTCTTTTTTCCACCATTTTCTATAGATATTTACAAGCTCGTTTAAAGTCGTTCTTGAGGCGTAAGGCAGTGATGGAGCTACGTACACGTTTAAAGATAATGCTGTCTCCATGAATTCATTTATAATATGATTATAGAATTGTTCTGGCACTTTATGAAAAATTGGTGAACAAACTACTGTAGCCTCTGGATGACACGAGATCTCTGCAAAATATTGTGTCAGCATATTTAATTCCTGTGGTTCAGATATCTTTGGTTCTATGTCTCTAGTCTCTTCTAATAAAGGTAAAGAAATGATCATACTGTTCTTCGGTGTTTTGTTAATAAGCCTTTTTATTTTATTTTCTATTCTCTCCATAAATCTTATATCGTTAATGGCTCTTCTAAGTTTCTTTATACTAATAAGCACAGGTATCTCAACGACTCCATTTAAAGATGCTCCCTCTAATATGTTTTCATCTATATAATTTGTGCTTACTGCATAAGTAGGAGTCTCAAAAGATCCTTTGGAGTGAGTTATCTCGAGTATTCTAGCTAAGCTATTATCGAAACTATCAACTATATTAATCCTTAATTTCATATCAACCCTTAATATTTATGATTTCCGAAAACATATATAAACATATACTAAATTTTTATATAGCGGATTAACACAAAAAAGTTGCGTGAGATCTTGGTAGTTGAAATAGAAACATTAGATCCTTTTGACATAGTCTTGGCATTTCTATATGCATGTGGAAATGCGAATATAACAAGGATCCATGTTCAAAAAGGTCTCTATATAGCCTCTAAATATATAGAAAAGTTTAATGAATCGCTAGAGTTTAAGGCGTATAGAATGGGCCCTTGGAGCGAGGAGATCAATGATGTGATCATGCAGTTAATAGATAATGGAGATCTGACCAGAGATAAGATCCTTCAACTAACAGAGAGAGGTCTTGAGAAAGCGTTTAATTCTTGGAATAAACTTGATGAGAACAGCAGAAAGATCTTGGCTAAGATCGCTGATTTTGTCAGTAAAATGAGTGTGGACGAGCTATTATTATATGTATATACAGTATATGGTGGACATGAGAAGTCGGATGTTATAAAAAGTATTCTAAAAAAAAGGAGGTCACTTGCAATAAATATTTATCTTAAAGGTTTAGTGTCTCTTGGATTAGCAGCAGAAATGGCTGGCATGTCTCTACCTGAGTTTATTGATTATATGAAGAAGAGAGGCATAAGACCTTACGAAGCTGAGGAAAAAGATCTTGAGAAGGTCGAGAAGCTTTAAAGGATCTTATATACTTGTTTTTGATACATCTACGCTTATAATTCTTATGGAGCTAGATATCTTAGATTATTTAAGAAAATCTATTGAGCGTTCTTTAATAGATATAGTTATTCCTAATGGTGTTAGAGAAGAGCTTAGAAGAGGAGGTCGTGAAATAAATCTTCCATATACCGATGTAGATATCAACGAAAAGGATCTTGAGGAGATTAATGATATTCCTCGAAGTCTCGGCAGAGGAGAGTTTGAAGTAATAGCCACGGCTTATATATGGAGAGAACATTCAAATATAATTGTTGTCTCAGATGATAAAAAGGCTAGATCCACATGTGAAAGACTTAATTTAAATTGTTTCGGGACTTTAGGACTTTTAGAATTTCTTAAGAAAAATAGAGTAATAACTAAAGAAGAGGCTATAAGTATATTAAATAAGATACCTGAGACAAGTTTATACATAAAAAGGGATCTTCTCGATATGACGAGAGAGAAGATTCTTCATCAATCAGACGGATAATGTATTGAGAATCCTTGTTATAAATTAGCTTTTTATTTTTAAAAGTCTTTCTCTGATATTTCTTCTAATGATCGTTATCTCTTCTGGTGAGATGAATCTATGAAGAATTCTATGAAAATCTCCGTTGTGATATTTAGTGTTAAGTTTTATATGTATTAATTCATGTAATATTAGATATTTTAATGTTTTTTCATCTAGATCAAGAAGTTCTTTATTGATATAGATCGTTTTTGTTTTGATGTTGCTGAATGCAGCTCTCGTTCTATATCTTCTGATTTTTATTTTAACATCTTCATCTACTCCTAACTGAAGTCTATAGGCATCCAGGATCTTTTTAATAACTTCTCTAAAGCTCTCTAAAGATCTGTCTCTCAATATGATCCACCATCTCATCTGCTATACTTGAAGCCTCTCGAATATCAGTCACTCCTATCTTATATAAATCCTTTAATAATGTTGTCTTGATCTTTCTTTTATCTTCTTCGAAAAATAAAGATCTTTTCTCTTTTTGTGATCTATATCTATTCAATATCTCTCTGATCAAAGGCTCTGAATGATATAGTTTATCTATGTTTTTGCCATATCTTCTATTTATAAATTCTTTCAAGTCATAAATGATTCTATCCACAGGATCCATGCTTTTTCTCTTCATTGTATATTTCAAAAGATCTTCAGTAAGCTCTTTTATATTAATAATCAGGTTTTCATCTATTCTTCTCATCCAGGCTTCTTCAAGTCTCTTCAATCTCTCATATATATATTTATAAACAGGGTTAGCCGGCTCAAGATCTAATAAACTCTTTATTGTTAAAATAGCTTCTGCAGCAACATATTTGGTCTCAGGATCCCCTGGTTTCATTACCAAGATCTTTTTCATGACCTCCTCTAGTAGATCAGCAGATCCTATCATTGATTCTTTGACCACATCTATTTCTGGGATATATGTTTCTTCATGAACCATTTTCAATAGATCTCTCCAGAAGTCCTCTGGCAATTTAGAGGCGTTGATATAATACTTCACAGCATTATAAAGTTTTGTGATGGCAACAACATATTTATGAAACTTTAGTTTATCTCTATTACCACCTAAAGCTCTGTAGATGTTAGATACTCTTCTCATTTTTATTACAAGTTCTAATATAATAGGATCATATTTTACATATCCTAATGCTATTAATTTTGTTTTTTTCGTAAGATCCTCTACATATTTAAAGGCAGATCCTTCATCTATAGATCTGATTATTTCATCAATATCTATTTTTATCTCGTGAACACCGATTTTTAATCCAGTCATCAGCCTCTGTTTTATCTCTATAATTAAATGTTCTAACTCTTCTAAAGCATCTTTTGTCGTCTTAATACTTTCTTCAAAAATCTCTTTATAAACATTTTTATCAAGCAATTCATATTTTGCTATAGTCTCTTTAACATTATCCAGAAGCCCTACAAAATCAACTACAAGACCAAATTCTTTTATAATATCTTGAGATCTATATGGCCTATTGACTCTGGCAACAGCTTGTAAAAGTCTGTGTTCATAAATAGGTTTGTCAAGATACATCACTTTCAGCTTTGGATAATCAAAGCCTGTGATCAACATGTCTGTCACTATAAGAATCTTAGGATCTTCTCCTTCTTTAAAACTGTCCTGGATCCTTCTATTAACCTCCCCCCAATCTCTCAAGACTTTCCCCTCGGGACTTCTCCATCTACTCAACAATTCTTCTAAATAATCACTTATCTCTTTCTCACGCTCATCACTTAGATAAGTCATCAGAACCTCACTCCATTTCTTAGCCTCTTCCCCGAATCTTCGTGTCAAGGCATCGTCAAGAGCTTTTTTCATTCTGACACACGCCAAACGGCTGGCGACAACTATTAAAGCTTTATATCTGAAGTTCTCTGTGTCTTCTATAATTCTCTCAGCAATATAATCAGCCATAATATTTAACCTCTTAGGATTCTCTAGAAACACTGTGATCTTATTCAGTCTCTGTCTGATATCTCTGAGGGAGACAGGGATCTCTCTCATTTCTTCATCGACAAGATCATCTAAACTTCCTATCTCATAGATCTTCTCAGCCCATGTATTAAGAAGATCCTTGATCTCTTCCTGTGACACATTAATCTTAAGACCTTTAATCTCTTGAACAACCTCATATTTAATTGGCAGAGTGTAGCCGTCTCGAATAGAGTCTGAAATAAAATACTTATGTAGATAAAGCTCGTTCAGATGTGGATATGCAAAATGTATAAAAGTGTTTCTCTCATAACTCATCACCGGAGTGCCTGTGAATGCTAGTTTTACAACATTAGGAAGAACTCTATTAAGTGAAGCTCCGAGAACTCCATATAGACTTCTGTGAGCCTCATCTAATAATATAATTATTTCTCTCTTGTTTATAGAAGGAATATCCTCAAGCTCTTCAGGTCTGAACTTATGAATCAAAACAACATAAACTCCTCTTTTGACTGTCAGTTTATTTATCTCGCTAGTTTTTATTTCCCTCAGAACTGTCTTAAGATCCTCTATAGATTCTATGACTTTAACATCTTCCTGAAAATATGGTGCATAAACATCTTTGATAAATTCATCCAGAAGCTGTCTCTGAAGCTCTCTTCTATCAACTATGAAAAAGATTATAGGATCTTTATCAAAAAATCTTTTGAAAAACTGATAAGCTATATAAAACATTATGTAAGTCTTTCCACTACCCTGCCAATGCCATATAAGACCTCTATTTCGATGGTCATGACCTTCTAAATAACTTATGATCCTATCCACAGACTTTTTAACTGCCCAATACTGATTATATCTAGGAATAATCTTCTCTCTCTTCTCCCTACCTTTATAAAAGACGAACCATCTCAATATATCAAGAAGCCTATCTTTTCTCAAAAAATCATAAATATTATACCTGTCATTAAAATCTCTCCATCTACCACGCCATCTATCAATGCCTCTCCAATCTCTCGACATAGGTATATACACAGAGTTCTCCTCATCAGTATATACGATCCCGATCTGCACATATTTAAAAAGCTGAGAAACCTCTTTCTCATATCTAAGAAGTTGAGCAATTCCATCTTCTAAAGCTTTCTCACCAAGTCTAAAAAGATTCTCAGCCTCAACAACTATCAGAGGAATACCATTTACATATAAGACAACATCAAATCTGACATCATGCTCTCCCGAATAAAAATAAACCTCTCTACAAAACGTAAACTCATTATTATCAATATCATCATAATCAATTAAAAAAACCTTGAGACGTTTTCTACCTATCTCAACATTAATACCAGACCTCAGATACTCAAGAAACTCATGAGGCTCAGCTCTCTCAAGAAGATCTTTGACCTTAGCAAAGGCACTATCTCTCTCATCATCATTCAGCTTCTCAGAGTCAAAGATCTTTTTATTGATTCTCTCGAAACTTGTTCTAAAACTCTCATTAATAAAAAGATCCTCTCTAACAACACTTTGACAATAATTAGACTCTCTCCAACCCAGACTACTAAGCTTATCAAGAAAAACCTTAACTACATCCTCCTCACTCATCTAATCACCAAAGAATATGTATGAAAATATTATTCCTCCACAACCCTAACTCTCCCAGTTAAAAGAAGATCCATCAAACCTCGTTTCAAATGATCAAGCCTAGTCCTCTCCTCACGATACAATTTTATCACAGCGTTGATCATTGATAAAAACTCAGCGATTTTTCTTGCTTCGTTGGTTGGTGGAAGCGTTATCGGGAGGTTTTCTATAGCCTTTAGTGGAATGTTTCGTTGTCCTCCAGCTTGTTGATGAACAAGTGATTTAAAGTATCCTGTTTGCCACAAGTAGTATAGTACGAAATAAACCCACCTAGAATCTACCTCATTTTCATCAATTCTTATGCGGGTTAAATGATTGCTATATGTGCATTCTAGCTCAACATTTTCGAAAATCGCCACTTTACCAATATGTTCTTCACTTCCACTAGTATTAACCAGTAAGATGTCTCCGTGTCTCAGCAGATACAGTCTCCAATCTCTTGGCTTTGGAACCTTTACTATTTCATCGAATGATAACATTCCATCTAAACCAATATTAAACATACGCAAGTGAATTATTCCATCTGTTTCGTCACGTTTACCGGAGGCAAAACCAGATCTTATTTCCATGGCTACATTCTTTAGTTTTACTACTTTCCATTCTCTTGGTATTTTTCCTATCTCTGTATCTTGGAACTCTGTTTCTCTGTAGAAGGCTGTTTTGCCGTTTTCCTCTCTAACCCTGATTCTCCCAGTTAAAAGAAGATCCATCAAACCTCGTTTCAAATGATCAAGCCTAGTCCTCTCCTCATGATACAACTCAATAGCCCTATCAACAATAGAGAGAATCTCCGCTATTCTTACCTGCTCGTTAAGGGGGGGATCCACTAATTTGATTCTTTGGGCTAGGTTTAAGTCTAAGTGTAAAACATTTGTTCCTCGAGCCAGGCTTTTCATTATTTCCCTTATTTTGCTCCATGATAATTGATAAAAATAAAACAGCGTGTTAACTTGTTTTTTGGGTTGCAACTTTACTAAATCCATCGAATAAACTAGTGTTTCTCCCTGAGATCTAATGTCTTCATTTATATATAGAGGGGCACCTATAATGAAACCCTTGCCCATATCGGTTATAGCTATAAGGAGATCTCCTACCTTCAATACGTGTTTCTTCTCTATTTTATCCTTGAACCCCTCAGAGAGATAGGCAGATTCTCCCTCACGTTTCCATCCTCCCTCCTTCTTTAAATCGTTTATAGTGACAAACCTGATCGATGTCTGCGTAGGAGATAAATTATTTTTCCTATATGAAAGACCCCGATGAAACTCGAAGAGTTCACTCAAATATACTACTTTCCATCCTCTCGGTATTTTTCCTATCTCTGTCTCCTGGAACTCGGTTTCTTGTTTGAATTTCACTGTGATCCACCTCGCAATGCCTTAGCTACTTCTGTCATGATCTCGTTGATTTTCTCAAGGAGTTGTTTCTTCTCTTCTTCTATTCTAACTAGTTCTTGGTATTCTCTTAAAACATCTATTTCCTCCTCTATGCCTGCGGATGCAACGTATAATGTCACATTTAGATTATATTCGTTTCTTTTGATCTCTTCCAGCGAAGCTATCTTGGAGAAGCCGGGTATCTCAACATATTCTCTATATGTTTTCACTATTTTTTCTATATTATCATCTCCCAGAATATTTAGTCTTCTGATCTCTGGATGTGGTTTGTATTCATTGCTTGCGTTAATAAACAGTATTTTTCCTCTTCTATTCTCAGGCTTATTTTTGTTGAACACTATTATGACTCCTGGTGCTCCTGTGTTATAAAATAATTTCTCTGGGAGCAGTATCACAGCCTCTACAAGATCTTCTGAAGCTATTTTGCTTCTAATCTCTTTCTCTCTTCCACCTCTGAACAGAGCCCCCTGATCTATGACTACCACTACCTTCTTTTTCGCCGTATGTAGCATAAGCTGGATCCATGCCCAATCTGCTGTGTTATTAGGTGGATAGCCGTATCTATATATTTTTCTCAGCTCAGGTTTGTTAAGCTTATCCTCTCCATATCCATCTAGGTTCCACGGAGGATTTGCTATAACATAATCAGCCTCTTGATCTTTTAATTCTTTCAGAAACTCTGGATTTATAAGGCTGTCGCCGAAAAATATTCTGGCGTCTCCTCTGATGCCGTGAAGTAATAGATTCATTTTTGAGACAGCAACCATATCGCCGCTTCTATCTTGTCCATATAATTTTAGATGGACATCTTTCTCTCCTATTTTCTCTCTGACGTATTTATATGACTCTATGAGCATGGCGGCTGATCCGCATGCAGGATCAACGATTATACTATAGTTCTCAGGATCCATCAGCTTCACCATGAGTCTGATCA
>Ga0326761_1000385_pt1 | contig 10515 bp, 9 predicted proteins | sample GCREP_P_FD_207739 | JGI IMG/M metagenome (GOLD analysis project Ga0326761, IMG submission 207739) | Hot spring water microbial communities from Geyser Creek Basin, Yellowstone National Park, WY, United States - GCR.EP_P | ecosystem: Environmental > Aquatic > Thermal springs > Unclassified... | reverse complement strand
CTATAATGAGGCTTCTAGTGACGACTAATGGAATTTGGTACAGTGGCGCACAAGTAGCAACTAACGAGTTTCTATCTTTCCTTGCAAAGTTCAACGACATAGAGATAAAGATTGTTTCTTGTCTAGGTGGTAAATACGCTCTGTCCCCGGATAATGTCGAGGTACATAGAGTGCCTTGTTGGAATGTTGGCGCATTACTTCAGATGAAGCCAGATACCGTTTTTGAGAAACTTGTGCGCTGGGCTGAAGCCGTGTGGATTGCCACAAGTGAGTTTGCCGTTGCGGAAAGGATTAAGCGTATCTAGAAATTGCCAGTAGTGGCTCATCTGCATTCTTATGAGCCCATATGTCCGATCATGTGGTTTACATATGGCTTTAACGAGGTATGCGGCAGAAAGTGCTCACCTTGGCTATTGACTCGATGCAAACAGACGGCGAATAGATTTTTTGCGAAGATTGGACTGTTAGACAAACTTAGGGCTGATGTGTATTGGCTTTTCAACTTCGGCAAGGGGCCTCTAGACTACTTTAAGTGGAAAAGAATCGTGGATACTTTTGTCGACTCAGTTGACGTTTTCGTCGCCGTGTCTAATGCCACGCGGGACATCGTTGTCTCTCACCTGCCTGAGGCTAGGGATAGGGTTGAGGTAGTTTATAACCCCGTGGCGCATAGGCCTTGGCGATACGTGTCTTCTCTGCCGGAGAGACGGGGCAACTACATCTTCTACGCAGGTGGCGCCAACCCCCACAAGGGTCCTCACATCTTGCTTATGGCCTTCAAATTGTTGAGGGAGTGAGGGGTCGATGTTGAGCTTGTCATGACGGGGACCGCCGGGACTTGGGTCGAGGCGTTGGCGAGGCGGTATGGTGCGGGACAGGGGGTGAGGTTCCTCGAGAAGCTACCCGAGGGGGAGTACTTCCGGCTTATGGCTGGTGCTCGGGTTACGGCAATGCCTAGCATAGGTCCTGAGTCTTTCGGTATTGTAGCGGTTGAGTCTATTAGTCTTGGAGTTCCCGTGGTGGGGTCGGGACTCGGCGGCATTCCCGAGATTGTGGATAAATACGGCGCCGTTGCCGGAGGAGGTAGCTGAGGCTGTGGCGAAGGTCTTGGAGACGCGCTACGATAGGGAGGAGATGAGGAGGTATGCCTTTGAGAAGTTTGGTGGCGGTAATGTGGAGAAGTTTCTCTCCCTCCTGCAGTCTTTAGTGGAGTAGCTTTCTGAGTACTTCCTGTGCTTGCTCGCCTTTGGCGTATTCTACTTGCTCTAGGGTTTTGTTGAATAAGATGTCTACCTTGTTGCCCAATATTCTTAGTTTGTGGTAAAACAGGTTGGCTGGTGGGTTTCCCAGTCCACATTCTTGGAAGAGACGGTCTGAGCGGTATACACCAAAGGTTTCGGCTATGGCTAAGTCGGATCCTATGGTGTCTGTGGAGGGATCTAGTATCTTTGGTATGTCTGTGAGTGGAATGTAGGTTTTTTGTTTTTTCTTTTTCCATCCTTCTGGGTATTTGACGTACAATGGTACTCTTATGTTTCCATCTTTTAGGGAGTAGATATGGCCAGCGCCGTCGTCGCCGAGCAGTTCGCCGTGGTCTGACGTGACGATTATGAGTGTGTTGGAGTGGTCTGTCTTCTGTAGTATTGTACTTACTAGTTCTATGGCTCTTCTTGTGGCTCTTTCTGCGTGTTGGGGGTAGGTACGCCAAAATCTTCGGTCTTGGGGATTTATGCTACCAGTCAATAGCCATTTTAGTATTGCACAATCATACTTTTTTCCTTCTCCTAATCGAAAGTAGTGGCTGTGGCTTTCCATGAGATTTACGAATAGGAAAAACGGCTCCTCTAGACGTAGGGTCTTGATGAGGGAAACCGCGAGGCTTCCTCCTTTCTCCCTTACGAAGTGTTCAGATATATATTTTGGAAAGGTCTTCAGACGACGTATTAGGAATAGCTGAGCGGCCTTTAGCAGTTTAGTTATATTCTCTTTCCTTAGATTATGGATAACAAAGCCAGTTCTGCCTCCTAGGCTTTGGACTTCCGCATCTATGCTTATTGCATCATCCGTCAGTATGGTAGACGTGATGGGGTCTATGAGTATGTTGTGGCCAGCTTCAAAGCCAGCAATGGGCGTAACAAAGAATGAGTTTGCTGAGATTAATATAGTGTTGTAGTTTTCGTCTTTATACTTACGCAGGATATTGTGTTCAAGTGTGCTCATTCTTAGTCGTGAGTATCTTATCAGTTCTTCTCCGCGTAGTTCTTTTGTTTCGTGTATTCCGTGTTCTGAGGGGTATAGGCCGGTGAGCATAGAAACGTGGGAGGGTAGTGTCCAGGGGGCTGGGGCTATGGCGTTTTGGTATTTGACGAAGCCGTAGTCGAGTAGCTTGTCTAGGCCTTGGGCGTGGTCTTCGCGGAGGGTGTCGAGGACGATGATGACGATGTTGGGTTTAGGCATATCCGAGGTCGCGTAGGCGGCGTATGATTTCCTTCTCCTCTTCCTCGCCGTAGCCGAAGTAGAGCTCTAGTATCCGCTTGAGGGTTTGGCGTGGGTCTTCTCCTCGTCTCTTGGCCTCGCGCTGTAGGGCTTCCCACAGCTTGTCGTCTATGTCGACGCATGGCACGGCGGCTGTGTGGCCCCGTTATATATAGTTTACGCGCCTTAGAGGTATCCTAGGGCTTCTAGCTTCTTGCGTATTTGTTCTAGGTCTTCTGGGGTGAGGTGGGGGTCTTTGCCTTTTTTGAGTGCTACCACTTCTCTTAGGACGTAGGTGACGTATTCGGAGACTGAGGCGAATCCTGTGCCGCGTATCATTTCTTCTAGTTGTCTGTAGAGGGCTGTGGGGATCGATATGGTTGTGTGTCTGCGCACGTCTTTTCTCGCCTGCGTGTTTTTATTTCTTTCCGCTTAATGTTTCTGTATTGCATCAATGTTTATATATGTGCCCGATCTATGTGCCGTGGCTAGGGTGTTTGTGTTGGCGTTGGACGGCATGCCGGTTGAGGTGTTTGAGCGGCTTAGGGATTCTCTTCCTAACATTGCGGAGGTGGCGTCTTGGGGTTCGTGGGGGGTCATGCGGGCGGTGGATCCGCCTATTACGGTGCCTGCATGGGCTTCCATGTTTACGGGGCGGGACCCGGGGGAGTTGGGGATCTACGGGTTTAGGCATCTTGACAGGTCGTCGCGGCGGGGGTACGTGGTGACGTCGCGTGACTTGCGGGAGCAGTACGTTTGGGAGAGGCGGGGGCTTCGGTCTATCGTCATCGGCCTTCCGCCCGGCTACCCGCCGAGGCCCTACGGGCTGTGGGTCAGCGACTTCTTGACTCCTGCGGGGCGGCCGTGGACCTACCCGCCTGAATTGGCGTCGGAGCTTGGCCGCTACGTCTTCGACGTAGAGTACCGTACTGACAGGAAGGAGGAGGCGTTTAAGGCGCTTGTGGAGATGACGGAGCTTAGGTTTAGGGCGGCTGAGCGCCTTCTTGAGCGGGGTTGGGACGTCTTTGTGCTTCACGAGATCGGCACCGATAGGGCGCATCACCTGTTTCAGAAGTTTTGGGATGTGGATCATCCGCAGTACGTCCCGGGTAATCCGCATGAGGATAAGATTCCGCGTTATTACCAGCTTGTTGACGAGTTGGCGGGGCGTCTCTTTAAGAAGTTGCCGAGGGATGTGGAGGTTTTGGTGGTGTCTGACCACGGGAATCAGGCCCAGCGGGGGGTGCTGGCCCTTAATCAGTTGCTGGCTGAGTGGGGGTTTCTGCGGTTTAGGAGGGAGCCGTCTAGGGGCGAGGACGTCGACGCCGTGGTGGACTGGGAGAGGAGCGTGGCTGTGGCGTGGGGCGGGTACTACGCGCGGATCTTCGTAAACGCGACGGGCGAGGAGGCTGTGGACGTCAAGCGGGAGCTTAGGCGGAGACTTTCCGTGCTTAAGGCGCCGTGGGGCCACATCAGGAATGCGGTTTTTGAGCCCGCCGAGCTCTACAGGGAGGTCAGGGGGGACGCGCCCGACCTGATGGTGTATTTCGACTCTCTGCGGGTTAGGCCTGTGCAGACGGTGGGCTACGAGTCGCCGTGGCTTGAGGGGAACGACAGGGGACCTGACGACTCGCTTCACAGCTTCAACGGGTTCTACGCCGCCACGTGGGGCGACGCGAGGCGTAAGGACATCCATGCGCTGGACGTGGCTGGGTTTCTGGAGAGGGTGCTGTGACGTGTGGGAGGGGGTTTGTGGTTTGGCTTACGGGGCTGCCTGCGGCGGGTAAGACCACCATCGCGTCGCTGGCGGCGGAGCGGCTGAGGGGGCGGGGGTTGCGGGCCGAGGTGCTCGACGGGGACTGGGTCCGCTCTACCATAAACACAGACGTGGGGTTCTCTAGGGAGGATAGGCGGCGTCACCTCCTGCGTGTGGCGTGGGTGGCGCGTCTCTTGGCGCGGAACGGGGTGGCGGTCTTCGCTGCGTTTGTCTCGCCGTACCGCGACGTGAGGCGGGAAGTGAGGAAGATCGTGGAGGAGGAGGTGCCCTTCTTCGAGGTGTATGTGAAGGTGTCTCTTGAGGAGGCTATGCGCCGGGACCCTAAGGGCCTCTACAAGAGGGCTCTTGCGGGGGAGGTCAAGAACTTCACGGGTGTTGACGACCCCTATGAGGAGCCTGAGGCGCCTGACCTTGTCCTTGTGAATGAGGGGGTTTCTGTGGAGGTTAACGTGGAGAGACTTTCGGAGTTTTTGGCGTCGCAGGGGGTGTTGTGATCAAGTCTCATGGGGGCCGGCTGATGCGTTGGAGGGGGCTGGTTGTTTGCGAAGTCTCCACGCGGCTTGAGGCCTACGTTGGGGCCGATTAGAAATCCCTACCGCGAAATTGTGTCTATCGCCTACGGCTTCTTCAGCCCGCTGGAGGGCGTTATGACGTGGAACGAGGTGGAGTCTGTGCCTAGGAGAGGAGACTCCTCAGCGGGTGTCTCTTCCCCTTCCTCAGTTTCGGCGCAGGTGAAGGCTGTGTGGGGGCTGGGACGCGGGTTTTGGTGCGGGTCGTGAGGCTGGTGGTTTTGGCTTCCTGCCGCGGCTACGCCGTAGCTTGTAGGTGGCATTACGGCGGAGTCTTGTTGACGGTGACGGCGGCCGGTTCTCTCCGTCGTGGGTGGTCGGCCTGCGGGTTTTCGCCCCGGCGCCTGCCGTCTCGGCGACATCTGTTGGCGTCTTCTGTATCGGGGGCGGCGTTCCGCCAAGTCTTCCAAAGCTACAAAAGTCTCCGTGTGTAGCGTCGTGGGGTTTGGCGCTAGCTCTCATTATGCCCGGCGGCTACGGAACGACTAACGCCTTTAGGATCTGATTCTGGTTGCAGTTGGCGGCGCTGGCGGCTAGGGGTCGTGTTGCATGGTCTTTTCGATTTCTTCCAAGGCTTTCTGGACTTCTTTTTCTATCTCCTCTATGGGCTTCGGCGGCGTGGTGGCTAGGGCGTATCCTGCCCAGGCCAGTATGCCCAAGACGGCGGCCACCGCCACAAACGCCGTCAGCTGAAGAATAAAGGTCTGCGGCGGCGAGAAAAACACAAGCCAGCCATATAGCAAGATCCCAACAACACCGACAGCCATAAGGTGATTGTTTGAATCGCCAGATATTTTCCGGAGTTGGCCGGTGGTGGGTCTCCGCTGGTGGCGCGGCAGATGTTTGGCGGAGGTCTCTATGTGGTGGAGGTGGGTTTAGAAGTTCTGTGCGTTACTTCAAAACATAAGGAGGAGTCTCCGGAAGTTGTATGAGGCACAAGTGAGTATGGGGTCAATGTGTCGAGCGTGTCTAGGTTTCCGTTATTCAGACTGATAATGAATTAGGTGGGTGTCGACTACTGCGATCTCTCAGAGAACACCTGAGCTACATTACAACTGAGATGCCTGTTGTCACATTGATTTTAATAACATGGCTACAAGTCTGTGGAGGCGTAGAAGTAGGGCCTTGTCGGCGATCTTGCGATATCTCTTAAGTAACAAAATGTCGTGGAGTCGACTGGTGCGAGGTCAGTTGCATGCTTCTACAACGCATATGACATTGGCAAGAGGAAATAGACGTTAAATTGTGGCAGAAACTCTGTGCTGTTCGGCGAGACGTCAGGTGTGAGTGTATAGGGCATTAGCCAGAAGCCAGCTACATCTCACCATTGACGTGGTATGATGAAAGACTTCTGAGTTTTTGGATTAGGAAGTGAGGGTTTAGGGTTCAGTTTATGGAGGAGTTTGAAAGGGCTGTTTCTGCTCTGTTGATGATGTTCTGTGTAGAATAACGTTTAAATATTAGAATAGATCGCTAATTATGCGAAATCCAAAGTTAATAAATGGGGGTATAGCAATAATGGTTGGGGTGTTGTTGGTTGCGTTGGTTTTTGGTCAGGGGGTTGACCAGGTGGGTATTAGGCAGCCGGAGTCTCCTCCGTCTCCGCCTGTGGCGTCTGTGTTTGTTGGGAATTTGTCGGCTGGTGGGGAGAGGTTTAGTGTGGTTACGGTGGTGTTTAAGAGGGGGGTTCCGGATTCCGTTGTTCAGCAGATATATAGTGAGATGCGGCAGTTATATAGCGGCGAGCGGCTTGTTGCGGCGGCTGGTGGGCGTCAGGTGCGGGTGATGGAGGTTAGGGTGTCTGAGCTAGTGCGCGACGCGCAGGGTAGGTACATGTTTAGGGTGGCGGATTCCCCCGACGCCGTTAAGAGGGCACTGAGCAAGTACTCGGACTACGTCGAGGCGGTGCTGGCGAAGCCTGTTCCGAAGCCTCTTGATATGTTGCCAGATGGCGTGGGCGGCAGAGGCATTATTGCGCCTTCTAACGCCATTATTAGGGATCTGATTAGCGTTTCGCAGGTTGAGCGTGTGTACGGCATAAACGGAAGCGGCATTAACATAGCCGTGGTCGACACGGGTGTCGACTACGGCCATCCCGACTTGTCCACGGCTTTGAGGTACTGGTCCGGCACGTACAAGGGCGACAGCATTAGGGAGCCCTTGGTGTTTGACGCCGACCAGATGCAGGTCTTGTTGCTCCAGCCGGTGAGCGCGGTGAATTCGACGCATATATACGTCGGTGGTAGGTTCTACAGGACGCTTGTGCCTTGGAGTGTCTATATCTACCCGCCATGCGACTACTACAAACTCCCGTCCATTTGGTTTGTTCAGGGAGCTGAATTTAGATTTGGAGTTACCTATATGCAGAGTGCATATTCTCCTACTGTTGTTGTTGGTGTTTTATTAGTAAAACCACCTGGTTGGAACTACTTCGGACGTGCCATAGTTGACGCGAATGGGAACTGTCGCTTCGATGATGAAATACTTCCGCCTATCGACCCATACGCAAGAGGTAGTATTTTAAGATATGAAGATAATAGGATCATCGCTCCTGACTACGACAGGAATGGGTTCCCGGATGTGTCGCTGGGCGTTGCTGGTGGGTTCTTCTACGACTTCTTCTGGCACTTTAGCTACCCTGCGGAGATTCATCCTGGGTGGGATAGGCAGGGGAGGTGGCTGAGCATATTCTACGACTTCCACAGCCACGGCACGGCGTGTGCGTCGGCGGCGGCTGGCAGGGGCGTTGTGGGGTATAACGTCCCTGGGCTTGGTGTGGTTAGGCTGAGGGGTATGGCGCCGGGCGCTGGCGTGTTGGGGGTGAAGGCTTTGTGGGCGGGGAATGTGGAGGTTGGCATGTTGTGGGCGGCTGGTTTCGACGTGGATCCGGCGACGGGTCAGTTCTACTTCACGGGGTCTAGGAGGGCCGACGTTATCAGCAACAGCTGGGGGATCTCCTACTTTGCCTACGACGTGGGCGCGTTCGGCGCCGATTTTGAGTCTGTCTTTGTGGCTGGTTTGTCGCTTCCTGGCTTCCTCGACCCGAGGTATCCCGGCGTGTTGATTATACAGGCGGGCGGCAACGGCGGGCCCGGCTACGGCACCATCACGAGCCCCGGCGCGGCGCCGGGCGTGGTGACTGTGGGCGCCTCGACGTCGACGCACTTCGCATATGTGTTCACCGTGTTGGGTGAGACTGTATTCGCCTCGGGCGGCGGCTGGACTGGCGACGAGATTATCAGCTGGTCTCTTAGGGGGCCGACTCCGCTTGGCTACATAAAGCCTGACGTGGTTAACGTCGGAGCCTTCGGCTTCACTGCGGCGCCTGTTGCGTTGAACTACACGTTGTTTGGCGGGACTAGCTACGCGACGCCGTTGACGGCTGGCGTTGCGGCTTTGGTGCTTCAGGTGCTGGGGAGAGCCGCCGATCCGGCTCTGGTGAAGACGGTTCTGCAGTCTTCCGCGGCGCCGCTAAGGTACGACGTGGCTTCGCAGGGCTTTGGGCGTGTGGATGCCTTTAGGGCTGTGTCTCTTGCGCGTCTGTGGGCTGGGCGGACGGCGGCGCGGTATGAGTTACTTGTGCAGAGCAACTCGCTGTGGGGCGCGTATGCCTCGAAGTACGGCTCCCTGTGGCAGTGGCAGTGGTGCGACAACATAAGGGCTTATATGTTGCGGTGGGCAGGCACGGATCTCCAGCCTCAGTCATGCTCCCTGCCTGCTGGCGTCTCTTCACGTGTTGATGGCGTGTTGTTCTTCGGCGATGTGCCGCAGGGCGGGAGCAAGTCTATTACGTTTACCGTCAAGAACCCCACCAACAAGACGGTGTCTGTGTCGGCGTCTACGCGGCAGTTTGTGGTGACTAGAACGCTGACGCTTACGCGGAGTCTGTCGCTTGAGCCGGGCGCTCCCTACAACAGGACCTACTGGGTGTTCACTTCGTCGAACTTGACCACGACGTATAGGTTTATGGATGTGGTGGCCACTATTCCGTATAGCCGGTTTGATGCGGATAATGACTACGTCATGGATGTTAGGGTGCGTGTGTGGATCCACATATGGAAGGCTGATGCCAACGGCAACGGGAGGCCTGACCCCGACGAGATGATGCTTGTGAACTACGGCTACAACTGGGCTAACTGGAACCTTGCCACCATGGCTACTCCCACGATTAAGCTTGGTAGCTACAGGGGTATTGTGGTGAGTGTGGATCTTGTGCGTGGTCCAGATGCGTCGTCTTATGTGCCGCCTGTGCCTGTGACGGTGGCTGTGACTTATGTGGATACTGCCGGCGATCCGTGGGTTTCGGTGTCGCCTTCTTCTGCAACTATACCGCCTGGCGGCAGCGCCACGTTTACGCTTACTGTGAGGCCGCCCGCCAACGCAGTCCCCACCACCTACATCGGCGAGGTGGTGATTTTGAACAACGCGACTGGATGGTTCATGCAGGTGCCGTATTCCTTCAACGTCTACGCCACCGTTGGCACCTCGTTTGTGAACTTGACTGCTGGCGTTAACGGGAGGTGGCCTGACGCGCGGTCGATTAGGGGCGCCACCCACTGGGCGTGGAGGTTTGAGTCTGGAGACTGGAGGCTGTTCCACATTGCGCCGGGTGCTTCCAACGGCCTTGCGTTTGAGGTGCAGGCCGGTTGGAGGCTTCCCGACACGTCGTTGGTTGGGTTCGCCATTGGGCCTGATGGGCAGTTTGCCGGCAGGTACTTCGGCCAGGGCGCTTCGTGGTTTAGGTATTTGGGAAGCGGCGTGTTTATGTGGGTCAACACCGGCGCTGGTTCCATGGGCAACGCGAGGCGGGTGGTGTGGTTCCCGTCGGTTGACTACCGTGATTGGCTGTATCCACATGCGAAGCCGGAGGGCGGCGTCTTTACGGTGGTGGTGAGGACGGTGTTATTTGACGGCTCTGTGCGAGCGTCTGAACCTATTTCTGTGCAGGCGCGGCTGTTGACGGCGGCGCAGAAGCTCCCGGCGCAGGTGATCGGCGGTGGGACGAACTACGTGAGGTTCAGCCTGCCGTATGTTGTACGTTATCTGGAGGCGTATGCGGTTAGGCCGAGGACGCCTTGGCTGGACTTTGACCAGAGGTATACGCCGGGTTCCTACTACGTGTCGCCGTCTTCTGTGTCCGGTCCGTACCCGGCTGGGACGCCGTTTACGTTCTCGGTATATGCGGCTAACTACGGCGCGCCTGGGCAGAAGTTTGACGTGTCTGCGTTATTCTGGGCTGACTTGCCGTCGTTGCCTGTGGTGTTTAGGAGCGGCAACAGCTATACAAGGTATACGACGTGGTATCTGTTTGAGGACTGGACTAGAGTTGTGAGATAATTTTCAAGAAAAATTTTTAAATCACTTTTTTGTCTTCTTATGGATAAGTTGTTTAGGTTGGGGGTGTTGCTGGTGGTTCTGTTAATGGTGGCTGGGGTTAAGGCGGGTTTATTGGATTCTGTAGCGGGTGGCTGGTCGTTTGGGTTTACGGGTTTTGTTCCTCCGCGTGGGTGTGAGTTGTATGTTGGTGGTCACAATCCTGGTGTTGTGTATCGCTATAATGGGAGTGGGTGGGAGCCGATTTCTCCGGTGTTGGGGTATGCGGTGATGGATTTGGTGGTGTATAATGGGCGTCTTTATGCGGCTGTGACAACCGGTTACGGTGGTTATAGTGGAGTGGGGAGGGTTTATATGTAC
>Ga0326761_1000384_pt1 | contig 10518 bp, 4 predicted proteins | sample GCREP_P_FD_207739 | JGI IMG/M metagenome (GOLD analysis project Ga0326761, IMG submission 207739) | Hot spring water microbial communities from Geyser Creek Basin, Yellowstone National Park, WY, United States - GCR.EP_P | ecosystem: Environmental > Aquatic > Thermal springs > Unclassified... | reverse complement strand
CGCCGACGAGGGGGCCGAAGAGCACGGCGAAGACGCTGGGGACGATCACCGCCGGCCTGAACTGCCCCATCCCCCACGGGCTCTGAACGTACGACGTAGCGTAAGCGCCGACCGCGTACAGCGCCGCACCCAAACTGGTGAACGCCACAACCTTCGAACGCTCCCTCACGGGGGCGGGGAGGCGGCAAAGCTTTAACAAAGTTGTGTTTAGCATGTTAAGGTGGTTTAACAGGAGACTTTTAAAGCCTCGGCAAGGTTAAGCCTCGGCTGTGAGGAAAAGCGCCTTGCTGACCGTGATGAGCGGTGAGTACCCCTGAGCCCGAGCTTCTCGCGCGATGGTGAAGCGGGGAAGCGCGGCGGCTTACCCAGACCTCCACGAGAGCTTTTTTATCGAGACTTATTCGCTGGAAGCCCGTGGATCTGCCGCTCGCGCTGCCCGAGAGGGTCGCGGCGAAGCTGAGGGAGGAGGCCGAGAGAGCCGGAATGCTCGTAGAGGAGCTGGTGGCGGAAGCCCTAGCGAAGTTCCTCGGTGAACCTCTCGATCCCGAGGATAGGCTGGAGCTCCACCTCAAGCTCTCCGAGAAGTACTTGAAAGAGGCTGAAGACCTCCTGGCTAAAGGGGGCTACGTTCAAGCGTCCGAAAAAGCGTGGGGCGCCGCCGCGCAGATGGTCAAAGCCGTGGCCGCCAGGGAGGGGAGGGTGCTGAGAAGCCACAGGGAGCTGCACGAATACGTCGCCGAGCTGAGCAGGAAGATGGGGGACAGGGAGGTCGTAAGGCTCTGGTTAGCGGCTTCATCTCTCCACCAGAACTTCTACGAGAACCGGCTTCCGGGCGAAGCGGTGAAAAGCGCCGTAGAGGACGTTAAAGTTTTTGTAGAAAAATTAAGGAGTTATTTTTATAAAAGTTTGATTAAATAATGAGCAAGCTTGACCCTTCGCGGGGTACGAGGCTCAGACAAGCAGCGTAGCTACCAGGGTTTGATCCAGGTGGCTTTCGAGATGAGGAGGAGCGCGATGCCGATGCCTGTAGCGATCCCCTGCCCCGTAGCGATTCCAGCCGCTATCACGGGTTTATGCTTCTCCCACCTCTCCCTTCCGACGAACCTTGGGAGCACGTACCTGTTCATCAGGGCGCCCACGAAGACGGGGATGGCGAAGGGCGGGATGCTCGTAGCCCCTATCAGCACGCCCATGGAGGAGAAGGGGATGTGCAGGAACCTGGATGCAAGCTCCCCGCCTAAGAGCAGCGCGGTCATGCCAGCGAAAGAGTAGGCGAAAAGCCACGGTTTCACGCCTATCTCCCCGGTTATCCAAACGACGCCGCCTACGAGCGCGGCGGGCCACGCCGCGACAGCGTAGGGGTACGCGCTGCTGGGGATCGGCGCTATCCTCCAGAAGAACTCGGTCCACACGAAGCTGAAGATGTTGTAGAGGATTATGTTGAAGACGAGAGCTTTGAAGACGTCGAAGGGTCTCGTTTGCGTGAGGTAAGCCACCTTGACCATGTAAGCCCAGTAAGGCGCGCCTCCTTCTAGAGAGGGGAGTCCGCCTATGACGGGTTGGAATATCCAAGCCTCAACCCCCCTGTAGCCACTCAGGTAAACGGCCGTGTACCACTCGTACGGTATGGAGACCGAGTACCCGGTTTCGCCTATCGAACGCGTGGAGATGAGCGCGTTAAGGAAGGATACTACGACTGAAAGCGTGAACGCTATCCACAAGGGGAATGAGGGGACGAGGATGTGGAAAAGGATCACGGAACCCACCGTCCCTGTCAGGTACATTGCCAGCTGTTTTCTCAAGGAGAGGTACTGCAGCGCGCCACCCGCTCGGCGCAGGGAGGAGAAGGCCTTCGCGATAGTTTTCCCCGTAAAGATTAGCACGACGACTACGGAAGCGTATGCGAAGGCTATTTGCGGCACAATCCACACGCGGAGCAGCGAACGCGAGTAAGCTTGGTTCAAGCTCATCCCTTGGAAGTACTCCCGCGCCCACTCCGGGAACAGATTCCTGAAGGCGGTAAGCGCTAGGTTGTTCCCCACAACCCAGACCGCTAGAGAAGCCGCGAGCATGTACGCTGCAACGTGGAATGGTATGAAGAGCCCGCTCACGTAAGGCGAGAGGTCGGTTGCCACGCCGAGGAGGGCGCCTGGCACCCACTTGGAGGTCCACGGCGTTAGATCGAGCCAAGGCAGTGGCACGAGGGTTATACCCGTTATCGATGGTAGGAGGTAGAGGATCGAGCCCCACACCAGCCCCGGAAATATCGAGAGGGTGAACAGCCTCATGCTCGTCGGCTCGCGCTCGGCTAGCGTGGTTACGAGCGAGGCGTCGATCGCGGCCAGCGGGAACGGGAGCTTCTCCACCTCAACGTACAGGTACGACACTATCATGGCGAGGCTCAGCTCCACCAGGTAGTAGAAGAGACCGCTCTGGATGTTGACCACCAGCAGCGGTAGGAGCCAGTCCGGGTGAAGGAACGTTCGAAGGACGTACGCCTGGGAAGCGGGGGGCGGCGCCCACCAGGAAGGTATCAGCTGAGGGAGCGGCACGCCGTTGATCTTGAACGACCAAGCTAGAGGCGATGTCATGAAGTAGCTTTTCTGGACCTGGTAAAGGTAGCAGGTGGTCGCCCCTGTAGCCAGTGCCGACATCTGGTAAATTATCATCAGCTCCTGCTTGGTGAGCGGGTTGCCGGTTAACCTCGTAATCTCGCTGAAAATTATCGCCATGACTATGGCGACCGCCGGTATCGAAGACACGCCGGCTACTAGCTGAATGTAGATGGATATGGGGGTGAACACGAGGGAGGTTATCAGGAGGGCTAAAGCTGAGCGCCACGTAAAACCGCGCCCAAGCTCGCTCATAGGGGTCTTTTAAACGGGGTTGAGTCAAGCTTAAGTATTTTGCTTTGACGGTCGGTGCCGGGGGATCATGAGAGCAGAGAGTCTTTCGCGCTTGCTACTGGCTTTTTGGCTGGTAGCGGCCTTTCTCGTTTTAACGGGCTATACCTGCTACGCTCTACCGGAGGAAGCGTACTCACCCGATCCAAACGAACTTCTTCAAACAATAAGGCACTTTTCAAGCTTCGGGTCTAGGGTAACTGGTTACCCAGGTTGCTACTCGGCAGCATCTTACATTAAATCTTTTCTAGAAAGATTAGGGTATGAAGTTATAGGGCAGAAATATAAAGTTTTAATACCTTTCGATAAAGGTTCTTTCATAGAAGTGGATGGGGGTGCGGGAGCTGAGAAGCTGAGGGTTTACCCGTTGTGGCCGAATCTCGTGCAAACATCTTCCGGAGTCGTCGAGGGTCGTCTCGTCTACGTAAGGGGCGAGGCTCTCGAGGATTTCGACGGAAAGGATCTAGAGGGAGCGATAGTCGTAATGGACTTGGCCGTCTCTGGCGACAGGTGGATTGACGCGCTGAACTTCGGGGCCGCCGCTGTGGTTTTCGTAGGAAGCGACTGCAACAGGTACCAGGCTATGCAGAAGGTCCTCCTCACCCCCCTTTACGCTCCGAGAGCTTACGCTCCGGGGGAGGAGGGTGCGCGGCTGGTAGAACTCGCTAAGCGCAACGCCCGCGCTAGGCTCGCGATCAATATGGTTTGGGAGGAGGTTGAAGCGGAAAACGTTGTCGGCATCCTCAAGGGCACGAGGTACCCGGACGAGGCGGTCGTCGTCACAGCTCACTACGATAGCTTCAGCGTGGTACCGGCTCTCTCCCCGGGAGCCGATGAGGCATCGTCGGTGGCGGTGCTTTTGTCGCTAGCCGACTTCTTCGCTAGGAGGAAGCCCGATCGCACGCTCATCGTCGCAGCGTTGAGCGGGCACTGGGAGGGTTTAGCTGGTGCGAGAGAGTTTGTTGAAACGTTCTTCTTCGCGAATAAGCTACCCTACAAGGTTGTAGCTCTCGTGAACCTGGATCTAGCTTCGGACAGCGAGCAGGTGAGCGCGGTCCACATAGGGCACTTCTACAAGTACGGGTCAGCTGGGGGAGGTCCCGAGATCGTAAGCAGGTACAATTGGGTGAAATCCATCCTCGGAAGGGTCAGGCAGGAAGTACTCCCCGCTCTCGGTCTATCCCCCTACCACTTAAACGACGTTCTAACGCAGTACTTCTGGGACAGCACGACGCTCGAACCCTTAATACTGGATTCCGAACCAGCGGCTCTCGCGGGGCTGCCGGCGTTTTCCCTAGCGACAGCCTTCTCGCGCCGCCTTTACTGGTGGACCCCATTCGACACCCCAGACAGGGTGGATGCCGGCAAGCTAAGGGCCCAAGCGCTCGTAACCTACGCTGTCCTGAGCCAGATTCTAGCAAGCAGCGGTGCGCCGCTGTACGACGTGGCGCGAGTTAGGCTCTACGGCAGGGGCGGCCCAGCTTCGTACATTACGTTGAGAGGAAAAGTAGTTTTCTTCAACGTGTCGAAGGGGTGGTACGACCCGCTACCGGGCGCGATCGTACGCGTGGGCATAAACCCCCAAGCGAGCCTCATGCCCTTCGCGAACATTTTCGTGAAGGCCGATGCAAAGGGGGAGTTTGAGGTTCACGGGCTTCCGGTAGCAACGGTTCTCAGCTACAGGACAGCGGTCTTCATTGAAGCATGGTACCTCGACGAAAGCGGTCGCATAAGGTACGCGCCCGATATGGGGATCTACGGCGCGCGCACCTTCCCGCCGTTCCTATCCCTTTGGACGCACCCGGAGAACGCTACGGCGGTCGTGTTCGAGTGCGCCACGATAGAGCTGTTCGACATGCTGAATCCAGCGTACATGCGTAGAGGGTTCGTCGGCGATCCCACCTCTAGCGGCGACCTCGCGTACCTCATGGAGCAGGCTAAGCTGATGCCGTACAGCTTAAGCGAGTACGCCGAACCCCTCTTTTACGGAGTGTTCTATAACCCGAAAGAGAGGGTCGCGCTGGTTTTCGTTCAACCGAGGTTCAAAGCCGTCATCGTGCTCCAGCGGGGTGTCGTGAGGCTCAGCAACGTGGGAGTGCTCGTGAACTCCAGCCCGTCGAACCCGGAGGGCGAGGGCTTCCAGCTGGCATCCGCGGGTGAGCGGCTGAGGCTGACGTTCACGGCGCTCCGCTTCGCGAAGGACATGCTCGCCGTGTCGGCGTCGCGGTACTCGGTGCTATCCTCGCACTTCGTCTCCTCGCCCTCCGCTCCCGAGGTGCTGTCTAGGGCGGAGCTCTTCGTGAAGCGGGCCGAGGAGCTCTTGGGGAACAGGACTTACAGCAGAGCGTACGGCTACGCGCTCCTGGCTTGGTCGTGGGCTCTTACGGCGTACGACGTCCACGTAATGCCCATGATTTTCGATTTGAGCGGTACTGCCGTGCTGTTCTACGCTCTCCTGCTGCCCTTCGCCTTTTTCTTCGAAAGGCTCGTGCTGCGCCAAAGCGGGTTGCGTAGACTGCTCGCCACAGCCGCGGTCGCGGGCGCGCTGCTGGTCGCTTTCAGCTTCGCGCACCCGTCTCTCGCGCTGATCTCGAACTCCGCCCTAGCGCTCGCGGGGATACTCGTCCTCACGTTCCTCCTGTTCGTAACATTCATACTTTCAGGGGAAACTTCGAGGATCCTCGAAGAAGAGTCGGTAAAGAGGCTGGGGATGCACACATTCCAGAAGCTCCGCGTATCCCTAGCCGAGGTCTTCTCCTCCGTAGCTCTCGAGAGCATGAGGAGGTACCGGCTGAGGACCCTGCTGACGCTGCTAACCCTGCTCTCCATAACGATGGCTGTCGTCTCTCTAACGTCGTCGTCCTACATGCTGACGGTTACCGCTTCGAGGCTACCTTACACCGCGTACTACGAGGGCCTTCTGCTGAAGAAGGGGAGATCGGAGCCTCCCTACAACGTGCTGGACGTTTACACGACCTACGCTGCGAACGCCCTGCTGGGGGGTGCGGGGCGCGCGTACGCGAGAGTGCGGCTGTGGCCATCCACCGTGTACCCCTTAGGGCGTGTCGCTTACTTGAAGCCGGAGCGAGGCGGCAACGCCTCGATCACCGTGCGCGGCATACTGGGCTTGGAACCCTTCGAAACCCAAGCGCTGTTCAATAGCTCTCTGATTCGCGGGAGGTTGCTGGAAAAGTACGACTACTACGCCTGCCTGCTAACCGACACTCAAGCGAGAGCGCTTGGCGTCGACGTAGGCGACGCGGTCGACTTCTACGGCATGAAGCTCCTCGTAGTCGGCATCCTCTCCTCGCAGGCGTTAGGGCAGGTGAGGGACCTAGACGATCTAGCCGTGACGCCGCTTGACCCGCGCACGATCCCCCAGTACGCCGTAGCTCAAACCCAAGCTCGCATCGCCTACCCGTTACCCTACGACGACGTTCTCATCATCCCAAGCGCGCTAGCCTTAGACCTAGGCGGCTCCGTCTGGAGCATTGCAGTATACCTAAACGTTCCCCCGACGGAGAGAGAGGCTCTCGCCTCTCTCCTAGCGAAAACGTTCGAAGTCCCCGTTTACGCAGGAGCTCCAGCGGGAGTCAAAAGCTTCTCTCGAATCGTCACGTGGAGCTTGCTGGGTTGGGAGCTGGTTGCCGTGCTACTTGCGATCGGATGCCTTAACATCGTGATAACATTCATGGCTGCTGTGAGGGAGCGGACGAGGGACATCATGGTGTATAGCGCGCTCGGCTTGCCGCCGAGAGGAACGCTGGCGATGTTCCTAACAGAGAGCCTCGTTTACTCCTCCATCGTGATCCCGTTCGGCTACATAGCCGGTGTTTTCCTGAACTACCTCCTGTACCTCGCCGGCATACTGCCGTCAACCTACGTGCTCAACTTCTCTTCGCTGTCTCTCGCGCTCGCGCTCCTCGCGCTATTCGCCGTCATCATCCTTTCGTCGCTCTACCCCGCGCTTGTGGCCTCAGGGATGATAACGCCCTCTCTCGAGCGGAGGTGGAAGATACCGACTTCGCCTCGAGGCGACTTCTGGGAAATACCCCTGCCCGTGACCGCGACTACTAGGCATGAGGCACTGGCGATGCTCCTCTACCTAGTAGAGTATCTGGAAGGCAGCGGTAGGGCGACCACGTACTACACTGTAATCGAAGAACCAGCGCTAAAGGAGGGGGCAGCGGCGTTTAAGGTTTTGCTGTCTCCCAAAGAGCTCAACATTACCCAGGAAGTGGTGGTGGCAACGTACGAGGTCTCTCCGAACAGGTACGGCTTCCTCACCCGCATAACCCGCCTGACGGGTAGGTACGAGACCTGGCGCACCTCCAACTACTACTTCGTGGATTCCCTGAGGAAACAGCTCCTCCTCTGGAGGAGCCTCAGGGAGGAGGATAGGAGGAGGTACCTAGAGAAGGTCAAGTCAATGCCAGCAATTTGATGTTGTACATAACGCAAAACATATATATGAGAATTTTCGTCGAAATGCGAGAGGGACCATGGCGGAAAAGGAGTTGCTGCCGGGCTTGACCCCCAGGGTGCTCGTCCTCCTCGTGCTGATAACCGCGATCTACTACATCCCCACGCTGTACTTGTGGAACCTCTCCGATAGGCCTTACACCTTCAGCGGCGGTTTCATCGGGTACTTCTGGATCGTAATGTTCCTGTTCTTCCTGGGGAGGCTGAGCCCCAAGCTTAGGCTGACGAAGCAGGAAGCCATAGTTCTGATGGTGCCCTTCTGGATCCTCACCGGTATCAGCTTCATAGAGAAGGGTACGCCCAACGAGGGCCTGTGCAAGGGGTGGAGCAGCGCCACAGGCCTCGTACCCCTAGTTTACGCGCTAAACGTTGACCCGTACAAAGAGGCTTGGGCCAACGCTTTCCCATCGTTCTGGATACCGAGCGAGCCCGAACTGCTGAGGCGCGCTTGGGAGGGGCTGGGGATCGTCGATTGGGGACCGTGGATCGCGCCCATGATCTACTGGGCCCTCTTCTGGGTATCCTGGGTCGTGATAGGGTTGTGCTGGGGCTTCATCTTTAGAAGGCCGATGGTTGAAGTGGAGCGGCTGCCTTTCGTAGCGGGGTTGCCGCTCTCCTACTTCACGAAAACGGCTTTCGAAACGACGGGAGAGGGGAAGTCCAGGCTCTTCGACTTCGGCGACAGCTGGACGCGGATGATGTGGATAGGGTTCCTGGTGGGGCTCCTCCTCTCCCTAGCGCCTGTAATATACGAAATTTGGCCGGTGATACCTTTCGGAGCTTGGTGGGGCGAGTACCCCATTGACTACATTACCCACATGACTGAGCCCGTGCTCCCTGGAGCCGACTTCAGCTTCGTGTTCCACATAACCCAGATCGTGCTGTGGCTCATGATCTCGACCGACGTACTAGTGACAGCTATCGTCTCGTGGCTCGCGATCAACGTGATCTACAACGCGATCGTCGTAAGAGCGGGGCTCGTGCCCTTCGAACCGGGCATCAGCTCGTTCTCCTGCTGGACCATAGGCTACAGACCGCCGTTCCACTACTCCTGGTTCGGGACCACGGGCGTGCTGGTGGGCGTCGGGATCTGGACCTTCGTGACGGCATGGCCGCACATAAAGAAGGTGTTCTCCACCCTTAAGGGCGAGGACTACGTAGAGCAGGGGCAGTCGATGCGCGCAGCCCTGCTGCTGCTCATCGCGTTCACCGTGATATGGGGTGCGCTCTGGGCAGCGGCGGGGATTCCGGTCCACCTCTACATCGTCTTCTACGTGCTCTGGCTCCTCTGGATCGTCGCTTCAACTAGGATGGTCGGCGAGGTTTGGTACCATATGCCGGTCGGCACGCCCCTGATCTGGCCCTACATCTACTACCTCGGCGCTGCGACGGGCTTCTGGCAGGCCGTCGTGCCGAACACGAACCCGTTAGCGATCAGAAGCATGTTCCTCGTCACGACGGCAACGTGGTGGACGCCGAGGTTCCAGAGCAACTCCATGTTCATGTCGCAAATAGGATATAGAGTGGCTCAAGTTAACGATACGAGAGCTGGCGACATGTTCAAAGCGCTCCTCATCACGAGCATCGTAGGGATTCTCGTCGCAGTCCCCTTCGGCACGTGGTTCATGCACCACTACGGCGGTTTATCCTCCTTCACGGGCGATAACTGGGAGGGAGGCGGTGTCGCCTGGGCTACGGGTGCCGAGAACATAGTTTCGTCCGAGTACTGGCCGGTGGGCTACGATATAACGACGCACATCGTCTACACTATCGTGGGGGCGGCGGTGACGATAGGATTGTACATGGCTAGAGCCAGGTGGCCCTGGTTCATGATCAACCCAGCGGCGCTCAGCATAAGCTTGTGGCTCAACGAGTACATGTGGATGAACGCTGTTGTTGCGCTCATAATCAAGCTTGTAATCACAAGGGTAGGAGGAGTTAAGGCTCTCGAAGAGAAAGTCTTGCCGGCGGTGGTAGGGTTCTGCACCGGCTACGGAGCCCTCTTCCTTTTCGTAGCGCTCAGAGAGATATTCCTAAAGGTGCTGCCGAAAGCCATGGGCATGTAAAATAGAAGAAAAATAATAGTTTTTATTTAGTTTATTTCCCGATCAATCTCCTTAGCGCTTCGAGGTTGTCTTTAGCAGCCCTGATGCCGTCCTCCGGGTACTTCGGGCGCTCGAGGTCCGGGTAGAACTCGGGCGGGCACTCGACGTTGAGGAAGCCGTCGTACCCCGCCTCCCTGAGCAGCCTGAGGACTTTCGGCCAGTCGATGCTGCCTCTACCGACGTGGCGGAAGCCCCTGATGTTGCCGACGTTCACGTCGAAGTCCTTCACGTGGACCATCGCGATCCTGCCCTTGAGCAGCCGGGTCCAGTGCTCGTGGTAGCCGATGGCGACCACGTTCCCCACGTCGAAGTACGCTTTGACGTAGTCGGAGCCGACCTCGTCGAGGAACCTCCTGAACTCGAGGGGGCTGTAGAGGAACTTGTTCCAGACGTTCTCGACGCCGATCGTGACGCCCAGCTCCTCCGCCCACTTCGCCGCCTCCCTCAGCGACCTCTTCGAGTTCTCGTAGAGGTCCTCGTACGGCACCTCGGGCCTCGCGACGCCGGGCACCACGAGGAGCACCTTGGCGTCCAGGTCCCTCGCGAGCTCGAGCCCCATCCTCAAGTACTCGAGCCCGCTCCTCCGCTCCCGCTCGTCGGGAGAGCCCAGGTTGTACTTCCAGAAGACGCCGGTCGCCACGCTGGGGATCTCGAGGCCGACGCCCTTGATCCTCGCGCGCTCCTCCTTCGTGATCGTCCGGGGGTCGAGGAGCCCGTCGTCGTACACCACCTCGGCGCCGTCGTAGCCGATCTCCTTCGCCGTCGAAACAGCCCAGACGAGGTCGGGCCGCCTCTCCTGCGAGAAGCCGATCAGCGTCCAAAGGTTCAGACCCGCCTTCACGCTCTCTCCAGCCGCGGAGGGGTAAAAATGCTTGACGTGCGGCTGCCGACTAAAGCCCCTGCGCGGGTCGCGCAGGGGAGTGTGGCGCGAAAGGTCTCCGTGCTTGACAGGGCGTTTGCTCACGTCGCTATCAGCCAACGTCTCTTGGCAGGAGATACGCGGAAGTTTTGTTGCGCGGAGGGGTGGC
>Ga0326761_1000383_pt1 | contig 10533 bp, 10 predicted proteins | sample GCREP_P_FD_207739 | JGI IMG/M metagenome (GOLD analysis project Ga0326761, IMG submission 207739) | Hot spring water microbial communities from Geyser Creek Basin, Yellowstone National Park, WY, United States - GCR.EP_P | ecosystem: Environmental > Aquatic > Thermal springs > Unclassified... | reverse complement strand
TGAACCCATAGGGGCCTAAGCTTTACCGGAACACAAACCCCATAGTAGGGGTTACAGTAACCCCGAAAAGACCTAAAGCGGGAGAGGAGCCTGTAGAGGAGAGATGCAAGTAGATGAGAACCCCTAAACCAGTGAACACAAGTAGGACCATGACGGGAGAAGTAGGAGGCTAGAAGCCTGACAACAGTAGTCTTACCAGAACCATCAGCACCTGAGATGACGATATGCATATCTTCTCAACCCTCTCCTAGACCACCTGGTGAGAGAGCACTCACTCATTATTAACAGCTGAGCCCTCGAAGGTTCTGAGGAATCAGCTTACCCCAATAGCCTATCAGAGTGTTCTTTAATGTAGGTGTGAGAGGAGTGCATAGTTACGAATTCATATTCTACATGTTCCTGTCTACATTCTCTAGGTGAATTTCGCTATAGCACTCATCAACTCGATGTAAATGCCAGTTAACTTAGTTATAGATAGGGGGTGTTGACTATACACGTTTCCTTGTACAGTACACCACTCTGTATCTCGCTACATGACTGCAATTATAGTCTCTAACTAGTGCCTTTAAGAGTTTACCGGTAGCTCCTTCATGGTATTCAAAGGCTATCTCATTGAATAGTTTAACATGCTCGTAGTCATTAGGTATCACATCGTATTCACAACCCTCACAATCCACCTTCAAGACAGCGTCACGACCAACATTGTATTTATCAATTAAATCAGCCAAGGTTATTGCAGGTACGGCCGTGTCGCACCCGCCAAGCCCATGGTATGTTCCATACGTTCCTTCAACATCAACATTCTTAATACATATCACACCCGGTTTACTGGAGAGACCAGCGTTAACCGGGGTTATCACATCTTCAAGACCGTTAAGCCTGATATTCTCAACCATCACCTTATAAGCCTCAGGATGAGGCTCAACAGCAATAACCCTCCTAGCACCCCTTAATGCAAAGTAGATAGACGAATCGCCAATAAAAGCGCCAACGTCAACAACAACTTTATCCTCAACATTCAACTCATCCCAGTGACCGTAGTCAAAAACACCGAGGATACTGTTATGCCAATATCTAAACTTAACGCCATCCTTAACCCAACAACCACAGAAGATATCATACCTCCAACCGTGTACATAGTGGGAGAGGATTTGCCAGGTTAAACGTTCAAACACCTCTAGACTTACTTCGATCGCGCGACCACTGATTACTATATTGAGTTTAACATTGGTTTTAACATTGAAACCAAACTTAGCTAAGATATATTTAGCCAACAAGTACTCAATCAGCAACGAGCACCAGTTGTCAAAACATAACGACTAGCTAAGGCTATCTTTACCCTTCTCATATTTCTCAATATTACATTACCATTCAATCACAGCTCACCCTCGTAATCCAAGGCTTCCTCTTTCTTACAGCTTCACTGTCTACAAACTTAAACCTTTTAATGCGTGCTCTGTTCGATCTCACTTTCTCTAGGGTAACACCGTATTCGCATCCTTACAATCCATCTTCAAACCTAACCCTAAACTTGCTAAGTTTAACTCTATACTGGTAACCTCTTTGACTAGCGTAGGTAACCCCATAGACTTAACCCTAACCTTAAACCCACCACAGATAGAAGCACCACCATCCATAGGCGTGTTATAGCTAAACTCTACAAAGCCATCCCTACAGCTAATAGTAGCATTTACAGGTATAACCCTATGTTTAAGATCTGAGTTCAACTCAAGATTCCAGGGCGTAACCTCATAGTTATTAGGAAGAGACTCATCAACAGCAATCACAAGAGCACCACGCTTAACATAGTAAAGAGGTGTATCATCAATATAAGCACCAACATCTACGATAAGTCGAGATATCTTATATAACGATCCTCTCTTGTTAATCCATAAAACTCTAGGTCATGAGTAGCAGAAACACACTCGTAATTTCCTTCAGGACTTAAATAACATTTTCTTCTTTTCTTTCTACCGTTTTCATCAACATATTCATGAACAGCATATAGATAAGATCTTCTGTGAATATTCTCTCGATAAATCCATCTATAAGGCTCTCCACATCTAGGACATTTTGTGTTTTATGAGACTTTTTCAGTCCATAAATTTATGGACAGATAAAGTTTAAAAATTCTCTCAGCAAAACAATTATTATCGAAATATGTTTCTCATGTTCGATATCATATGTTAAGGATAAGTGATCATCTGGTTATTCCGTAAATTTATGGACCATGAGGATCTTGCGAGTAAAGCTCTGAAAATCTCTTTATGTTGATCGCATGTGATATTTGAAAAATTTGTTTAAGAAGTCTTTTGTAGACTAGATACTCTATATCTAGGTACATAATAGGGACATGCAAGACATATATATATCTGTTTACGTTGATATAGTATTTGATTCTGTCACATTCTATGATAGATTTCATACCTAAACCTTGCATAGGTTTTGAATAGGCAAACCCTTTACAATAGCCTTCTTCATCCATGTATATACAGATATTCTCTTAAAATCAAATCTATGTCCTAAGCCTATGTGTATTTCGGTCATCAATATTTTCAAACGATCTATATCTACTCTCATGTCATTAAAATCTTCTCTTGGTTTGATATTTTCTCTATGAGACTTTTAATTTTTCTTTCTTTTTTGTAAACAATGATTCAATATATTTTAAGATCTTTACCCATATACTCCTTAAGATCTTTATCTCGAGACTCTGAATAATCTCTGACAATACACTACATTTCTCAGCGTCTGCTCCTAATCTAATGAGTTTTTCTCTAAGCTCTTGAAAACTTTTCTCAACATAATTCTGATATGTTTCTACTTCTTCATTTTCTCATCAGTTTTAGCTATAAGTTTAGCAATTTCTGAAGTTTTTTCCTCTAAATACTCCGAATATTCTCTAGCATCATCTAACAATCTCTTAAGTTTATCAACAATCTTTGTCACAGAAGAAGTTATAATCTTCTCATTACTAAGGATCCTTTCGAAGAGATTTTCTGCAACATCTAACGAAACGCCTAGTTTCAAAACAAGATCATTAGGATTCTTGATCTCCCCAGATCTCATCAGCTCAATAGCTTTAGCCTGGATCTCGATGGAGACAACTTCTCTCCCAGCTTCTTCAACAATCTTTCTATCAGTTTCTTCTCTGACAGCCTTATGAATATCACGCATGCTCATCGCCAAAAGCTCAGCAATCTTCTTATATGTGACTCCGAACTCTTGATAAAGAATTCTGGCGAGAACCTTTTTAATGCTCAGAACGAATATATAATGGATTGATCTCTATGGCTTCTGCAAAGCTCTCACGTGACAGACTTTTGATCTCATCTTTACCTATGCTTTTTAAAACGATCCTTATCTTCGAGACAAGAACATCAAAAATTATATGACATACTTATACATCACCTCTTTAATACCATATTATATCAGGGAAAGATATTAAATATTTAAGCTGAAGACAAGAATATGATACCATAAAAATGAGAACATCTAATCTCGAAAAAGATATCATATTAAAACGATAATATGGTAATAAAAAGCTACATAAACAAATTCATGTCCCTGTAAAGTTACAATAAAAATATTGCAAGAAAAAGCCTATAAAATCTTTTACAACATCTATAGACGCTTATCTTAATACCATTTAATAACAATACCATTAAACCTTAGTCTCTGAAATAAATAAAGATAATTATCTTTCTAATCAAAACTTCTCATCCTCTGATCTTTATTAATAAAGTTTTCAAGAAGAATTAGTTGTCCAAAGATCTCTTAATGAAAGATGATCTTTTTATTCTGTTTAATATTATTGTTCCAATGTTCTCTTGTTTCATAAGGTATTTCAAAATGTTTAATACTGTTGATCTGAATAGCGAGTCTCTAAAAATCTTGTCTATGTATGCGTCTAATATTGTTGTGATATCGAGTCTGTATGGCGTCTCTGCTAATCCTCTTCTCACTAGGTTGCATATCTCTATTGTTTTTCTCAACTAACTTATCTATTCCAAGCTCATATGCTATGTCTCACACCTTTTTGTCCATCCATCTCCATATTGTTAAATAATCTATCAAAAGAATCATATGTTCCTTATATATTGCATGGGCCGCCGACACAGCTGTCTCAGCCTCTATAGTCAATGCTCTCGCCCTGACATTATTTATCATGATCTCCTCAGAATATTCTTTAAGCAGTTTCACACCATCTGAATACATGATCCATACGAATGAAGAGTTTGTGTAGAGATCAGCTATAAACCCGCTCTTAGCAGGAGTGATGGTGAAAGGCTCAGAAACAGCTATTTTGAAGCCTCTGCGAATCAACAACTTAACAGCCTTAGGGAAATCATCTACCCCCTGTAAGTACATCCAGATCTACGGATACATGCTCGAAGTACTCCTAAATCCCTGTTGCGTATAACTTCGACAATCTACAAAATATCCTACAAACAAATATCACAAAATTCTTAGTCATTACAACACCACCTATGGTCGTACTAGATCGCAGTATAAAGTAAATGTTTAAAAAACGGTTGTGTTGTTAAAAAGAGTGGGTTCGGAGAGCTATCGAAGAAGAGAGAGGTCTCCAGGTTCTACATGCAGGGTTGGAGTGTGTTAGGGAGGTTGGGGAACCGTGTTATGAACTATAAACTATAAACTAGGTAACTGCCTTACAGTAAAGAGGTTCTACGTATCTAAGGTGGGATAAAAGTATATGTATACATGCTTTAAGCTTGATGCTGACACTTTCATCACCTTTCCTCAAAGGGGTATCAGCAAAGGTTCTTGGTATAGGTGAGCAATACGATGTTGAATATGTTCAATGCCCAGATCCAGGAAAACCTTGTATTGTGGAGGAGCAGTAATATTTGAACTTAGAAGGTAGGTTAAAAGCGTAATTGTGAAGTATTAATATTTATTTTGTTTCATATTTTCTGTGCAACGAAAAACAAAGTAGTCTGGAAGTTGGGGAGCCCATCCTTATAATACTTTCTTCTAAATATTGTTTTCTTTAAAAGTGTTTTTAGATTCTCTTCTAGTGTCAAGGATGGGAAGTCATACTCAATGATCTTGAAATGTTTCCCAAGCATCCTATGAACATCGTCCATAGAATGGAAGGAATGGTAATGACCCCATACATGGAATACATGGTGGCAGAAAGGACACATGACTATTTTATCAGCGAGGTTCTCTTTCCAAGGCACTGTCGCTATTAAGAAGCCATAGGGTTTTAAAAGTTTATGTATGTTTTCAATTGCTTTGTCCAAGTCCTTTATATGTTCAAGTACATCAAGAGCAAACACTATATCAAATCTTTGTACCAAGTCTTCATTAACAGGTTTAGATATGTCGTGCTTAATCAAGTCGATCCCATACGATTTGAAACGCGAAAGTTTCATAACCAAGTACTCAGAGATGTCGATACCAACGATCTTTAAGTTCAGCCCTGAAGACTTCAACAATAAAAGTAAATAGCCTTCACCAAAACCTATTTCGCAAACATGCATTTTAGGTTTCAAATACTTCTTTGACCGTTTAAAGACATATAAAACCTTGTATCTATTACCTAACCATGTCTCTCCTCCACCTTCTATTTGTTGCTTACCCTGAAAGTCGTATACTTCTTCCCATGAAGGATTCTCGTTCTTCTTGTTATAACAAAATATCTCTGAAATATCTGGGGCATATATCTGGGGCATCTAGAATCACCCTTTTAAATTTTCATACCATTTACATAATACGATTGCTTTTATCATTAAGGATAAGTCATTAGATCCACCTGAGTAATAAAGAATTTTTCTTAAAAAGATATTATGGGTGTTACGTACGCATTCTCTTAACTCTTGCAGAAGCAACCCCTTATCGAAACCCTTAGTACTAATTGGACTAGTAAACCCTTTCTTCTTTTGTTGAATAATCTCTGGTGGTAGGAGCTTATACTTTTCTGCAACCTTTCTCAACAGATACTTTGTAGTATTACCTTTAAGCTTATATCTAGGATCTATAGAAAACGCGAATCTCGCAAGCCTTAGATCCAAGTACGGCAGCTTCAATTTCAGCCCTAGTCTTGAGCACACATTCTCATCAACACTTACATCTGATTGCGTAAGAAGTGTAAATAGAAAGAAACTAGTTCTCGAAATTACATCAGGGTACAACTTTACCTTTAAAAACACCCTCCTATCAATGAAATCTTTCGGATCACTATGAGGAAAAAGGGATTTGAGGGTAAAATAGTTAGTATTCATAAAATATGTCATTAGTAATAGATCAATGCTTCCCGAACTCTCCATAATACTAATAATTCTATTTAATGTATTTATGTTTACTTTTCCGATAACACTATTACCGATAATTTTAGCTAACGTCTCTACAAAAGGAAAAGATGCTAGAATTGTGATAGGCTGACGATACCAGTACCAATAATTAGACCAATAACCTAAGAATAATTCATCACCTCCTTCACCCAAGAATACCGTGTGCGAATATCTTTGAAGTTCTTGTAGAGCATAATAACGTCCGATGAGATTACCCCTTGCATTAGGCTCATCTAGGAATTTTACAGCTTCGTCAAGCAACTTAGATAGCTCTGATGAATCTAAGGAAGCCTCTTTTTCAATTAACTTTATCCCTAGATATTGCGAGATTTTTCGTGCATTTTCAAGCTCACTATAGGAACCATAGTATACGTTTACAGCAACATTTTGGCAATGAGGACATACACTTGTAAGAATAGAAGCAATTAATCCTGAATCTATACCCCCACTAAGAAGTATTCCATTAGAACCCTCCATCCTCTCTTTTATCGAGGTTTGAAGAAGCTCATACGTTCTCTTAATTAGTTCTTCTTCCTTAAATTCAGAAGAGCCTTGAGTATACATATCTACTGTGAGTTCCCTGAGTTTGGAGTTAACTACATCAAAAGAAACAACCTTATCCATTTGCAGCTTGTATACAAATTTAATTAGAGTTAGATCTATCGGTAATACCCCATAAGCCAAGTATACTCTAAGTGCTTGGGTATTAATGTAGCTATCTATATCTTTAAATAAACCATATTTTTTAAGGAGACTAACTAAGTGTTTTAGTGATGATGAATAAATAAGAACATTATTTATTACAGTATAGTATAATTTCCTAATACCAATAGGATCGCAGATTAAAAAAGCCCTTTTCTTTCCAAGATCAAATAGTGTTAAAGAGTAGTCTGCATTCGCTAATTGATTCAGTATGAGAGTCAATCCTTTAAATCCGTTATTTAAATAGTAACTCTCTATTGACTGTAAATCCGGTTTTGCTGTGTTGCTGAAAAATGTTATTGCAACTTTATCACTATTATAACCTCTAATATCAGCATCAATAAAACTGTGCTCTTGAATACCCATAGCATAGTTTTGTCCCTGCATTGCATGTAATATACTGCCTCTACTTTTATCTAATGATGCTTCAAGTTCTGGATAAATATCAATGCATTTATTACCAAAGCACCCAAATATGCCACCCATTGCTAACACCTCGAGAGGAATTCAATTGTTCTTTTAAGTAGCGGATGTACCTAGAACGTTGCTTCTACGCCGAAGCCTGATCATCACGAGATCCTCTATGCTTTTCCTCGGCTCTATGAGCTTTTCTATGCCTAAGAGCTTCATGGTTTTTGATATATCTACTTTGAATTTATATTTAGAATCCTCTGTGAAAAGTGGTTGTAGGCCTTGATCCACTATTTCTATCTTTGGAACTATTTTGCCATTTGTAAGCTTAGCAATGGTATCTCTAACTATTTCAGCGAGCTCAAGTATTGTTATTGGTTCTGGGTATATGATGTTGAGAACTCTATTCAGACTACTGCTGCGCTTCTCGACTTCGCCATTCAGTATTTTATTCACATATATATCGAAGGCCTTCACCACATCCCTCACATCGACATAGAGCATCGGCCTATACATGCTATGCTTATATGGTGTTAAAGGCTCGCCCTTCAATCCTCTCTCAATGAAAATATTTGCAGCGGTTTTCTCTGGCATACCCTCTCCTAGGACAGTTCCGAGCCTTATAACCCCATATATTTTCTCGCTCATTCCATCATAATATCGTGTAATAACCTCCTGTGCAATCTTCGAAAACACGTAAAGCTTGGCTCTATCTTCAACTTTATCAGGTCTGTAGCCAAAGTACTCATCAACATCACCAGTAAGGCCAGACTCTCCAAAGACATGCCAAGAACCAGTTAAGACAAGCCCCTTAACCCTAGGACTTCTATAAACAGCCTCACAAACATTAATAGTACCAATATAGTTTATCTCAAAACCAAGCCTCTTCTCCTCATTAATCCTAGGAATCTGAATAATAGCAGTATGTATCACAATATCAACATCTTGTAAACACTCTTGAACACATTCAAATGTTCTGATATCACACCTACAGAAAGATATATTGTAATCCTTTATATTCCAGGTAGGTTCTCTAATATCAATAACCTTTACAACGTGCTTCTTTGATAACTCTCTTGCTATAGCACCACCTATATATCCGCTACCACCGACAATCCCCACAAGAGACAAGTTTAGCACCAAATACTATTTAAGCATTTGCTTGCTTATAAGTCTATATGCGACTCAAGCGTTTCCACAGTATTTTATGTCTCTTACTAAGCCTTCTTAATCCAACTTCTCCTCAATATTGTGCTGATGATTACAAACGTAGAGGTAAAGGCTTTGATCAAAGTATGGATTTTTTAAGTCTCCTCCAAGTACACATTAGTCAAATCAGCAACCCTTAACTTCTATGGGATACATATGTCTACAGCGTTCTTAGGATGTTCAAAGCTAATCTACATTGTATTCGCGACTCCCATAATTCATTCTTAGAAGAGCTTCGCTAAAGAAGTCATATCCTTTGATAAACTCTCCCAGAGAAACTTAAGATAACAGCTTTGATAACAGCTTTCTGATCGTCACATCATGATAGGCCCCATAGTAGCTTCAAGGTCAATATAATCGTTTTCTCGCCTGTGGTATATCTATACTTTATTTCTTCTGTAGAAGAAACAGCATCACGTTGCTGAAAGGATTTCTTCTAAGGGTCAGTTTTAGCGCATCCTCTACTAGATAATATATTTTCATACCTATTGTTCTATCTAGAAAACTAGGAATAAAGATGAGTCCATCATCCATTTTATACCAAACTAGCTTAAAACCTAATTGATGAAAAAGATATATCATCTCTCCGAATGAGGGCTCTCTTGCAACATACTTTCTTCTAAAAATTTTTGCTATAATCTTAATTGGTAACCTGTATGCACTATATTTATTTGGAGCAACTATAATTAAAAGACCTCCTTTCTTCATAGTTCTTGCGATTTCTTTTAAAACAATGTCTTTCTGGACATATTCCATGAGACCTATTGAGACTACGAGATGAAAACTTTCATTTCTGAATGGAAGCAGATGTGCATCACCATGTATTAGATTTAGTCCTTTACGCTTTTTCCTAGCATATTCAAGCATGTTTTTCGATATGTCTAAACCTATTGCTTTTTGCGTACATTTTGAAATCAGCTCTGTATATACGCCTGTTCCACAACCAATATCTAATGCTTCTACCTCCGTACCATACTTATGCAGGATTCTACAAGCTAATAGTATGAGTTTAGATATTATAGGTTTCCAGTGGGAATACATATAGGCTTCAGAGTAGCTTTTCCTATGTCTCATTTCATAGGCTTCAGGGTCAATTGCATTATAAACGATTTTCATGATCAAATACTCCTATACTGCACAAATGTTTGTTTGAAAAGTCTAGATAGTCTTTGAAACGATTTTTAACACTTCTCACCTTTTTATCAAAGCGTTATCAAAGCGTAAAACTCTGCCAAATAAAGTCTAAGTCTTGAGTTGAGAATATATTAGGGTCATTCTACCTCAACAAGGAAACCGGCGAACAGATCTCTTCATGTACGAAGTCGGATCTTCTCATGCCAGATGTGAGTTCCACGTAGTGGAACATTAAGCTACTCTATTTAAGAGTTTTCGGCAATTGCTATTAGATTTATCTAGAATTTTCGGTGGAGGAATCAGGAAATGATGAAATGCTAATGTTAGAGCGGCACAAGAAAGCCTGCTTAATATTCTCGCGAGTTTCACTCTAATCCCTTCTCCGCATGGTTCTCTGGCTCCGAACACGTGGATTCTTCTAAACCCAGCCGTGTAAAGAACCTCATAAAGACTGTGCTCCGCAAATCCGACCTCATAGGATAAATCCATGTATTTATTTCTAAGATTAAACGGATTTCACAGATCAGGAGTTTTAATGAATTTTCCACCAGGTTTTAGAGCTTCAAATATTAATTTAAGAAGCTCAAGTTTTTTTCTTTGGCAATATGTTCTATTACATCCTTTTATACTATTATATCGAAGTAATCTCTCCTTCTTAGAGATTCCTTTTAAAATTGAAAACCGTCGGCTAAAATAACGTTATTAGTAATATACTTTCTCAAAAAGCAACTTGCTGGGGACTTATATCTATGCCAAC
>Ga0326761_1000379_pt1 | contig 10620 bp, 4 predicted proteins | sample GCREP_P_FD_207739 | JGI IMG/M metagenome (GOLD analysis project Ga0326761, IMG submission 207739) | Hot spring water microbial communities from Geyser Creek Basin, Yellowstone National Park, WY, United States - GCR.EP_P | ecosystem: Environmental > Aquatic > Thermal springs > Unclassified... | reverse complement strand
AGGGCCCTTAGCTATTTCTGGTCTCCGCGACAAGGTATGCAAGTAGCCGCCTCTCTTGTAGGAAGCCTCTTGTTAGAATCGCTAGCAACTAAATGAAGCTAGAGCGACTAGGCATATCTCTCCTAGTTGTTACATCATTAACTTTATTTTGGCTTTACTTCATAGGTAGAGTTAGTAGTACAAGTCAGCTGTTATCCGCTGAGATCAGCATAGCCATCGCACTCATAGCATTGTTGCTACCTTCTGGCGACAGCTCTAAGCCGATCAGCATTCGTGTGCCTGTCTCGCTGTGAATCCTTCCCATTGCTGTGTATATAGTGGCTGAAGCAGAGATTCTTCTCTTCAGACATACGGGGTTAGGTTACGTCGTAGTACTAGCCTTGACATTAATAATGACCCCGCTAGCAAGGGAGAGACCTATGAAGAAAGCAGCCGTAGCCACGGCTATAGTGTGGGCCTCCCTCGTCCAGCTCTACACGCTCTATGTCCCCTCCTTCGGCAACGACACATGGAGGGACATCATATGGGCCGTTCAGGCACTACAGGCGGGGCACGTCACGGAGACCACCGTTAGGCACTCGGCCTACCCCTTCCCGATGATTCCGCTGGAGTATGCCTTGCTGTCGCTAATGAGCGAGCTGGATCCGGTGTGGGCCAGCGTAGTTATGGGCCTCCTGTATCTGGTGCAGTTACCGCTACTTGTCTTTCTGCTATCCCGGAGGTTTGGCTTGTTCGACGACTTCAGAGGAGCCTTCGTTCTCCTCTTGGTGCCGCTTGTAGTGATATGGTCGGCTTGGTATATACCGCAGGTTTACTCCCTCTCTGCATTCCTTACGGCATTTCTGGCCGGCTCTCTGCCATTGCAGGTACCGTTGCTTGCGGCGGGCGTGTTTGGCCATGGGGGCGTCGCCACCTGGATGGTGCTGACTACTGCGGCTCTCTGGATCTCTAGGAGGGGAAGAGAGACCGCCGCCATGTTGCTCAACCTCATTATTATCTTTGCCGCATACGTTATCTACACCTCATTGTTCTATGCGCTGTCTGGCGCCTATAGAAGTGTCGTGGAGGCTGTTCTAACCTTCCTCCGTGGGGAGAAAGTTCTCGCCGCGACAGCTCCCGTCTCAGTTCCGCATACCTCGTCGCTGGGCAACTTGGCTCTCTCCGTCCTAGCAGTGTCGGGGCTTCTCGTCTTTCTACACGGCAGAGGGTCTGCCAGGAACCTTGCCTTTCTCTCAGGTACGTTTCTCATCATCGCTTATATCGGGGCCTCGGCATTTCCAGTGGCGGATTTGCCACGGTACCTCGGCTTGCCGTCGGCAGTTATGTTGGCTGTATTCGCTCCTTATGCTTTCGAGTTGCTTCGAATGAGACGGTATGGCGCTCTTTACTCTTTGCTACTTGTAGCCGTCGCCGTATTTTCTTTCGCCTATTCTGGCGTATTTGCACCGAAGAATCCATATACCAATAACCCCTATGGGCTATCGCTATCAGGTTTGATCTCTTACGGTGACGCACAGCAAATACGCACTATTTCATAGATGCTAGCCCCCGGCACCTATTTGACAGACTGGCGGAGCGGTATCTTCATTACCAGCACATGCCTTTATATACAGCGTCACTACCAAGGGTTCGGATATAGAGGTATCGAGTTTATATTTGGAGGTAGCTATGGCCTTTATATCGATTCTGCATGTCTTCGATGCTTTAGTGGATTGATCATACTACGTCAAGAATCTACCAACATGCCGGAGGTGTACAGTCCCGACGTGTTTGTATTAGCTGAGAATTCATGCAACTTGGTCTTTTACTCTGGCAACGACGTAACTGTATGGGCTCGATGGCCTTAATAGCTCCTAAGGATGGCGGAAGAGTTGCTTACGCCGTTGAAAGGCTCTGGGAAGGGCTGAGAAGAGAGACTACCTGTGAGCAAGATTTAGAGCAGCTAGGTATTCTCCTACTTTGTTGCTTGCGAAGAGGTTTGACAGAGATGTGCGTCGTTCCGTGTGGTTGAGAGCGTGTTGGAAGGGAAGCCCATGAGTAGGTCTTCCTCCGGGGATGCGGAGAGGTATGGGGGCGGAGTCGGAACAATCAGGACCTTAGCTTATAAACGGTTCAAAACGCGTTAGGCGTGAAGCTGGCAGGGCTTAGGATACTGGCAGTTGTGCCGTCTATTCTTGGTAGTTCTGGATCTGCGGTTAATAAGAGGCAGTTTTTGAGAGAGCTGTGCAAAGGTAATAAGTGCTTTATTACCTTGATTCCAAATGCATTATGAAAAGAACTGAGACGTCTCATATGGGAACCGAAGTAGTAATAATTTCCACTCATTGGGAAATTGGAGCAGCTCATATGCGACAGAGCTACTTGATGAATTACTTGAAAACGCATGGATATAATGTTTCCTGCATCGGTTTCATAACTCTTCCTGTTAAGGGAAATGTTCATGAATGTATCAATTTACCAATACGTGTATCTACTCGTAACGAGGTCATAAACGCAATTGTAAATACTTTTATCCTCTTCCCGTCTTTGATCGTTGCACTTTTACTGCTCCGTCCCCGAATAATAGTTGTGAGTTTACCTGACGCAGAACCTGTTATGGCAACATACTTCGCCTCAATTATTGGCAAGATGAAATTAGTAATTGACATTAGGGATCCGCAAGAGGAAAACATGATACTTCTATACAAAAGATTTTCTCGATTAACAGCAAAGATTTATAGAAACTTGGTGCATATTATCTACAGGAAGGCACATGGTGTGATTGTTGTTACACCATCTTTATTAAGATACTATGCAGAAAAATTAGGAAGAAAGGTATATTTTGTACCAAACGGCGCTGATCTTAAGCTCTTTGTAAAGAAAAGAGATAAAGATACCATCAGGAAAAAATTTGGATTACCTCTTAATGCAACTCTTATTACGTACACAGGTGGAATTGGAGTTTCGCATTACTATGACATAATTAGTTTTGTCAAAATGTTAAGAGAAATAAAAAGGGAGTTACATGAGGATATATATTTAGTATTGGCTGGACCGATAATTGATAAGTATGCGTATTCAATAATTCGTAGCTCAAATGATGTTATCTATCTTGGAGTGCTTAATAAGGAGGATATAGTAGATCTTCTTTCAGCAAGTGACATTGGATTAATTCCATTTTCTATAGAAAACAAGTATAAATTGATATATACCTATGCTATACCTGCAAAGTTTTATGAATATATAGCCACATGTCTGCCTGTGTTAGTATTAGGTAATTATTCCAGTGAACTTGGAAGATTGATAGATAAATACCAAGTCGGGTATTTATGTGAGCCAAACGATAAAACTTGTATAAAAGATGCAATACTAAACATTATTAAAACTAAGGAGAAGTTGATTCATAATGCTTGTAAGAGCAGAACGCTTGTTGATCGCAAAGTTGGAGCTGAGGTCTTTTTACAACTTATATCAAAACTTTTTTAAATGTATAGAAAAATTCTTTTGATCATTTTATTAGCTTGCATATTTATTATTTATCTATTTTATCTTACAATTAATTCTAAGGCTTTCATAGATCCGTGGCCTTTGCATGGAGTTGTAATAGAGACTGTTTTAGTTATTATAATAGTTATGATAGTTGTATTTAAGATATTTAGACATCCAATTGCTACACTAATATTCACTTTTTACTACACATTTGTAGTATTGTTTTTGCCACTTTTTAAATATATTAATGTCTTTTATATCAACGGGCCATGGGATAGTGTTGCGCATTACTCTTTTTCATTGTGGATATTACAATACGGGAAAATAGATACGCTTGGATATACATATTATGCACGTGAATATGGGTATCATCCAGGTAATGGACTCATTCCAGCTATGTTAAGTTTAGTTGCTCACATTAGACTTGACCTAAATATGAATATTCTTCTTTTTATATCTTACTTAAACTATCTGATTTTTATTTATGTTTTTATTATTAATTTGCTCCGTATGAATTTTGATTTCTATGGATTTAAAGATTATGTCGTATTAATTACTCTCATAACCACATTAACCTATGTATATCCTTACTATAGCGGTGGTACTCTGGTTTTTGGAGTAGTAGTTGCGTTATTATATATTTTTCTTACGAGTATCCTTAAACATAATAGTCAATATCTAAGCACTAATGGCATAATTTTATTTTCGATTCTGTATGGTGGAGTGTTGCTGATACATCTTTCTACAGCAATTATTACGCTTGCTTTTATCGTTTTTACTGTTTTATTTAACTCTGTGATATTAAGAAGTAAAAAGTATATACCTTTAGTATATTTAACGATATTAATTTTCTTAGTATATGAACTTTTTGTCGATTATTTTCTCTTTGGCGGTACACTCGTTTCTGCAATTTCTAAAGTTCTGCAAGCATATGTTCAAGAGGTTCAATTGGCTCAATTTGCGATTTCCTATCGTCAATTTTCATTGATTGATTTACTGTTATTTGCGTTAAGTTATTACGGAAAAATATTATTAATTTCCATTGTTTTATTTTTAATCTCCTTGTATGCTTTCTATAGAATTTTAAAGGAGAAGCATAACTATCTCATGAAACTCTTAACATCAGCATATGTAGCGTCGTTATTGACGTGGATTATTGGATGGGCTGGTGTTGGATCCCTATTATCAGGTAGACGTGCACTAGTTGTCATATCTTTCGTTGGAGTAGTACTATTGATTTATCTAATATACTCCAGCAAGAATACACTATTTAAGCTAAGAAATATACAAATTTCATTACTGTTTATCATAACTTTCTTGGTTACGTTTTTATCAAGTTTCGGATTGCCATTAAAGCTCACTATAGTTTCTGAGGAAGGCGAATATTCATGGCCAACTGTTTATCAAGGTAGTTTTTCTATCTATTCGTCACACAGCATCATGTTCCTGAACTCACTAGAGTCTGAGCTACCGTATCTATGTCTTCAGCCTTTTACTGCTTTTGGTCTATGCGATTTACTGTGGCATCGCCCCAAAATTCCCAAGCACGGTCTTATATCGCCTGAGGTTACACAACCTAAAGAGATCATTGAACTAGTGAAAAGATACGCAAATTATGGCAATGATGTCATTTTCCCATTGCCGCTTGACGATGTCATGCCTGGACCATTAGGCTATAAACTGTTGTATTTAATTCCATATAGTTACTTAGTTAATACATCAAATGTATTAATATATAATAATGGTCTTTATTTATTATTTGTAATATAACTTCTTTTAGAAAAATTTATAAATATTTTACTTTTACGTCAATACATGATAATCAGAGACTATGGACTATATCGAAGAGTTTGGCCCTTTGCGACATCTCGAGAACTGTTTTTTACAGTTGGGATCGCCCGGCCAGTTGTACCGTCTAATGAGAGAGTGCTTCGCCTATATAGAATAAATACGTCTGGCAATATTGATCTTCTTCAAAATCTCTCCTTGCAAGAACCTAGGATCGATACTTCCGGCCAGCCCTATTTTAAACCGGGTCTGGGTTTATTTATACCTGCATGGAATTCGGAATTTTATACAATTGGAAAAACAATTTTTGTGATTTTTAAGAGCTATGATTTCAATGAATACAAAGTTGTATATGTTGATGAACATGGTAGCTATGGCAAACACTTTTTTACTGATGCTCAAGGCACATGGATCTGTGTAGGTGTTGGCAAAGGGTGGAATGGTAAACCTGGAAGAGTATCTTATACTCCTAGAGGGGCTTATTTGCTTTGTTCTGAAGATGGAGGCGATCATTGGACGCAGATTTATGAAATAAAATATCCTACCGCTATTTATAGCGGAGTGATAGTAGATGATATTATTGCCTTTACATTACGTGAAAGAGGGGCTGTCGTTGTAAGTTTTAACGGTGGAAAACACTTTAAAGAAATTATATTAGGTTCAAGCGCTAGAATAATTACATTCTGTAGAATTGAAGGAAGCGATGTTGCTATGTTGTCTTCAGATGATGCATTGTTTATAAGTGAAGACTTTATAAATTGGAAAAAGATAAAGTTGCCCATAAAGGGTTTGGCACTAAGATATCCAACGGTTGATGAGTCTTCTGTGTTTTTTACAGGTGTTGGCAATGGTTCGTGGATATTCAAAGTATCATTAGACAATTTTAATATTAAAGATATTATGGCAAGTGAAATACATAACGATATTGCACCAAGGCTTGCATTATTCAACAGAAAACTTTATGTAGGTAGCGAGCTATATGGTAAATTGTACTCCATTGAAATGAGTGAATTTAAACCCTTCAATAGTGTAATTAATTTAAAGATCAAGTTTATGTTCTATACAAACTTATTAAAAGCTAAAATAGGTAAATAAAGTAATTTTAAAGCTTTGTGATGACGAAAGTAGTAGTTTATCTTGCTATGGATGTTGACGCCTTCGACCATATAGATAAACGGTCATCTAGATTATAAAACCAATGTAATGACAGGTGTTTTGTCTCGGTTGTAATGTTGCTCAGTGTTCTCTGGGAGTCTGTGGAGCGTAGAAGTAGGGCCTTGTTGGCGATCTTGCGAGACTTAGTACCAGAATATCGTGGGTTGACTGGTATGAGGCCGGCTAGATGTTCTTTTATTCCTTTGCAGAGTTTGTGACACTGGCAGGCGGAGATAGATGTTAAATAGTGGCAGAAACTCTGTCCTCTCCGGCGAGAAGTCAGGTGTGAATGTATAGGGCATTAGCCCGAAGCCAGCTACATTTCACCATTGACGTGGTATGATGAAAGACTTCTGAGTTTTTAGATTAGGAAGTGAGGGTTTAGGGTTCAGTTTATGGAGGAGTTTGAAAGGGCTGGTTTCTGCTCTGTTGATGATGTTCTGTGTGGAATAAACGTTTAAATATTAGAATAGATCGCTAATTATGCGAAATCCAAAGTTAATAAATGGGGGTATAGCAATAATGGTTGGGGTGTTGTTGGTTGCGTTGGTTTTTGGTCAGGGGGTTGACCAGGTGGGTATTAGGCAACCGGAGTCTCCTCCGTCTCCGCCTGTGGCGTCTGTGTTTGTTGGGAATTTGTCGGCTGGTGGGGAGAGGTTTAGTGTGGTTACGGTGGTGTTTAAGAGGGGGGTTCCGGATTCTGTAGTTCAGCAGATATATAGTGAGATGCGGCAGTTATATAGCGGCGAGCGGCTTGTTGCGGCGGCTGGGGGGCGTCAAATCCGGGTGATGGAGGTCAAGGTGTCTGGGCTGGTGCGCGACGCGCAGGGTAGGTACATGTTTAGGGTGGCGGATTCCCCCGACGCCGTTAAGAAGGCGTTGAGCAAGTACTCGGACTACGTCGAGGCGGTGCTGGCGAAGCCTGTTCCGAAGCCTTTTGACATGTTGCCGGAGGGCGTGGGCGGCAGAGGCATCATCGCCCCTTCTAACGCCATTATTAGGGATTTGATCGGCGTTTCGCAAGTCGAGCGGGTCTACGGCATAAACGGAAGCGGCATCAACATAGCCGTGGTCGATACAGGCGTCGACTACGGCCATCCTGATTTGACGACGGCTTTGAGGTACTGGTCCGGCACGTACAAGGGCGACAGAATTAGGGAGCCCTTGGTGTTTGACGCCGACCAGTCGCAGGTCTTACTGCTCCAGCCGGTGAGTTTAGTGAACTCTACACATATATACGTCGGTGGTAGGACCTACGAGACGCTTGTGCCTTGGAGTGTCTACATCTACCCGCCTTGCGACTACTACAGAATTCCGTCCTATGTATACAGATGGGTTCAGGGAGGTGGTGAGTTGAGGTTTGGAGTTACCTATATGATGAGCGCATATTCTCCCACTGTTATAGTTGGAGTTTTGCTCATGAGGCCACCGTATTCAAACTTCTTTGAATACGGCGTAATTGACTCGAATGGGAACTGCCGCTTTGACGATGAGGTGATTCCTCCCGTTGATCCATACGCAAGGAGCAGTGTTATAAGGTATTTTGTTAACAGAGTAGTTGCCCCAGACTACGACGGAAACGGGTTCCCGGATGTGTCGCTGGGCGTTGCTGGTGGGTTCTTCTACGACTTCTTCTGGCGCTTCAGCTACCCTGCGGAGATTCATCCTGGGTGGGATAAGCAGGGGAGGTGGCTGAGCATATTCTACGACTTCCACAGCCACGGCACGGCGTGTGCGTCGGCGGCAGCTGGCAGGGGCGTTGTGGGGTATGACGTCCCCGGGTATGGCGTGGTTAGGCTGAGGGGGATGGCGCCGGGTGCAGGCGTCGTGGGTGTGAAGGCTCTGTGGATGGGGAACGTGGAGGTTGGCATGTTGTGGGCGGCTGGTTTCGACGTGGATCCGGCGACGGGTCAGTTCTACTTCACGGGGTCTAGGAGGGCCGACGTTATCAGCAACAGCTGGGGGATCTCCTACTTCGCTTACGACGCTGGCGCGTTCGGCGCTGATTTTGAGTCTGCTTTCGTGGCTGGTTTGTCGCTTCCGGGCTTCCTCGACCCGAGGTATCCCGGCGTGTTGATTATACAGGCGGGCGGCAACGGCGGGCCCGGCTACGGTACAATCACTAGCCCCGGCGCGGCGCCGGGCGTGGTGACTGTGGGCGCCTCGACGTCGACGCACTTTGCATATGTGTATACCAGGATGAACATGACTGTATACGCCTCGGGCGGCGGCTGGACTAGCGATGAGGTCATCAGCTGGTCTCTTAGGGGGCCGGCTCCGCTTGGTTACATAAAGCCTGACGTGGTTAACGTCGGCGCCGGCGGCTTCACGGCGGCGCCTGTTGCGTTGAACTATACGGCGTTTGGCGGGACTAGCTACGCGACGCCGTTGACGGCGGGCGTTGCGGCTTTGGTGCTTCAGGTGCTGGGGAGAAACGCTGACCCAGCTCTGGTGAAGACGATTCTGCAGTCTTCCGCGGTGCCGCTGAGGTACGACGTGGCTTCGCAGGGCTTTGGGCGTGTGGATGCCTTTAGGGCTGTGTCTCTTGCGCGTCTGCTGGCTGGGCAGAAGGCGGCGCGTTATGAGTTACTTGTGCAGAGCAACTCGCTGTGGGGCGCATATGCCTCGAAGTACGGCTCTCTGTGGCGGTGGCAGTGGTGCGACAACATAAGGGCTTATATGTTGTGGTGGGCTGGCACGGATCTCCAGCCTCAGTCCTGCTCCCTGCCTGCCGGCGCCTCTTCGCGTGTTGACGGCGTGTTGTTCTTCGGCGATGTGCCGCAGGGCGGGAGCAAGTCTATTACGTTTACCGTCAGGAACCCCACCAACAAGACAGTATCTGTATCGGTGTCTCCGCGTCAGTTTGCGGTGACTAGGACGCTGACGCTTACGCGGAGTCTGTCGCTTGCGCCGGGCGTACCCTACAACAGGACCTACTGGGTGTTCACTTCGTCGAACTTGACCACGACGTATAGGTTTATGGATGTGGTGGCCACTATTCCGTATAGCCGGTTTGATGCTGATAACGACTACGTTATGGATGTTAGGGTGCGTGTGTGGATCCACATATGGAAGGCTGATGCCAACGGCAACGGGAGGCCTGACCCCGACGAGATGATGCTTGTGAACTACGGCTTCAACTGGGCTAACTGGAACCTTGCCACCATGTCCGCTCCCACGTTTAAGCTCGGTAGCTACAGGGGTATTGTGGTGAGTGTGGACCTTGTGCGTGGTCCAGACGCGCCGTCTTATGTGCCGCCTGTGCCTGTGACGGTGACCGTGACTTATGTAGATACTGCCGGCGATCCGTGGGTTTCAGTGTCGCCTTCTTCTGCCACCATTCCGCCTGGCGGTAGCGCCACGTTTACGCTTACTGTGAGGCCTCCTGCCAACGCGGTCCCCACCACCTACATCGGCGATGTGGTAGTTTTCAACAACGTAACTGGGTTCTTCATGCAGGTGCCGTATTCCTTCAACGTCTACGCCACCGTCGGCACCTCGTTTGTTAACTTGACTGCTGGCGTCAACGGGAGGTGGCCTGACGCGCGGTCGATTAGGGGCGCCACAGACTGGGCGTGGAGGTTTGAGTCTGGAGACTGGAGGCTGTTCCACATTGCGCCGGGTGCTTCCAACGGCCTTGCGTTTGAGGTGCAGGCCGGCTGGAGGCTTCCCGACACGTCGTTGGTTGGGTTCGCCGTTGGGCCTGATGGGCAGTTTGCCGGTGCGTACTTCGGCCAGGGCGCTTCGTGGTTTAGGTATTTGGGAAGCGGCGTGTTTATGTGGGTCAACACCGGCGCGGGCTCCATGGACAACGCGAGGCGGGTGGTGTGGTTCCCGTCGGTTGACTACCGTAATTGGCTGTATCCACATACGAAGCCGGAGGGCGGCGTCTTCACGGTGGTGGTGAGGACGGTGTTGTTTGACGGCTCTGCGGGGGCGTCTGAGCCTATTTCTGTGCAGGCGCGGCTGTTGACGGCGGCGCAGAAGCTTCCGGCGCAGGTGATCGGCGGTGGGACGAACTACGTGAGGTTCAGCCTGCCGTATATTGTACGTTACCTGAACGCATACGCAGTTAGGCCGAGGACGCCTTGGCTGGACTTTGACCAGAGGTATACGCCGGGTTACTACTACGTGTCGCCGTCTTGGGTCTCCGGCCCGTACCCGGCTGGGACGCCGTTTACGTTCTCGGTGTATGTGAGTAACTACGGC
>Ga0326761_1000372_pt1 | contig 10716 bp, 5 predicted proteins | sample GCREP_P_FD_207739 | JGI IMG/M metagenome (GOLD analysis project Ga0326761, IMG submission 207739) | Hot spring water microbial communities from Geyser Creek Basin, Yellowstone National Park, WY, United States - GCR.EP_P | ecosystem: Environmental > Aquatic > Thermal springs > Unclassified... | reverse complement strand
GATCAGCAGCACTAATATCAGGAGCATACTGGCTCATAGTATTCCCAGGCCTACTCATAATGCTAATAATACTAGCACTAACACTCATAACACTAGCAATAGAAAGAAACCTCAAAGTAAAAGAGTAATGTCATTCTATCAGAGAATCTAGGTAAGGTTAATATCAATACACTCTTCTTGCTATAAGATATCCATTGAAATATTAAGTTTATTAACTTTGGGAACAGACGGGTTAGTATGGGAGGTTAAGTTAGCAGACAAGGCGACGGGTAATGCCACATATTCTAAAGTATTTGAGAAAGATCAAGGATACGATCAAGATTCCGCTAACTCGCTTCCTCTCTCATTATCCAGAACCATATTATTTACTCACATTCGGAAGTTACACTTACAAGTACGCTCTAACCTACCTTCTCGATAATGAAGTCGTGATCAGCTTAGCTGTCACCTCTGGGACAGATTTAGAAAAGAGATTTAAGGACGTAATTAAACAGGGTACCCCCTTCAGAGGGGATATTTGTAAAGCTTACCCAGATAGGATACTAACTTGCAAGTCTTTCTACGAGATGTCAAGATGGAGAGATATAGGTAAGACGGTAGACTATAACCTACTATCACAACTTATAGCTGATGTGAATGCGCTTTACCTATGGCTTTCATATTCTAACTTCTCAGCTTCAAGGATACAGGTCATCAAAGGAGTTCATAAGGTCTCATTACGTAATTTCAACTCACATGTAATTGTTGATAATGCAGGTAATTACGGTATAGTAGGCTTCCTCATGACTAGGTTAGATTGGAGTGATATAAAGCCAGCGATAGATTTTAAGCCTTACTATCCTGGTAACTTCTTCAATTTCTTACTTGAAGCTGAGGTAATAGCCTGTGACATGTCAATAGTTGCAATGGGAAACCTAAGCGTCCATTGTAATCCTTATAAGCTTAATGTATTTGTAAGCAAGGATTTACAGATACCTCGTCAAAAACCCATACTAGCATTAGCGTATTACTACCCACCTGCATTTAATTCACTACTAGCTATAATAGCCTACAGGGAACTCAATGATACTATGCTCTCATACCTTCTACTTGGGAAATCCTTAACCTTAGCACACGCACATTACATAGCGAAGACCGCGACCAAGGACGTCTTTGTTGAAAGAAGCGTTGTTGAAAAGTTTTACAATATCTTAGCTAGTTATGTAGGATCAAGTCTCTCTGGCAACAAAATGAATGTAATTAGTTTCAATGATCTCTTAAAAGACCTTAAGGATAAACAGATAATTATAGAACATAATGGGAAATTAGCACACTTAACCTATTACTCGCTTAAGGCATATGATAGCTTAAAACGCAAGCCTTCACTCATGCCCTGTGGCACTCCTGAAAACTGCTTAGTATCATACATCAGAAATACTGTGAGAAAGAAATACGAATATGGCTATGTTGTTAGACTTGATAGCTGTGCGCGAATGTTAAAAGCAAAAGATCAATTCAACTATTTAATTTTATAATCGCTACCAGAAGCATTTTAATTTCAAGATGCCAGCTCTGCAGAGTATGTTTGCAAGACTCTAGTACCAGTGCCAAAGTTCCATGATGTGAGTACTTTTAAGAAATCAGCAATTATCATCTTCCCATGATGCGGTTCTCGAGTCAAGCTGTACGTAAATCTGCTACTAAACTCCACTTTTAATTTATCCAACTGTTCCAGGATAACCGGTTTCTCTCCAATACGCTTATCTATCTCTATCGTTACTTTAGTGTTAACACTCTTCTCCAAGATATTCCTTAGAAGGTTCACACTTTCTTCAGACATTGCTGACGTTAATATGTATAAATGTTCTCTGGCCAGCTTTGCAAGAGCCTCTAGCTCGGCACCGCTACACTCAAACATCTTCATATCTAGTCTTGGTATCTCAACATTTAAGCCACTGAACTTCAAAAATGCTCCTAGTAAGCATCGCGAGATTAGAAATGGTTGGATAAGTGTAGCCGTGCATTGTGGTAAATAGAGATCCTGCTCGCAACCATCGCTACAATAATCTGGTGTGAGGATATCAGTTACAAGTTTAACCATCTCTGTCTCGATTAGTAAATCAAAAACGAGGTTTCCAAGCTTCTCTAGCACTTCTTCTGCATCTTTGTCAGAAGTCTCGCTTGAAACCCTGCTGATAACATGATTAACGACTTTATTCTTTATATTTACCTCTCTCAGCAGTTTCCATAGTATCACTGATGTAAACGAGTACCTGTCAATATATACTTGGTTCTGTAGGAGGTTGACTACAAGATTGTTCGAAAGCTCGATGATAGCCTTGACTATCTGTGACACGAGAGTCCTTGCATTCATATCCGCTCTTCTTAAATCCTCTCCTACTTCCGCCCCCTCGATTCTATCCAATACGATTTCAGTTACTGCATTTAAAATCTCATCTCGGGTCTCAGGCTTGCATGACTCCCTTACGCTCTCAACTACCACTTTGTCAAGCTCATCCCATGTTCTAAGGAGATCGTGCCTTAAGTGATCATGATCACGAAGCATGTTCATGATTACTTGAGGCTTGAATATTAATATCTTTTCATCACTATCCCTATCGAGTATAGAGTCTTTAAATTGTTGCGATAAAGTTGGGAATAACCTAAGGCTACCGTTTTTAGTGTTTTCGATAACACCAGCTACTGTATACCTTCTATAAACATCATATATGTAGGCGCCATAGTGTTCTACATGAGGCTCAATACTACTTGTACTTAATAGAATTGCGTGGGCTAAAGTGTGAGCGAGTAGCTCATTAACAAACCTTATGAAGTCGTCGCTACCCGTTATGTCCTCTACTAATCTTTTCACCTCGTTCGCCGCTAATAAGTCGTACTCATGTTTGCCTGTAACTAGTTTAACTTTTAACTTGTCGTTTTCTAGGTCTAACTCGATATTATAGCCTCCCTCCCCTAGGCTGACATTCTTCCATATAAACTTCGACACTAACAAATTAATGAGGGGGACTTTAACGGAGTCTTTGTTACAGGAATCAACGGAACATGTGCAGAGATAAACAGAGCAAGTGACTGTTAAACTTTTCTTTAACACATCTACGAAAACTTTAACATAGTCATTATCTATCAGTAACATGAGAGCGTTCGTATTAAAATAAGGGGTAATTATTGGTTTCTCTAGTTCTAAACGGACTTTACCTAAAGCTTCAAATGAAATGCTTAAGGCATTAACTTTCTTAATACATTTAGCGTTTTCTAAAACGACGCATATAAAGGGTAACCTGTAGAACTTGTCAAGTTTTTCGATCTCATAAGGAAGAACGGTGTTGCGAAGTTCTGTGTAAGCTCTAGGGAAAATCCTTCTACGGTACTCGTATTTCCCACGTCCCTCATAATCTCTGCAAAGGAGGATTCTCTTACGCGAGTCATCCTTACACTTGTCACATTCCTCTCCTATTTTAAAGGGATCCGTAGAGATGAAGAGTCCGTCATAGCATGTGGATATATAGTTTAACGTCGTCGGGGAGTATCCCCTAGCTTTACTCTTTTCAGAGAATATGCCTTTCACACACTTATGGTTTAAAACGAACTCTGGATCACCACTCTTAAGACTTTCATCTCCACATTGACTTGCCCATTTACCAACTGTGTCTCGACTGAAACCATATTGTATTTCGATATTGCCACTTCCGGCCTTTAGGGGAATCTCTATAAGCTTCATCCATTTTTCCTTTCCATCACCTACAACCCGTGGTACGATTAACCTTTTTAACACTATACCATCTGGTAGATCCTCATAGTCTCCGCAAACAATTATATCACATCTAACGTTAAATTTTTTGGATAGGTCTGTAAACATTCTTCCTAGCTTCTTAAGCCCTTCGCTAGCATTTTTAAGATTGGTAATAAACCAGACGTAATCACCTTTCAACTTTACGCTTCCGTATGTGCTTTCTCTTATGGCGATTGGTTCAAAGGGGGGAATGCGCGTAAATATATCTTCGAAACCATAATTATATTCCTCTCTAATATTAGGAGTAAACGATACCACTACTTTATGAACCATAGGTTCAACGAACTCTGATAAGCCAAGACGTTCGTCAAGCACGTCCTTTAGTTTAGGTTTAGGCTTCGTCATCAGATCACACCTCTATTCAAACATTAACAGCCTACCACACGATTTTTCGATACGAGCCTTTAAACTCTTATACAGCTGGTACACATTGTCTTCCTCCTCAGTAGGTGGTGTTTCCTTCTTTCGGAGCTCACTCCAAACGGCATTGACAATATTTTCTATACTCTCTTTCAACTGATGGCATAGCTCATTAACACTATCTGGATCTAGATGGGTTCTGGTGTAAAGCTCTTTCATCTCACTCATGTACTTTGTGTAAATCTCATGGCATCTAAGATGATTGAGTTGAGGTAATACGCGTTCTTGCATATAACAAGCTTTATAAAATGAATTCAATGCTCCTATAAGGTCATCCAGCTTTCTTTCAATTTTAGCCCTAACTCTTAGTTGTTTAAGGCATTTTTCATCATTATCATACGGCAATACCTCTTGTAGAACAGCATCTATGGTTTCTCTATCGACAAGTTCCTCTATAAGAGATCTGTTGTTTGATAGAGAGTTTCTTAGTTGGACTAGCTTTTTGCACTCGTCATTTAGATCTCGAACATCCGCTAGCCCGCTAAGCTCCCTTTGACCCTTAAGTGCGTTTAATGCAAAAAGTATTCTTATGACTGCAAGTTTTCTAACGCCTTCGAGATCATTTCCTATAGATACTGTAAACTCCGTTGAGTGAGAGCTCATCATTTGACCACCGAGCTACCTCCAATGATGTTTTTCACGTCTTCGCTCTCTATTAGATTAAAAACTCTAACGTACTCTACGGGGTTATTCCTGATTATCATTAATGCTAGAACAGTGTTCAATGTATCGTGAAGCCTTCGACCAGCTCTTCCAAACCTTTGTATTACACTTGATAGCTTATCTAGTCCAATATTGGCTACAATTGAAATACCAGGGTAGTCTACGCCTAGTTCAAGAGAGCTCGTTGCTATTACGGTATACAACTGTTTATTACTTAACCTCTCGGCTATATCTTGTCTTTCTTCAAGCTTCACATCAGCGAAGACCTTCGCTAACTTCGAGAAAAGCTCACCCTTTATCTGGCCGTTCTGGTTGATGGTCTCCAAGATCTTTGATGCTTCTGTGTTACCTTTACTACTTGCTTCTCTCATTAGGTCTCCATAATGTTTCAAAGAGTATCTGTAATTTATAGGGTCGAGGCGGGAATACTGCTTTCTAAGTCCTGCGTTGTCTAAAGGAGACCCCTTACTTAAATCATTTTCAATAATCGTATGTAATCTATTTATTTCTTTTACGTTGTTTAGGAATATTACTGCTTGTTTGATATACATTCCAAGGACTTCATGGACCAGGTTTGTGAAGAGGGTTAAGATAGCTAGTTGCGATGCATAGGTCTCCCAAGAGTATTGAGGATGCACAAATACTACAGCAAGTATTACGAACTTCTCCACAAGAGCTGTCTTCCCTAAATTGGTCAAATCTTTAATTCTATTACTTGCGCTTCCTAAAACATCTCCAAATGTGATGGTTAAAGCATTTCCGCCACTTAGCTTCTCTGCAAATTCCTTCGCTTTAGCTAACGTGGCGCTGGATATAATGAGTTTAACTTCTTCCCCACGTACCTTGTTCATAAATTTAAGCAAGTAATGTAGAAGGCCGAGCTCTACGGGTTCGTACTCGTGTGCCTCGTCGAGTATGATGAAGTCAACGTTGACAACATCTCTGATGTCTAAATCCGAATCGTCTCTCTTTATATCTATGATCCTGTTAAAGTATGTGTGAAGGTTGGTTACAATTATGTGAGCTTCTTTGCTCCCCCTTCTACTCCATTCGACGAAATCATAATCATAAACTGAGCTATCCTCTTTGCATATAATCTTACTTCTATTGATATCTACGTCTACGTAGAGTTTACCTCTATTACGGCACTTTATACCCCTGAATGGCACCTCTCCGCAATGACCTCCCTTACACTTATTTATTTTCTCCTGTACTCTTTCTTCAAGTTCACGTGTATCTCCATCTCTGATAGCCACCTTTAACCTGTTTAGATTACCTAACCTATTGTTGGCTATTCGAATAAGTTCGATTATCCTATGTGCTTGATCTATCTCTAGGAATTTGCGAGGATAAATGATCAGTGCTTTGCCTCTACGCCTTTCTTTCAGATCCTTTAGTATCTTGTATAGCATTATGCTGAGGAACACTTCTGTCTTGCCGGATCCTGCGGGAGCGCCTATAAATATTGCCTTAACGCTCCTGTAGTTCTTCAATGCTTCAAGTATTCCACGGAGTTGGAAGTACGTAAAACCGTTTGAACCCCTATTTTTAAAATATTCCTTTAATATATCAACGTATAATTGGGCATAGTCTCCCAGCTCTACGACAAGTAAATTCCACAATTCTCTTTCCTCGTCAATACTACTATTGGGGGATGGTAGAAGAGCTGCTCGAGTAATGTCCTCCGTAACCTGTTTACCTATTAGGAATAATGTTTGTGTTGTCATTTTGCCAGTGAATGGGCCAATACGTAGATCGCTTGCACGCAGTAAGAGATCGAAGTGGAGAGATCTGAACTTGCCATCATCCACGCGTATTAAGAACCCCCTCCTAAGTAGCTCGTCTATGCACTTACTGAATACTGACGCCTTACCACCGATCTCATCTAAGTCGCGTTTTGTAAGGTAGTAATTTACACCTTTTAGATTGCAAATTACGTCTTCAATGTTCTGCTGTGAGTTACCACAGATTAGCCTTGCTTCATGTTCTAGTATTAGGTGGTACAGTTTCCTCAAATTTTCCTCGGAACATTGAGGGGAAGACATATGGAGATGCCCTCCGGTATTCCCTCAACTTGTTGGGTTACTGTGGGAAGCTAATAAACTTTCAACCGACTCTCTACTATTTCATAATGGTTTGTGGCTGTTTTTCGGAGCTAGCTTAACCATCTTTATTACCATTACCTTTCTAGTCTTGCTTCTACCAAGGGTTCCTGGTGCTTCTGCTACGATTGAGTCCTTTAACTCGATGCTCACTCCTTGTTGTAAGAGTATGTTTTTTAAATTCTCGCACACAATTTCACCCTTCCTATCGAAGCCTAACATCATGTATATTTGGGCTTTAGGTGCTTGGTTTAATATCTTTAACACCAGATTGGCAATAGTCTCCACATACTTTTCGAGATTACCTGTGTCTATTATCTTTGTTGGTATGCTCAGTAGATCTATGTTTAAGAAACTGTAGGGGATCATGTACACCTGTGATAAATCTTCGTAGGCTACCTTTCCGGGGTACGGTGGATCTAAAATTACCACATCACATCCCCTATAATCTACATCAAAGGCATCCATCATAGTTATAGCTATATTGTCGCTGGAGTGTAGTATATTGTTAGGTATAGTTTTACAGGTTTTCTTCAACTTCCTTACATACGTAATTATGGTCCCTCTTCCGATTGTCTCCACGTTATCTATGTCCCCTGCTATAGGGTTAAGTTCCACTGGGTACCTCGGGATCCAGAAGCTTTTCACCACAAGCCCTGGGTTTACCTTACCATAGGGTTGATAATAGAAAGCTAGTAGGGATGCAGTTCTAATAATAGTACCGACTGTGGCTACCGCGACTTCAACCATGTCCCTATCCTCTTCAACCATATACTCTGTGAACAACTTTAATGTTAGTAGCTGTCGTGGTGTGAAGATCTGCTCCCAACACTTTATACCCTCCCTGAGAAGCCTCCTCGTCTCCCTACCACTGGTAATCGGCGTACATCCTCCGCTTAACCTACTCCTGACTATCCTCTGCGCCTCTTCAAGGTGAGCTGCTACACTCCTATCCTTGATGAGGCTTATGAAGCCCCTCTCTAGCGGATCCCCTGCATTGTACATTTCGACAACGTAGGCGTACACACCCTTTGATACCTCAACCAGCTTCTCCCTCGGTAGCTTTACTATATCACGGATCCCCACATTCTGGTCTTCAACTAGCTCCCCCGTCTCTGTAATAGCTATCTTTAGAATGTCGCCTTTAACTCTAAAAATTCCAACCCACCTAGGAGCTATACAGTACTCTCCCCTACACTCTCTAGTTAGGAATGAGTGGACATAACAATAACCATCCACACACCATATATCCCTAAGTTCCTTCGACACCCTCCTTAGAGCCTTTAAGATAACGGATACAACGTTATCACACTCCCTAAGAACCTTCATTGTTGCCTTAACGACGGTCGTGCTAGCAAAATTCACATCACTACATAGCACATCACCTGCTCCAAGGAATAAAGCCTCAAATAGCGTAGTACCACCACCACACATGGGGTCACATATTTTCAAGCTTGATAATATCTCGGAAGTCCCATGAGCTAGCCTACTTGCTACGATATCAGCTACCTGGTAACCAGTAATACCGGCACCTTCGAGAAGAAGCATGGCGATAGCTAGCGCAGGCCTCCTACCCCACCATTTAAAAAGATCATAGGGCAGAAGCCTCCTACCAGACTCGTACTTCCAAGCATCGTTAAGACTTAAGGTTTCCGGCCTAGCGTTAGACCCCCCTCTTTGCATTTAAAGAAGCACCCCTCTAAATAGATCTTAACTTTAGTAAATTAAACTTTTATGTTGAAGTCAGATAACCTGAACGCTAATCATTATAAGTAATGATGCGATATGTTCTGAAATGCATGTAAATACGCCTTTCGTTTAAGCTCATTTCACGACTTCCTTATAAGCTACCTGGAAGACCTCGTTTATATGTGTTTCACTTGTAGCCTTTCTTATTATATCTGAGAGTTCCTTATCTATAGCATAGGTTATTTGTCTAATTTGTAGTACCTTATGCTCCTCCCACGTGATATGGTGTGAACTTCGTTAAAATCCCTGCTTGCTATGATCATTACGCCTTTGAAGTTCTTCTCGCCAAGGTATTCATTATAGATCCTTTCACCTCCTACCTAGTAGGAGCCTCCTGAACTCTTCCTGTGATACGAGTTTGGACGTGTCACTATAGTCTCTCTCATACTCGTAGGAGTAAGCTCTAATGATACCATTACGTGCTACACGACACCCTCCTATGCTATAACCGTGTACGTGTATACGGCTACCTTACCTACGGTGGCAAGCCTATAGCGGACTGCTGGGGAGTTAGAGCTTAAGACTAAGTCTAACGTAGACTTGAACCTCTCATAGTCGAGGATTCTAACGTAAACCCTTGGATCTTGCTTTAAGCGTAGAAGCCCTCAGGGTTCCACCCCCATCTCCTCAAGTAGCCTCACGAAGACCTCCTCGTGTATGCCTCCTATAGGGGTTTAGGATTATACCTGTAAGACACATCTTGAAACCACCTTACACTTGTAGAGGAGGAGCCTCTACCATCTATGAGGTTTCGGAGGCTGATATCCTACAAATCTGGGAGGCTACATGTGGTAACCCCGGAGGGGGTGCTAAAGCCTAGGAATCTGGGGGCTCCAACCCATAGTTAGGTAACCATGTAGAATATGGTGGAAGGCATTCATGGGTTTTATCCATTGTTGGTTAGGGAATCCACGAATTTTAGGATTGCTTTTTGGAGTGCCACCCCTAGGTTTAACTCGAAGAGCTCTACAATCTTCTCTCTCGCCTCTCCAAGCGCTTCTAGATCAACATCATAGTAGTTTACCTGGAGTGGGCTAAGGCTTATGGAGTGTTCCTTAAGGTATAAGTGTACATATGCTTGGCATATTAAGGCTTTCTGCTGCCTATTCCACTCCGGGCATACTATAAAGTAGCTGAGGCCTTTGTCGTACTTAAGGCCCTTCTCCTCCGCTACAATCTTTAGCTCTTCTCTGGTAGCTTCAGCTGATCTACGCATTTCCTCTAGGACCTGGTCTAGCTTGTCCATTGTGAAGATGCGCGTGATGAGTCTTAGTATTGGTTTAGAATCCATTCTAAAGAACCTGTTCATGCAGAATCGCTCAGAGCATACACGGTGTAATCTGGATAGCTCGTATGCGATGATGTCAGCCATAGCATCCACGTCGTACACGTGGGCTAGCCTACCCTTCCAAATGGCTTCGTTAACGATCTTGGAGAACGTGCTTCTAGTCTTTACTAAGGTATCAACGTGTCCTAGCACCTTTCGCTTCAGCTCACGTACATTGAATATTGTTGTTAGGACTACGAAGATTAGATCTTCAGGTTGTATATCCTCCAAGGTTATACCCCATTGTTTAACAGTATTGTCTAGGATCCCTCTCACCTCCTCTGATTCAACGAGCTCCCTGATCATGTCGACGATGTTTGGTATACTCTCTCTTCCTCGTAGTAGGAAGGGTATTGATGGTGGTATTGGGGCTTGTTCTTGGATGAACTTTACGGTCTTAACCACATGGTCTACTGTTGTCTTACCCGTTACTACATCGATGTTAGCTATTATGTAGCTTACGTCGACACCCTCCTCGTGAAGTCTCCAGAGGACCTCCTCTAGGTTGTCGTACTCGAAGGTTCCTGGTGTTAGAATCAGGACTAGGTGTTTAATCTTATCGGGGCTACCCACCCTGATGAGCCTGCCTATGCGCTGGTAGAATCTTAGCGGGTTTCTCGTAACATCGCTCATTACCAGGAGTCGCGCCTCAGGTATGTCTATAC
>Ga0326761_1000366_pt1 | contig 10835 bp, 8 predicted proteins | sample GCREP_P_FD_207739 | JGI IMG/M metagenome (GOLD analysis project Ga0326761, IMG submission 207739) | Hot spring water microbial communities from Geyser Creek Basin, Yellowstone National Park, WY, United States - GCR.EP_P | ecosystem: Environmental > Aquatic > Thermal springs > Unclassified... | reverse complement strand
CAGACGTAGAACTTCGGCTCGGTGAAGTACAGCATCGTCGACCTCACGCCCTCGCGCCACGCCAAGCCCGACATCTTGACGCCGCCGTAGGGCAGGGCGTCGAACCTCACGCGGGTGGAGTCGTTGACCATGACGGAGCCCGCCTTTATGGCCCTGGCCACCCTCATGGCCCTCCTGTAGTCTCTGGTGTAGACTGCGGCCTGGAGGCCGTACTTAGTGGCGTTGGCGAGGGCCACCGCCTCCTCCTCGGCGTCGAAAGGCACCACCGGCAGCACCGGCCCAAAGACCTCTTCTCTAAGGACGAAGGTCTCCACGTCGCCGTCGAAGGCCACCACGGTGGGGGCGTAGAAGAAGCCCCTCCTGCCCAGCCTCCCGCCGCCGATGAGCACTTTCCCCCCCTTCTCCCTGGCCTCCGCCACCGCCTTCTCCATGGTCTTCACCATCTTGTCCGAGATGAGGGGCCCCATGTCCGTGGCGGGGTCCATGGGGTTGCCCACCTTCAACGCGGCGGTCTTCTCCACTATGAGCTTCACCATCTTGTCGTAGACGCTCCGGTGTACGAAGACCCGCTTCGTGGCGTTGCAGTTCTGCCCCGCGTTTTCAAACCGGGCCCTCACTATCGTGGCGGCGGCCGCCTCAAGGTCGGCGTCTTCAAACACGACGGCTGGGTCGGAGCCGCCCGGCGCAATCATGAACTTCTTGCCCCGCCCCGCCGCCTTAGCCGCTACCTGGAGGCCGACGGCTGTGCTCCCGGTGAAGCTTATCCCAGCCACCTTGGGGCTGTCGATTAGCTCGTTGAACACCTCCTCGCCGCTTCCCACCAACACGTTGACCACGCCGTCGGGGAAGCCGGCCTTTCTAAAGATCTCCGCCATCTTCAACGCCGTGAGGGGGGTGTAGGAGGAGGGCTTGACTATCACCGTGTTCCCCGCGGCGACCACCGGCGCCACCTTGTGGGCGAAGGTGGAGGCGGGGTTGTTGTAGCTCTGGGCGCCGCCCACCACGCCGACGGGCTCCCTCAGCTCCACCACCACCCTCTCCTCGTTGCCCAGGGGGTACTCGTAGGCGTCTACCCGCGGCACAGAGCCCTGCAACACGAAACGCGCCTCCTCGGCGCTGGCCCTCACGATGCTGACTGTGCGCATCAGCTCTACTTCGGCGTCTTTGACGGGCTTGCCGGACTCGGCCACCAGGGTCTTCACCAGCTCTCCCCCCGCGGCCTCCAGCAGCTCAGCGGCTTTTAGCAGTAGCTTCGCCCGCGTCTTGAGGGGGGTTTCAGACCACTTGAGGAAGGCGTCGTAAGCCTTGTCTATGGTTGCTTTGATCTCCTCGGCGGTGGATTGGGGGAGCTCTGCCAATACTTCCTCGGTGGCGGGGTTTACCACCACCAGCCTAGTCATGCGGTCTACTCTCTAAAAATTTATAAGCCTTATCTTAATGAACCTAAATTTTAATTTTTACAATTATATTTAATTATGAAAGAAGAGAAGATTTAAATTGATAAATCAAACTACCTTCATGCTAAGGACTGGGGAGCAGTACGTGGAGGGGATCCGGGAGAGGAGGCACGCCAAGATCTACGTAATGGGTAAACGCGTCACGGACGTAACCACGAACCTATTTCTAAAACCCTCCGTCCTCTCCTTCAAGGCCACCTTCGACGCCGCCTTCCAGGAGGACACCCGCGACCTGGCCAGGGCCTTCAGTCCCTTCATCAACGAGGAGGTCAACCGCTTCGTCCACATACACCAGGGGCCGCATGATCTGGTGGCTAAGGTGAAGTTGCTGAGGCGGCTGAGCCACAAGACGGGGACCTGCTTCCAGCGTTGCGTGGGGTGGGACGCCCTCAACACCCTGTACATAGTAACCGGCAAGATGGCCGAGCGGGGCGACGGGGTGTATAGAGAGAGGTTTTTGAAGTACCTAGAGCACGTGCAGCGGAGGGATCTGGCGCTGGCGGGGGCCATGACAGACGTAAAAGGCGTGAGGACGTTGCGCCCCAGCGAGCAGCCCAACCCCGACGCCTACGTCAGGGTGGTGGAGGAGCGGGACGACGGGATCGTGGTCAGCGGCGCCAAGGCCAACATAACGGGGATCGCCGCCGTGGACGAAGTCATAGTCCTCCCCACGAGGGCCATGACGGAGCAAGACGCGGCCTACGCAGTCAGCTTCGCCGTACCCCTGGACACCCCCGGCGTCGTGGTGGTGGTGGGCCGCCAGATAAACGACGCCAGGAGGATGGAGGGAGGCGACATAGACGGCGTCCCCTACATGGCGCACCACGAAGGCCTAATAATATTCAACAACGTCTTCGTGCCCTGGGACCGGGTCTTTTTGTACAAAGACTGGCGCTGGACGGGGCCGCTTGTGGAGATATTCGCCAGTTTCCACCGCCAAGGATACGGCGGCTGTAAGTCCGGCCTAGGCGACGTCATAATCGGCGCCACCTACGAGCTGGCTAAGGCGATAGGCGTCGACAACAAGCCTAATGTGGCGGATAAGCTGGCGGAGATGACTTTTCTAAACGAGTCTATGTACAGCGCGGGTCTGGCGGCAAGCTGGGAAGGCAGTAAGTTGCTGAAGGAGGGGGGTTGGTGGGTGAACCCCATGTACGCCAACGTCACAAAACACCTCGTGGCCAGGTTCCCATACGAGATCTCAAAGCTTGCCCACGACATCGCAGGCGGCATAGTTGGCACTGCCCCCAGCGAGTTCGACCTCAAAAACGAGGAGATTAAGAACCTACTAGAGAAGTATCTCCAGGGCGTGCCGGAGATCCCGGCCGAGGAGAGGCTTAGGCTTGTAAGGCTTTTAGAAAACGTCAGCGTCAGCGTCGGCTTCTTGATAGAGTCGGTCCACGGCGCGGGGTCGCCGGCGGCGCAGAAGATAATGTTCAACAGGCTCTACGACTACGAGAAGGCGGGGGAGATAGCCAAGGCCTTGAGCAGGATTAAGGTGACAGTCAAGTGGCCTAAGACGCCGGAGCCCCGGAGGCCTTCAGAGAGTGAAAAACTTTAATGAAAGTTTTTTAACATTTAAAATCCTTTAAAATAATTTCAAAAACTCTTAAAAATTTTCTTAATATAGCTAATATGGATGTTTTGGAATACGACGTGGTCGTCGTAGGTTCTGGTCTTGCTGGACTCCGCGCCGCTGTGGTTGCGGCGTCGCGCGGCGCCGCGGTGGCTGTCGTTACTAAGGTGGCTGGGCCCCGGTCGCACAGCATATCGGCCGAGGGCGGCATGGCGGCGGTGGTGCACCCCAACAAGACGGGCGACAGCTACGAGCTCCACGCCTACGACACGGTGAAGGGAGGCGACTTCCTCGTGGACCAGGAGGCCGCCATCACCCTGGCCTACGAGGCGCCTAAGGAGGTGCACTTCCTCGACTCCATCGGGGTGCCGTGGAACAAAGACCCCGACGGGACCTTCTCTCTAAGGCAGTTCGGCGGCATGTCGAAGCCGAGGACCGTCTTCGCCAAAGACAAGACTGGGTTCTACATAATGTCTGCCCTTTATAAACACGTAAAGGGGTTCTCCAACATACACCTCTACGAAGAGCATCTAGTCACCAGGCTCGTGGTCAAGGGAGGCGTCTTCCACGGCGTGGTGGCGTACAACATGAGGCGGGGCGAGCTGAGGGGCTTCGCGGCGCCAGCCGGCGTAGTGGCCACAGGCGGCGGGGGGAGGATGTACCGCCTCACCACCATGGGGTTTCTAAACACGGGGGAGATGTACGGCTACGCCCTGAGGGCCGGCCTGGCGCTAAGGGATATGGAGTTTGTGCAGTGGCACCCCACCGCCCTCGTGCCCACCGGCGTCTTGATAAGCGAGGCGGCGCGGGCCGAGGGTGCATATCTAGTGAACCGCCACGGAGAGCGGTTTATGAAGCGGTACGCCCCGGAGCGGATGGAGCTGGCGCCGCGGGACGTGGTCTCCCGGGCGATATACTTCGAATGCCTCAAGGGAAACGGCTTCGTCCACGAATCCGGCCTATGCTACGTGGGGCTGGACATCAGACACCTCGACCCGGAGAGAGTCAAGCAGAGGCTCCCCCTCCTCCTGGAGCTCTCAAAGACCTACGCCGGGGTCGACCCCTTCAACGAGGTCATACCTGTTAGGCCCGCCGTGCACTACTTCATGGGGGGCATCATGACGGACATAGAGGGGAGGGCCCTCGACAGAGATGGAAACTGGGTCAGGGGGCTGTGGGCCGCCGGCGAGGCGGCGTCCACGGGCATCCACGGCGCAAACCGCCTGGGCTCCAACTCGCTTGCGGAATGCGCCGTGTGGGGGAGGCTGGCCGGCGAGGCGGTTGCGGCGTACGCCAAGGGGCAGCGGCCGGCGCGGGAATTGGTGGCCGAGGCCGTCAAGGCGGAGGAGGAGCGGATCAACGGCCTCCTGAGGCGCGAGGGGGGCGGCGAGTCTGTGCGCGGCCTTTTGAAGGAGCTTCAAAACCTCATGGAGGGGGGCGGCGGGATTGTGAGGAGCGAGAAAGCCGCCGTGGAGGCCCTTAAGAAGTTGACAGATCTCCGGGGGAGGATCAATAACGTGAGGATCAGCGACGGAGGCCGTATATACAACATGGAGCTCCGGGAGGTGCTTGAGCTGGATGGCATGCTTCTGGCCGCCGAGGCCATCCTGCTGGGAGCACTGCTTAGACAAGAGAGCCGGGGGGCGCATTACCGCGTGGACTTCCAGAACCGCGACGACAAGAGGTGGCTGGTCCACAGCGTCTACTTCCTATACGGCGGCAACGTGATGACTAAACAGCGGCCGGTCAACGTGACGAGGTGGATGCCCGAGGCCAGGAGGTACTGATGAAGGTCAAGATACACGTCAGGAGAGGCGCCGCGGGGCGGCAGTACTACCAGACCTACGAAGTGGAGGTGGAGGACCCCCGGATTACAGTGCTCGACCTCCTCATAAAGGTGAGAGAAGGCCTGGACGGGACGCTCAGCATGCGTTATGCATGCAGAATGGGAGTCTGCGGGGCTTGCGCCATGGTTATCAACGGCGTGCCGCGGCTGGCCTGCGCCACCAAGCTTTCCGACTTAGGAACCTCGGAGATTTTTGTAGGTCCTTTGCCAAATAGAAACATAATTAAGGATTTAGTTACAGATTAATAATTAAAGAATCCTTATAAATATATGGAAAGTCCGTCCCATGAGAACAATAGTTGTAGTGGGGGGAGGGGCGGCGGGGGCGACGGCGGCCTCTAGGGCGAAGCGGCTTTGCCCCAGTTGCCGGGTGGTGCTGATAGAGGCTGGGGACGTCATCACTCACGCTCCCTGCGCCCTGCCCTACGCCGTCGGCGACATGGCGGAGGAGTCGATCTGGCTCTTCGAGAAGGAGGAGTTCGAGGTGGAGCGCGGCGTGGAGGTGTTCCTCCGGACTAAGGCGGTGGACGTGGAGAACGGCCGGGTGAAGCTGGAGGGGGAACGCGGCGGGGCGGTGGACTACGACGCGTTGATCATCGCAACAGGCGCGAGGCCTTGGACGCCGCCTGTGGAGGGCCTCGGCCTCAGGGGCGTGGTGGTGCCCACCGTCGCAAACCTGCAGCTGGCCAAGGCTGTGCTGTCAGCGGCGCGGCGGGTGGCGGTAATCGGGGCCGGGCACATCGGCGTGGAGATGGCCGACGTCTTGGCGGCCATGGGGAAGCAGGTCACGTTGATAGAAGGCGGGGGGTGGCCTCTGCCGCGGGTCCTCGACGGCGACATGGGCCGCCTCTTGGCCAGCCACATGGCGGCTGGTGGGGTCGAGCTCCGCTTCGGCGAGCGTGTCCAGCGGCTGGAGGGAAGCGGGGGGAGGGTGGAGCGTGTGGTGACAGACGCGGGGCGGTACGAGGTGGACGCAGTCGTCTTCGCCACCGGCGTGAAGCCCAACGTAGACCTCGCCCTGCGGGCCGGCGCCAAGCTGGGCCCCACTGGGGCAGTCGCCGTTAATAAATACATGGAGGCGGGTCCGCCCGGCGTCTACGTGGCGGGCGACGCCGCCGAGGCCGTGCACAAGGTGACCGGGGAGCCGGCGTGGATCCCCCTGGCCACCTACGCCAACAAGATGGGCTACGTGGCCGGCACCAACGCCGCGTTTGACAAAAGAGCTGTGGAGTTTCCGCCCATCGCCGGCGCCTCCGTGACTAAGTTCGGCGACCTCTACGTCGGCGCGGTCGGCCTCACAGAGGCCGAGGCGGCGCGCAGAGGCCTCTCGCCCACGTCCTACGTGATAAGGTCCACAGACAAGGCGAGGTATATGAAAGAGACGCGGGAGATAGCAGTCAAGGCGGTGATAGGCGGCGGCAAGCTTCTCGGGATGCAGATAGCGGGGCATTCAGCCATTGTGGGGGCCTATGTGGATTTGGCGGCGCAGTTCGTCGGGGAGCCGGCGGAGAGGCTGTTCCACGCGGAGTACTCCTACATGCCCTTCACGGCGCCGCCGTGGCACCCCTTCGCGGTGGTGGGGAGGCTGTGGCTAAGGAACTACCACCGGCCTAATGGCCCTCCCGCTCCTTAACGCCTCCACCGCCTCGTTAATCTGCTCCAGCTTGTAGAAGGGGCCCGCCAGCCTCTCCGGCGAAAGCAAGCCTCTGTCCACCATCTTTATGACCGACGGGAGGTCGACACGCGGCCTAGCGCCGTAGCTACCCAGCACCGCTATGCCGCCCCGCACCACCCTCGCCAGCCCTAGCGGGGTCTTGTGGCCCAGCGGCATGAGGCCTACTAACACCACCCGGCCGCCCAAAGCGGCCATGTCCACCGCCTGTTGTATGGTCTCGTCGGAGCCCACCGCCTCTATCACCACATCCGCGCCGCGGCCCTCCGTCAGCTCCTGCACCGCCTTGACGGGGTCTCCGTTGCGCACATCGACGACCTCGGCCCCCATCTCTCTGGCCGCCGCCAGCTTCGCTGGGTTTCTGCCCACAGCCACGACGCGGGCCCCCACCGCCTTCGCCACCTGCACCGCCGCCAGCCCCACGCCGCCGGTTCCAACCACGACGACGGTGTCGCCGGGCCCCGCCGAGCCTGTGTTGACCACGGCGCCGTAGGCGGTTAGGAAGGCGCATCCCAACATGGCCATCTCAGGCTTGACGAGCCTCCGCGGGATTTTGGCCGCGGCCGTGGCGGGTATCACCGCCCTCTCGGCCCAGGTCCCGCCGAGGAAAACCCGCACCTCCCCTCCGCCGCCATCTCTAAGCCTAGTGGTGCCGTCGAGGAGCGTGCCCTTGAGCCTGACCTTGGCGAAGTTTTCGCAAAGATTTTCTCTGCCCGAGGCGCAGTTTTTACAACGGCCGCACGGCCATATGAAGCTAGTCACCACGTTGTCGCCTGGCGACACCCCATCTACGCCGGGCCCGACCTCCTCCACGACGCCGACAGCCTCGTGGCCCGGGACGAGGGGGGGCGGCACAGGCGTGGCGCCTTCAAGCACGTAGAGGTCTGAGTGACAGACACCAGCCGCCGCTATTTTGACCGCTATCTCGCCGACGTGGGGAGACTCTACGGACAGCTCCTCCACCTGGAGAGGTTCTTTATATCTTCTAAGCACCGCGGCCTTCATAAAGACGCCTTGATACGTGTCATATATATTTTTTTATCTACGTATTGTAGAAATAATTATAATGATACATCGTTTATGAAAGATTATAAAGTCTTGTTATCTCTGAGATTTATGATCCCCAGGCTTATGTGTACACAGCATCCAGACGCCACGGTTAAGATCACGTCTGCGGAGGAGGTGGACGAGGCGTTGGTGGCCTTCGCGGCGTACGGCTGCGAGGAGGTGATGGTGGACTACGAGGGGAAGACGACGCCGTATTCCCAGCCTAAGGAGATTGTGGCTAAGTGCCACCAGGCTGAGTTGCCGTTGGGGGAGCGTTATTTCTTGACCCCCAGGATGCCGAACCCCAAGCTGGAGGAGTTTGAAAGAGCCATGTTGACCGTGGAGGCGGCTCTCATCGCCAACTACTTCTCAGTGAAGCTGATGGGGCGGCAGGCGGTGAAGTGGATCGTGCTTCCCATGGTCGCCGACGTAGACACGCCTCATCTCGTGTACAGGTTGCTTCTACGTAAGCAGAAGATCTACGAAGAGGAGCTGGGGACCAGGTGGGAGCTTGTGGAGGTCATTCCGCTTGTGGAAGACGCCTTTGCGCAGCTGAAGGTCGAGGACCTCCTCGGCTCCTTGATCTCCAAGATGGAGGAGAAGCCGAAGCACGTCAGGCTTTTCCTCGGCAAGTCGGACTCGGCCGTGAAGTACGGCCACATAGCCTCAGCCTTGTCTATTGTAAAACTGCTGTCGTCTCTTCACCGCGTCGAGGATAGGCTGGGCGTTAAGATATTCCCCATCTTGGGGATGGGGTCCCCGCCCTTCCGCGGCGGAATAAACAACCCACGTCTGGTGCATATGGAGACTGTACAGTACGCCGGCTTCAACACAGTCACTGTGCAGTCCGCCGTCAGATACGACGTGTCTTACGACGAGTACAGCTTCGTGAGAGAGGTTCTCCTCAACGCCTGCTGTCTGCGGACATTGCGGCTGGACGTCGGCGGCGAGGTGGATACCATAATTACCCTGGCCTCCTCCAACTACAGAGCCCTCTTGTCTAAGTACGCAGATAAGGTCGCGGAGGTCGCCAGGCTCATCCCGTCGACCAGAGAGAGGGTGAGCTGGACCGTGTATGGGAGGTCGGTGGTGGCCCACGACCGGGTGGTTAATATGCCGAGGGCTATCGTCTACACCGCCACGTGGTACGCCATGGGTCTGCCGCCGACTCTCCTCGACGCCCCCACCATTGTGGAGCTGGCGAAACAAGACAAGCTGGACGCAGTGCTGAAGGCCCTGCCGACTCTTAGAGCTGAGCTGACCTACGACGCGCAGTTTTACGACGCGGCCACCGCCGAGAAATACGTGGGGCCTCAGCTGGTCAAGGCGGTAGAGGAGGCACTCGACTACCTAGGCATAAAGGAAAGGAGCGGCGGCATATACCAAGCTCTCCTCCGGTCGCCGCGTAACGAATCTAACGTGCTCGCCGCCGGTAAATACAGGAAGTTCTTGGGTTAGCGGAGGTATGTTTATAAATTGTTCTAAAGTTTAGAATATGGATAAGGTAGGGGCTTTTGTCAAGCGTCCGCCGCTGTCAGTGACGCAAGAAGCCACGTTGCTCGACGTCGTGAAGATAATGGCTACCCACAACATAGGCCTCGTCGCGGTGGTGGACGAAGCAGGTAGGCCGCTGGGCGTGGTCTCAGAGAGGGATGCAATCCGCGCCTTGGCCAGGGGTGTTCAGCTGTCTGCCAAAGCCATAGAGGTGGGGACAAGGGGGAATTTGCTCACGGCAAAGGCCGAAGACGACATATACTCCGTCATAAGGAAGATGAGGGAGAGAGGCACGCGCCACATCCTCGTGGTGGACGACGCAGGCAAGCTCGTGGGAGTTGTCTCAATTAGAGACTTGTTAGAAGACAGAGCTCTTAAGTCGATTGGAGACAGAGTGTGGTGGCCTCCGCCGGAGGAATGAAGAAGGTAGGCGAGTTGATCAAGCGGACGCCCATCACCGCGTATCCCTCCGACACCTTAATCGACGTCATAGAGAAAATGGCGAGATACGAAGTGGGGGCTTTGGTGGTTGTGAACCCCTCCGAGGGCGGGAAGCCGGTGGCGGTGATCTCGGAACGCGACGTAGTTGAGGCCTTGGCGATGAAGATGCCCCTTTCCACCCCCGTGGAGGCGTTTATGTCCACCCGCCTAATCTCCATCCGGCCAGACGAAGACGTGGCTAAGGCGGCCGACTTGATGATTAACCACAACATTAGACACCTAGTGGTGGTGAACCCAGACGGCTCTCTACTGGGGATGGTGTCCATAAGAGACGTCCTCCGGGAACTAAGAACACACGTGAAGTAAAAGAGTAAACTACGCCGTCTACGGAGACGTGATAACGGCCGGGGGATGTATGTTTTTTACTAAATTTTTTAAAGTGCAAGCATAGATGCGCCTATGATGGCCGAGGTCTCTAAAGAGCTGGAGAGGCTCAGAGACTTGTTCTACGGGTTGGCTGAGCTTCGGGACAGGCTGAGGGAGGCGGGGGTCACCTGGCCGAGGCCCCTCCCCGAGTCTGTTGTGGGGACTGTGCGCGTCAAGACGGGTCTGCCGGCGATGTTGAGGCGGGGCGTCATCATGGACGTGACTAACGTGGAGCAGGCCGAGACTGCGGAGGACGCCGGCGCGGTGGGCGTCATGGTGCTTGACAAGCTCCCCTACGACGTGAGGAAGGCCGGCGGCGTGGCGAGGATGGCCGACGTGAAGGTCATAGAGGAGGTGATGGCCCACGTCACCATCCCCGTCTCGGCGAAGGTCCGCATCGGCCACTTCTACGAGGCTGTTGTTCTGCAACAGATAGGCGTGGACCTAATCGACGAGTCTGAGGTTCTGACGCCGGTGGACGAGCGACACCACATAAACAAGTGGGCCTTCGCGGTGCCCTTCGTCAACGGTTGCAGAGAGCTGTGCGAGGCGTTGCGGAGGATCTCGGAGGGGGCCTCCATGATTAGGTCCAAGGGCGAGGCGGGCACGGGCAACGTGGCGGAGGCCGTGAAGCACTTCAAGGCCCTCTACGGCGCCGTGGAGGAGCTGGCGGCGGCCCTCCGCGCGGGGGACGAAGAGAGGCTCAGGGACTACGCCAGGGGGTGCCAGGCGCCTTATGAGCTGGTTGCGCTCACGGCTAAGCTGGGCAGGTTGCCGGTAGTTACCTTCGCCGCAGGCGGCATAGCGACGCCGGCCGACGCCGCCCTCATGATGTGGCTCGGCGCAGACGGCGTCTTCGTGGGGAGCGGCATCTTC
>Ga0326761_1000365_pt1 | contig 10839 bp, 10 predicted proteins | sample GCREP_P_FD_207739 | JGI IMG/M metagenome (GOLD analysis project Ga0326761, IMG submission 207739) | Hot spring water microbial communities from Geyser Creek Basin, Yellowstone National Park, WY, United States - GCR.EP_P | ecosystem: Environmental > Aquatic > Thermal springs > Unclassified... | reverse complement strand
GGCGAGGATCATCAGGGGAAAACCTATCCCAGCCATCAACACCAAAACCCCTAACAACACTCGAACCCACAGGGCTCCTAGCAAAGTTACCCAGAAGAGACGTACCAACAGGCACTATGTGGGCACAGAGTGACATCAATAACACCTCCATCCAGTTCTTCGGCCCAGTATGTTGAGAGCTTTTAACCTTAAATTCTATGCTACTTAAACGTGTTTCATAACCTAATATACGCTAATTGTGATGGGCTGAAAGTTCTCTTGAGGCTGAGGGGTTGGTGGTTTAAGGAGGAGCTCTAATAGGCTTGAGAAGCCTAAGTTTATTATCGAAAAGCACTCTCGTATCGACTTCAGCCCTCAACTTAACCCTAGCGATCCTCCTCGGGTAACCTATAGTCATGACCTCAACGTAGTTGGCTAAATTGCCCAAGCCATCGAAAGCGAGGATCTCAACCTCGACGGGAGAACCAGGCTTCACCACGATATATGAGCTTGCGAGCCTCTCCAAGGCATCAAGGTTAGAGGGTATAAGCTTCACAAGCGAGCCATCCAAACCACCTAAACCATGTAGAGGGCCAGCCAAGTTGACTACAGCCTCCAAATACTCCAACAGACCAGTCATACTACTGCATTTAATCCAGCTCTCCATAATAGAACCCCTCGGTAAACTTAGAAGACACTCACACCCACTAATGGCGAAGGAGGCCCTACGACCATGGTATACGGCAACCCTATAGATCATCTCAAAAAGCAACCCCGCTACCTTGAAAGCCAGTTAGAACATTACCAGAGTCTACCGATGTTTAATCGTCACCTTGCACACCCTAGCGTCAATCTCCTCAATACACTGACACCCGACTCTTTCCTCCCCAACATCAACCCTGTAGCTCGCTGTAAGCCCCCTTAAACCCTCAAGACCAAATATGTGATTAAGGCATACAAGGGCTAACAAGAGCTGCTTATTATTGAGGATCCCTCCCATAATCCTCTCAATTCCACGATACTCATCCTCATGCAACCCTCCTCTCCCCTCACACTCCTCATAGGACCTAGGTTTTATGAAATCAGCTATCCCCATCCCTAAACCTCTTATTATTGGTGAGTAGGAGCTCTCTTTTATCCTATGTTTTAGCCACTTTCCGTGTTGCCTCTCGGAGATCACCATATACTGGACATCCAGACCATCAAATTCTCTACTTGAAGTCACTCTCTAGGTAACTGTGGCTGGTTTCGCAGATGTTATCCCTAGATGAGGGATGTTTACAGCAAGTTAGAGTTAGAATGTCCATTAAAACTTAAAGCCCATCACCAGCCACCTAGTAGCACGTCTGCAAGCATAAATAGCTTATGGGCCTCCTTTTCCGCGATTACGATCTTCCCTCTCTCACGATCGCAGGTTAAAAGTATCTTTTCGCGTCTATCGCGAACGCTACGTACGCTGAGTGCGTTGTCAGGATGGCCGGCGTGTTTGTTTCCATCATTTTATCTGCAGTCTCGATCACTCTGTTTAGGAAGTTCATGTAGTGTGCTTGTTGGATGAGGGCCATCGTCTCCTCGGGCTCCTCTATCACAAGTAGTCTCCACGAATCCTCCGGATACTAAGGTTGAGAGGAATACCGTGGTTAGCTCATATAACATTAAAGTCGCTATAGATGATGAGAACCACGTAACCTCTATGACCCTACCAAACCTCCTATCCCTAAACCTTAGCAAGGGCAATCCCCTATCCTGAGGTACCTCCCCGCCTCCCTTACTTTGATAAAATACTTCATAAGACCACAACTCTAGAGATAACATATCCTCCACAGCTAATAACTCACCATCGTTCTCCAGCATCTTCTCTGATATCTCCTTAGCTAACTCCTCCCGCATGTTAATCAACCTAATTGGAAGACTAGAGGTAGAATTTCACCCTGTATCTCTTGTACTCCTTCAAAAGCCTTAACACTATGACGTCGATGAGCTTTTCAATCAAATCTAGGATTCTCTCCATAACCCCTGCTTCCTTCAAACTCGATCTCCCCTCCTTACTAAGTCCCGAGATCATATTTCTGGCCTCACGACCGTATTCGTGGAGATCTCTAACAGTAGGTTTACTGGTAGCTGTCACCGAGGGTTCAACAGGACAGTCATACCCAAGATCTAAGAGAGTTTTACCGTAAGCCTTAACATCAGTGCTAGCATCTATACCGGAGGGCCGGTTACATTATAGTCCTTGCTATCATAGATTTAAACGTCGAGTTATAACCTACAAGTGTAGTTAACCTATCCAATTCCAATTTGGGAAACCCGCTAATTCCGGATCCTCTCCACAGGAGAAAGGAACTTTAACCATCCCAACCACCTGAAAACATGCCACTAGTCCACAGGTGGTAGTTGTGAGCGGCATAAAATTTTTAAATACCCCCTGGTTGAGATATATATGGTGTTCCAGATGTCCCGTCGTCAAATGCCCCGTCATCCTCAAAATCCCCTAGCTTTAAAACTTGAAACTCTAGATGACGATGTTGAGTTAGTCAATTACATTAACAGACTACTATCTGCAGATTCACACAGCGTAAATAGGTTAATAGACAAGACATCCCGTAGTGGGTATAGGCGTGTACATGATCACCTAGCAGATACATTGGATAAACTTATCTCCACATTGGATAAACTTATCTCCAGACCCGAGGTAGGATCTGGAGAGCTTAAGGGTAGCCTACTCAGCCTCTCTAAGACTTTAATACTGGTAGAATATCAGCTCGCAAGAAAACAAATTAGTGACGACCTAGCTAATACCCTGAAAGACATCATTAGAAAGCTTATGAGCGATATAAGTAAAGCGTTGGAATCAAAAGAGCCTACAAGGTTTATTGAGGAGTTGAAGAAACTTAAAGAGGAAGTTGAGAGGGCTAGAACTATCATTGATTGCCTAGCAGTTCTAGTATACAGAGAAAAGAGGTGATGCTAATGCCTGAGCAAGACCTTCAGGGTATACGTAGGAGGCTTCTAGGACTAGTAGAGTTCAAGCTCAAGTTCACGACCAAAACGGGACTCATCATTAGAATGCCCGTTCACGCTCAGGTCTACAGAATAGGTGGCGCAGATCAGTACACCATGGTCACTAAGATATCCTATAAGAGTATAGGTGTTGAACTAGAGGTGCCATATGTTCCAGGTTCTAGCATCAAAGGTAGGATGAGGTCATTACTCGAACTGGCTACAAACCAAAAACTATACACTACAGATGACAAGATTTGGATGTATGTGAGAAACCTCTCGGCCATGAATGTTGACGAGTTCCTAGATGATGTCTTTGAAAGAAACGTGATAAGCGAGCTAATGGGATGGGCATCTACATACTACGAGCAAATTGTCGAGAAAATAAAGGAGGGTAAAAGTAAGAAATATAATAAAGAAAGTGTTAAGGAAGCCTACAAGTATTACCTAGCTACAACAAGACTATCCTTTACTGACTTCTTCCCATCCGAGGACTACGTTAAAAAAACTAAAGCTACCTCAATACTGGATTTCCTAGAGGAGAAGCCTGAGAACAGAATTGATAGGATAACTGCAACAGCCGATCCTAGAGATATCGTAAGGGTAAGACCTGGGGTTGAGTTTGAGGGTACAGCTACCCTACTCGTATTCGACATAGATAGGGACTACGTCAAGAGGAGTGTTGAGACGATACTCTTAGGGTTAGAGCTCCTGGAGAAGACTTATCTCGGAGGTAGCGGCTCTAGAGGATATGGTAGGATAGAGTTTGTAGGTGATATGGTGGAGGTGTACAAGGTAGTTGTCGATGAGAAGCAGGGTGTAGCAAAGCTCGAATTACTAGGCGGCCCGGTCAGATTCGGGAGCTTGAGGGAGTTAAGGGAGAAGAGTGACCAAGTAGTACAGTTGATCAAGGGGTTGTTCCAAGAGGTTTAAGATAATGGGTGTAGAGAGCTACATGTTAAGGTTCACCGAGCCATACCATGTTGGTTGGAGGAGGGCTAAAAGTCTGATCAGCAACTTCACCATACAAAGAGCTCTCATAAGCATATCCTACATGGTAGGCTTGGATGGTAGGAGACTTGAAGAGTGCAGACTATCCTCAATGTTACCTGCTATACCCGGGAAGGGTGGGTGCTATCACATCCTCCTACCAGTACCCTCGCTTCCATTGAGGTTTAAGGCTAGCAAGCTAGGCCTCAGGTGGCTCACCCTTGGTGTAGCCAGAGCTCTAGCAGCTAGAGCCGATAAGCTCTGTGATGGTAGTATAACTTTAGATGTTAACCCGTCCAGCATGGGGTATGAGCTTCTATTGAGGGAACGCGGTGGCTTAATGGAAAGACTTTATATCGTCAATGTTGTTGAGGCTGAAGACGGGAGGAGGATCACCTTATCTGATGGGATTCTGGCTACAGAAGATGAAGTTGAAGTAATTAGGTGGGATAGTGTTCCTGTGAGCTTGTTTGAAAGTGTTAGGGTTTGGAGGAATAGAATTGATAGAGTTACTGGTGCCCCCGACCTTTTCCCAGTTGAGGGGTTTAAAGCTATCGTTGATATGGCTATTCTAATTGACTGCCCCCATATAAGCTATACGGTGCTCCACTCCCTCCTAGAGCTTCTAGGGAGGCTGGGTGTGGGTGGTTTAAGGAGTATAGGTTGGGGTAGGTTTACCTTAGTTGAGGGTAGCCTCTGTGGTAATTACGGAGAGGAGGTGTTTAGGTGGGGAGGACGTGGACACTATGTACTACTCGGCTCCTACCACGATCGTGACGGAGATGTGGTTGAGTGGGGTAGAAGTTTCATCAACGTGGACACCATAGAGGGGCTTGCAGGCCCTCCCTACTTCGAGTACAGGCTACCCTACATTAGGCTAGCAGGTGCTGGTAGCATATTATACCTTAAGAGCGAGCCGAGACCGGTTATAGAGAGGATAGGTGACAACAGTCTTGAAGCCTCGATCGTCCTAAACCCCCTCATGGTCCATGGAGGTGGATGATATGACGTACTCTGAAACACTTAAGGTAACCCTGGAGCCGATAACACCCACGCATGTATGGAGCGGGGTTGAGGTAGTAGTTGGAATCGACGCTGTTATAGAGGGTGGTAAGCTTAAGCTCATCGACCTTGATAGGACGCTTTCGGAGCTCCCCGAATACGTGATACAATCGCTCGATCTAACTAACATCCGTAGCACTCTGACGACACTAAGGGGTAGAGGACTGCTTAGGTATAAGGCTGAAGTGCCCCTAGCAACACAGGTTAGTGACGGTGATAGGGTTAGACTGCTACCACCTATAACAGTACCAGGTTCAACCCTCAAAGGCTATATCAGGACAGCTCTAGCCTTCTACAAGCTCAACAGTATGGATGCTAATGATGCTATAAAGTTGCTCGACGAGGGAGTCGACCTTAAAGTCAAACCTATTAATGTAGGTCAAGGTGTTGAGGGTAGACTATTCAGAGCAGTGAAGCTTAGGAGGCAAGGTGGGCTTTTTGATGTAATGACTTACCTTAGCGTCTCAGACCCCTTGACAGCTCAAGGTTTAAGCTACTCCGTGAGGAAGCTAATAGTGGTGGATAGGGTTAGCTTTGAGGAAATCGCTTCCCTTAAAGCAATTACATGGGATAAGGGTTCACTACAATATGATATCCAGATTAGCGGGCCTCCACCTCTGGACCTAATAAGCGGGTCCAGGCAGGAGGAAACACTAAAAGACCTAAGGGACCGCTTCATGCCTCGTATAGTCACGTTATCACAGGATCTTGCACCGAATAAACTAATCGAATCCTTGAGAGCGTTCGGCTGCACCCTGGTAGACGATGAGATGGATAAAATAGTTGGTATTAACAAATTAGCAGAGTACAGGAAGCTCCTAGAGGGTGTCAAGAGGAGCTTTTGCAGTGAGAATGATAAATGTGTAGTTGTAAGACTGGGGTTCATGACAGGTCATGAGGCTAAAACCATTGCACCCTTCCTTAAAGTAAAGCATCCCAACCTCTATGATAGGATACGCAAGTACATGCAGGAACACATGAAGAGGCCTTGGGACTCCTATACGTTAAAGTTGGTCGACGTTGGAGGAACATTGTTTGGCCTGGGGTGGTGTAAGCTATGTCTAGAGACCTGAGACCTGTAATCTGCGCACTACTCCACGATATAGGCAAGCCCGTACAAAGGTATCACAAGAGGCGTAAAGATAGAGAAGAGAAGCCAGCCTACCATGATAGCATGGTGATGGACATTGTGGAGAGTGCGGGGAGAGATCATGACAGTATATTCTTCGATCTTGTAGATAAGTTAATGGGGTTAGGGGATGTATGTAGGAATTATAAGGATAAGGTAATCAGAGTTGCGGACGAGATGGCTGCTAGCGAGAGAGGTATTGGAGAGTACTGGCGAGCTCTCAGAAACGTATGGGATAGGATTGAAGACGGACTAACTAGAAGCCTTAATCTTAGCAAACGTTACAGCCATGATACTAGCCCACTACTATCACCCCTATGGCTTTTAAAACTAAGCCCTAGCTATGAGAAAGTATTAGGACCTAATGTAGAATGTAAGGGGGGGAAGAGATATTTTGACAGGAATGTATACGAGGAGGATCCTAACGTCAGAAAGCTATTTGACAATCTCGGGAAAACTCTGGATACATGTAGAACGAAATGTGACGTGGATGGCATAGCTAGGAGTATTGGTGCCATACTGAGTATTGTTAAAAATGAGCCTCTATGGTTCCCAGTGAAAGTCTTATACAAGGATGATTTGAGACTGCTGAAACCGCTGAGGTTGGAGGAAGCTTTTAATGAGATTGACTATGGGAGTGTAGTTGATTACCTAATCGACGGTCTCAGGGAGCTCGTAAACGTATATAATGACCGGTATACGGCTGGGTTTGTTGAAACGCTAAGTGAGGTTTTAAAGTATGGGTTACTCCTAGTCCCCTCAGCGGTGTTCGTCTCCCTTGCACCCGACATAAGCTTGTATTCACACTCAAAACTAGTAGCTTCCTATGTTCACGCCATGGAGGTTCTCGGTGGAAGAAGTGAGTTTAGGCTTCTGGTAGTCGATGGTAGGGGTATACAGGAGTTCGTATCGGCACCCATCAAGGCTGAGGCGGCATCACGTGCCATTAGGGGTAGGAGCCTGCTAGTCGAGCTTATAACCGAGTCTGTGGTAGAGTACCTGCTCCACTTAATGGGTGGTTTAACGCAGGTTAACGTTGTGATAAATGAGGGTGGCTCACCGGTATTGATTATACCAGCTTACGATGATAAGCTTATGGAGGAACGTCTTAGGCTAGTTGACGTTGTCCTAGGGGAGCTCTCGCTGAGAATGAAGGGTCTCACGTACACGATAGCATACTCGAGGCCATTCACTCCTGAGGACGCTAGGAGAGGGTATCTGGTAGGCTTAGGTGATAGTAGAGGCCCAGCTGAGAGAGCTTTTAGAGAGGTCCTAGAGAGCCTAGAGCAAAACCTTAGCATACGTAAGAGCCTCGATGATGCTAGACGTACTTTTTGGATAGGGAGTGATAGAATTGTTGGTTCTGATAGATCTACAAACCACCCTGTTATAGACATAGAGTTTAATGATGGTTATGCTTTAAGAGTTGATGGCATGTATAAGGATTACGTAGACTTTATTAGTGGTCGTAAGTTCTCAGAAGGAGACCTACTATCAGAAGCTACACACCTAAGCCTTGTAGCTGGAACAGCTGCACGAAACTTAGCACTAGTAATCTCCGTCTATGCATACATAGGGGGTAAGGTGGCTAGGGAGACTATACGGGAGCTAGCTTGGGACATCTTAGCATGCCTTCAGAGGAGGTATAAGTGTGAAGGTCGTGAGAAGTGCGAAGAGCTTATTTTGGATAGAAGGCTCTACATCGATATAGGGGAGAGACACGATATCGATGTAGCTTTAATACCCTTACCCTACCTAGGGGCATTACACATACTGGTAACGTACCAGCCAAGAGCCGAGGAGTACCCGAGCCCCTACGAGGCTGTAAAGAGATTGAATGAGCTAGAGAGGGGGAGCAACTGCATCATCGCCAAGATTGCTGAGAAAGTCGAAAGACTTACTAAAGCTGAGCAGGTTAGGTTTAAGGTAAGATTCAAGCTCGTGAACGAAGCTGCAGACTTTGTAAGAAGCAGAGACTCCAGGAGGAGTGTCCTGGAGGAGCTGAGAAGAGAGGTCTACGAGGCTGGTAGTGCGAAGAAGTTGAGTATCGTGGAAAGGCTCTTAGAGAGTGGAGTTGACGTGTCGATTACAACGTTCCATACTGGTACATTCCATCCGATAACTAGGGATGAAGGAGGTAGAGTTAAACTCGCAGATCTCGAGGAGATAGCTAGGGATTCAGGACTAATAGGTCTAGCTAAGATGGATGCTGATCTAATGGGTGAGATTAAAGCAATACTGAGCAGGTCTCCGTCCAGGCTCACTACATTCTCGGATCTCCTGAGCACGGTGGCTATGGGGGAGTTCCACCTCTTAACCGATGAGCTTGCTAGAAGTAAGGCTAGAGACGATGGGAAGCCTGCGGGTGCCATAGTCCTGTACGCTGGAGGTGACGACATATCATTCTACGGGGAGTGGACCGACGTCATCGAGTTAACGGATAGGGTTTACAACGATGTTCTACCCCTGCTAGAACCAGTATCATTTACAACCTCGATTGTGATAGATAAATACGATGTACCGATACTCGATGTCTACCAGAGAGCTATCAGGCAACTTGAGAGGGTTAAGGGTGAGGCTAGAGGCTCGGTAGCTATAGGTGATATAATGACGCCCCTAGTGCTACAATTACCTTGTGAGGGTAAGGTAGAGTACAGGTTTGTTAACGGGATACCACCAAGACTAGGGAGTAAGGGGTGGCGTCAGTTCAACTACTATCTAGCCAACCTTTATGACATAGCAAGGGTGATATCGAGGGAAGATGAGCTTAAGGAGTATAAGGGTGATATCGACACACTATCCAGGATAGCCTATGAAGGGCTGGAGTGTTTAAGGAAGCTCGGTTCTAATCCGCCAAGCCTCTTTAAGCTCGTCAGAACAGAAGTCTACTACTCTTACCTATGCGCTAGGAGGGATAAGGAGGTAGGAGAGCTTACGGACAAGCTTAATAGAATGGTTGGTGGAGGAGGCGATAGGATAAGGCTGTGCCCTGGAGATGGGATGAGTGTGAGAGAGGGCCTTATAGCATTAATTAATATTAAGCCGCTCCTGGACGCTCTGCTACTCGTACTCAGGAAGGGTCGAGGGGGTTCCCTGGCATGAAGGGGGATGGGAGCAGGTTCCTAATAGTATCAGTACTAGGTAGAGGCGGGGATGGAGGCTATCAAACTCTAACGTTCAACATTAGATTGCTGAGCGGACGGTTAATCCAGAAGCTCGGAAATGTAAACATTCAAGGGCAAGGTAAGCTTGTATCAGCGGAGCTTTCCAGGTATTTAGCCAGTAAAGGTTACAATGTGACCCTAGCCTACCTGGTCACCTACTCTCTAATCAAGAGCTGTGAGTGTGAGGACGAATCCTCTATTGAAGCGAAGGCTCTGAACATTATAGATCACACACTAGGCCCCACCCTTCAAGAGCTTAAAGATATGGGTGTTGAAGTAAAGCCTGTACCGGTTGAGTGGCTAGGGGTATGCGATAACGTGAGTTGGGAGATGAACCCGGATAGTATAAGGCTAAGGTTAATCCTTGAGCTAGAAGGGTTCCTAAGCAGATTTAGGGGCTCAAGAGATTTAATGATAATCGCTGACACCTCAATAGGTTCGAACACTTACATAGCCTTACTATTAGATGTCGTAAAAGTGGTAGCGGTTACTGAGATGATGAGACGTTTGCCTGAAGGTAATGTAGAACTCTACATGTTAACCCAGGAACCTGTGCTCCCGAGAACCAGTGTAAGTAATGTTAATGCATTCATAGTAGACCTACCTGTGGCAGCTTTCGCTAGGATGCCTTTAAGCCACGTGGATATACAGGATCTCAAAATAACCAGGATCGTGGATGGTGAAACTTGTCCCGAACTTAAGCACAAAGTCATAGAGTTCAATAAGGCTTCCAAGTTTGAATCCTCACTCAAAAGTACTCTAACTGAATGTCTTAGACTATTCAATGCTGTTAATAACAACACACCCTTATACATAGTTCACATGCTTACTAAAACACAGATTACAAGTCTAGAGAATGAGCTTCACTCTTTATGGAGCAGACTTTACGCTCTCCTACAGGAGATTTTAAGGCATAAGAAGTGCGAAGAGAGCAAGGTTAGCACGTGTGTACCAGCTAACGGCTACGATATCCTAAGAGACATAATAATATCGTTATCCCTGTGTGAAGGTCTGGTGAAGCTAGCACAAAAGCATAGCAACAAGCTGAATTTAAATCAAGACTTTGTAAGTCTAGAGAGCCTAGGGAGGTTCTCTGAGCACATATACAGGGATATAGAGGAGAAGTTGAAGGCAGACTTCGCACTTAACAGATTGCTCTTATCCAGAGATATGAGAAGTTTAAGACGAGATCTAGGGATTGAGACTGGTAGCGAGCTAGGGGATGTTAGGAGGAACTTCTTTGCACATAGTGGTCTGGCGAGGGACGTCATTGACTATCAAGTGGTCGGGGGCAGAATCTACGTAAGGTACAGAGAGAGTAAGCTTAATGAGATACGTAGCTGGCTTGAGCTAGATGTAGGATCTCTTGTATAGGCGATCTTGCTAACGAGTCGGATTTAGGGAGGGCCTAATCATTGGTTTAACCTCATCGGCGGCCTCCGTCACCTCATCCTCGTTATCCTGGATCAACTGGAATGTTTTCAATCACCGGTGTCCCTCAGCGAGGATGACATC
>Ga0326761_1000362_pt1 | contig 10862 bp, 12 predicted proteins | sample GCREP_P_FD_207739 | JGI IMG/M metagenome (GOLD analysis project Ga0326761, IMG submission 207739) | Hot spring water microbial communities from Geyser Creek Basin, Yellowstone National Park, WY, United States - GCR.EP_P | ecosystem: Environmental > Aquatic > Thermal springs > Unclassified... | reverse complement strand
AAGGATAGAAACTCAGTTAAGACTTCTTTTTGAAAATATTTCCCCCCCTCTAAGACAAAGCTTTCTATATTTTCTCTACCTGTTGTGTAATGGAAATTTATGCTAAGCTCATCGGTAATGAGCCTTAAGCTTATTCCCTCTTCCTTGGTCCAAGAGATGTCTTCAATGCCAGAAGGTTCAACCACTACCTGAAAAACTTCCCGCTCCTCAAAATAAAGGTCTCCAAACCTTATCCCCTTCATGACTATTCACATTTTAATAAACTTTGCCCATTTATAAATAGGATGCCCCTTCTTCCATAATCAGAAAGACTTGAGCTTGCAAGAAGGGCGCCAAGATACAAAGCCTTATCAATGGTTTTCCCAAGCATTAACCCAGCTAAGACCCCAGCGTTGAAATAGTCCCCAGCTCCCGTGTTATCAACGACCTTTTCTTGGGGTATAACATCTTGCGAATACTCAAAATCCTTGGTCAATGCTTTAGCACCCTTCTTTCCCCTCTTTAGAAACAGGGCAAGGACTGAATGATTAAGGACCTCGTTAGCCTTTAGCCCAGCCTCAAAAAGCTCACCCTCAGTAGCAAAGAAAATGTCTACATAGGGGAGAAAATCTAAAAGAAAATTTCTTCCTTTCTGAGCGTAAACCTGCCCTGGGTCAAAGGAAACAAAATGGTCTAATTTTTCTTTCGGGGAGAGCTCAGAAAGGAGCCTTTTTTGGAAATCCTGTCCTTCTAAGCTTGCAAGGGATGAGAGATGAAGAAGGATTCTTTCTTTTAGGAGCCTTTCTTTGACCCTTTCAAGAAAGGATTCTTCTTGGAATAAGGCTTCAGCTGAGCCGGAGCTCACAATGATAAAGCGGTCCCGTTCCGCATCAAGGACGACCAAGGCTAAGCTTGTCTCTCCATGTCTTTCAACAAGGCTTAAATCAACTTTAGCCTGAGAAAGCTCCTCTAAAACAAGCTTGCCAAAGTCATCATCTCCGCAAACGCCGATAAAGCCAGTTTTAAATCCAAAATGGGATAAGGCAAAGATGGTGTTTGCCGCTGAGCCCCCTCCGCAAGAAAAAACTCTTTTCCCCTGTTTTTCAAGGTGTGAAAGAATCTTCATGAATTTTTCTCGGCTTACCGCAACCTCGCCCCCTGGCTTTACTTCAAAATCAACTGAAGGAATGTTCTTCAAAACATCAAGGGATGGCACCTCAAAGAAGATATCCCAGTTTAAGGCTCCGCACCCATAAACCTTGTCAAGCCCTGTCATCAAGGCAAGGTCTTTAGTTCTGGACATTGCAAATCGCTCCTCCAGTTTTTGAAAATTCTATCCCTTTCTCCATGACAGGACAAACAAAGCCCAACCTTTAGGATCCGGTCTAACTCCTCCTTGGTAAAGGGTCTAAGTCCCTCTCGGTTAAACTTAACCAAAGATTTTCCTTCACGGTCTCCCACTCGGGATAGCCTATCCAACCCCTCTCCATAGCCAAGACCAACTACCTTTGGGTTTTGATGGCAATCTTTGCAGGACCTCCCCTTTCTTTGCGTTGAATGGGGCTCAATCTGAGCAAAAGTAATGCTTTCAAAGTAGCGTGCCAACTTCCCCTCCCCTGAGAGGATGGACACAAAGTCCTGTCAGCCAGGTGTCACAACGACTATCTTTTCCTTTTTTACTGCAAGGGTCGGCTCATCAATTCGACGATAGGATTCATGCTCCTCCCAGAGTCCCTTGGTTTCCTTTCCAAGGATCTTGTCAAGATGTCTCTCCCTTGGGTCATGCCGGACATGACAGCCGTAGCATTGAGGGACATACTTGGCATGACAGGCTGTGCAGGATAGCCTCTTGTGGAACCTATCCTTGCAGTCCTTTGAAGGAGCCTTAACTACATGCCACTTCTCATCAAGCTTTCCCTTCTGAAAAACCTTACCTTCCCTTTCTACAATGTTTGCAAGCTTTGTTCCAGCCTTAGTTAAACCTTTTCTCACATGGCAAGCTTCGCAGTCAACCTGAAGGGCTTCTTCTATGTTGCGATAGAAAGTGCCGTTCCCCATGACCTCATCCCTTGTATGGCAGTCAATGCAGTGAAGCCCTGCCTTATAATGAACATCAGGCTCAATCCGTCTCAGCTTTCTTCCATCAATAAAAATAACCTCACCTTCTCCGCTCTGCTCATCCTCGTAAAGACCCTGATAAGTGAAGCCGATCCTTCCGCTACGGTTGTGGCAGAGGACGCACCTATCAAGAGGTATCTTTGCTGAAAGCCGAGGATGAAGCTTACGAGTTTTTAAGTCCGCAATCTTGCCAACGAGATGGCAGGCTGAACATCCACCCCCTTTTTCAGCTAAAAAATCAGGGAGCCTTCCCTTTTCTAAAAAAAGATGGCAGGACCCGCAGAGCTTTTTGAAGTAATCTATAGCAAGGGATGAGGTCTTAAGATGGTATAAATCTTCTACGCGAATGTTTGGATGTTCTTTAAGGACTGCTTCCTCGCCAAAAACCTTAAGGAGCCTTGCTATGATGCCGTGGTTTGTGGCCATGAGGCTATTTTTGACCTTGTTTAGGTCCTGGGGGTGGCAGTTTGCCTGACCGCAAGTCCTGTGGACTATCCTTAAGTCTGAAGGGTTTTTAACCACGCCCTTGTGAGCTGCTCGGTAATCCACTGTTAGAGGGTTGCCAAGATGACAGCTTGAACAACCAAGCATCTCCCGTGCATGAGCCTTCTCTTCTACCTTCTCTTCGTGGCAGAAAAGGCATCCTTCAGGCTTCCCTGTAGTTAGCAAAGGGACCTCCCTTCTTTGTCCGCCTTGTTTAAGGGATTTTAGAGTAAAGGGGAAGGTTTGAGAAAGGGCTAAAACAAAAATCACCAGGATAATAAAAATTGAAAGGGCATAGATGGGTCTTCTAAGAGACATTCAATTTTCTACAAATTTTTAGAATTTCTCCGCAAGGACTTAGGATAACTTTTTCAAAAGCTTCTTCGCATCAGATGTCAATATCTAAAATTTCATAGCGCTTTTCACCTGATGGGGTCTTAACCTTAACCTCGTCTCCGATTTCCTTGCCGATCAAGGCTCGTGCTAAAGGGGAGTTGATGGAGATCGTCCCCTCGGAGGGGTTTGCCTCATAGGGACCAACGATCCTATAAGAAACGATCTCCTCAGTATCAAGGTTTAAAAGTTTGACTACCACGCCAAACTGCACCTTGTCTGGGACCTCCTTCAAGGGTGGTTGCACCTCAACTTGAGAAAGAAGGCTTGAAAGCTCTTGGATCCTCCCCTCGATAAAAGCCTGCCTTTCCTTTGCGGATTCATACTCTGCATTCTCTGAGATGTCTCCGTGAGCCCTTGCCTCCTCTATAGCCTTCACTACTTCTCTTCTTTCAACCTTGATTAGCCTTTCAAGCTCTTTTTTAAGCTTTTCATAACCTTCGGGTGTAATAGGTATCTTCATAGCTACACCCCCTCGAAAAAATTTTCTTGACAGTTGCTCAATTTATTCTGTCAAACAGTTTAATCGATAGATTTTTTTTTTCACATAAAAAGTAGGGGCAAACGATGTTTGTCCAATTCATAAAAAGGGCGAGCATTCGCTCGCCCGAACGTATTATTCTTCCTGAGTATTTTAGATTTTAGTGTTTAAAAGCTCTCTGTCCGGTAAACATCATAGCTACGGGAGGATAAGCTTCATTGCAAGCCTGGATTACTTCCCAGTCTCTTACTGAGCCACCTGGCTGGAGGATGGCTGTGATGCCCTGTCTTATGGCTACATCAGCAGCATCCCTGAAAGGCAAGAACCCATCAGACACCATCACCGCGCCGATAAGCCCAGCCTTGTTCCTTCTTGTTTCTTCGTCTATCTCCTCCTTCTGCTCCTTCGGTCTAAGTCCTTTCTCAATTTCAAGCTCAAGCTGTTTGTAGGAGATACGATACTTCTGATAGCATAACCAGTCTGAGTAGTTTCTATAGGCTTTGAAGATGGCTATCTCCGTGCAACCCACCCTGTCCTGCTCACCCGTTCCGATAGCTACAGTCCTTTCATCCTTAACAAAAAGAACGGAGTTTGAGGTTACCCCAAGCTCGACAGCCCAACCAAAGAGCATATCTCTAATTTCTCTCTCGTCGGGTTCTCTTAGGCAACGGTATTCTACACCATCCTTAACCGCAACTGCAGGCTTTAGGTCTTCTTTACTCCTTATTCGGTTCTTTTGGGAAACCTGAAGAATCAGACCTCCATCCATCAGGCTCTTGAATTCTACCACCGGATAATTAGCATACTCCGCAAGGCGATCCATCCTCTTTATGCGGATGATCCTTAGGTCCTTTCTTCTGGTCAAGATGTCTATGGCTCCCTCTTCAAAATCAGGAGCAGCAAGGACTTCAAAATAATGCTCAGCAATGGCTTCTGCCGTTGCCTTATCTACCGCTCGGTTTAGGGTTATAGCCCCGCCAAAGGCGGCAACCCTGTCAGCACTAAAGGCTCTCAGAAAAGCCTCTTCAAGGGTTGATCCGTAGGCTACTCCGCAGGGGTTGTTATGCTTAACAATTACGCAGCAAGGCTTTTCCATGAGATAACGCATGATATTCAAAGAGTTGTCAACATCGGTAAGATTGGTCTTGCTTGGATGTTTCCCAAACTGAATAAAATCAGATTCCTTTAGGCTTGAGACCAAACCTAAGCCTGGCTTAATAAACTCACATTCTCCAAGGATAAGGTTACCAGCCACAAGCTCGTAAAGGGCTGCCTCCTGGTCCGGGTTTTCACCGTAGCGCAAACCCCTTCTTTCAACCTCACCTGGTGCTACCTCAAGATCCCAACTACGCTTCTTGTAGATTAAGGTCTGATCCCCAAAGGTAATACGAAGCTCGTTCGGAAAATGGTCGGTAACAATGGTCCGGTACATCTTCTTTAGGTCCTCAGCCATGGTAAACCTCCTTTGTCGAGGTTTATTCTTAAGTATCCACGTTTCTTTTAGCCTGTCAAGGGACGCCGTTGATTTTTAATAAGTTCAATAAAGGTTATAAAATCTTCGGCAATCCGCCAAATTGCTCCTGGGGGACCAACTTCGAGAGGGAGCCTCGCTAAAGCTTCCTTTATTTCTCTTCGCTTCTCTTCATCAAAAAGGAGCTCCTCAACCACCTTTGCCAACTCCTTAAGTCCTTCCCTTTCCACGATAATCTCGGGATAGATAGCCTTTTGCAAGATAAGGTTCGGAAGACTGATAAAGGGGACCTTCACCAACCGTTTAGCCAAATGATAAACTAAAGGCGGAAGGCTGTAGACCACAACCGATGGAGTACCGAGCAAACCGGCTTCAAGCGTAATGGTGCCTGATGCTAAAACCGCCAAATCCGAATGTTTAAGCACTTCATACTGGACGCTCTCAAGAACTTTGAAGGCACGCCTTGCCTCTTCCCAAAGAGGGCTCTCCTTCAAGCCCAAAGCTTTTACCATTAACCCTTGAACCTCAATATTCTTTTCCTTTAACCTCCGATAAACCTCAAGAAAAATTGGTATGTGCCTTGCAACCTCCGATTCCCGACTTCCTGGAAAGAAACTAATTATAGGCACGTCCTCTTTAAGACCATAGACTTCATAAAAAAGCTCTGCTGAAAGATGAGGCTTCACCACATCAAGTAGAGGATGTCCGAAATATTTCGCCCGAACCCCGTGGCTTCTAAAAAATTCCTCTTCAAAGGGTAGGACCACATAAAGAAGGTCTACATACTTTCTAAGAAGATTGATCCGCCTGCGATACCAAGCCCAAACCTGAGGGGCAACAAAGTAGACAACCGGATAATCAAGTCCCTTGGCAAATTTGGCGATCCTTAAGTTAAAACCCGGAAAATCAACGAGCAAAACCAGGTCAACTTGCCTTTTCCTCAGAAGGTCTTTAATCCGGTTTAAGACAAACAAATACCTCTTTAGCCTTGAAAAGTCTGGGATACCAACTAAGGACAAAGGTTCAGCCGAAAAGAGAATGTCTACATCAAGACTTCTAAGTCTTGGACCACCAATCCCTATAAAATGGAGAGAAGGAAGCAGTTCTCTTAGCTTTTTGACTAAGAGATAGGCGTATAGGTCTCCAGAGAGCTCACCGGTTATGACAAGAATTTTCATGAGAAAGCACTCAATTTTTTAAGGTTAATCTCCACTTCAGCCTTTATTCTTAAGGCTACCTCTAAGGATGCCAAAGTTTCCTTAGCTTGAACCCTCGGCTCTGCTAACCCAACCACAGCTTTAACAAAGGCTACTACTTCCTTCAAGAGAGGGTCATCCTCGGGAAAGTGAAGCCTTTCTATGCGGTAATCGCGATTTTTCTGGTCTACAAGCACCTGAACCAAAGACTTCTCGAGGGTATCTACCCGAAAATAAGCTCCTTTAGCAAAAACTCGGAATTTCCTCTGCTTAGAGAGGGAAATTCTACTTGCGGTAAGGTTGCAGGTTGTTCCATCCTTGAAAACAAGCCTTGCGTTTACAATGTCTGGCTTTTCGGTAAAAACTGGTGCTCCAACGGCATGGATAAACTCAAGGTCTTGAGGGTTCTTAAAGAGAAAAAGCAAATCAAGGTCATGAACCATTAGGTCAAGAACCACATCGATGTCAAGGTTCCTTTCGGTAAAACTACCGATCCTATGCGCTTCAATGAAGATAGGGTCCTTAACCCTCTGGCAAAGCTCCTCTACCACCCTTTGAAAACGCTCTACATAACCAACCTGGAGGATTAAGGCTTTCTCTTCCGCAACCTTAACGAGGTCTTTTGCCTCGTTTATATCGGCAGTCAAAGGCTTTTCCACAAGAACAGCCTTTCCTTCAAGCAAGGCTTTTTTAACGATCTCATAGTGGGTAAAAGTTGGGGTAGCAACTATTACTGCGTCAACAAGGGGCAAGACCTCTTCAAAGTTCTTAGTTTTAAAAGGCTTTAGTCCATAACCTTTTAAAAGAAGGTTTGCAACCTCCTCTAAGCGTTCTTCGTTGATATCGCAGATAGCTTTAAGCTCAACTCCTCTTTCTGTCATCCCGAGACCAGCGAGGGAAATCTGAGCAACCTTTTCTGCGTGATACCTTCCGAGATGCCCAAGCCCAATTATCCCAACCTTAAGTGCCCTGTTCACGCTTCCCCTTCTCCGTCCTTTACCCCGCAGATGGCTATACCGTGCTTGTTAGCAAGCTCAAGAGCTTTTTCTCTTTGTAGAAAGAAAGTTTTTCCGGCAAGAAGGGCTAAAACCTTAGCTTTGGCTTTGATCATTGTCTCAATGGTTTTACACCCAACGACAGGAAGGTCAAGCCGTGGGTCTTGTCTGGGTTTGGCAATCTTAACCACGATGGCTCCAGAAACAAGCCTTCCTCCTCTGAGGATGGTTTCATCAGTCCCTTCCATGGCTTCAACTGCAACGGTCATTCGGTTCTTGACTACCACACACTGCCCAATATCGAGGTCACCAATAGCCTTAGCGATCTTTAACCCGTAGCGGATGTCTTCCCATTCTTCCGTCGAGGGCTCACGCTTAGTCAAAACTCCTTCTGGGGTCAAGTAGTCTGAGAGGAATTCTGCTGGACCCCTTACCACAAAGCCTGAACCCTCAAGCTCTTCCACCAAGGCGGTGAGCAAAGAGTTATCCTCACGACTTCTTAAAGAACGCCAAAGCTTTAGGGCTCTAAAATCAGGAAGGTTAAACCGCAGGGCATGGCTCTTATCAACTTTACCTAATAACACAAGGTCTCTAACCCCATCCTTTTTAAAAGTCTCTATAAGCTTTCCCAGCTGACCTATATAAATCCGCGTGACCCTTTCGGAAAACTCTTTGAGGTTCTTCTCCTGCTCCTTAGAAAAACAAACGGCATAAACAGAATACCCTTTACTCTTTAAACTTTTAGCAAGGATGAGGGGAAATTCCCCTTCCCCAGCTATAAGCCCTATTCGCGATGATGATTTATCGTCCATTCCCTAATTTTAGAGCTCCCGCTTGCTCGCCCTTTTTACTACTCCTCGCCTTCAAAGGGCTTTCTTCTCATTATACCTTGTCTTGAAGGGTTTTCCAAAAAGGTAATAAGTTCAGCTATCAACGGGTCATCCCCAAACACATCCTTTAGCTCAACGATAACTTCTTTTAAAGTAGCAGGACCGTCAAGAAAGATGCCAAGGGCTTGGGAAAGCTTCCTTATGTCCTCTTTAGTAAAGCCAGCCCTCCTTAAGCCAACAAGATTGAGCCCTTGAATTTTTGCCGGTATCCCGAAAACTTTAACAAAAGGAGGAACATCCTTATCAACTCCGCTCATTGCCCCGATAAAAGCATAAGCTCCGATGCGACAAAACTGATGGACAGCAGAAAAACCACCCATCACCACCCTTTTTCCTACCCTAACATGCCCGGCAAGCGTTGCCCCGTTCGCCATGATTACATTATCCTCGACAACGCAATCATGAGCAATGTGCACATAGCTCATAAGCAAGCAGTTATTTCCTATCCTTGTAAGACTCTGGTCTTTTGCTGTGCCCCGATGAATGGTTGCAAACTCCCGAATGATGTTTCCGTCTCCTATCTCCACCCAAGTTTCCTCACCTTTATATTCAAGATGCTGGGGCGGTGTCCCTATCACAGCATAGGGACCGATAATATTGTTTTTCCCGATTTTTGTGTTTTCTTCGATGTAGGTGTGGGGTTTGATAATAGTTCCTTTCCCAATGTAGACCTTTGGTCCGATGTAAGCAAAGGCTGAAACCACTACATCTTCGTCAAGCTCTGCCTGTTTGTCCACAAAAGCTGTCGGATGAATTTTTGCCATATCGTTTCCCTATTCTTGCCAATCTACCATGGCTGCGGTTATCTCAGCTTGAGCAACGATTTTATCGTTTACCGTTGCCGTAACCGTAGTCCAAATAAGCTTTCCCTTGCGATGAAACTTCTCGGCAAAGATAACAAGCTGGTCCCCAGGATAAACCGGTGCCTTAAACCTTACCTTGTCAAAGCCAGCAAGCACAAAGAGCTTATCCTTAAACTCAGGATAGGCATACTTAAGGAAGATGGCACCAGTTTGGGCCATGGCTTCAAGGATTAAAACTCCGGGCATGATGGGATAGCCAGGAAAATGCCCCTGAAAGAAAGGCTCATTTATGGTCACATTCTTTATCGCTTTGATGTATTCCCTCTCAATGTCTATCTCTAGCACTCTGTCAACAAGGAGAAAGGGGTATCTATGGGGCAAGAGCTTCTCGACCTCTTTCACATCTAAAGATTTCTTTTCTTCAGACATGTGTTCACCCCCAAACCCTCTCAGTATGGCAACCGCTCCGTCGCTTGCACAAATCATAACATAACTTGCTAAATTTTAAAGAATTCCTTAAATTTAAAGGTATTATGAAGCCGAAAAAAGAAGACTTTGAAAAACCCTACAGAGACCTCTTAAACCTTATTCAGGAAGAATTCCCTCTTCATCCTCAACCCTTTAAGGTATTAGCTGAAAAGGTTGGCTTAACTGAAGAAGAGGTTTTGAGCTTTCTCAAAGAACTAAAAGAAAAGGGCATTTTAAGACATCTTGGGGCAAGTCCAGACTCTCACAAGTTAGACCATTTTACTTGCCTTTGTGCTGTAGAACTTCCCGAAGATAAACTCAACCTTGCCTATGAGATAGCCGAGCTTCCCGAGGTGACACATGCCTACCTCAGGGACCATAAGCTAAACTTCTGGTTTACCCTCGTCTTACCCAGAGAGAATGACCTTACCCCCTACCTCGAAAAACTTTCCCAAACCTATGGTCTAAAATTCTACGCCTTTCCAGCCAAGAAAAAGTTTAAGGTCAGAGCAGTTTTTTCGCTATAAAATGAGAAACTACTTTTGCAGGAGAAAGAGGATGAAATTTTTAGTGAAAGAGCTTCCTGCAAACCTTAGCGTTGACATCTTGCATTTAATGCGCCCTATAAACCTCATGGAGCTTAACGAAAGCAATGACCTCACCCTCTGTTCTCATTCCGAGCCCTCCTTTTTGTCAACGTCCCGAGCGCAAGCGAGGGGTCTTCTTCCCGTTTTACCCAAAACAGTATGAAGCCTTTGAAGACGTATTTCTTGGCGTCTACGAAAATGAAAAAGTTAAAAATATATCGTATCTTTACTTCGAAGTTGGGGATGATAGGATAGAGAGAATATAAAGGTAATCGAGCTTGCTTTGCAAAAATTAAGCTCCGAAAAATGAAAGAGGCCTTAATTTTTATCCTTCTAATCCTCAACTTTATCGCCTTAGTCTATCTTTACTTGAAGGTGAGAAGCCTTTTTGAAGGAAGGATTGACCAATCCTTGGACAGGCTTGAAGTGAGGCTTGAAGAGAGGCTAAAGGACCTTCAAGAAATAAAAAGGGATTTAGTTAAGCTCTATACCGCGGAGGAGCTCGGGAGAGCTATCTCAGAAGAGGTAAAGAAGATCTCAGGGATCCTTTTTGGCAGGCGTTCAGGACAGACCGGGGAACGAGCTGTAGAAGACATCCTTTCCATCTTTCCCCCGGGGATGATTGCTCGGAATGTTAAATTAGCCTCCGGGGTTGTAGAGTTTGCCCTACGGTTAAAAGGAGAAAGGTTTGTTCCCATAGATTCTAAGCTTTCTTCACCGGAGATTTTAGCAAAGTCTGAGCTTACTCCTGATGATGAGCGGGAAATTGTCCGCCGAGCAAAAGACCGAGCAAAGGAGATAACAAGCTATCTCAAGGATGAACGGTCTGCAGGCTTTGCCCTTATGGTTATCCCTGATGGTTTATATAGTTATCTTAAGCTTCGCATCTTTTCTGACCTTGAAAGAGAGGGAATAATCCCTGTCCCCTATCAAGCCCTTCCCCAAACCCTGATGATGCTGCTTACTCTTTGGGAGAGGTTTTTCTTTAGCCTTGACCG
>Ga0326761_1000361_pt1 | contig 10891 bp, 6 predicted proteins | sample GCREP_P_FD_207739 | JGI IMG/M metagenome (GOLD analysis project Ga0326761, IMG submission 207739) | Hot spring water microbial communities from Geyser Creek Basin, Yellowstone National Park, WY, United States - GCR.EP_P | ecosystem: Environmental > Aquatic > Thermal springs > Unclassified... | reverse complement strand
CTGGCTCCCGCGAGCTTGAACGCGGCCACCTCGCACGCCTCCGTCCTCGCCAGCACGACCGAGCCGGGGGGCGGCGAGGCGACGCGGTCCTTGTGCGACATCCAGACCCTCTGAACCCTGGGCGTGCCGCTGAAGAGGGGGTCGTCCGCTAGCACCTCGAGGGTCGCGCTCCCGTACTCCCCCCTTTCGCCCCTCTCGACTCTACCTCCCAGCTCGAGCGCCAGCAGCTGGTGGCCGTAGCAGATGCCGAGCACCGGCTTGCCCTCCCTCAAGGCCCGCTCGAGCAGCGAGGGGTCGAGGCGCGGCGCCCCCTCCTCCAGCACGCTCGAGGGCCCTCCCGAGAGCACGATGGCGCCCGCGCCGGACACGTCCTCCGGCTTGAGCGCGTCGTAGGGAACGACTTCGGCGTAGAAGCCCAGCTCCCTCACCCTCCTAGCGATCAGGTGCGCGTACTGCCCCCCGAAGTCCACGACCACGACGCGCCTCTCCATTGCCCCACCCCCGAGCGCCTCGCGCTAGCTCGCCGGGTACCTTTCCTCGGCGAGCTTGATCAGCTCGCGGATCTCCCTCTCGACGTCGGCCCTCGTCTTGCCCAGCCCGACGAGCTCGCCCTCCGCCACCGCCAGCTCGCCCCTCACCGCCACGAACCTCGGCAGCGCCGAGCCTTCGGCAACCCTCTCCAGGGGCTCGTCGAAGAGCGCCGCGTCGCCCCTCCACTCGAGGCCGTAGAGCCTGTACCCGCCGACCGTCGCCCTCTCGAGCAGGAGCGGCGCCCTCTCCACGCCGTGCACCTCGACGGCCGCCCTGTAGGCCGCGAGGGCGCTGCCGAGCAGCAGCGGCCAGTCGCTGCCCAGCGCGTCCACCTCGCTCACGTCGCTGAGCGTCCTGCCGTAGAGGGTGAGGTTCGAGAGGGGGCAGTGCACGACCCTTATCCCGTAGCGCTTGTAGCCGGAGCCGGAGATGCAGTGCACCGCGATCACCCCGCTGTCCTCGCCCTCCCTCAGGCCGAGCGCCTCGACCAGCTGGGGCAGCTCGTCGACGCCCTCGCTCAGGTGCAGCGCGAAGGGCACCTCGAGCGCCTTCGAGGCCTCGTAGGCGGCCCTCAGCGACTCGCGCGAGACGTGGCCGAGCGAGTGGACGAAGAGCCCCACGGGCACGGCGCCGTCGAGCGAGGAGAGGGTGATCAGCAGGTCGATCGCGTCCCACGCGTTGAGCCACCCGCGCGAGCTCTCCAGGATCGTGGGCAGCAGCGCGACCCTGGGCTTCACCGGCAGCCTCCTGTACGCGGCGAAGTTCGCCTCCCCCCTCCCGACCATCGCGACCATCGTCACGCCGTCGAGGAGCTCCCTGAGCAGAGCGGCCGCCGCCAGCCTCGAGGAGAGCTCCATGTCGGCCCTCAGAGCCGCCTCGTCCACCCTCAGCTTCCTCCCCGCCATCCACTCGTAGGCGTTCCCCCAGCGGCCGCCGCCGTAGTCCACCACCTGCGGGTGGGCGTGCGCGTCGGAGAAGCCGGGGACAAGCGCGGTCTCGGCGTAGAGCGAGCCCTCCCCCCTCAGGCGCAGCCTCGCGTTCTCGAAAACCCCCTTGGGGGTGAGGAGGGCTCCGACCTCGACCTCCATCACAGCCACCGGGTGACGAGCATCCCCCGCGGAGAGCTCTCGTAGAGCCCCATATCCGTAATCCTCACGAAAACCGCCTTCCTCCTCAGCTCCTCCAGGTTCCGGGCGCCGACGTAGCCCATACCCTGCTTCAGCGCGTTGACCAGCAGGTCGACCACCTGCGAGACCGGCCCCCTGCACTCCACGTACCCCTCCACGCCCTCGGGCACCCGCTTGAAGGACCCGTAGCGGGTGGAGCCCGAGGCGAGGGCTCCGCGGCTGCCCATCCCCCTGTACGGCTTGTACTTCCTGCCCTCGATCTCGACGACCTCCCCCGGCGCCTCGTCGGTCCCCGCGAGCAGGTAGCCGAGCATGACCGCGTCCGCGCCGGCCGCTAGGGCTTTAACGACGTGCGCCGGCTTCTCGATCCCGCCGTCCGCGACAACGCCGACCCCCGCCTCCCTCGCCACGCTGGCGACCCACGCGATCGCGGTGAGCTGCGGGACGCCCACCCCCGCCACCTCCCTCGTCGTGCAGGCGTGGCCCGAGCCGATGCCGACCCTTAGGGCGTCGGCGCCCGCGTCGATGAGCGCCCGAGCCCCCTCGGGCGTGACGACGTTCCCCGACATCACGTCCACCCCGTACTCCTTGTACCTCCTCGTCGCCTCGATCACGTTCCTGCTGTGGCCGTGGGCCGAGTCGACAATGATCAGGCTCACCCCCGCGTCGACCAGGGCCTTGACCCGCTCGTCGTCGAGGGGGCCGGCGGCGGCCGCTACGGGAAGCTTCCTGCTCCTCGCCTCCTCGACCACCGCGACGGCCTCGCGCACGTCCATGTTGCGGGGTAGCGCGCCGAGCCCGCCCAGCTCTGCCAAGCGCAGGGCCATCTCCCTCCCCGTGACGGTGTCCATCGGCGAGCTGATGATGGGGATCCTCAGCCTGAGCCTCCTCGTCACGTTCGTCGACACGTCGATCTCGTCGACGCTGCCGATGTCGGAGTACTGGGGGACGAGGAGCACGTCGTCTAGGCTGAGCGCGACCGGCACCCGCTCGAACGGATCCACGAGACGCACGGCCTGCGCGGCCGGCGCCGCAGATAAGCCGAGCGAAAGTATTCTATATATCCATCCCCTTCTCTACTTACTCGTGGTTGAGGCGGGCGCGCGCGTGCACGTCAGGAGGGTTCAGAGGGTCGGCTACTCCTCCCTCGCCGTCTCCCTCCCGAAGCGGTGGGCCAGGAAGTGGGGCGTGGACAAGGGGTCCAAGGTCGTCATACGCGAGCTGCCCGACGGCACGCTCCTCCTCGCGCCCGAGACCGCCGCCGGCGCGGCTTCGGGGCGGTGGAAGGCCCTGCTGGAGCTCCCCGACGGGACGGAGGCCGAAGTGGAGAGGGGGGTGATCGCGCTGTACGAAGCCGGCTACGACGCAGTAAGGGTCGTCGCGCCCCCCGCCGCGCTCGGAGCCCTCGGCAGGCTGACCCGAAGGTTGAGCGGGGTGGAGATCGTGGAGGAGGGGCCCGGCTACGCGGTGCTCGAGGTCGTGCTAGACCACGCGAGCTTGGGCTTCGGGAGGATCCTGGACAGGATGTCCTCCCTCGTCGGCGAGTCGCTGGGGGACCTGGCGGCGTACGCGGGCGGCGCCGGCCCCGAGGTCCTAGACAGGGTGGTGGCTAGGGACGACGAGCTGGACAAGTTCTACTTCCTCCTCGTCCGGCAAGCTTCGATGTGCTTCAGGAGGCCCCACCTGCTCCGCGAGCTCGGCTTGAGCGACGCCGCCGAGATCCTTCCCTCGCTCTACTACGGGAAGACACTGGAGAGGATGGGCGACACGCTGGTTCAGATGGCCATGTACGCGAGGGAGAGCGGGAGGCGGCCCGGCGAGACCCTTGTCGCGATGATGGGGGAGGCGCTGGCACTAGCCTCCGCGGTGTTCAGGGAGGGGGAGGTCGGCGCGGCGTCGAAGCTGGCGTCCCTGCACCGGAGCTTCTTCGAAGGGCGGAGCCCGGGCGAGGTGATCGGCGACCCGTTCCTCTCCCTAACCGGCAACTTCCTGAGCCTCTGCCTCGACGTGCTCGACGCGAGGGTAGAGCTCGAAGCCGTCAAGAGGCCGCTCCTCGCCCGCTGAGCGGGCAGACGCCTTTTTTAACCTCGTGCAAGCATCGCGCGCGATGTCGTGGAAGGACGCGGCGAGGAAGGCGCTCGAGAAGGCTGGCGCGGTCGTGGAGGAGGATCAGAGGGGGTTGCGCGTCTCGCCGCGAGAGGGGGGCGGGTTTAGCGCGCTCGTCCTCCTGCGGAGGCTCCACATGAGCTTGGACAGGAAGGTCGAGGTGCTGGGGGTTGTCGAGCTGCCGGCCGAGCCCTCCCCCGATGCTTTGAGGAGGATGCTGGCCTCCTCCTTCGAGGTCGAAGCGAGGGGGCTGCTGAGGAGGAGGCCGGTGTGGAGGAGCTGGAGGGAGCTGAAACGGCTCGAAGCGCTCGTGGGGCCGGTGAGCCCCGAAGATGGGCTCATGCGCTCCCTGATGGGCGACGCGGAGCTGGCGAGGAGCTTGAGCGACGCCTCGCCGGAGCTCCTCGAGGTATTCCCCGAGATCATGCCGCCGAGCTACATGGAGGCGTTCCTGCTGGCGCCGGGAGCCCCCCTCACCCCCTTAGTGAGGGAGCTCGTGAAGGGCTACGTAGAGAAGCCGGAGCGGCTGGCGTGGTGGTTCAGGATCCAGCTCCTCTACGGCTACCCGAGGATGCCGCAGAAAGTGGCGAAAAGCTACCTGCTAGCCCTCCAGCTCGAGCGCGCGCTCAGGAGGCGCTGGCCGCTCTGATGTACCTCCTCCTATCCTCGGGCGGCAGCGAGGTCCACATCAGCATCTGCTTCCTGAGGTCGTCGACGAACTTGTAGTTGCCGTCGACCCACGGCCTGTCGGGGCCCGACAGCCTCCTGATGCGCGCGAGGAACACGTAGCGGTTCGCCCCCCTGTCGTAGACCGCCTCGATCTCCACCTTCTGCTGGACCCCCGCCTCCAGGGGGGCGAGGGCGACCGTCATTGACAGGGTTTTCGCCTGGTAGTCCGGCGGCGCCACCTCCCTGACCACGTGGACGCCCTCCTTGACGGCTCCCGCGCCGCTGTAGTACTCGTGCAGGTAAGCCAGCACGCCCCTCGCCTCAGCCTCGCTCGGGACGCTCATCGGCAGCGGGATCTCCCAGAGGTCTCCGCGCGGCTTGGTGGGCGGCCTCCACTTGCGCTCCAGCGAGGGTGTGATGAGGCGGGACGCGAGGTACGAGGGGTAGGCGACCGCCGCTAGGGACGCCCCGATGATCGCGAGCGTGCCCACGATGGTGAAGGCGGAGGCGAAGTTGAACACGTGCTCGGCCGGCAGCGCTCCCGCCGCTATCATCAGCATCGTCACCCCGTAGCCGAGGAGGTACCCGAGCACGGTTCCGACCACGACGTACACTAGGACCTCGGCCACGAAGAACACCGTCACGCCCATGGGGGAGAGCCCGACGGCGCTGAGCACGTAGATCTCCCGCGTCCTCTCCTTCAAGTTCCCGAGGACCATTATGGCGACGTTGAGCGCGCCGATCACGAGCAGCGTCGCGACCATCTCCCAGCCTCCCACCGCCAAGCTCGTGAAGGTCGAGGACGTGTAGGGCGAGCCGCCGCTGGCGAACCACATGGGCACGTCCAGCGCGTAGGCCAGCTCCCTCACCGTGGCGAAGAGGTCGCTGAGGGAGGCGTTGAGCTTGGGCAGGAGCGCCACGCTGGCCACGTAGCCGTTGAGCTCCAGAGCCTTCCTGTAGGGGATGAGGACGACCCTGGACACGCCCAGGTTCGGCGGGGTCGCGCCGGCCTGCGGGGAGACCGCGATGTCCTTAGCGAGCGCCTGGAAGAACATCGGGTCGGCCGGCATCGGGCTGTAGCCGTCGGCCTCGACGAGCTTATCGAACGCTTCGGGGGACTCGACGATGCCGGTCACCACGAACTCCTGCCCCATCACGTAAATCTTGTCGCCGAGCGTCACGCTCAGGTTCTGCGCGAGGGCTTTCGAGATCACCGCGTAGTTCCCGTCGTCCTGGACGATCCCGGGGCCCGCCACGAACTGCGAGTAGAGCAGCTTGAACTCCCTCGCCGTGATCCCGACGAGGGCGGCCACCGTGCCGTTCCTGCCGCTCTCCCCGGTCACCCTGAACGCCACCTGCATGAGGCCCCTGTCGACGGGCGGGTAGACCCACGCCCTCGGGAGCGCCTCGTACCGCGGCCCGGCTATCACCGCCGCCACGTTGGCGAGGTCCGCGGTCAGCGTCGCCGGCGGGACCCCGCGGCCGCTCTTGATCAGGATCTCGTCCAAGGAGGACCGGTAGCCGTAGCGCGCGACGGGGAGCGTCACGCGCGTGGGCATGAGCGACGTGAACGAGGTGAGGGCGACGGTCATCGCGATCAGCGTCGCGAGCATGAGCGCGGTGCGGAGCGGCCTCCTCCTGATGTACTCGCTCCCCATCGAGAACGCGGTCATCGCGGTGTCCATCCTGCTGACCTCGGACCTGTGGACGCCGAGGACCCTGCGCTCGATCGCGCTCCTGAGGGCCTCGCCCTCGGCTCCCAGCATGAGCAGCGTGACGATGAGGATTATCGTGATGAGGGAGCCTATCATCCCGAGCGAGATGTTGCTCACCACCACGAAAGCCGGGTGGATCAGCGAGAAGAGCCAGAGGAGCACCGCCGCCACAGCGGCCATGTAGGCGATTCTCCGGACGCCCTCGCTGTGGAAGAACACCTTTTCGATGAAGAAGGCGGCGAAGGCGACGAGCGGGAACATGTAGAGCATCGAGCGCGCCGCGTCGTTGACGAGCGGCATGACGTCGCTGACGTACGCCTTGTACGCGTAAGCCCTCGCCACGAGCGCGTACGCGTAAGCTTCGCTGTAGCGCTTCGCCTTAAAGGCCTCCTCGGCCCTCCGCAGGTACTCCTCAGCCTTCGAGAGCGACGCGTCAGCGCTCGGGCTGCCCACGTGCCTCTCCGTGAAAGCCCTGTACCTCCCAAGGGAGACGTAGTAGAGGTCCCTCGCGACCGCGTAAGCAGTCGCTGCCACCCTGAGCTTGCCGCCGGCTGGGCCCGTGAAGCCGAAGCCCTCCGTGTTCTCCGCTGTCGAGTTCGTCAGGAGGAGGATGGGGGTCATCGCCGCCCTCTCGCCCATGCCCACGTAGCCGACCACCGCGAACCGGACGCCGGGCTGCACCCACACGAGGGCGACCGGCTCCCAGCCGTTGTAGTAGAAGCCGTAGCTGAGCGGGAAGCTCTTGCTGAGCAGCTCGTACGGCTGCAGCACGGCCGGCGCCTGCCTCCACCAGTCGAAGTAGCCGGTCCTCGGGTCCGGCATGCTCGGCGTGCTCAAGGTGGTGGGGAGGTTCACGTCGAACAGTTCGACGACGAACGATTTCGCCACAACCACTGTGACGTTCTCGTAGGGGTGGAGCACGCTGATTATCAGCGGGAAGTTCTGCATCCCGAACTGCCCCAAGTCCGTCGCCATGACGATGTTACCGCTCCCGTCGAGGACCCAGCCCCTGAGGATCCACCTGGAGAACGGGATCACCGTGCCGCCGTACGCCCCCCTTCCGGCGTGCGGTATGCCGTAGATCGTGAACGTCCCGTTCTCGTCGGCTTTAACGAAGATCTTGTTGAGCTTGTAGCCGCTGGTTATGAGCTGCGCCTCCACGATCGCGTGGGGCACCGGGTCGTACCAGCCTTTGGTGAAGTTGTAGGCGACGACCCGGCCGTGGAAGACGGTGAAGCCGGGGTAGCCCCTCTCCGCCGAAAGGTCGTAGCGGGTCGGCGTCACGGCGCTCCTGCTCACCTGCCACTCCGTGTTCAGCAGCCTCACCACGATGTAGGAGGCGAGCTCGAGGTAGGGCTTCAGCGCCGTGAAGTTGGCGTACTTGGCGTCGTCGATGGGGATGCCGTAGTAGAGCCTGCTCGAGCGCCTGCTGACGATCGAGAACGCGGGGACCCCGCTGATGGACGCGGCCTCCGAGTCGAGCATGTAGGGGATGGGCTCGGTCCCCCAGAAGCCCTGGTAGGTGAAGAAGACGCTTACGAGCCCCCTCGCGTCGCTCACTCCGAACACGCTCCGCGCGTACCGGGAGACCGCGTCCTCCGCGAGGATCCTTTGGACGGCCGTCATGACCCACGAGAGCCTGGCGGGGAAGCCGCCGCTGTGGATCGCGTTGCCGCCGTACGTCGTGTAGTAGCTGGCGTGGAGCAGCTGGAGCCCGTCGGAGTCGCTGGCGAACTTGTCCAGCCCGATGAAGCCCCATACCGTGACCCTGCCGCTGGCGACGTCCCCGCCGAAGAAGAAGCGCTCCACGAACGCCCTGGCTCCCGCCAGCGCCTGCCAGTGGCCGGAGAGGAAGGCGAGCCAGACCGTGTACCTGGGCGGGTTCTCCCTCAGGTAGCGGGCGAGCTCCAGCAGCAGGGCGGGCGCCACCGCCTCGGTCCTGCTGGAGGCGAGCCCCGGCACCACCGACCACGCGTCGAAGTGGGCCGCCACGACGATGACGTCCCGCGGCGAGCTGCCGTTGACCACCGCGATGAAGTTCTTCGCCTCCACCTCCCTCCACTCGACCCTCGACACGACCCTGACGGTGCGAGCGCCCTTCAGCAGCTCCCAGTCGCCCCTCTTGACGTAGAGCCGCGGGAAGCCGAGAGGCGCGTCGAGGAACTTCTTGTCGCACTCGTAGTACGTCGTGTCCTCCGGCTCGATGAAGATCACGGCCTTCGCTCCCAGCTTAGCCGCGTTGAGCCAGTTATCCTGAGAGTTGAAATCCATCGCGACGACGCTCCCGTTAACCTCCTTGCCGTCGAAGGAGCTCAAATCCCCTTTACCCACGTAGATCAGCGGGCCTACCAAGCCCTCGGGCGGCGTCGAGGAGGGGTTGACCCCGTTCGGGTAGAGGGAGTAGGCCTTAACGCGCGCCCTGAAGGGTTCGAGCGCTTCAACGTACGCTTCCACCTCTACCGGGACAAGCACCTTGTACGTTTGGTTGATGACCTGGAGACCCAGCTCCCTGAGGTAACTGTAGATGAAGTCTGCGGCCTTGTAGTAGCCGGGGTAGCCGGTCATCCGCGAACCGAACCCGCTCAGCTCGGCGGCCAGCTTCTCAACGCGATCGAAGCCCAGCGGCAGCAGGGAGGGGGGAGCTTGCGGCGCCGAAGAGGACGGGATAGCCTGCGCTAGGAGGATCAGCGCAAGAGCCACCCACGCCAACTTTGCAGCCGCTCTCGGCCCCATACTGAAGCGGCCTATGCCACTGCGCTTAAACTTATCGGCGCTGAGGGAAAAGCCTTATATTGGGAAAGCCCTCGCCCCGCGTATGGAGGCTCGAACCGGTGAGCAGCGGCTCGAGTTCCAGCCGGGGCTGACGTGGAGGAGCCTGCTCGCGATGGTTCTGGCGGGTCTCATCTTCCTCCCCGCATCCACGTACCTCTGGCTCGCCGTCGGCGCCGGCGCGAGCACCGCGGCGACCTACATCACCGTGATCCTCTTCAGCGCGCTCGCGAGGATCTACGGCACGAGGCTCTCGAGGCAGGAGCTCTTCATCATCTACTCCATAGTGGGAGGCATCGGTGGCGCGATGCCGCTCTTCTACTGGCTGGTCTTCAGGAGCTACTTCGTGAACAACCCGCTGAGCCTCGAGTTCAAGGTGGGCGGCGTACCCGTCAGGGACCTGGTCCCAGTCTGGATGTCGCCGCCGCCCAGCTCGCCCGTCCACAGCCTGAGGACGCTCCTCCACCCCGACTGGCTCCCGGCGATCGCGGTTTACGTGGCGTTCGCGGGCCTCGGCCTCCTCGCCGAGGTGGCGATCGGCATCCTCCTCTCCTACCTCTACGTCGAGGTGGAGCCCCTGCCCTTCCCCTTCGCCCAGATCGACGCGACGATGATCAACACGCTGTACGAGCGCGAGCACGAGCCCATGCTCTACTTCTTCTCAGCGCTGGTCGGCGGCGCAATCTACGGCACAATGCTCTACCTGGTGCCGCTCGTGCTGGGACCGGGGGCGGCCGTCATACCCTACCCGTGGATCGACCTCACGCCCTACACTCAGTTCTTCCTGCCGGGCGCCGCGATCGGCGTGGCGACCGACCCCACCGGCTTCCTCTACGGCATGGTGCTCCCGCCCTCCGTCACGTTCTCTCTACTGCTCGGCTCCCTCGCGACCTGGGTCTTCGGGAACACCTTGACCCTCACGTTGTTCAGGAGCTTCTCGCCGGAGTGGGTGCGGGAGTACACGCCCGGCATGGGCATCTTCCTCATCTACCAGAGGGCCAGCCTCAGGCTCTGGCTCTCCACGTTCATGGGCATAAGCTTCGGCCTCGCAGCCTTCATACTGGTAGCGACGAGGGACAAGCTCGCCGCCTCGTTCAGGGCGCTGGCCCGCATAAGGGAGACGAGGAGCGAGCTCGGCTACCCGCCGGCGAGCCTCCTCCTCGGCCTCTTCTTCGCCTCCACCCTCGCCAGCGTCGCGCTCTACTACGCGCTCGTCCCCGGCATACCGCTCTGGCTGCCGCCGCTCGTCTCCGTCGGGCTCAGCCTCGTGATCGCGCTCGTGGGGGCGAGGGTCTACGGCGAGCTCGGCCTCGCCTTCACGCCGGACTTCGTCTACAACATGTGGAAGGCGGCGGTCTACTTCAGCCCCTACCAGGGGTACGCCGGCTGGATCTTCACGCCCGTCATCGCCGGCTTCGCCACGCCCTGGTACGTGAACGCGACGAAGGTGGCTTACCTGACGAGGACGAGGCCCATCGACTACTACAAGGCCGTGATCGTGGCATTCGCGATAACCACCACCCTGGGCTTAGTATTCATGGACTTCTTCTGGAGGATGGCGCCCATACCCTCCTTCGTCTACCCGTACGTGATGGGGCTCTGGCCCTTCTACGCGATCAGCGACTGCCTCTTCGCGACCAGGCAGATCGCGATCAAGGCGGACCAGATCGCGATGGGGATGGGGGTCGCGATCGCCGCGGGCTTCGGCGGCTACGCTCTCTCGAAGCTCGGAGTCCCGATAAGCCCCGTGGCGCTGGTGGGCGGAACCTACGCGCTGCCGCCCTACACCATCATGGTCTTCGCCTCCTCGCTCCTGAGCAAGTACGTGTTCGCCAGAGCTTTGGGGAGGGAGAAGTGGGAGCGCATTAAGGCGGTGGTGATCGCGGGCTTCCTCGCGGGCATGGGCGTTACGGTAGCCGTAGGCGTGGCGATCACGCTGCTCTCCAAAGCCGCTTGGATATGGCCCTGGTGAAA
>Ga0326761_1000360_pt1 | contig 10893 bp, 13 predicted proteins | sample GCREP_P_FD_207739 | JGI IMG/M metagenome (GOLD analysis project Ga0326761, IMG submission 207739) | Hot spring water microbial communities from Geyser Creek Basin, Yellowstone National Park, WY, United States - GCR.EP_P | ecosystem: Environmental > Aquatic > Thermal springs > Unclassified... | reverse complement strand
GGCTCAAGCCTAAAGGTCCGCTTTGGCTACGAAGAAGTGGTGCGAGATGCGGGAGTATTTTTCATAGATAGCTATACCTTTAGATATTCCCAAAACGGTGCAACCTTTACCATTAAAGCTTTAGCCAAAGACGTCAAAGCAAGCTTCAGAACCCTAAAGACCACCGCCTTTGAAAACACAAGCCTAAAGAAAATTGCCCAAGACATAGCAAAAAGGAATGGCTACAAGCTTTACTTTGAAGGCTCAGACATCACCTTTCAACGAATAGACCAATACAAGCAGAGAGACTTGGAGTTTTTGTCCCAGCTTTGCAAACGCTATGGCTACACTTGCAAAATTGCAGACGGGAAAATAGTCATTCAAGGAATAGAAAGCATCCTCAATCGGAAAGTTAGCTTCGTGCTAACGCCCGAGTGGGTAATAGACCTTGAGATTGAAGTTTCAAGCTTGAACGCTGGGGCTGTGGATGTAGTCTATCTTGACCCGCAAAAGAAAGAACCAACCGCAGACAAAAAGAAAGCTAATGTAAAAGCAAGTCAAGACAAGCAGGTAGAGAGAGTTAGAGTAGAGAACAAAGCACAAGCTGAGAGAATAAGCAACGCCCAAAAAACACTAAACGAGATGAGAGAGTTTAGAGGCAGGCTTACCTGCGTAGGCATTCCTTCCATCTACGCAAGCGGAAGTATTGAACTCAAGGGCTTTGATAACTTTGACGGTGTTTATTATGTTGCCCAAGTGGAGCATGAGATAAGAAGGGATGGCTACACTACCCGGATAGAATTTTTGAAAAAGCCCGGAGAAAGCAGAGGTAAAGGAGGGAAAAGGAAATGATCCGTCGTGGTATAGTAGTAGCAGTTGACGAAAAGACCGCAAGAGTAAGGGTGCAGATGCCAGACCTTGACGGCCTCGTTTCTAACTGGCTCCCAGTTGTGCATCACAAGACCCAGAAGGACAAAGCTTACTGGCTTCCTGACATCGGCGAGTATGTCGTCGTTGCCTTTGACGAAGAGGGAGAACACTCAGACGGTTATGTGTTAGGGGCTATCTACAACGACAAGGATACACCACCGGTTGCCAACAAGGATAAGTTCTTTGTGCGGTTTGAGGACGGGACAGAGATTGAATATGATAGGAAGACCCATATTCTCCGGGTGAAAGCACAAACGGTTATCATTGAGGGCAACGTAAATGTGATCGGAAATGTTGATGTGATCGGAAACGTCCATGCCACAGGCTCCATCATAGACGAGGGCGGAAACACCCCCCATCATACCCACTGATTGCAATCTTTGCTTGAAATCTTCTTACGCTTGTTGCAATGTTTAAGTAAATGGAAGTAGGAGTTCTTTCGCTTATCTTTCAAGGTGGCTGGGTTGCAAGCATTGCTTTTTTGTTGTATTTGCTTCTCAAGTTTGAGAAAAAGTTGGAAAGTTTTGGGAACGAGATGAAAAGGCTTGAAGAAAAGCTGGAAGGCTACTATAAGGAGATGGTCAGTAAGGAAGAGTATTATCGTGATGTAAGCGGTTGGAGGCACGAGTTGAACAGGCTTATCTCTAAACTTGAAGAACTCCAGAAATACGGCGTATCAAAGGAAGAATACTACCAAGACGTCAGCGGATGGAGGGCAGAGATACAAAAGCTTGAGGACAAGCTTTCTAAGGTTTTGGACAAACTTTGGGAGGTCCAAAAATGAGCAAAAGCTTGCGAGGTCTGATTTTGGATTTCCTAAAAAGAATTTACCCTCGGGAGATTGAAGAACTTGAAATCATTGCGGTCTTCTATCAATACCACAGGGACACGGAAATAAGACAAGCGCTTGCATACCTTGTTGACAAGGGCTACGTGGAAGCTAAGAAAGTGGCAATCCCTTATGACAAAAGGAAATACAGAACGCTTTACAAGATCACTCCAAAAGGGATTGATTTGCTGGAAGGAGAAATCATAGATGACGCTGTCCTTCCTCCCGAGGGCTAAAAGATGGCAAAACGTAAGAAGGCAGAACTTTACGACCTCATACAGCGTATCGTATATCTCTACGAGGAAGAGAAGAAAGACTTCCGGACAATAGCAAGCCTACTGCGTTCCGAGGGCTACGACATCTCACGCTCGAGCATTCATCGTGCCTACAAGGATTACAAAGAACTCGCCAAACAATACAACGAATGGTGGGACAAGATAAAAATCCTTGTTGAACAAACACAAAACAAGCCAACAAGCTTCATGCTCTCTGCCCTTGTTTCCATCCTCACCCAGCACGTGCTGGAATTCGTAAAAGACATAGACTTCATGGAGTTTGAAGAGCCCACAGAACTCATCAAGGCAGTCAAAGAACTAACGCAGATGGCTAAAAGCTTAGAGGAATACATCTCTGCAAAATTGCAGAAGGCGGTGGAAAAGATAGAAGAGGAAGGCAAGAAGAGGAACATAGACCCAGAGTTTTTGAAGCTGATAAAGGAGGAAATTTATGGAGTTTGAAAAACTCCTCCTCCCCTATCAACGCCATGCACTACAGAAGATGCTTGAGAAAAAGTATTCCATCCTTATGTGGTCAAGGCAGACGGGAAAGTCCTTCGTGGTCTCACTTTTCGCAGTCTTGCGGGCTATTGAGAGAAAAAACCACTTGGTAGCAATCATCTCGCCCACAGAAAGACAGTCCAAAGAATTGATGGAAAAAGTCAAAAGGCATGTGGAATTTTTGAGACAGCTTGGCAAGCTAACAGGTGATGTGGAGTTTTTTGAAGACACACAGACAAATGTGCTTGAGGTCAAGTTTCCAAACCGCTCTCGGATTATCGGACTTCCCGCAAACCCTGATGGTGTAAGAGGTCTAACTGGCGATGTGATTTTAGAAGAGGCGGCATTTTTCAAGGACGGCTACAAGGTCTATCAAGCTATATTTCCATCTATCACAAGGAACAGGGACTTTAAGCTTGTTGTTATTTCAACTCCTAAGGCTAAAAATGACATCTTCGGACACCTCTGGCAGATGTCTGAAGGGAATGATCTATGGTTCCGGCAAAAGCTAACAATCTATGATGCAGTAAGCCTTGGTCTTGATGTGGATGTGGAGGAGTTAAGAAAGGGCGTGCCCAATCAAGATATATGGCTTCAAGAGTATATGTGCGAGTTTATGGATGAGGAGTCTGTCCTACTCCCTTACGAGCTAATCCATGCCTGCACCGTGGAGGGCATAGAAGCAGACATAAGAGAACTGACCGGAGATGTCTATCTTGGCGTTGACATCGGAAGAAGGCATGACTTGACGGTGATAAGCATCCTTGAGAAGGTAGCAGGTAGGTATTACCTACGCAAGCAGGAAATTCTAAGAAAGCTTCCTTTCTCCGAACAGTTCAAAATCATAGACCATCTAACTGCATACGCCCGCAAAGTTGCAATAGACGAGACAGGAATAGGCATGCAGCTGGCAGAGGAACTCGCCAAAAAATGGGGAGAGCTTAAAGTCCTGCGTGTTTACTTTACAGCCAAGACAAAAGAAGAGCTCGCAAGCAGAGTAAAAGCAGTCTTTGAAGACAAAATTATCAGCATACCGCCCGACAAAGACTTGATTGAAGATTTGCACTCTGTTAAGAAGACGCTTACTCCCAGCGGGAATATCCGCTACGAGGGAGAAACCCAAGACAGCCACGCAGACCGTTTTTGGAGTCTGGCATTAGCTCTTTATGCGTCAAGCCAAGAAGAAACGAAAGAGTTTTTGCCCGTGTTTTTTGCAAACCAAAAGAGGGAGTTGAGCTATGGACTTAGTGCGCTATCTTAAACGACTGTTTGGTTCCGAGAAGATAAACTTAGCAGACCTTCCTAAAACCAGAACCTCAATCCAGCCTGAGAAGGTTTTAACTCCCAAGACCTTAGATGTGCGGTATAAGTTCGTTAATCCTAAGTATCCAAGGGAATGGCTAAACGTCATAGCTAAAGCAGTGGTTGCAAACCCTATCCTTTCCCAGGTGCACGCTCTCACGATCAACTTAGCAAACACAGGGCATACTGTTCAGGTTGAGGGTAAAGACGCAAAGAAAGCAAGGGAGGAACTCAAAGAGCTTGCATTCCTTTTGAACACAGACCATTTAGTCAATCAGCTAATCGCACAGATAAACATCGCCGGAGCCATATCAGCCGAGGTAGTCGTGGATGAAAAACTGCAGGGTGTAAAAAAGGTTGTGTTTGTCCCAGCTTCCACGGTGTATTTTGTCTACAACGAGGAAACAGATGAATACGAACCCTATCAATGGGTCGGCAACGCAGAACCCATAAAACTCAACCCAATGACTTATAAATACTTACCTTTGCTGACCCTTGAAGATTCACCCTACGCCATCCCGCCCTTTTTAGCCTCCCTCTCCATCGTAGAAGTGGTAGAAAGCATGATTACGGAGCTTAAGGGTCTTGCACAGAAAATCGGGCTAATTGGTTTTTTAGACGTCAAGTTCCCACCACTTGCCAAGGCACCCAACGAGACCGAGACGGAATACCAAGAGAGGGCTTTAAAGTGGCTTGAGAACATCGCACAGCAAGTAAGCGAGAACATGAGCAAAGGCATATTCCTACACTTTGACGGAACGGAGGCAGAATTCAAAGAAATATCGCCAAACGCCGGAGGAATAAGAGAAATCATAGACCTTGCAGAAAAGTGGTTGATTGAAGGAGCAAAAAGCCAACCAGCAGTTTTAGGCTTTTCAACTGGCTACACAGAAACTTGGGCAACTGTCGCTTTACATGTCTTTAGTGCACAGCTTGCAAACATTCAAAGACTTGTCAGACGTTTCTTAGAGTTTGTCTACCGCCTGCATCTGATGTTAAAGGGCTTTGACATAGATGACGTCAATATCACCTTCAACCCGCTTCCGGACTTTGAGCCTCAAAAGAAAGCAGAAGCAAGGTTGAAAGAAGCTCAAAGGATAGTTCAACTCCTCCAAGCTGGCATCATTGATATTGAAACCGCTAAAAAAGAACTCGGCTACAGTCCTGAGGACTAAAGATGGCGGAATACGAGTGGGACGCAGAAGGAAACGAGTTTATAGATGAACTCCTGAAAAAAATCCTTCCTGACTTTTTGCAGAAAGTAGAGTCCGTTCTTGCAGAGGCTTTCCGCTTTGCACCCTACTTCATCAGCTTCAACGACTTTACACGCTTCATTATGCAAGAATTGGAACAAAAAGTGCGCCTATCACCAAAGCACAAAGAAATGCTTTACTCCGAGTTCAGAAGGATCTACGAAAAAACACAAAAGGAGACCGTCGGAGATACTCCGCTTCGGATAGACTTCAACATGGCAGATGAACGCACAATCAACTATGCCCTCTCCTTAACTGATTTCTATCTTGGCAAGTTCTTTCAGGGAGACAAAAAGCTTCGCTTAGATGTGGTTAAATGGCTTTCTAAGTATTACTTAGAGCAAGGAAACCCCATTGGCAAAGGGCAAGAGGGTATAAAGCACTTTCTGAACGAATTCGGAGGCTATCTCAAGCGAAGAACGGAAGGCAAAGTAAGGCAGATCATAGATACCTCAGTTAATCATCTTCGCAACTCTGCAAGGCTGAGGGCTATAGCAAAGGCAAGGATCACAAAATACCGTTGGGATGCGGTGGGAGATAGGCTAACATGTCCATACTGCAGGGCAATGGATGGCAGAGTTTTTGACACAGGGGAAGCAATCAGAACCTTAGAGCTTATAGAGTCCGACCCCGCATCTTTACCTGAAGTAAAGCCTTTCCTGACAAGATTCCCATTGGATAAGCTAAAAAGCTTACCAAGTTCGCAAATGCCTTCAAAAATGCCACCAATCCACCCACACTGCAGGTGCAGGATCGTCTCTTTTATTGAAGAGATTGAAGAACCCTACCCTGTAGTCGTAGAGACTGCTGTCCCGCCCAGATCTCTGGAGGAAACTGCAATTTTGCAGGAATTGACCACTGAGTTAAAGGCCTTGCGTCCTGAGGAGATAACAGCAAGGATTAAAGCCCATCTTGGAAGCGATTGGAGACGCAATCCCGACGGCACCTTTGACGCAAAAGCCAGTAGGCTTAAAGCGGAGTTTGAAAAGCATGCTAAAGACTTAAACGTGCAATCTCTCAAAGAATACGAACAACTGAGCTATGAAGTGATAAGAAAGCCCGAGCATGTCTTCATCCAGAGAGTCTTTAACCCTCAGACCAAAAAATACGAAACGAACTACATCTTTGTCAAAAACGGTGTTTATGTAATCTCAAACGACGAAAGCCTCGCCATCCAAACAGTCGGACGATTAAAAGAAGAAATAGAGAGCTTGCTGTCTAAACTTTCCGGAAGCTCTCTATCGGCTACCGTTAAACTCTTTTAAGCCCGTCTTTTTCGTGCAATCTTTGCTTGAAATCTTCCTTCCCATCTGCCATCCTTTTAACTATGACTGTTATTGAGCGGGACGTCGTAAAAAGCGTCTTGCAAAATATCCGCGTGATTCTGTCAACGCCCAAGGGTTCCGATGTGCACCGCCCCAATTTTGGCTCAGAACTCTACAGATTTATAGACCAACCCCTAACCGCTTTGACCGCCGGCAAGATCAAAGCCTATATCGTTGATGAAATAGAAAGATGGGAACCACGAGTCAAAGTCAAGGAAGTCAAGCTTGATAGACGCCTTGAAAGGACAAAGATAGAACTTCTTTTAGCCATTGAAGACATAGAAACGAGGCAGACGCTATGGATATAAAGTTTGTAGAGACAGACGCAACCTACTGGGAAGGTGTGCTAATTGACGCATACGAGAAGATCACACAGCGCCCACTCTACCCAGCAGACCCTGAACGCTTGCTAATCAATCTTCAGACCTACGCAAGCACCCTCTTAGCCATAGCCATAAACGAAACTGCAAAGCAAAACCTACTCGCCTTCGCAAGAGGGCAATACCTTGACGCCCTCGCACAGTTTTACGGTATTCAAAGACTTCCCGCCCGGAAGGCTCAAACCATTCTGCGTTTTTCTTTAGCAGAACCCTTAAACTTTGATGTGGTCATCCCTGCAGGAACGAGGGTATCTGCGGGAGGAGACCTCTATTTTGCAACTTTGCAGGAAGCAAAAATCCCGGCTGGAAGCCTGTTTGTTGATGTTTTAGCTGAGTGTAGCGAAGCAGGCACAAAAGGCAACGGCTTTTCTCCCGGACAGATAAAAGACCTCATGGACCCACTGCCTTATATCACTTCCGTCTCAAACATCACAATGAGCATGTACGGTGCAGACGAAGAAGATGACGAACGCTTTCGTGAGAGGATAAGGCTATCCATTGAACGCTTCACCAACGCAGGCTCTAAACAAGCCTACATCTATCACACACTTTCCGCCCACCAAGACATAGAAGATGTGGAAGTCTATAGCCCCGCCCCCGGTCAGGTAAAAATCATCTTTACCGTGAAAGGTGGCAACATCCCGGATGAAAGCATGCTCTCCCTTGTTCGGGATTATTTGTCTTCAGAGCGTGTGCGCCCCTTGACTGACCAAGTCTTAGTCTCTGCACCCGAGATAGTCTACTACGACATTGATCTAACCTTCTATGTGAACAAAAAAGATGCCCCCAAGCTTTCTTTTATCCAATCCGCAGTAGAGAAAGCAGTCAACGACTTCATCGCTTGGACAAAATCCAAGATCGGAAGGGACGTTTTACCAGAGGAACTGGTACGACTTGTCAAACAAGCAGGAGCTTACAGGGTAGACTTAGCATCTCCCACAAAGCAGGAACTCACCATTGAACAGATAGCACACGCACAGAATGTAAGCGTTCGCTACGGAGGTCTTGTGGATGATTAAAGAACTCACCCCTCCAAGCATAAGAGAGCTTCAGCACTTAGCAGATACCTTTGATGCAAGCTTTGAAGAACTGAAGAATCACATTATCAATGTTCTTATCTATCCTCGCATCGATGAGATAGAGAATGAAAAACTCCTTGACCTTCTGGCTTGGCAATTCCACATTGAAGGCTATGAACAAGCACGAACAATTCAGGAGAAACGCAATCTAATCAAGAACGCAATTGAACTCCACCGCTACAAGGGAACACCCTACGCAATAAAGAAAGCCTTCCAAGCTTTAGGCTTAGATGCAAGCTTGCAAGAATGGTTTGACTACAACGGCAACCCATACAAGTTTAAAGTGCTTGTTAAAAGCATCATACAAGACGAAGACACATACCGCAAATTAATCGAACTAATCAATGAATACAAAAATGTCCGCTCTTGGCTTGACGCAATCGGCTTCCACAGAGAATATACTCAAACACTATACTACGCATTTGCCCAGAAAAACGGAAAACACTATCAAATCGGTTTGCATGTAGACACATCCGTTGAGCAAGCAACCATTTACGCAGGCTCAGCCCAGAAGATTGCAACCTCTTACCAGATAGGTATATACGAACCTCAAGCAACAGTTGAGCCTTATACCCTTTACACCAGCTCAGCTCAGAGAATCGCAAGCTACATGGCTATATATCCAGCTAATAATTAGGAGGTAGCAAATGGCGGACTTTAGAGGCACTGTGCTAACGCAGAAAGGTAGAAACCTTTTAGCTAAAGCACAAACTGGAGCCCAGCTAACGTTCACCAAGATTAAGCTTGGAGACGGACTCTGGGATACAAGCACAGACCCAACTCAGTTAAACGACCTCGTTTCTCCCAAGCTAAACTTGCCTATACAAGATATCCGTGTGGTTGGCAACGGAACAGTCCGGCTAAGATTTGTGCTAACCAACACCGGTCTTTCTCAAGGCTTCTTCATGCGAGAAATCGGTATTTACGCCCAAGACCCAGACCTCGGCGAAATTCTTTATGCGGTAGCCTACGCAGGAGACAGAGCGGACTTTATTCCTGCCGACGGCGTCACTAAAGTTGAGAATGTTGTGGATATCTACACAGTCATTGCAAACGCACAAAACGTCACCGCTGTGATTTCCGACACGGTCGTCCTCGCATCAAGACAAGACATCAACACAATAAAGCCTGAAGCAAGCCCTACTGCTCCAAACCTTACGTACCCGGGGAAGTTGTGGATTGATTCAAACCACTTCCTGAAATACCACGACGGTTCAAGATGGCAAGACATCAAAGTATCCTTTGCCGATACTGTAGATGGCTTTCATGCAAGCTTGACGCCAGCACCAAATGTGATAGTGCCTTTGAATGCGAGCGGAATATTGGATTTGAGTGCAACTTATGTAAAGAGTAATGTTTATACATTTCGCAGAGTTGATTTGACTAATGCGACGAGTGATTATGATTTACAGCTTGGAGAAGAGGCTTATTATGTGTGGAATACGACGATAAGCACTTCTTTACCTTTAAGAATTAGAGTAAGTGGGATGTTGTATGAGATGATTGTTGTTGTTCCGAATAGGGCAACTAGAGCAATATACTTAGTGTTATATCCAAATAACACAACTTATTCATCAGCATTTCAAAGGACTGTGATATATCCGCATGATAGTTCTGTTTATGTTTACAACTGGAAAGATACAGGACATGCTATTTTCTACGAACAAGTAGGTGGAGGCGGAATGTTGATTTCTTGGTTGCAAACCACAACATTGAATAAAGGAGAAATGCATCATATGACTATACAGCATAGTGGTTTTTCGTTTTCACAACATATACAAGTAGCACACAGATGGAACGACACTACTACTGTTTGGTTTTCACTTGGAACTTTGAGTATTGGTGCTCCAAACGGAATTGTATATGTTTCAGTTAGGAGGTTAGTATGATGAAAGTTTATGCATTTATTCACCCAGACTTGAAAATTCTTTGTTGTGCTGTGCTACCTGAAGCAGTGCCTAAAGGTGTTGAGGCTGTAGAACTTGAAGTAGAAAGTCCTGATGATGTTATTCTTGACAACGGGCAAATCAGACTAAAAACAGAAGCGGAAAAATTGGTAGAAGAGAAACAGAAAAAACTTGCAGAACTTAAGGACTATGTTGCAAGCCTTCTTGAACCAACTGATTATGTAATTGTAAAAATTGCAGAAGCGCAAGTGCTTGGAGATACAGAAGATGTAGAACGACTTAAACAAAAATACGCAAAGCTACTCCAACAAAGAGAAGCAATACGGCAGTGGAGCAAACAAATGAAGCAAGCAATTAGAAACGCACAAACTTTAGAGGAACTGAGAAGCTTGGAGGTTAAGTGGAATGGCTAAAGCTTTACTTTCTGTAAGTACAATTACAGCTTTGCTGTTGTTTGGTGCTTGGTTTTACGAACGCAAAATGCACTTTCAAACAATGGGGAAACTTTCTATGTGCAAAGCAGAACTTCAAGCTACGCAACAGAACTTACTCAAATACACACAGCTATACATAGTCCTACGGAACAAATGCGAACTGGATAAAAAGAAGATAGAGCAGAGATATACCGCCCTCTTGAAGAAAGCCATAGAACCTGTCCCACAGGTGAGTATTCCATTGCGTACGGATGAATGCGAAGCGCTAAAGGAGATGATAGATGAGGCGAGTAAGCATTTTAGCCCTTAGCTTGTCCCTGTTCTCCTGTGCTACTACACCGCAAGTGATAGAAAAAGAAGTTATCGTTAAATGCCCCATCCCTGACATTCCAAAAACAGAAAGACCAGTTATCAAACCTGACCAACCCGCCACTGAAAAATTGCAGTCTTTACTCAATTACATGTTCAGACTTGAAAGAGAAAATCAGCTTTTAAGGGAGGTGATTGACACATGCAGACAGTAGAACTGCTTAAAAGAATACTCAAACACTACAGCGTTGATGTTGCCCTTGTTATTGTGTTTATGCTTGTAGCTTTTGTCTATGTCTATGACCAGCCAACACTCTTGAGTGCAATAGCCAGAAAAGTAGCACTTGCAAGTGCGGGACTTGTCTATTACTACATCACAAGAGTTTTTAA
>Ga0326761_1000354_pt1 | contig 10938 bp, 14 predicted proteins | sample GCREP_P_FD_207739 | JGI IMG/M metagenome (GOLD analysis project Ga0326761, IMG submission 207739) | Hot spring water microbial communities from Geyser Creek Basin, Yellowstone National Park, WY, United States - GCR.EP_P | ecosystem: Environmental > Aquatic > Thermal springs > Unclassified... | reverse complement strand
CGGTATTTACAAGTATAGTGAATACGAACATAGCTTAATACCGTTAAAGAAGGGTGACTACTCCCGTGAACTAGCTAAGGCATGCCTAGATCAATCCTGGGTTAAAAATGCTCCACTAAACATAGTCATAGTAGCGAGATATAGGAAGACAACTGATTGGTATGGTGAGAGGGGGTTTAGATACATATACATGGAGGCAGGGCACATAGGCCAGAATATATACTTATCGGCCACAGAGCTTGGACTGGGGACAGTCGCTGTAGGGGCATTCAAAGACGAGGAAGTGGCTAGGTTAATTGGACTTGGAGAAGAGTACATAGTGCTCTACGTGTTCCCTATTGGGAGAACAACATAGTATTTTTACCTATTGAACGTTCAATAATCCTTAACAACCAATCTGAGTCAATACATTTACGGTGAACTAGTTGAAGCTCGTGGACAGCTAAATTTACTTGGAGAAAATAAGGGATCTCATATACTCCCTCCTCGAAGCTAGAGATAAAGCTAGGGAAAACGCACACCCCATAAGGCAAGCAACACCCCTTGTAAAGTATGGTTTTATCTCCATGTTTAAGGGGGGTGATCATGGATGTAACAAACCCCGAGCAAGCGGGTATAGCCGAGGATGCTGGAGCCGTTGGCGTAATGGTTTTAGACAAGCTTCCATATGATATAAGACTTGCTGGTGGTGTTGCAAGAACTGCTGATTTAAAAGTAATAATCGACGTGATGAACACTATTACAATACCAGTATCTGCTAAGTGTAGAATTGGGCACTGCGAGGAGGCTAGACTCCTAGAGGAGATCGGCGTTGACTTAATTGATGAGAGCGAGGTTTTAACCCCGTTGATGAGAGAGCACATATTGACAAGTGGATGTTTAAAACACCATTTGTTAATGGTGCTAGAAACCTACCCGAGGCCCTCCGCAGAGTATATGAGGGCGCTTCAATGATCAGGACTAAGGGAGAGCCTGGAACCGGGAACGTCGCCGAAGCGGTTAAACACATGAAGATAGTAAGTAGAGATATAGCAATGTTACATGGCTACTACGTCCGTGGAGACTACAAGGCTATATGGGTTTACTCAAAGGAGAATAAAGTACCATATGAATTGGCATTACTTACGGGTAGACTAGGTAGACTACCCGTTGTAAATTTCGCTGCAGGCGGTATTGCGACACCAGCTGATGCTGCGTTAATGATGTGGCTTGGCGCAGACGGTGTATTCGTGGGCTCCAGTATATTTAAGAGCAGAGATCCTGAGTCTAGAGCGCGCGCTATAGTTCTAGCTACAGCTTTCCACGATGACCCAGAGACCGTTGTTGAAGCCCAGAAAATGGTTTCTGAGAGAGAGGCGATGATGGGTATAGATATAAGAACGTTGAAGCCTGAGCAGTTGATGCAGGTTAGAGGTGAGTGACTTGATTAAAGTAGGGGGTTTTAGCGCTACAGGGAGACTTCCTAGAGCACGTTGAATTATTGAGGGAGATGGGTGTTGAAGCTGTTTACGCGAAGAACCCGAGTGATCTAGAGAGGGTAGATGCCCTCATAATCCCCGGTGGAGAGCCTACAACTATAGCTAGCTTAGTGAAATATAAGGGTCTTGCACCCGCAATTACCAAGTTCTCAGAGGATGGTAAGCCAATAATGGGCACGTGTGCTGGGTCTATTCTATTAGCTAAGAGAGTAGTGGATAGGGTGGTAGGTGAAACAGGGCAGTTTACAATTGGATTAATGAACATTAGTGTCGTACGCAATGCATTCGGTAGACAAAATGATTCATTTGAGGCAGTAGTTAATATGGAGGGTATTGGCGAGGTTAAAGCCGCATTTATAAGAGCCCCAGTAATCAACGAGGCCTGGCCTCCGGCAAAAATTACCGGGTACATAAACCACCCAGTAGCTGGGAAAGTGAGTGTGTCTGCGGAACAGGGGTCTCTCATAGCTTTAACATTTCACCCCGAGATTACGGGTGAGGTGAAAATATACAGGTACTTTATAGACTTCATTAGAAAGTAGTATGGATAATAGAGGAGTTATAATTGACTCAACTCGTTGAGTGCTCTGTATGCGGTAGATCAATAGGTGAAATGGGTTATTTAATTAGATGCCCTTTTTGCGGAGGTATACCTATTATTAAGTATGTTAGTCCGCGTTTCAGAGTAGATCCACGTAGAACTGGGATTTGGAGATATTACTCCCTACTGCCTCTCTTCGAGACTATTATTAGCCGTGGAGAAGGTTTAACTCCGATATTTAGAGTCAGCAATGTCCTCGTGAAAAACGAGCGTTTCAATCCAACGGGTAGCTATGCTGATAGAGCATCGGCAATTATTGCAAGTTACTTGAAGTCTAGAGGGATAAAAAACGTGAAGATATCCTATGAACCTGGTTTTACAAAGTCTATACTACACTATTTAAGAGGGTTCTCTGAGGCAACCATATGTATTGAAGACCTCATCGATGTCGATGTTGAAGACTTATTTGAAATAAGTAAATTCGGTGAAATATCTACGTGTCGAGAATTCAGCACAATATCTACCTACATAGACTACGCGAGTGCATTAACTATAGAGGGATTGAAAACTATTTTATTCGAGATCTTTGAATCAAGAATAGACATAGAGCACATTGTAGTCCCTGCGAAAACCGGTGTACTGGCTTTTTCACTCGCCAAGGGTGTGGAGGAACTTAGAAATGCAGGTGTTGAACCAGGCTTCGACGTCATTGCTGTATTTTCAGAGGGCACTACTATACCCGATTACCTGGGGAAAGTGAAGCATATACGGATAGTTGAGGTTTCTAGTGATGAATTAATGGATTCATTTAAACTCCTCATGAGTGAAGGTATTTATACAGCTCCTCTATCTGTAATGGGATTCCACATAGCTAGAAGCCTCGGTAAGTCACTGGCTGTTCTAACAATTGGTTATAGACCGAGAATTCCACCACGGAAGAGTAGGCTAAGGGAGAGGATTTTAAAGACTATTGAGAAGCTTGGAAAAGCATCTGCATACGACATATGGAGGTACAATAACGAATACTCATTGAGAGGAGTCTATAAAGCAGTTAAGTCAATGGTTAAAGATGGAGTTGTCTGTGAAGAGCCCTACACTAAGCGTGGACGGAAAGTAATGCTGTACAAGTTGTGTAGCTAGTTTCAATATCTACGGCTTCTCGGATTTCAATGTAATGATCTTATCTGGCGTAGTCACAGTTATAGTGGCGTATCTCCTCCTATGGTAGAGTTTAATGCTCCTCACATATACAATGTAGTCTGGGTGTGTCAGCGAAACCTGCCTATTAACACCCTCAGCAATTACCTTAATAGCGTCCATAGTGTGTGCTGGTAGTTTAGTCTCACCCCAGTACAATCTACCGTGGAGTGTGACTCTAAATGTCTTATCAACAGGTATTTTTTGCTCGGCAAGAAGCTTAGCCTTCTCAGCTACGACTTCGACATAAGGATCCACAACGAGGTCGACGGGTATAACTCTATATACAACTGGTACTTCGCGGATTGATTCCTTCAACTGCTCAATTGCCCTGTAGGGGTCCTCGACTCTCAGTAGTATAATGGATGGGCCTTTATCCACTACGACATAGTCGAATCCTATTCTTCTAAGTCTACTCATAATAAACCTATAGTTGTCGAGGCCCTGCTCGTGGGTGATAATTACATTGAAGCTCATTGTGAATCCTCGTTAAAGTATAGGTAATTAGGCGATAATAAAATCACACTGTATACGCATTGAGTATTTACCTAGTGAACGGTATATGCTATTCCAATAGATTCAATATTATTTCACTCTACATGCTTTCTTGAAGTAAGCTAGTGCGCCTCCCCTATAGCTGTAGGCTTTAAAGCCTTTTTCACGCAGGGTCTTCGCCATTAATAAGCTTAAGCTACCTGTCTTGCATATTAATACTATGACTTTATCGCGCGGTATTGTATCCCAAACAACCTCCTCCATTGGAATAGCTTTTTCAATAGGCTTAATTCTACGGGACTCAGGGTTTCTCATATCAATAACTAGTGCGTCTTCAGGTATGAAGTCTATCTCGAGATCGCTCTCTGAAACCACTACCTCGGGTTTAGAGGAAAGTAGGTCGTGTACTCTAACTGCCTCCAATGCCTTATACAGTACGTTTAAATCTATTTTCTCTAATTCCCTTAGAACATCCTCTCTACTAGTACTCGTAACCACCTTCGTGGGCGCTATTGCACAAGCCTCGAATACTCTCGATGATAAATCATATAGACCTATACGCCTCGAGTACTCTATAATTTCATCTTTATCAAATCCAATTAGTGGCCTCAATACTGGTTTACTTAAATTCACTGCTCTCTCTATCGACGATAAATTCCCAAGTGTTTGACTCGAAGCCTGCCCAATAGACTCGCCAGTAACTAATACATCATAGTTCAATTTCTCAGCTAGTTTAGACGCAGCCATATACATTAAAGCCCTAAGAGCAATCTGCCTATAGCTCCAATCCACTTTCTTCGAAACCTCAGCTACTACATCGCGGAAGTCTACAATTAGGAACTTGGGTCTATAACCATAGAGCCATCTAGAGGCAAGCTCCTGAGCTACTTTAAAAGCATAATACGTGGACTCCGTAGAGCCAAGTATAAAGTGTAGGAAGTCGACGAAAACACCTCTCTTCGCAGTAAACCAAGAGGCTACAGGGGAGTCGAAGCCACCTGAGAACAATACAAGCGCACATCCCTCAACACCAATTGGTAATCCACCCGGCCCTCGCAATGAATCCTCATACAGGAAGACCTTATTCCCCCTCACCTCGACCTCTACTACTATCTCGGGGTTTTCCAAGTCTACTCCAGTAGAGTAGGGCTTTAACATTGAGCCAACCTCGCGGGCTACGTCGATAGAGGTAAATGAGTGTTTTCCACTCCTCTTAACTCTAACTGCAAACTTTTTGCCCCTAACGCGCTCTATACTGTTCCTTGCAACCCACTCTGCTAGGTCTTTTAAATCACGGAATTCGTACTCCAATACCCGGCCAACTCTATGAACTCCAAATATGTGGGCTAGTAATGCCCCTACTTCTCTATCGCTCTCTAACAGGATCTTAGCCTCCAGTATCTCTGATTTAATTAATTTACCACCCTCCCTCTCTACAGCGTCCTCTATGTTTTCAATTAGCCTCCGGTAAAACCTAGGCCTCGTTCTATGGGAGCGAAGCGGTATTTCCCCAGACATTGTTACGAGGTACTTTGGCAAATAAACCCCTCCCACTCCATACTCTAACAAAACCCTGGTAATTACTAGGTATTAAACAAGACAATAGAGTTTCAGATTCAAATACCATCGCGGGTATTCATTAACGCCGTCGTGAAACTGCTTTGTTTTTCATATAAGGTTTATAAGGGTTGTTGATGCTTCTTCTACTGTGGAGACGCCTCGAGATGCGGGTGTATTGTGGAGACCCAAGAGAGGCGTGTATTGAGGGAGGAATTCAGGATGCGGGGGTTTTCCCCACAGCAATGACCCAGAGGAGACAATGAAGGGGGAGCTGTGGGCTGGGGTCACCCTGAGTGGGTGGAGCCCAGTGACATGGATCCCGATGAAAAGGGATCCCGAGGGCAGTGAAACCAAGGGAAGAGGGCTTAATAACAAGCAACATCAAGCCCGATGAAACCCAAACCCCATGGACTCGACTATTCAGATAAACTGATTGTGTTTAAAAAGCCCAAGTTGTATTATAGTAGCTGGGCATTTGCTCGTAGTTGCGCTTGATCCACCGCTTGGTTTAGACAAGAACAAGCATGCAGTAGACATCGCGCTGGAGATAAAGGAGTACTCTTTTAGCTATAAAATTGGATTACCTCTAATACTCGAGGAGGGCCCGGGTGTAATAAGGGAGATTAAGAAATCCACTTGTAAACCCGTCATTGTAGACTTTAAACTAGCAGATATTGGAGAGGTAATGTCTTATACAGCTAGAAGACTAGTAGATTACGGAGCCGACGCTATAATAGCCCATGGATTCGTCGGTGTTAACGGTGCACTCGACGCACTCATTGATCAATTTAAGAGGCTTGGATTCCAGTTAATACTCGTGGCCTCAATGACCCACAGGGACTCAGAGAAATTCATTGATAAACACTACGAGGAGTTGTTGAAAATAGTGATTGATTATGAACTACACGGTGTAGTAGTCCCGGCTACAAGGCCATGGCTAATTCGCGAAGCCCGGAGAATCCTGGGGTCTAAATTCAAGATATACTCACCAGGCATTGGAGTACAGGGTGCTGAGCCAGGTAGTGCTATATGTGCGGGTGCAGACTACGAGATCGTGGGTAGGTTGATTACAGGGTCTGAATCACCCCGCAAAGCCGCCGAGTATGTTTCAAGAACGCAGAGGGAGAGGTGGGTGGAGTGTCGTGGCTTGCAGTAGAATTATATAGGCGCGGCATGGTGAAGATCGGTGAGTTCACACTTTCCTCGGGGATTAAGAGTCCATTCTACATAGACTTGAGGAGGCTTTATAGTTACCCAGAATTGGCTAGGAGAGTTGTATCCGAGCTAGCATCTAGGATACCCATGGATAGAGTAGATGTAATAGCTGGTATCAAAACCGCGGGCATACCGCTTGCAACTTACTTAGCCTGCATTACCAATAAACCACTAGTTTATGTTAGGAAGGAGAGGAAGCAACATGGATCAGGATCGATCGTCGAGGGAAACGTCCACGGTATGAGGGTGGTTGTAGTAGACGACGTGGTGACGACTGGTAATTCATTTCTCAAGGCAATAAATAACCTAAGGGAGGAGGGGGGATTACCTGTTTTAGCGGCTGCAATTGTTGACCGTGGTCAGGGAGCTAGGCGTTTATTGATGGATCATGGAGTGGAACTAGTATCGTTAACTACGGCATTAGAGTTGTTTAGAGAACTATATCTCGGTGGATACATCGATGCGGATACGTATGCATCAATAGTTAACTACATAAAGTCTTTTAACAAGGTGTAGTGCTTGCTAATACCTGCTTTAAAAATAAGCGTTGAAAAACTAAGCTCAAGCTACTATAGAGCTCTATTCAAGCTACTAGAGCCCCCTCGTATAGAGCCGAAGCCCCTTCAATTCATTAACATATGGATTCCAGGACTGGACGAAGCACCCATGTCTATTTCCGATTACAATGCAGAGGATTATACATTATCAATAATATTTAAAGTAGTTGGAGATGGAACCCGTGGATTAAGGGATCGAAATGGGTTTTTCGGGGTTAAAGGGTTTCTTGGAAACGGCATTGACACCAGTGGATACGATAGAGTATTATTCGTAGCGGGAGGCTCTGGGATCGCGCCACTACCCTTTTTATCGAGGAAGTGCGTTGAGAGTGGATGCATTGTTGATGTTGTGTGGGGTGTTAGGAGGGGCGATATGTTATTTAACATAGGAAAGCACGCGGTGGGGTTAGGGGAGGTGTATTATACAACAGAGGACTGCACTATTGGCTATTGCGGCAACGCATCTAGTTTAGTGAGGGAGATCGTGGAGAGAAGTGGTTTTAAGTGGAGTTTAGTAATTGGCGTGGGGCCTAGTCAAATGCTTAGAGAAGTCTGCTATGCTTCTAGAGGCCTACAGGACTCGTACGTATCACTAGAGACAATGGTAAAATGTGGTCTAGGCGCATGTGGTAGTTGCTTGTTGAAACCACTTCCTAAACTCCTTTGTCTCGATGGACCAGTATTTAAGTGTAGTGAGGTGTATCATATACTTGGCTAATCTAGGTATTAGAATACTTGGTTTAAACCTAGAACACCCAGTACTAAATGCTAGTGGAATACTCGGCTCTGAACCAGAGCACGTAGATATACTGGTAAAGCATGGTTTCTCATGTATTGTAACGAAGACTATTACACTTGAACCCCGTAAAGGATACCCACCACCAATACTCATCGAGCTAGATAACGGTGGCTACTTAAATGCTGTTGGATTGGCGAACCCGGGTGTGAGAGGCATATGCCCCATGGTTGAGAGAGCTAGGCTACTTGGAAGACCAATTATTGTGAGTGTTGGTGGTGGGGATTTACGTGAGTACGTGGAGGTGTCAATTAAAGCGGAAGAGTGTGGTGCTAGTGGGGTTGAATTGAATTTAAGCTGCCCCAATGTCAGGGGTTTTGGACTAGAGCTTGGCGTAGATCCATCCATGGTTTATAGAGTAGTGAGAGATGTTGCATCTGTATTGAAAATACCAGTATTAGCTAAACTAGGCTTTAGCGATAAAGTTATTGAATCATCTGGTAGAGCACTAGAAGCCGGCGCGGCTGGCTTAACACTAATCAACACTATTAAAGCAATGTATATAGATGTATACTCCGCTAAGCCCGTATTATCTAATAAGTATGGTGGTTTATCCGGCCCGCCAATTAAGCCAATAGCTATTAGAGTTGTTTACGACGTCTACAGAGAGTACAGAGCCTTAATAATTGGCTGTGGAGGGGTCTCGAGCTGGAGGGATGCAGCGGAGTTCATTCTAGCGGGTGCAAGAGCAGTGCAAGTTGGTAGTGGTTTTCTCAGGAATAAGTGAATTGTTAGAGATATTTTAGCGGGACTCCATAAATGGCTTGAAGTCCAGGGTGTTGAGTCGATTGAGGAGCTTGTTGGCTTTGCCCACAGGTCTTGACTCTATTGTAATTAATAATAGTGGTCCCGCAGGGGTGGAGTATCCACATCCAATCGGTATTGGAGTCTCCGGTCATCCCATGGATAATTAGTTATTATAGGGGGTTTAAATTAATGGGTCTATGAAGATTTAGAAGTTTGAAAAACCTAGATACGTAGTCCGCTTTGTTTAAACAACTAGTACTCCACGAGACGTACTTTCTTCATTTCATCTAGAACTATGATTAGCGGCTCCACTACTTTATTGAACTCTATGTTCGCGTTCTGCGAGATGTCGTTGGCCATGTCTTCAACTGTGTGTTCTCCATCGCACATTGCCCATACATAGTAGGCTAGTGGGGACAACTCGTAGACCTCCTCCTCGCTCAGTGATACATAGAACTTGTCTTGCTCTACTCCAATGAAGTCTCCCTTGTGCACTGGCTTTAGGTTTTTAATAGCGTTATACTTCTCCTGGGTCTCCTTACTTAGTTCATACTTATGCTCGTGTCCTTCACTACTACTACTCAAATCCACCACCTCTCCCTCCCCTCCTCTGGAACCCCCTTCTAGGAGGCCTAAATGGTCTCCCCCCACCCGTAGCCTTGGGCTCGGTTTCGGGTACTTCCTCTGGTACACTATCGCTTGGTGCGAGCGTTACATTCGTGGTTTTACCAATATTCAACTGGACTTTACCCCTATACTCTGTTACCCATGCACCCTGTATGTCCACGACTTGGTTCTCCTTAAGCACCGTCGACTTCTCTCCCCATAGTACAGCCTCTACTCTACCAGTAGCGTCTCCAACAACCGCGTTACTTATTGTTCTAGTACCCTTCTTCGTATCTATTGTCCTCGGTGGCGATGTACTCAACACTCTGACTCTAACACTTACATTCTCCATTCCTGGTTTTAAATCAATTATGTTTCTAGGAGCTGAGGCGCTCCCACCCGATTTATTTTCTTCTCCCATTACGCTCAACTCGGACTCATATACGTCAAGGGTATGCAACAATGTTAAGGGTTAATAAACCTTATTGATCAAGTGGACACCGTGGAATCCTCATAGCACGCGTCATGGACAACTACAAGTAGTTTTTCAACATCTCTTAAATCCCTCGACTTCCTAGCACTACGTGCTAATCCCGAGTACTCTGGGCAGTGCTCTACTATAATCCTTATCGCTTGATTTAGTAACTTAACACCCTCACTATTTAAGTAGCCATGGTTGAAGTAGAGTTCAATACCCCTCATTAGTTCATGCAGGTAGTGTAGTGCATTACAGCACTCGGTATTATACTTGACTTTATCGATCATGCTAATGCACCATTATCGACGAAAACCAATTCACCCGTGCAATCAGCTTTCTCAACAATGCTGTATACCCCAATAATACAGTCTAAAACCCCACTTCTACATATGAATAAGTGCGATGGATCACTTGGCTTATCACTAGATCCAAAGCCGGGAATGTATGGGTACTCCATAGCAAGTAGCCTGGATAACGTAGACTCGCAGTCTCCTCTAATTGATTGAATCAAGAAGAAGCCCAATATATAGACTCCCCGATCCATGGTTAAGTAGTCTATATGCCACCTCTTCTTCTTGACTCTAGAAATGTGTCTCACAATCCTCGGTAATGCACCACCACGACCTTTTGCTGATCCAACATAGAGGTAAAGTCCAGGCTCAACCCCAACTACTCTACCACGTATACTTAGCTCTACTTGTTCACCCACTTTAATTACTAATATGTATGTATTCCACCCACTCATGGAGACTGGAGACCCCTACAAATAAATATAGCTATAAATATACACTAATCCCCTGGGGGAGGGTTAAGAGTATTCGCTACTGGTGTTTTCTTTGTCTGAGAGAGATATTGAAAAACACAGTAGATTAATTAATCTATTTAAATCAGAGCTCGAGAAGCCATTCATTGGTAGAGAAGAAGAAGCCCTTGTCCTAACCCTCGCCTTAATGACTGGAGAACACGCTGTTTTAATCGGCGAGCCGGGAACAGCTAAATCCGCACTAGCGAGAAGAGCTGCAGATTTATTGAAGGCTAGGTTTTTCAAGTACTTGTTGACTAGGTATACAGAGCCAGATGAATTACTCGGGCCACTGGATATTCACGCCTTTAGAGAGGGTAAGTATGTTAGAATTACTAAGAACAAGCTACCCGAGGCGGAAATAGCTTTTCTAGATGAAGTATTCAATGCTAGCTCAGCTATACTAAATACCCTACTAACTCTGCTAAACGAGAGGGTTATTTACGATGGATACAACGAGATAAAT
>Ga0326761_1000353_pt1 | contig 10938 bp, 11 predicted proteins | sample GCREP_P_FD_207739 | JGI IMG/M metagenome (GOLD analysis project Ga0326761, IMG submission 207739) | Hot spring water microbial communities from Geyser Creek Basin, Yellowstone National Park, WY, United States - GCR.EP_P | ecosystem: Environmental > Aquatic > Thermal springs > Unclassified... | reverse complement strand
CCGGCCCATCCTCGCTATGTCTTGATAGCGGGAGTACTTGATGTTTCTCTTGATGTTTGCCGCGAATTTGTAGCTCCGCGGCGGCTATAAGCGTGGCGGGCCAGAGAGGCGCCGTCAGGTCCACAGCAAGGATCCAGACGTACGGCGCCACGTGGGGCTTGACGTCCCCGAAGGTGAGCCGCGACTCGGCGTAGTAGGCGGTGGCCACGTGATATCCGACGAACATAGAGGAGGTAGTCCCTCAGCGCCAGCTGGTGGAGCACAATAGCCTTCGCCAGAAGGATAGTCGAGGAGAGGAAGGCGGTGCCCGTCACGATGCCCTCCACGGCCCGTCTCCTCCCTCTATGCATGAGTACGGCATACGACGCGAAGACCAGGAGGCCTATGGCGTAGGCCGGAAGGCTCCACCAGCCGAGCGCCGCGGCGGCGTCTGCGTGTGGGCTCTGCGCTGTTTCTAGCTTTTAAAAAGGACTGCAGGAGTTCCCGTGGTTGTTGAGCTTGTGGAGAAGCCCCTTCCCAAGCCCTCGTCAGAGGGCTAGATGTTGTGAAAATAGATTGCGAGGGTTGCGGATGGGCTCTGCTCACTCTGGGATGTCAAGAGATTAGGAGGGCCGAGAAATACACGGTCCAGAGCCCCTACTGTTGAGAAAACTGGAAAAATGCGGATTTCGCTCTAGGGGAATTCCGAGTAGTAATCTTGTTCCAATATGGAGTATTTGGCATTTTAAACGACTCCAAGCGGTCTTAATGCGGCTCGCCCCCTCAATGTTTAAATTACTTCATAATCCCCTACGCTGTGAAGGCTGTTGTTGCTGCTGCTGGCTTGGGGTCTCGTCTTTTGCCGGCTAGTAAGGAGATGCCTAAGGAGATGTTTCCTGTTTTTGATTTTGAAGACGGCGAGATGGTGGTTAAGCCTGTTTTGCAGATTGTATTTGAGCAACTATACGACTCGGGCGTTAGGGAGTTTTGTTTCGTGGTGGGCAGGGGGAAGCGCGCCATTGAGGATTACTTCACGCCTGACTGGAGCTTCGTGGAGGAGCTGGAAAAGGCAGGTAAACAGGTGCAGGCCAAGTCGCTGAGGAGGTTCTACAGTAAGATAGAGGACTCCTCCATTGTATATGTGAACCAGCCACGGCCTCTGGGCTTCGGCCACGCGGTGCTCACGGCGAGGTCCGTCGTCGACGACGACTTCATAGTTGCCGGCGGCGACACCTACCTGGCAGATCCAGCGCCTCTCCGCGAGCTGGCGGCGTCAAGGCCAATCTCTATTTTGGTAAAGGAGGTGGAAAACCCCAGGCAGTACGGAGTGGCGGTAGTTAGAGATGGAGTAATCGTAAGGGTGGTGGAGAAGCCTAAAGAGCCGCCGTCAAACATCGCCATATTGCCCTTCTACAAATTCCCCCGCGGCTTCTTCAAATACCTAGAGCGGGTTAGGCCGGGCGTGGGGGGCGAGCTACAGCTCACAGATGCCATTCAGCTGGCGATTGAGGAGGGTGTGGAGGCGAGGCCTATATATTATACCGACGTGTATTTCGACGTCGGTACTCCCCAAACCTATTTAAAAGCGTTGGAATGGATTATCGATGTGGCGAGAAAAAACGCTGGAGCTCATTAACGCCCCCAAGCCCAGAGGCCGCGTCTTAATCACAGGCTGTGCGGGCTTCATAGGGAGCTGGCTCGCGGAGGTGCTGGCAGACGCCGCCGAGGTGTGCTGCGTGGACAACATATCCACGGGGCGTCTAGAAAACCTATCTGCCGTATTGGACAGAGTGGTTTTCATCAAGGGAGACGTCGCCGAGGTGGACTTGCCGCGGTTCGACGTGGCTTTCCACGGGGCGGCGCTTCCCGCCCCCGACTACTACGTGCAGCGACCGGTGGAGACGATGTTGCCCGACAGCTTCGGCCTCTTCCGTGTGTTGAAAAAAGCCGCCGAGAGCGGCGGCCGCGTAGTTTTTCTCAGTAGCTCCGAGGTCTACGGAGACCCAGAGGTGGTGCCGACGCCGGAGACGTACTGGGGCCGAGTCAACCCCGTAGGCGTCAGAAGCCCCTACGACGAGTCGAAGAGGTTTGGGGAGGCTCTCTCCATGGCTTTCCACAGAGAATACGGCGTCGACGTGGTGGTGGCGCGCATTTTCAACACCTACGGACCCCGTCTCGACCCAGACAGCTCATACGCCAGGGTGGTGACGAAGTTCCTCTTCCAAGCGCTGAGGGGGGAGCCCATCACTATCCACGGCGACGGGACGCAGACAAGAAGCTTCACATACGTCAGCGACACAGTTCGGGCGCTACTACTGCTGGCCACGTGCGGGCGGTGTAGCGGCGAGGTGTACAACGTCGGCAGCGACGAGGAGGTTTCAATACTTCAGCTGGCTCATCTCGTCAAGGAGGTTACCGGCAGCAATTCGCCTATTGTATACACAGCTCCGAGGCCAGACGACCCAAGGCGCCGGAGGCCCGACATCACTAAGATTAAGGGCTTGGGCTGGACACCTATTGTAAAACTTAAAGAAGGCCTTTATCTAACTGCTTCATGGCTTCGCTCGCTGTTGTAGGGCTTGGCTACGTCGGGTTGATACACGCCGTAGGCTTCACGTTAATTGGACACAGAGTTGTGGGCTACGACGTAAACCGCGCCGTTGTTGAATTGTTGAGGAGGGGAAGGCCTCACATCTACGAGCCGGGGCTTGAGGAGGCTCTTCGAAAAGCCCTAGAAGGCGGGAGGCTGAAGTTTACGGATTCTCTTGAGGACGCCGTTGCTGAGTCCGAGGCCGCCTTCATCGCAGTTGGGACGCCGTCGGCGCCAGACGGCACTGCGGATTTAAGCCAGGTGGAGGCCGCGGCGAGAGCCGTCGGCAGGGCGATGAGGGGGAAGAGGTGGTACCTCGTCGTGGTGAAATCAACGGTGCCGCCGGGCACCACCGAGAGCCTCGTGGCTGGGGCTGTCGCCGAGGAGAGCGGCGCCGAGCTGGGGGTGGGGTTCTCCGTGGCTTCTAATCCAGAATTCCTCAGGGAGGGCACGGCTCTGGAGGACTTCTTCAAGCCCGATAGGGTTGTTATCGGGGCGGGGGACGAGAAGGCGGCTTCTTTCCTCCTTGAGGTGTATAGACCTATAGAGGCACCTAAGATCGTCATGAAGCCGCGGGAGGCGGAGCTGGTCAAGTATGTGTCTAACGTATTTCTTGCGCTTAAGATCAGCTTTGCCAACGAGGTTGGGCTTCTGGCTAAGAAACTGGGCGTGGACACCTATAGGGTTTTCGAGGCCGTGGGGCTCGACAGGAGGATTGGGCCGCATTACTTTGGCGCGGGTCTTGGCTTCGGCGGGTCCTGCTTCCCGAAGGATCTGCGGGCGTACATAAAGCTGGGCGAACGGCAGGGCGTGGATCTACACATAGCGAAGGCAACCTACAAGGTTAATGAATACATGCTTCAATACGCCGTTGAGTTGCTGGAGAAGCACCTAGGAGATCTGAGGGGGAGGAGGATTGGGGTCCTTGGCCTTGCCTTTAAGCCCAATACAGACGACGTAAGAGAGTCCAGAGGTGTAGAGCTCGCAAAGATGCTTGTCGTCAGGGGGGCGGTAGTGTATGTCCATGACCCGGTTGCAATGGAGAAAGCCAAAGCGGCTCTGGGCAACGCCGTCGTCTACGTGGAGGACCCCCAGTCTCTTGTAGACAATACAGAGGCGGTGGTTATCGCCACCGCATGGCAGCAATACGAAGAACTAAACTACACAAACACCATCGTCATAGACGGAAGACGAATAAAAAAAGCAAGAGAAGCAGAAATATACGAAGGAATAGCATGGGCCTAAAAGTAGCTATATTGACACCAACGTACTGTGGCCGAGATATTGGTTTTCTGCCGGCCTTAAGTACTACCTGTCTAAATATGGGCTTGATGTAAAATACATCAATACCTATTGCTGTAGGGTAGGTAGAGAGTATATGTTAACTAGACGTTCATATGCTAGTGTTGTTAATGCATATTACGATGGTCTGTTTAACGGAATAGAACGTAACGACTCGATGTATCTGATCCTCAACATAGGAAAATAATAGAGTCCGTTTTCACATAAATTCGGCGGCTTTTTTATTCGATATCGTCCATGAGAATTTAAGTGGCGGTGCCTACGACGACATAGATGTTGGGGGTAGGACTGTTGTGGATGTTGGCGCTGGCATGGTCGATACGGCCATTTTGTTCTCTCTGCGCGGCGCGAGGAGGGTTATTGCCCTCGAGCCGTATCCGCGGCTCTATGGAGAGGCGTTGCTCAACATAAAGGCCAACGGCCTTACGGATAGAGTTGTCCTGGTTAATGCAGGCCTCGGCGCTGCAGACGGAGAGGTCTGCGCAGACCTCGGCGACGTGGAGGGATATTTAGGCCGGGCGGCCGTTGCGACGTCAAGGTGAGGATGTATACGTTGAGGACGCTGATTAAGGAGTTCGAGTTTGAGGAGGGCTCGGCCCTCAAGATGGATTGCGAGGGGTGTGAATACGAGGCTGTGCTGAACGCAGACCCCTGCGACCTCGCTGTCTTTAGCCAGATAGTCATTGAGTACCACAACGGCTACCGCGAAATAATGAGGCACCTGGAGGCGGCTGGCTTCTCGACAGAGATCAAGCCCATGAGAAGCTTGGCGATCCCGATAGAGAGCAGGGATACGTGGTGGCAAGGAGGTAGCCCGCCTCCGGTCTCCCCTCTAGTGACTTGCTCTCCACACTTCGGGGGGTCCCCTCTGAGTAGATCGTCGTCCTCGCCAGATCTTCGCCGGCCCTCAGCAGGATTCCAGAGCTGGCGGACAAGCGCCGCGGCCATATTCGCCCAGTTGGGTCCTGCCAATCGCGAAAACCGCCTAAGGCCCAAACATCCACGCCGCAAAAGGCATTTTCCGTAGGATCCGTGAGATATATTTATAGGTCGTCTCTAGGTTATGTAGGCCTTTGTCCTCGCCGGCGGCTACGCCACGCACCCTCGCCCGACTTTGCTGTTTATATCTATCTAAATATTAATATATTAATCAGCACAATGTGCAATAGAGTGTTGTTCACTAACTTTATTATATATGTGTGTTTCGACTGCTATGTGTGTCTCTGTGCTCGACTTCTTCATGAGGTCTATTGACTGTGCGGAGTTCGCCGGCAAGCGGGTGTTAGAGCTTGGTAGTAAGTTTGTGAATGGTAGCGTCAGGCCGTTAATTGAGAGGTTCTGTAAGCCGCGGGAACATGTCGGAGTCGATATAGAGGCTGGCAAATACGTCGATGTTGTTCTGCCGGCGGAAAGGCTCGTCGAGCATTTCGGGCCTGAGTCCTTCGACGTGGTGATCTCCACCGAGGTCCTCGAGCACGTCATTGACTGGAGGAGTGTAGTAAATAACATGAAGGCCGTGCTGAAGCCCGGCGGCTTTATCTACATAACTACGCGTTCTAGGGGCTTCCCCTACCATGCCTATCCCCACGACTATTGGCGCTACGAAATAGAAGACATGGAGAAGATATTCGGCGACTTTGAGATAATTGCGCTTGAGAAAGATTGGGAAGCCTCTGGTGTGTTCTTAAAGGCTAGAAAACCTATGAGCTTGTCACCGAACGATTTAAGCCAAATAGAGCTGTAATCGATGGTTCTTGGACGAAGAACCAGAGAGATCGTCGGCATGGATAAAGCCCCGCTGGCGAGAAGACTCGGCATACAGCTCTGCCAATCAAAAACCATCCATCGCATCGTGCCGCGGAGGGTTTTTCGGGGGTGAGGTGGATAGGCGGAGCTACGCCGTCTCTTTCGCCAAGATAAGGCGGCTGGGGTGGGAGCCCGTCTACAAGTTGGGGGAGGGGGTGAGGCAGGTTTACCACGAGCTCCTTCTCGGCCATCTGAAGCCGGAGGAGAGGTGGTGGACTGTCAAGTGGTACAAGAGGCTGTTGGAGAGATGAGGGGTTTGGCGTTGGTTACGGGGGTGAGCTCGTCGCCTGGCTGGAAAATAGCTCTTAGGCTGGCCTCCGCCGGCTGGGAGGTGCTCGGCGTATATAACCAACACCCTGTGGAGGGCGTGTCTGCGGTTAGGTGGGATCTGGCGGAGGACCCCCGCGGAATCGTGAAGCGCTACAAGCCGTCTCTGGTGGTCCACGCCGCGGCGCTGGGCGATGTAGATAGATGCGAGGCGGAGCCCCAGCTCTGCTACAGGTTAAACGCCGCGGCGACTAGGGAGGTCGCCGGCGAGGCGTATAGAGTGGGGGCTAAGGTGGTATATCTCTCGACGGATTACGTCTTCCCTGGCGACCGGGGGCTCTATAGAGAGGAGGACCCTCCCCGGCCTGTGAACTACTACGGCCTCTCTAAGCTCCTGGGCGAAGAGGCGGTTTTGGCGGTGGGGAGCGCCGTGGTGAGGGTGGCTTGGATATACGGCTTCGGGCCTGGGAGGCTTAACTTCGGCCGCGCCGTTGTGGAGAAGCTGGCGCGCGGCGAGGAGGTCAAGGCAGTGGCAGATCAGTGGGGGTCGCCGACGCTGAACACCTTAATTGCCGAGGTGGTGGCGAGGCTGGCAGAGAGGGAGTACGCAGGAGTGCTCCACGCCGCGGGGCCGCGGATGTCTCGATACGAGTTCGCCTTGGCGATTGTTGAGGCCTTCGGCTTCCCTAAGAGTCTGGTCAAGCCTATCTCCATGGCTGAGGTGGGGTATAAGGCGCCTAGGCTCACGGACTCTAGTCTAGTCAGCAGAAGGGCCGTCGAGATGTTCGGCGTGCCCATAGACGACGTGAATTACGCATTGTCAATAATTTAAAAGAGAGTGGCTTGGGCAGAGCCATGCCTCTGGTTGAGGTTAGGAGGCTGGCTATCCCTGAGGTGATGTATTTCCGCTACCGCCTGTTTGAAGACGAGAGAGGCTTCTTTGCGGAGCTTTGGAAGCGGAGTGAGAACCTGGCGGCGGGGCTTCCTTTTGACTTCGTGCAGGTGAACCTGATCTATTCAAGGCCGTTTGTGGTTAGGGGTCTTCACTATCAGTTGAAGCCGTTGGAGCAGGGTAAGTTGGTTTTTGTGGTTAGGGGGCGGGTGTTTGACGTGGCTGTGGATATCCGCAGGGGCTCGCCGTATTTCGGCAGGTGGGTCGCGGCGGAGCTGGGGCCTGGCGAGGCGCTTTGGATTCCGCCTGGCTTTGCCCACGTCTTGCAGTTCCTGGAGGAGACGTACTTCCTGTACCTCGTTACGAAGGAGTACGACCCCCAGCGCGATAGATGCATAGGGTGTGACGACTCGGCCATCGGCGTGAAGTGGCCCGCCCCCGACAGAGCAATACTAAGCCAAAAAGACAGAAGCTACCCCCCGCTAGCGGAGGCGGAGAACAACTTTGAGTACCCGTAACGCAAATACTTTGCTTAATCTCGATTATTTGCTAAAATATTATTATGAAATATTAATAAATATAATAAATTAATTAAATAAATTCAGTTATAGTTTATCTGGATGTCTTATATATTTAGATAGATACTTTATATGAGGATTAAGATATCTAGCACGTGTAACAATAGAGCCTGCGCCGGGTACTATAGATCTAATTAAGTAGTAACTCCTTGAGAACTCAACATGAACTGCTTTCTCTATATCAATAATTCCAGCTTTTTCTCTCACGATTTTGGCTAATTTAATCCCATCAAATATACCTTTTCTCATACTTTCATTTATCAAACGTAATTTAGCCATAAGATAGAGTTTTGATTTATATAATTTAAAGATGTTGTAATATCTACAACGCATATTTTCCCATAGTGCCATTTTGGCTCTGGCCCCTAGATATGAGCTCACGCCACCCGACCTAACTCCATATAATGACCTAATGGTCAAGCTACCGTGATGAATGCCTCCTATAACGGGCACAAATGCAACTTTTCGAGATTTCTGCCATGCCATGAGACCCATATAATTATCATCGAAATACATAAAAGTATCTGTTACAAATGGTAATTTATCTGGTAACTCATTAATAAAATCTACTGAGTAGATCATATAAGAACCCATTGGGTAGGTCACAAAATAAGGTTTTGTTAAATCGCAATCCTCTATTTTATAGCCACTGCAAGCGCCTAGGACATGCCCAAACTCATCATGAAACATGCCAGCGTTACCTATGACGCCGTCAGGTCTTAGCTCTAGGCCTTGGATTCCGACGTATTCCTCCCTCTTAATCCATTCAAATAATCTCCTCAGGCTGTCGCTTCTTACCACGAAGTCGTTATTAAGAAAAACTACATAATCAGCTCCCAGGTTGTTAACTGCATACTCATAGCCGCTGTTCATATTGCCGGCATAGCCTCTATTTTCAGACAATCTATATAGAACAACTTCATTCTTAGATTCAGTATTATTAACATATCTTTTTATTAGATCTGGTGAATTGTCGGTAGAGCCGCCATCAATGACTAGAATCGTTAGGCTGAAATCGCCGCGTTCAAGATTAAGAATAGAATGTAGAGATTCCCTTGCTATATCCCACATCCCTGAACTGTTATAATTAAGCCAGAGTACAATAACCCTCGCCATTGCAAGAACGCGCTACGATTGCCTAATAAAGATTTCTTCCACTATAGCGTTTATATGCTTTCGCTCTGAAACTTTATCGAATGTTTCTTCACATCTTTGAACTAAATGTAGCATCTTAACCGATGTGTGGGGAATATTGCAAGCAGCCTATTTACTATCTGACGGAGAAGGCATTAGGCATGAGGTTAAAGGCCAGCTATCCTTCTATTCTGCGTATTAACTCCCAATTTCTATAGCGGGATTGACTAAAACCTAACGCATCTGCCGCTACCGAGCTCTCTGGATAAGTCCATCAAGCATCTAAATATATACTTGTTAGACTCTCGGTGGTGCCCATAAATACCGGCTCGGGGTTACATATCGTCAGAGCTTTGCTGAACGTTCTAATTACGAACCCCTGACCCTTAGATAAATAGAACCTACTAAACATGTTCAGTAGAGTAGGTCAGCCCAGTCTAGAAGCGCCCGCCGGAGCTTGTCGCCCTTGGCAAAGAGCGAGCTGTACGTCAAAGGCGCTATTGCTTAGGCGGGATAGGCTGACCCCGAAATCTAAGGCAGACAAAGCTATACAAGATGAGGAAATCTCTCCCCGGCCATGAACACGGCATATGTGCCGAGACCTTCCACAGTCGCGGAGATTAAGCGCGTGGGGTGCCGCCGATCAACTCCTCCAACGCAGAAACGGTGAAGGAGATTCGCGGCTTGGTTAAACTTCGCAAGAACCGTGGGGAGAGGCATGGCCATATTTATCAGCAGAACGGTATGGATGGAGGCTAAGCTTGACGGTAAACGCCCCAGCAAGCTTCACCGTTTGGTCCACGTAACTCAACAGGGCCAGCGTCCTCTGTCGCCATACGGAGAGGTATGCGCCCGCTGGCCACGCAGGTAGCACAAAAAGCATCAGACCTACCGCTAGCGCCGCTCAACACCGCCAATATCCCGCTCGAGATGCGTAGAGCCGCAATACTCTGGTTAATAATAGTTTTTTACTTGCTCATACTTCGCCACGGATGATGCATATAGCGTTGTCGATGATTACAAAGAACAGCTACGAGAAAGTCGGAAACTACTTTAGCAAGGTGTGGGAATCCTCGCTCCAAGTGCCCTACGATGTGATTATACTCATCGACGACTCAGACACGGACAAGACGAGGGAATATGTAAAGAAGTTCGCGCAGGAACATGGCAAAGAGGCTGTTATAGAGAGGAGCAGGCTCTACGGCTGGCACAAGCCGACGCGGGCCACGGCGAGACAAACAGCGATAGATATATTCTTCCAAAACACCACCGCCGAGTGGCTCTTCTTCCTTGACGACGACGTGATACTGAGGGACGGGTGGTGGAACGAAGCTAGTGAATATGTAAAGGAGGAAAGGGTAGGGTTGATCTGGGGGGTTGAAATAACTGAGCTTTGGCAGGATAGGCTGGCGTATATACGTGCCCGTGGCGGGGACCCAATAAACTACTCCATACAACGTTTCACGATAAGAGGGGGTCTTCATGACACTATGCTTAGACGTGAAGCTCTTAACGGCATCATACTGCCGCCTTGGCTCCATGTCTATGAGGATGCGTGGGTTAAGTTATTCGTTGAGTGTAAGGGGTTTTTGTGGAAGATCGTGAAAACAGGGGCGATACATTTACGTCGAGAAGGTAAAATCGGATACAGCGATCACGACTTTAAACTTGGAGTGCATGTAGACGCAATGCTAAGGCTAGAGTCGGTATCGTTGTTTTCATTTATGAAAACTCTGTTTGGGCTCCCTCTTTACCTCTACTACGCTAAAAAAGCGGGTGCCAATGGATGGGAAATGTGGCTAAGTCGCGTTAGATACCGATATCAAGTTCTCAGGCTTAGAAGAAAGTGTAAGCTTGATCCTTGTGAAGTAGTATCTAACTACCTCCAAATGAGGCACCGCATCGAGAAATGTTTATCAGATTTAATTAATCGATAATATGACATCGGTTGTCGCTCATCACTACTGGGGCTCGCCTGGCGGCGGTCAGCTGGTCTGTGCCTCTGCGGCGTTGGCGCTTGACGAGTTGGGTTATAGGCCGGTGCTTGCCGGCACTTTCAAGTTTGATCCTTCGCGGTATTTGGAGTGGTACGGCATAGATCTGCGTAGATACGAGGCCGTGACTCTGCCGTTTGGCGCCAGGGCGTTTGGGCTGTGGAGTAGGCTCTTTGTGTGGTATCCAGCGTTGAAGGCGGTGAAGAGGTTTAAGCCCGATTTGGTGTTTATCGACGAGGTGGCGTATAAGCCGCTTCTGAAGCGCAAAACGTTCCGTCTTGTGGAGTATATCCACTTCCCCTACGAGGTGGCTGTTGACCCGAGGTTTAGGGGGACTGGGCTTGCGTATGGTGAGGATCCGTACATAATGGAGCGGTACGGCAGGTTTCCGCTGAA
>Ga0326761_1000352_pt1 | contig 10949 bp, 21 predicted proteins | sample GCREP_P_FD_207739 | JGI IMG/M metagenome (GOLD analysis project Ga0326761, IMG submission 207739) | Hot spring water microbial communities from Geyser Creek Basin, Yellowstone National Park, WY, United States - GCR.EP_P | ecosystem: Environmental > Aquatic > Thermal springs > Unclassified... | reverse complement strand
GTGTTGGAGGAGCTGGCGGATAGAGTTGACTTAGACTCGTCGCTTAGTAGTGCTGACCCAAACACGAGGAGGGTTGTCAACAGCGTGATGGCAGTAGTGTTCGGTCTCGCTAGGAGGTTCGCTCATAGGGAGTGGGTTGAGAAGTTCACCTACGAGAACGTTTTGAGGAAGGCTAGTGAGAGGGGCTTAGAGGACGTTGTCAAGTACCTGGAGAAGTACCCCAAGCTGTCCAGTAGGCTAATAGACTGGGTTAGGTCTAAGTTGCTGAGTGCTGAGAAATGAGCATACACAGAGTGGTCGAGTGCATATCTAGGGGCGACCTGCTCTGTGTAGCCGCGGTCATCAGGGATGTTGTGGAGTCATCTATTAGGAGCCTTGAGTCGGCTTACGCAAACGCACTAGACATGATAGTCACTGGGACTACTATGATAGCCGATGACATAGCAGACTTCGGTAGGCTGGACAGACCACACCACTGGCTCTGGGGAGTGATACTGGTGGTTGTCGGCGTGGTAGTGCTCGCACTCGTCCTCCTCTGGCTCTTCCTACCTGGTTAACTAGTTAGGTAATTAAACCAAGCGTTTTTTACCTAACACCTCCTCTACAAGCACAGCTAGAGAAACCGAGACAACAGGCGTGATTGATCCAATTAAGGTCGGCGAGTAGTTTGAGAAGTGGTATGTGGGCATTCTGGTTTTAACCTTCATCCTCCTGTCCACTAGTGGCTTCAGCCTCTTCACGCTGTGCAACATTCCGAAGTCTACTCTACTCCTCTTCAACAACTCCACGTCTCTCTCTCCTAGTGCCCTCAGCACCTTCTCCCTGTCTACTATCCAGCCGAACTCGTACGCTCCGATTAAGTAGTGTGTGAGGCTCTGAATATACCCTAGTATAGACGGCTCGTGGGGCAACACCACTCCAGCCTTGACCACTCCGAGCTCCGGATCCACAGCGAAGTCCTCTACTGCGTAGTCGAAGTACTTCTCATCGTACACTGTGTCGGTGTCGCAGAACGCTACTATCCTGTTGGAAGCCGCCAATAGCCCGACGTACCTAGCGTACCCTACTGGGCTTACAGGCTCAGTAACTCTGTCCACGTACTTTTCAACGGCATCTAGCCTAGTCCTTGGGCTAGGCACCACTATTAGCTCGTCTACTACCTGAGCCCTAATGCTCTTCAGGCACTCCTCAGCTAGCTCCTCCCCGTTGTCTACGCAGACAACGCTTACCTTAATTGCTGTGCACCGGTCTCCCGTGCTCTCACTACTTCCTCATGGCTAGTATAGTTAATAGTTCTCTCTGCCTCTCCCTCTGGTATAGTGCAATGCCAACGCCGACCACGGCTACTACCGCTACGATCCCTATTACAGCCCACATGAGTGTGCTCTGCGTTTCCATATTCTTCTTCTCCTCCTCTGTCACGACCTCGACGGTTACCTCGGTGGACTTTGCGTAGCACCCTCTCCAGAACTCTGGTGCGACAGCGTACACTATGTGTTTTCCGAGGCCAATATCGCTGGCCTTAATTACAAACTGAAACCTCCCATCACTACCTGCCTTCTGGGAGCTAACCTTCTCCCCGTCAACGTACAGCTCAACGTCGTCTCCCCCAGCCGCATACCAGCCGCACAGCGGTGTTGCATGGTACTCCAGCTTCCCGGTCACAGTTATAGTATCTCTTGTGGCGACTACTCTGGGCTTCGCGTCGAACTCCGCAAACCTCCTACCAAGAATACACAGCAACGGTCCAAATGATAGCTTGTCTACTACTCTGACCTCAGCCTCCACAGTATCACCTAAAGAGCATCATCAACATTTTCGTCTCCTTCTCGTGCTCAATGTACATTACGACCCCAACCGCTGCTATTACAGCGACACAGGCCCCTGCCGCTGCTAGTGCCCACCACGGTATTTGGACTCCGACGAATTTAACTCCTGGCTCTGAGACATCAACGGTCTTCAGGTCGCTAGAATCTATTATTAACCCACCCTTTCTCTCATCCACGTAGCCCGCTATTCCGACTAAATCGTACTTTCCAACTGACTCGAACTTAACCTTCCCCTTCATGGTTAGAGTAGTGCCCGGGTTGACATTTTTGCTGGTTATGATTAGTGCCCAGCCCTTCTCGATTCTGTACTCGTTTCCGTACACTATGATCTTGACTGAGTTAACGGGTCCATCATGGTACGCTATTCCAATAGTGAAGTTCGGCCAGTCTGGCTTAGTGGTGCCGATTGAGCCGGTCACAGCGAAGTCGACGACGTCTCCTACTGTTGCACTACTCGGAATGTCGAGTCTAACTGAGCTGTAGGGCAAGCGACATGCACCGTGCTTATACTACTGCCGCAGGGGTAATATTTCATGTGTCTGACAACACGTATTTAAGTCCCCGCTCTCTACGGTAATATTGGTGAAGCTTGGTGGTAACCCTCACGTCTTGGCTTGACGGGTTAATGGCTGAGCCATCTAGGAGAACCGGCATACCAAGGGAGCAGCTTAGTGCTCACATTGGTGGCGAGTTCATCGGCTCGGTGCTGGAGGTTGTCAGTGGCTTATTCTCGAAGGGGTGGTTGAGAGTAGCGGTTAACGCGGTTGCGGGGATAATAGCACTAGGGTACGCAACATACGCTACGGGAGTCTCCGAGAGGCTTAGAAGGGAGATGCTGTCGATGGGGTCTCACCTAGTCTTCAGGTCTCTCGAGCTGGTCAAGTTATCGGAGTTCTGGAGCTCTCTTAGTTCGACTGCTGAGGCTATTAAGACTGGAGATGTGAATGCGATACTGTCATCTGTTCTAAAGACGCCCTCTGAGGTTGCGACTGAAATAGTTGGTGCCACGACCACTTACGCTCCTACGTCAGCTCCCATGACTTTTCCGCCACCCGTGCCTCAAGAGCAAGCTCAAGTGCCAGCTACAAGCGGGGTCTACTAGCTTGGTTTCAGCCTAGCAAACACAGCTGTGTTGGCGGTTACCTAGCTGTACTTAGTACACTCTCTTTTTCGAGACCTCTACTCTAACTGCTCCCTTAACTACGGGTATCATGTGTGGGTACAGCTCTGCTAGGTCTAGTAGAGTGTTTAATGCCTCCTCGTAGTCGCTGAAATCGTGCTTCACTATGAATAGCCTCCACCTTTTGAATGTCTCCGGCGTACACCTCAAGTATATTACCTTCGCCTTGGCCACGATGCCACCTATTGATAATCTTGACAATCAGGGGTATTTAAGGGTCGTCGACCAATCAGCTAGCGGGTGATATAGTGGCAGTGAGCGGTGCCGGGCTCTCATACGCCATTGGTGCACTATCACCGTTCAAGGGGAGGAACTATATTAGACCAGACGAGATATGGAGAGCCGCCGGCGTACCAGTTGCCGCTCTGGGCAGGGCCCAGCTACCATATAGGGATCTATCAGACGCCGAGGTATCATACATAGTCGATGTCTTCAACAACGGTGTAGCTGCACTATCGAAGGTCGCCCCCTCAATAGCTAGTGATATTAGGGGGCAGTTGACGATCGCATTGGCGTTCGCCGGCGTCGCTAAGGCGTACTTGGCTGAGAAGAACTACACGTTCCCATCCGTCCCAGGTCACTTGGGAGTCAACTGGCTGTTCCCGCAGGCAGTAAACTACAAGGTCGACACCGTGACGGCTGCAACAGGCTACTCTCCCAACAGCTGGGATATACCGATAACCGCTGGGACTAAGGCGTACATACTTGGCTCCGAAACCGCTTGGTATAAGACCAGCTCCGTTGTCGACAAGAGGCACTGCATCCTGATATTCCACAATGGGCTGGTCGAGGTCGGCACGACTCCAAGCGTTGAGCAGTTCAGGCTGATAAGCGAGTCTAAGGGAGACTACGGAATATACACTATTAACCCACTAGTAGAGCTTCCTGTTGAGCCGAACAAGGCTGTGTACCAGTACCCGACTCCACTTGGAGCATTATTCATAGAGTACCAGACAGGCGTCAAATGGTACTTCATGCCTAGGAGAACTGGGACTACAACGCTGAAGTTGATCGGACTAGTGTTCTACGAGCACGACTTCGCCAGCGACACTAAGTGGGTAGCCTAGGGGTGAAGCAGTTGCCGCTAGTGGCGCTGACGTCTGACGGCAGGAAAGTAGTCCAAGTAACTGCTACTGGCCCCACTAGCTACACAACAGGGGGGTTCAGAGTAGTCATAGGCGAGCTCGAGAAGATCCATGCACTATTAGTCTCTGTTAGAACAAACCTGAAGGTCAGCAACTACGTTCACGTAGTGGACTATTCATACGCTGGAAACACTATCACCTTCACAGTGCACAGGATAGACGTCACGGCCGCCGCGCCGGCGGCTTGGAGCGAGGTTCCAGATGGAACAGACATCTCAGGGCTAGTGCTGGAGATAGTGGCCATCGGAGTGTAACACACACATTTTTCTCTCGATCAAAACTTTTTTCAAACACTTTTCTCCCCATGTCTGACACATTATATATTAGCTCCTATACGCCTACTTGTTCTCGGAGAGGGTGCGTTGTATGGGTGATCGGTTGCTGGAAGACTTCCTAGTGCCTGATGGAGGCTACTTAACCGTATTCGTACCTGCAGTTGAGGGGGCAATCGTCTTCAGGGTCAAGAGCAGGGTTAACAGGGGCTACGAGGTCATAGACTACGGTCCCCTACCGATAAAGGCTGGTACTCCACTGCCAACGTATGAGGGGACATCTACGACTGTGCCGGCTGACGGTGTTCTGCCGGCGAGGGGCTATACTAGGGATGGAGTACAATTCCCGCCAATAGTGTCTGGGACATATAGCAGTACAGACATGTGGCATACGCCTGAGGATGAGAGAGATAGGCTCTACCACGTCAAGTTACACGTTCACCCACCAGTGGTAAGGGTCGACGTACAGATACCCGTGAGGGTGTCACAGGGCAGGTTTCAGAATGGCAGAGTGATAATTGGAGTTGACAGCCACTTCGGCTTTAAGAGGGGCTCGATTGAGGTAGTTCACTTCCCATACATACAGTACGGGTATAGGTTCGGCAACGACACGAACCTCGACCTCAAGACGTTCACTAGGTTCATTTACGGCGAGTACGTTGTCGAGATACCTAGAAGTCCAGATCTAATATTCGACATATTGACGAAGAGGGTGCAGAGCTACTGGATCACGCTACCGATCAACTACTCAGACCCGCTGATAGCCGATACGTTTAGGAGGGTCTATGGGTTCCCCGTGAGAGATAACACCCCACAGCTCTTCAGGGTCTATAGGCATGACGAGAGAGATAAGGCGATAAGGGAGTACTCAGATATACTTAGACAACTCAAGTAGTGGTGGTCTACGTGAGGTGGCTTTTCACAGTTTATGGCTCAGCATCGCCTTCAGCTAGTGGTGTGAGCGGAGACTTCACGTTGACTAGCCCAGATGTCTACGGTAGCTTCAACTACATCAGGGTGCCTAAGGGGCTTAAGGTCAAGGTGTGGGCTAAGAGGCTCGCAGGCACTGTGGGCTTCACACTACAGATCTCGGCGACAGATGATGTCACAGTATCTTCACCCACCTGGAGCATCATTGACTCAGAGCACCTTGCTAGTGCAGGTAGCCTCGAGCTAGAGAAGAGGAGGCCCGTGGTGATCCACGGCAATACTGGCAAAGATGCTATCAAGCTATCATACGCTAACACGACAGGCGCTGGGACAATATACGCCGTTGTCGAGGTAGAGGTAACAGACGAGGAGGACTAGGTGGTCGCATTGAGCAACATCATAGATTTAACTGAGGAGGAGAAGAAGAAGGTTGAAGAAGCCATAAAGAAGGGCAAACTAGTGTTCATCACTAGGAAGAGCGATGTTAAGTTCAGAATAGAGCCTAGAGACAAGGTAGAAGTCATAGTAAGGGAGTGAGATGAGCACTGGCACCGTGATACCGCCACTATTCAACACGGTCTGCTGGCACCTTGGGCTATGCGAGTTCTACCACGTGACCGGGTACTACATAATACCCCCCGACTTAGATGTGACCATTAAGTGGTTCCCGGAGGAAGATGACAGGGTTCACTTGATATTTGCAGTCACTTTTGGCAGGCCGAGAGACTTAGACACAGGCGAAGTGGTGTATACTGACCAAGTGGGGTTCTGGCATAGGGGTAGGGGTATGAAGTATCACTGGGATCCACTGGTTGAGTCGATCGTCAACATAGTCTACCCGCACATAACGCCTACAACTAAGCAGGAGTACTTCGAGGTCAGGTTTATAAACAGGACTAACAGGATTATAATAGTAGACGTGTCGATATGGATATTCGAGTACAACAGAGAGAACTATGAGAAGTTCATTAGCATGGTTAGAGGGTTCTCAAAGCTCCTCAGGTTGATTGATGCCTCGCTATCAGATACTCCGAGACCAGAGGATCTGGGGGAGCTATTGAGGAAGATAAGGAGTTGAGTAGGTGGTTGTAGTGGCTGAGCAGGACTGGCTACTAGCTGGCCTGGTTATAGGGTTGCTAATAGGGATACCGATTGGTTGGCTAATATCTCAGGTGTTGTTGAAGATCCAGCCAATGCAGGCAGCGTCAATTGTCTTCGACAGGGACGAGCATGGCAGGATCGTGGCGATAAACTACGTTCCGGGTGTCAGCCGTGGCTGAGCAATTGCTCTCAATAGCTACGGCGATAGTCGCGTCGGAGGAAGTAGCGAGAGAGGTTTCAAGGGGGTTGAAGGTAGAGGTCTTGGCTGACTCGCAGAAGAGGAGGGAGACGAAGGTAGTTAGGATAGTTGATGCCGAGCCCGGTATAATAATATCGGAGGCGGGGCCTGGGATGCTGGTCGAGCTGGTGGCTGTAAGCGACACTATGAGCTATGAGATGACGATCGTGGCTGACGGAAGGGTAGTTGCCAGCGGCACATTCGACTGGTATCAGTCTATAAGCCCGTATAGTGAGTGGATAGACGCGTTCGAGAACAACGGCTCCTTCATACTGAGGGTATCGGACGTGTCGTTCTCAACAAGTCTAATAGTGCACTTCAGACCAGTAGTGTCAGCTCTCTCAACGCCAGTAAGGCTTAAAGAGGTAGTGGCCAAAATAGATAAGTGGTGAGCACTAGTGGCATACATCTTTCAGGCACCAGATCTCAGGATAGTAGGCGTGGAGGCTCCGCCGGCGGCTAGGCCAGGGGAAACGGTGTTCATAAAGGTAGTTGTCGCCAACTATGGTGCAGACTGCTACGGCTGGTTCGACTCATATGTTAACGGCAACCCGCTGTACAGCCACAACTTCGGCTGGTTCGCGTCAGGCACCTCAGCTACCGTCACCCCCTCGTTCATCATGGGTGATGTGGATGCCGTTATCGACATATATGTTGGGGCCGGCGGCAACGTCACAGATAAAACAAGGATAGTTGTCAAGGCCACTACAATACCTCCGCCTCCACCGCCAACTCCGCCGCCTCAGCCTCCACCGCCAACTCCGCCTCCACCGCCACCTCCACCTCCCCCAACAATACCTCCGCCTCCACCGCCAACTCCGCCGCCTCCCGTTGCCCCGCCAACCATCACTATTGACAAAGTCGCATCTACGGTTGGGTCGTTTGCACCGGCGATCGTAGTATTATCAGTTGTACTGTTGCAGGTACTGAAGATATAATAGGATTTTTTCAACACATATTCACCTGAGTGTGTGCGAGGTGGGTGTGTGTGAGTACAGCTGAGATACTCAACTTCTTGAAGAAGAGCATGGGGATCATAATTAAGCGACTAGAAGAGGAGGGAGTCCTAGTGAAAGGAGTCATAACTAGCCCAACGAGCCCAATTAGCCCAGCGTTCGAAGACCACTCCTTCATCCCAGAGCTTGAGGTGACCGACGTTGGGATCTACTTAGACATACCCGGATTGATCTACAAGGTCAAGGTCGTGGGTGACTACCCGGTGTACCTTAACATTGACAGACCAGTAAGCGACGAGTACAAGGTTGTGTGGCCTGGCAGCTACTACGTGATACCGAGGACCGGTGCTAAAGTGCACCTCAAAGCACCATCAGGATTCAAGACTAAAGTTGCTATTGAGGCCCTTAGGTGAGCGACTGTGAGGGTGGAGCTCTGCATAGACGTGGACATAAACGACGTAGCTCTACTACTAATGATTGCGAGGCAGGAGAACATGCCGCTGGACTCATTGATAAAGACGGCCATTGCGCACTACGTGGCGACCAAGTTGGCCTCGCCGAGCACTAGGACTGAGAAAGCAACTACAGCTGGAGGTGAGAAGTAGTGGTCTTCGAGTTCCTAGACCCAGCATATTTGAAGTCTAAGCTGGACATGCTAGACATATCGATTAGCTCACTGAGAGACGCCCTCAGGGGGGCAGACGCGAGGACTCTCACGGACATATACAATATCGTGAACAGCATCTACGGGAGACTAGATGTTGCGCTGAGCAGTAGGGCCTCTGAGACAACGCTGTCAACCTTTAGCGGCAAATTCCCATCAGCCGCCGCGCTAGCGGACAACCTATCAAACCCGAGCACGACGATTATCGGTGCGGCTAACCTAGGATGGGACGGAACCTACTGGAGGAGGCTTGCGGCAGACTCATCATCTAGGCTCAAGGTGAACGCTGAAGTAGTTGCTAACCCGCCAAACCTAGACGTGGCGTTATCGGTCATTAGGGATAGGTTGCCGTCTTCACTGACATCCGCTGGGAACTTCAAGATAGCACTGTTAGAGGATGGAGTTGGGCTGTTAAAAGACACCAAGATACCTAACCCGCTTGGAGTCCTCACAAACCTCGACGTGATAGGGAGCACTGTTAATGCACTAGCAGTTGTGAACATGTTGACTCCCTCCAGGCAACCGTACACTATACCGGATGTAGCTGTGTCAACAACTGAGGGCTCAACCTCCATAGCGGCCCCTGGAGCAAAGATACTGGTGATAAAGAACAAGGGAGACGTCGACGTCTTGATAGGGATAAACGGCGCCGTGCCAACCACTAATCCGCTGAGAGTGAGGGCTAGAACCACGAAGGTCATACCCCACAGGGGAGTGACCCAAGTGAACTACAAGGTAGCTAGCGGCTCCAGCACCATTGACATAGAGTACTACAACTAGCGGGTGGTCTAAGTGAGCTACGAGATACCCCTCCCAACGCCGGATCAGTTGCAGAGGAAGCCCATTACCAGCTCAGCCGATCTGTTAAAGTACCTCGAGGAGCGTGGCTTTAAGCCAACAGCTGTAGTAGTAGACAACGCGAGCGCGAAGGTACTAGTGTTCTTCGAGAAGGAGCTCGACGAGGACAGTAAAGAGGATCTCTTCGAGGCGGTAATGGAGTACTACAAGAAGCACTTGAGCGGCAAGTAGCTCTAAAGAGATCTAAAACAGCTTGGTGACCGCGGTGGGGGAGGAGCTGTACGAGTGTGCTATATGCGGGTATAAATCAAGCAGTAGAGCCGAGTTCGTGGAGATGATGGATCCCAGCAGAGTGGAGCTCATAGTGCTAATGGCGAGGGTGAGGGGCAGGATCGTGTCGCCAGAAGACGTGAAGTACGTGTGCACTAACTGCTCGGTGAGGCTATATGAGCCTCAGGCCAGTAGTTGACGTGCCGCTAGTCCAGTGGATGGAGCCGACGCCCGAGCCCCAGTACCACGGCACAGCAGTAGTGTATGACGGCAGTAGATATATATACTGGCTCAGGGGCTACAACACGAACTGGTTCAGGAGGTACGATGTTTTATCTGATTCGCATCAGTACCTAGCTGGTGCTCCTTGGAACGCTCAGCAAGGTGCAATGCTAGCCTTAGACCCGTCGAGGAACAGGATCTGGGCTATACAGGGCAACGCCGGCACGGGCTTCGCCTACTACAACCTATTAACGCACGCGTGGACTTCTGTAGCATCCCTCCCGGTGGCATCGAGCTGGGGCTCGTGGATAGTCCACACTTGCTCATCACTGAAGCCTGGTGCAAACGACGACAGGATATACTATGCGCCTGCGAACGGCTCCTCAGCCCTCTACGCCTACAGCATATCAGGCAACAGCTTCACAGCCTTAGCCTCCGCTCCAGCTGGCCTTGGTGCCGGTAGCGTTGGCGTATGGATATACAACTACGATGCGGACAAGATACTGGTGATAAGGGGTGGCGGCACGGTGGACATATACCTGTACAGCATCTCCGGCAACTCATGGTCGACCTTCAGCTACCGTCCAGCCACATTCGGCTTCTCAACTGGAACCCATGCTGTCTACGACCCCGACACCAACTACGTCTACATAAGCCTCAGCGAGTGGTATAGGTACATCTACCGCCTAGACCTATCAACAGGCACAATGGAGCCGTTCGCTAGATTGCCACTACCATACTACAGGGAGGCTAGGAGGCTGGCACTAGTTAAGTACGGTAACTACAAGTGGCTCTATGTCTTCAGAGGCTATGAGTATGCACCACTTGCAATCTGGAGGATACCGATATACTGGTGAGGTGGTCTCATGCTAGAGATGCTCCTACCCGAATACATCAAGCAGTTGCTTGAGAACTACCAGAACATATATGTACAACTAGCGTCTCAACTGAGGTGGCTCTACTTCGACGACGCCTCTAGGCTCGTGACGAGGGTTAGCTATTTAGACGATGGGTACATAAGACTGAGGCTTGATGGGCACTGGGAGTTCACTGGGGAGTTGTTGAGGGAGATGTCTTGGCTATACTACAGCGTAGCCGAGGTGAGCAGGAACGTTGACATGCTGAAAAACGCGTTGGAATCTGTTGGGCTGGATAGGCTCAGAGTCGTAGCTGAGGTGACGCTGGGCGAGCTCAACTTAACTAGAGTGGGCGGCACACCTCTCACAGCTAGGGATTGGTCTCTGGACTTCGCTAAGCTCCAGAACCTAGACGTAGCGCTGAGCACTAGGGCTAGTGAAGTGACGTTGTCCGGCATAAAGGCGCAGATTGACAAGCTGAGCTTCG
>Ga0326761_1000349_pt1 | contig 11026 bp, 11 predicted proteins | sample GCREP_P_FD_207739 | JGI IMG/M metagenome (GOLD analysis project Ga0326761, IMG submission 207739) | Hot spring water microbial communities from Geyser Creek Basin, Yellowstone National Park, WY, United States - GCR.EP_P | ecosystem: Environmental > Aquatic > Thermal springs > Unclassified... | reverse complement strand
GAGTCTGCTGGGTGCCCGTTGTGGGACCAACGGAAGGAACCCTGAAGACGGGAAGGATTTTAAAGTACTTGCCACTGCCCAGCAGGTTCTGAAGGTAGCCCTCCTCTTCCCTGTTCTTGAGAGGAGAATACTCCTCTCCTCCTGCAAGGGAGCGTGGGACAGGGTGAGGGAAGGGTTAGTTCCCTTAGAGGCTGGGGGACGCCCCGATGAGGGGTTTTTCAAAACAGCCTCTGCCGCAATCCTCCTCCTGCGAGAGAGAACGAAGGCTATAACCTCTGCCACCGCCCTGTAGAATTTAGGTGGGATCTCCTCTCCAACCTCCACCACTGGATAGAGGGCTCTGGCTAACTCTTCCCTTCTGACTATGGGAACGCCATGAACAGTGGCAACCTCTACGATCCTCTCCGCTATCTCACCTTTGCCCTTTGCCAAGATGATGGGTGCTTCATCTCCCTTGCTGGGGTCATAACGTAGAGCTATGGCTATGCGAGTGGGGTTTGTGATAACGGCGCTCGCCTTGGGAACCTCCTGAAGCATCCTACCCTTTGCCAACTGCCTCATCCTCTGCCTGATGGCACTTTTAACAAGAGGATTACCCTCGTGCTGTTTGTATTCTTCCTTTACCTCCTCCTTACTCATCCTGATCCTTCTTTCGTAATCCCACCGTTTGTATGCATAGTCCAAAAGGGCTATAAACAGGGCAATCACCGAGATAAGGACCACCAATTTAAAGGTAAAGCCCCAAAAACCCCTTATTGCAGTTGAGTTTTCACTGGCAAATAGGCTCAAAAATTCCCAAAGCCCGGATTTAACAAGAAAATAGACAACTATCATAAGGAGGAAGACCTTCAGTAAGTTCTTTGTAAGCTCAAAGAGGGTGGTCGTTGAGAAAATTCTCTTTAGACCCTCAAAGGGGTCTAGCCTTTTAAGCTTGGGCTCAAGGGGTTTTATGGTGAAAATAAAACCAAACTGGGCGATATGGGTAAGAACAACCACCAAAAGGCTTAGCACAAAGAAGGGCAGTATAAGGGGAACTATACTTTCCTTTATTTGAATGAAGATCCTATGGAAATCAACGTGTGGGTTTAAAGAAACACTCCAAAATAGCTCCAAAACCTTACTAAAAAGCGTGTATCCTGTGAAAAAGATCGCTATACTTCCTAAGAGGACCGTGCTTGCGGTGGCTATTTCCACACTTTTGGCTACATTACCCTCCTCCCTGAGCTTTCTTCTCCTATAAGGCGTCGCCCTTTCTGTCTTGTTTTCCTGCGCCATATTAGCCTCCTACAGCCCTGCTGAATTTGATTATATACTCCTTTAGGTGGCTTGAGAGCAGATAGGATATTAGTGGAAAAAGGACCACCAAAAGGGCAAAGCCCAAAAACACCTGCAGAGGCAAACCAACTATAAAGATGTTTATTTGGGGAATGAACCTATTCAGTAGGGCAAGGGTTAGGTTTAAAAGGAGCACGCTCAGAACTATGGGCAGGGAAATTCTAAATGCAAGGTTAAAGCTCTCATAGAAAAGCTTTAGGAACACATCCGGGTTTATAGAATAGAGGTCAAAGGTTCCCAAGGGTACCTTGCTCAGACTGTTGGCAAGGGAGAGAAAAACTATTTCTGGACCCCCACCGAGAGAAAAAAGGATGTAAAAAGTAGCATAAAAAACACAGAAAAAACAGAAGCTTGGGGCTGTTGGGGAAGGAAAAGGGTAGCAAGGGATAAACCCATGTTTATGCCTATGATCTCTCCCGCCATCACAACCGCATCAAAGATAAGCCTAAGAAAAAGACCACTGAAAAAACCAAAGAGAAACTACTTTAAAACTGCAAGAAAAAAGTGGCCTGTGGTGGCAAACTCTATGGGTTTCTGGTCTGTGTATAAAAAGAGCATAAAGGAAAGGGCAGTAGCAAAGAAGACCTTAAAAGTGTTTGGCAACGGTTCTCTACCAAAGAAGGGCACCATAAATAGAAAGGAAATAACCCTAACATGAAGCAAAAAGAGGGTTAAAAGGCTGTTTAGATCAAGGGAGATCATCGGAGCCAGACGGGAATATTAACTATGAGCTCCTTTGTAAAGTCCAGCAGTTTGTTTAGCATCCACGCACCCAAAAGGAGAACAACCACATAGGCCGCTATAAGCTTTGGGATATAGCTGAGGGTCATTTCCTGTATCTGGGTGGCAGATTGAGGAATGCTAACGATAAGTCCCACAAGGAAGGTAACCAAAAGGACGGGCGCTGCCAAAATAAAAGCCAGCTCAAGCATCTTCTGTCCCATAGAAAGGATCAGGTCCGGGCTCATTGGTAGCTCCTTACAAGGGAAAGTATAACAAGTTCCCAACCGTTAGCCAACACAGAGAGCATGAGTTTAAAGGGCAAGGAAATGATCTGGGGCGGAATCATAAGGATACCCATGGCTATAAGTATGGACGCAACCACCAAATCCATAATCAAAAAGGGTAGGAATAGTAAAAAAACTATCTGGAAAGCTACGCTTATTTCGCTTACCATAAAGGCAGGGATCAGTACGCTCAAGGGAATATCCTTCGGTGATTTGATCCTTTCCCTTTCCTCTTTGCTCATACCAGATACATCCAAGAAAATCTTTATGGTCTCCTTTTTTGTATGCTTAGCCATGAACTCCTTTAATGTGTCCGAGGTTCTTTCATAGAACACTTGATCGGTTATTTCCCCCCTGAGCAGAGGTTGAAGGGCGTTTTGGTTTATGTTTTCAAAAACAGGCTTCATGATAAAAAAGGTCAAAAAGAGGGCAAGGGATACGATCACCTGATTGGGCGGAACTGTGGGAACACCCAAAGCCTGCCTTATCAAGGATAACACTATAACGATCCTAACAAAGGACGTTGTCATAATCAGAATGGATGGGGCGAGGGATAGAACGGTCAGGAGGATCAAAAGCCTTATGGAGGTATCCAGCTGTCCTGTACCAACCTTTAGCTCTATGTTTGGTAGCAGCTGCTCTTGGGCGTAGCAAACACCAACAACTAAAAGGCTAAGGACTAAGGTCTTTATAAACAACATCCGCACCCTTTTCGCTTACGAGGATTAGCATATACACACCCTTCACCTCAAGCTCCACCAAAAAAGCACCCCTCATAAGGGGAACAATGCTTAAAACCTTCACATTCCCCGACTTTCCTTTAAGACTAAGCCTTGTTAAAAGAGGATGCAGGTATGGAACCACTAAGAGTATGAGCACCACCACTATGGCTAAAGAGAGCAGGACCTTTAAAAGGCTATAGAAGAAATCCATCACGATGTTTGAACTACAAACTCAGTAAAGTATATGTTTCGGACACCACCCTCTACCAAAAATGATGTTAAGTCTTCTTATAAGCTCTAACCTTAGGGCTTCCCTTCCTTCGGGCGTCCTCACAAAATCAGAGGTTTTACTACTTATCACATCTATGATGGCGTCCTTGATTATAGGCATTCTTTTATCCACCTCCTGTTTTACCTTTTCGTTGGAAAGTTCCAAAGTTATGGCTACCCTTGCGTAGGCGTCCGTTCCCTTGTCCGCCAAATTGACGGTGAATACTCCTAAATCTACCATAACTCCCACGTGGGAAGGACTAGTCTTTTCCTCACCCTCCCTCTTAGACTTGTTGAGTAGGAAGAAATATGCACTCCCGCCTGCACCTGCTAAAAGTAATAAAACGACGGGTATTAGAAATAGTATCTTTCTTCCTCCCTTCTTCTCTTCTGCTTTTTCCTCCGCCATAGCCAAAAAACTATTATAAAATCTTTCACAATGGAACAGCTAAGGAAGTGGATAGAAGATTCCTTAAAAGGAGAGTATGAATACGAAGCATACATAGAGAGTACGGAAAAACTTTTGGTGGAGACCTCAATGGAAAGTTTGGAAAACATTTCCAAGTCAAAGGAGGTTGGCCTGGGCATAAGAGTTCTAAAGGATTTTAAACAGGGATTTGCATACACTACAGACCTATCCTGGATGGCGGTCTCAAACTGCGTAAAGAGGGCAGTGGAATCCTTGGAGCTGACGCCAGAGGATGACGGCTTTGTTCTTAACAAAGGCGAGTTTAAAGGGCAGTTGCAAGCGGATCACGATCAGGAAGGACTTTCTCTTAGTGTGGAGGACAAAGCGGAGTTGCTTATAAACCTTGAAAGACTTGCAAAGGACCTTGACAGAAGGGTAGTGGGCACAAGAAAGACAAGCCTAAAGGAGTTTAAAATAGAAGTTCACTGCTTTAACTCTCATGGTCTTGAATATAGCTATACAACCACCTACTTTTCCTGCCTTACCTCAGCCCTTGCAGTAGAAAACGGGGAAGAGGCAATCTCCTACGAATACAGGAGCGGTAGATATTTAAAGGACATAGACTTTGAAGAGATGGCTGAGGATGTAGTCTTTAAGGCCACTGCTCAGCTGGGGGCGGTTTCTTACGAAACGAAGGTCATCCCCGTTGTCTTCTTCAGAGAGAGTGCGGTATCCCTTTTGGAGGCTTTCAGCCCAATGTTCCTAGGAGATGCCCTCGTAAAAAACAAGACACTGCTAAAAGGCAAAGAAGGTCAAGCAATAGCAAGCCCATTGCTAACGGTGATAGATGACGGAACTTTAAAGGGGGGTGTGGGTACTCTGGAGTTGGACGCGGAAGGCATTCCATCTAAGAAAAACATAGTAATTGAAAAGGGAATTTTTAAAGGGTTCTTGCACAGCGTATACACTGCAGTCAAATGCAATGCCAAACCAACGGGCAATTCGGTAAGACATGGCTATAAAAGCTTGCCCACCTCCGGTATAAGGAACCTTTACATAGAGAGGGGAACCCACACTCTGGAGGACCTGTTGAAGGCTTACGATGAGGTCTTTTTGATTTTAGATCTAATGGGTCTGCATACCGTGGACCCAATCTCTGGAGACTTTTCGCTGGGTGCCTCTGGTATAATTTACAAGAATGGTAAGAAAGAGAAAGCAGTGAAGGGAGTGGTTATAGGAGGTAACATTCTGGAACTTCTGAAAAATTTGGTGGGAGTTGGAGAAGACCTTAGGATGTATGGACATGTGGGTTCTCCATCCTTGCTTGTAGAAGCTATAACGGTTGGAGGGTAAATGTGAAAAGATTTCTGTCTCTTATTTTCATGATATTAGGTTTGTTATTGTTCGGATGGGGAATTTATACATCCTTTGAAATATACGCTATAAAAAAGCAGGAAAAAATAAATGCAAATTTTGCCGGCTTTATACTTTCAGTGTGTGAAAACAAAGATTTAAAAAATATAGAATATCCAGACCAAGGATTTTTTATATTTAAAACTGCTGAAGGAAGGGTGTTCACATACGGTCAAGTATTTCAGAATCCTACGGATATCAACATGTATTCGTCCTATCATAAAGCATCGCCAACCAAGGTAGAGGTATATATATACACTAGAAAATACAACTTTGGAGAATACATAGAAGAACTGCTCAAAAACCCAACGTCCTTTGGCATAGCCTTAGCCGGATTAATACTATTTGCAATAGGTATTGTTTATATGCTAATCCCACAAGCCCAGCAGAAAAGCACCGAAGTAAAAATAGTTGAAAAAAAACACCCACAAGGCTTAGAAAGGAAGCTAAAGGCGCTTAGGCTGGCTATTGCTACCCACGCGATAATACCGAAGGAAAGTATTGAAGAAGCAAAGAGAATACTCGATGATATACTTAAAGAAATGGAGGGGAGAAAATGAGAGTCTTGGTAGTCTCCTTTGACAGAAGCTTAGTAAAACAACTAAAGAATGTCCTTAGTGAATACGAAGTTATGGACGTTAAAAATGGAGAAGAGGCTCTTAGTTTGATAACCACACATTTTGATGTGATCATTTATGACGCAATATCTGGAGCTTTATCCGAAGAAGATATAAACAACATGTATCAACAGAAATTCAAGGATGCAAAGTTCGTGGTGCTTGTAGATGACCTGTTCCCCATAAATGCTCAAAATCTAAAACCGCAGAAAAAGATACTTATACCAAGGGAGAGTGCACCTGATCAAATTCTATCTGCTATTACCGCGCCTGTTCAAGAAACAGAGGAATACCAATTGCCTACTTTAGAGCTTGAAATAGAAACTCACAAACAAACCGTGGAAGAGTTGGAAAAACAGGAAAGCGTAGAAGCACTATTCTTTGAAAAAGGATTTAAACCTACAGAGGTACAGCCAGAGTCTAAGGAGGAGGTTTCCCAGTACATCCCCGAAAGCGTTCATCCAAAGAAAAAAGTTGCAGTTGTGTCCTTTGATAGCACACTGGTGGATAGTATTACTTCCTTACTATCTGAAAATTTTGAACCGGTTGTGATAAGGTCCTTTAGAAACTTGGAAAGCCTTTTAAAAGATGTGGATGGAGTTATATTTGATGCGATCTCAGGGCTTGCAGCAAAGAAGAGATTAATGGAATTAGCTAAGGACCAGGATATAGCTCAAAAGCCCTTTTTAGTGTTAATAGATGAACTATTTAACATAAGCATAGATGACGTTCCGCTCAGAAATAAGCACGCAATTTCAAGGGAAGAGAGTCCCACGGAAATAGTAGAAAAATTTAAAGAAATCATCGTTCCTTTGAAGGAAGAAGAAACAACACTTATGCAAATGCTTGGAGAACTGCTTGAAAAGCAAGAAGCTGTGGAGGAAAAAGAAAAGGGTACTGAAACTGAGGAATTTATCCACATCACTAAAGAACTTGAAATGCCTAAGTTAGAGGAAAGCCCATTGCCTGTAAAAGAGTTCGTCTTGGAGGAACAAAAGGAAGAACCTATCCCAGTCCCACAAATACATATAGAGGAGGCTGTGCCCACCGTAAGCGCTTCGCAACAGAAAACAGAAAGATTGGAAGATGTATTGAAAGGCGTGTCCTTAGAGGATATTAAGAAGGTGGTAGAGGAAACCATTAAAGAGGAAATCAAAAAAGTCTTTCAAGGTTTTAATCCGAGCGACCTTGTTAGGGAACTCCTTAGGGAGGAACTCAAAAAGAGCATTGAATCAATACCGTTGGAAGGCATAATCAAAGAGATAACCTACAAGGTTCTTCGGGAAAGACTCAGAGAGCTTATCACTTGAAAAACATATACTCCTCTTCGTATTGACCCCAAACGGTGGGAAAGTAATTTTCAAGCTTATCTCTGGCTCCCACCATGCTTTTTGGAGTAGCCAAGAATATGAGGGGTTGCTCTTTGGCTACTATTCTGTAGGCTTGTCTGTATAGCTCAATTCTCTCTTCTCTGTTTAATACGGAAGAAGCCCTGTCAAATAGCTCATCCACCTCTTTCTCCCAAGCTGTGGCTGGTGTTTTTTGCCTTGGGTTCCACATATGCAGAGTGCCCGAGGAGTGCCACACATTCCTGCCAAAGTGTGGGTCTAAAGAACCAGTGAGACCTATTATTACAGCCTCCCACTGGTATGGGGGCGTTGTGAGCCTGCGCACCAGAGCGTTAAAGTCTATCGGGTTAAAGACTACCTTTATACCCAACTTCTCCAGGTCTTCCTTTATCATGTTTCCTATGGCTTGTCTTTCTTTGTTTTCCGCGTTGGTGAGGAGTATGATCTCCAAGGTGTTTCCCTCTGGATCCTCAAGCCAGCCATCCCTATTTCTGTCTAAAAAACCAAGCTCTTCTAAGAGCTTTCTGGCGGTTTTTAGGTCATAAGGGATTTCTGGAAACAGTCCCTCGTAATAGTAAGGTCTGTTGGCGAGTGTGATGGGTCCATAAAGGGGCTGTGCCAAGCCATTATAGACGAGCAAACTTATTCCGGCGCGGTCTATTGCCATAGAGATTGCCCTTCTGAATTGGGAATTTTGGAACCAACGTAGCTTATACTTGGGAATGTCCGCCTGCGGGTTTTGGTTAAAAACAAGGAAGGTAGTAGATGGGGTAGGTCCCAAATCAAAAAGGCTGACCCCCTTCAAGCGAACCACAGTCATAAGGTCCGTGGGTCTGATGCCATGATAGTCTGCCTTGCCGGTGGAGAACATGAGCAAGGCTGTGTCTGGGTCTTGGACTATGTACGCTATTTTTCTTTTTATGTATGGTAGCCCTTTGCCCTCTTCGTCCTTTCTATAATAATAGGGGTTTGCCTCGTACTCCACCATCTGTCCTTTTATGTATCTTTTTAACCTGTATGGTCCTGTACCTACTATCTCTTCCGGAGGTGTGTTCACATTCCAAGCCTGCATAAAGGCCCCTTCCTTGACGAATTTTTCCAGCTTATGCTTGGGTAGGATGGGACTTGCCAAGACGCCAAGAAAGGGTGCAAAGGGCTTTGGAAGCCTAAACTCAAGGGTGTATGGGTCTATTGCCCTTACAAAGTTCTCCATATCCTTTTCTTCTCTGAGAATTCCCCTGAGCACGTCTGCGGTAGAGTTAGGAATGTTTTTGTTAAGATAGACATCCCTGTATGTAAAGACCACATCCTCCGCGGTAAAGGGCTCTCCATCGCTCCACTTAACATCCTTCCTTAGCTTTACCACATACCTTTTTCCATCCTCAAGGGCTAAGATGCTTTCTGCCAGATCGGGTTCATACTCCATAGTTTTTAGGTTCAGCCTTGTTAGTCCACTGAAAAGGTCCGAGAGCACTGCGGTGGAACTGGTCTCTTGGGCAAGGGCTGGGTTCAAGGTCTTTGGGTCTCCCAAAAGTATGTAATAAAGAGTTCCTCCTTCTTTGCCTACCTTTACTTCAAACTTGGATGGGTCCACGCTTTTCATGCCGACCGAGTAAGCCTTCGGAGAAGATAAAAGGTGAAAGGGCAAAAAGGCAAAGAACACAAAGAGAATAGCGTAAAAGACTTCCCTCATAGCACCTTACCTAACACTTCGTCCACCTTTTTGTAGCCCCACTCTACCGCTTGAATGATCTCCTCTATGGTTTCTGGGTCCCTTATGTTTACAGAAGAAAGCACCTCCTCCACCAGGGGGACTATTTTATCAAAGCTTATGCGTTCCTCCAAAAAGAGCTCCACCGCCCTCTCGTCTGCACCCAAAAGCACTGGCACATAAACACCTCCTATCCTTGCGACCCACTCACACAGAGCTAAAGCCCTGAACTTTTGCCTATCCACCCTTTCAAAAACTATTGGAGAAAGCTCAAAAAGGCCAACATCCGTGAAGGGATATTCTCGCCTTTCGGGATAAAAAATGGCGTTCATTATAGGAATTTTCATGTCTGGCGGAGAAACCTGAAAGAGAAAACTGCCATCTTTTAACTTTATTGCTCCATGCACCAGGCTTTGGGGATGGATCACCACCTCTATAAGGTCTGGGTCCAAACCAAAAAGTACCTTAGCCTCCAAAAGTTCTATGCCTTTGTTCATCAAAGTGGCGGAATCCACCGTGATCTTCTTTCCCATCTGCCAGGTGGGATGGTTTAGGGCTTGGGCGGGTTTTACCTTTGAAAGCTCCTCAATGGGCGTGTCCTTGAAGGGACCACCGGAAGCGGTAAGATAGACCTTCTTTATTTCTTTCCTATCTGTCATTGAAAGCAGTTGAAAAAGGGCGTTGTGCTCGCTATCCACGGGCACCACATTTTCTGACTTTTCTCTGATGAGTTCCTCCAAACAGACTACAGATTCCTTGTTGCTGGCAAGTAGCATCTTGTTCTTTGAGAGCACAAAAAAAGTAGGCAAAAGCCCGTCTATGCCGGAGATGGCGTTTAAAACCCTTTCAGATTCCTCCACAACAGCCAACAAACCCTCTTCACCTTTTAAATACACACACTCCTTTGGGAGACTTTCAAGCCAATCCTTTTCGGGCTCCTGATAGGACACCACATACTTGGGCTTAAACTCCCTTGCCTGATTTAGCAGTTTATCCGATGCCCTCCTTGCCACCAAACCCACCAGTTCAATATCCTGCCTGTATGCCCTAACCACATCCAGGGCTTGCGTTCCCACCGAACCAGTAGAACCTAATATGCTCAGCTTTATCATTGGGATATTAAATTATACGAGCTTACGAAATTCTTTACATGGACCAAAAGGCTTTTGCTTTGCTTAGGGTTTCCTCCCACTCCTTCTCTTCATCCGAGTCATACACAATACCCGAGCCTGCGTAATAAGAAAGATCTTGCCCACTGCCAAAGGCTGTTCTGATGAGAACGCACAGGGTAAAGTCTTCATTCCAAACAAAGCCTGCACACCCGCAGTAATAGTCCCTTGGATGGGGCTCTAAATTGTCTATTAGCTCCACCGCCTTTTTCTTTGGTGCGCCCGTTACCGAGGCAGGGGGAAATGTGTTGAGTAGAATCTCTCCAAGGTCCCTGTCTGTCTGTGCCACCACTGTGGAGTGCATTTGGCACAGGGTTGCATATTTTTCCACCTTAAAAAGCTCCTCTACCTTTACACTGCCCACCTTTGCCACCCTTGAAAGGTCGTTTCTCATCATATCAAGGATCATCAAATTCTCTGCCTTGTCCTTTTGGCTATTTTGTAAAACCTCTTCACTCTCGGCGGTTCCCTTTATGGGCTTGCTCTTTATTAGCCCTCCCTTTTTCTCCAAAAAGAGTTCCATCGAACCGCTTAGGATGTAAAAGTCCTTCAGGTCAAGAAAAAAGGCGTAGGGGGTAGGTTGCCTTTCAAAGAATTTCAAGAAAAGGTCCAAGGGGGAACCTTCAAGTTTAAAGTCCATCCTCGTTGAAAGGTTAAGCTGATAGACGGCACCCTTTTCAATCTCCTCTTTTACCCTTCTAACTTTCTCTATGTATTCCTCTTTGTTCAAGGAAAAACCTTGCAAGCTTAGTTTAAAAGGCTTGGGTCTTGGTTCAAACTCAACGGGCTCTCCCACTTCCACAAGCACAATTGGAGGAAAAGAGGATGCCTTTACCTTTACACCAAGGGTCTCTTCTGAGAGCTTATAAGAGATGACCACAAAACCCTTTCTTTCCTTTAACTCCAAAAGGGAGTTGAAGAATTTCACTTCCTTGATGGGAAATTTATAGAGTTTGTTAGACTTTCCTAAAAATCCGCCCGATGCTAAGAGCATTCAAAGGTTCTTTTGCCAAGCTTGAACCAT
>Ga0326761_1000345_pt1 | contig 11073 bp, 9 predicted proteins | sample GCREP_P_FD_207739 | JGI IMG/M metagenome (GOLD analysis project Ga0326761, IMG submission 207739) | Hot spring water microbial communities from Geyser Creek Basin, Yellowstone National Park, WY, United States - GCR.EP_P | ecosystem: Environmental > Aquatic > Thermal springs > Unclassified... | reverse complement strand
CCTATCCCTTCATACCGAGAGAGGTCTCGGAGTGTTCCTGCTATTATTGAGTCTACTTATCGCTTGGCTGTTGGTAGACACATGGGTTTATTAAGTGGTAGACTCTATTTATTTAGATGCGTGTTTATGTGAGTGTCTTCAGTGTGAAGATTAAGAGGGAGTTGAAGGAGAAGATGGAGAAGTACAGGGGTAGAGTTAACTGGGCTGAGGAGGTACGTGGTTTTATTGAGTCCAAGATAAGGGAGTTGAAGGCTGAGGAGAACTATGAGAGGATTCTAGGGGAATTAAAGAAGGCTCGTTGGAGTGCTCCTCGCGGATTTTCAGCTAGATCCGTGAGGAAGGATCGTGATATTAATTGATTCCTCAGCAATAATAGCTTTCTTCCTGAGGGAGGAGGACTGGGAGAACTTAAAACCCTACATGAAGAGGGGGCTCTCAGTAGACCACTTAGTCAAAGAGTTCTATAAGGCCGTCTGGAGACCTTAACGATCGTGTTGAGGAAGATTATGGATATGCGATCGATATAGTTGTGTCACACGCACACATCAGCTTGTAGTATAGGTGGGTCTAATGACCTTTAGGTCTACCTCAAGCCTTATGTTTCCAGGTGAGATGTCGTAGACCTTCATCAGCCTCTCACCGTAACTACTAACCTCTCCTTAGGGAACTCCCCTGGGTCTACCTTATGTAGCCAGTCTCTAACTATCTGCCTATACTCTACAGCTAACTCCGCAATTCTCTTCAATTCGTCCCTGTTAAAACTCTCATCTGGGAATAGTATTTTTATTAATCCACTCGTAATTTTCTTCACGCTTTTCTCATCTCTAATCTTAAAGTTTTCAGAGAACTCTAAGTGCTTTGAGATTGAAAGGCTAAGACTCTCTTTTCTCAATAAGTGTAACGCCTCTGCGAAATAATCCGAGGCTATCCCGTAACCCTTTGAAAGGTGATATTTTGATTGAGATATTTTCGGTAATTGCCAGCCCGGTAGTAGTCCGTGAATTCTATCTATAAATGCCGAGTCCCTCATAGGTTCTGGGAGAACATATGTTAAATCTTCTACTGGAACATATCCTTCAGAGGTCGTCTCGACAGCAATATTACCCATAAACACTAGGGAGGCATCCGAGACAGCCTTTTTATCGCCTTTCTCAAACATTCCGCTCTCCATGTAATCCTTAAGCTTACCCATCATTTCATCAGGGTTAGGGAACCTCACCTTACTAATCTCATCGAAGACGACGAGGTCTTTTACTGCGAGCTCTCCAGGTACTTTAGTCCTTAAATTGTAGAAAAGCGTTGCTGAAGATATAGTACCCCCAGATATAATCCTTACATAATTACTAAGATGCCTATAGAGATAAGTTTTGCCAGTCTGTTTAGGGCCAAATTCAGCAATATTTACATTACACTCAATAACAGGGATAAGTCTTGAGAGCAGTATTACTTTTTGCCTTGGATTATAGACGCTTGGATCCAGACCTATAGTGTTTACTAAGACATCTATCCACTCATCTAACGTAAAACAAGATCTAGCATCTTCAAGAATACCAGGATCTACCTCGGGTGATTGAAATGGTGTAAAATCAACTACAACAGCACCTATAGGTCTTCCCAAAACCTCTTTTGCCCAAGGCATATTCTTTATTGTTATAAGCCCCCACATACCTGTCGTTAATGTAGTTTTATTTCTCTCAACAATATCTACTGGTACCTCTGTCCATATATCAAGTGTTTGAAGTATACCTATGTGTGTCTTTGTCTCAATATCGACTATAACTCTTAGTTCATCAAGAACTTTCACAGAGCCTTCCGTGACAAGTCTATGTTTAACAAGTTCTTTCTCTTCGGGTTCATAATAATGCTCTCTAATAAAGCCCCTGAGCTTATCCTCCCAACTATCGCTACCTTTAAACTCCGAGATTAGGTACTCAGCCACGTATCTTGGAAGCTTAGTTAATTCAAGCTCATACACTAATCTCTTATCAACAGCACAATCGCCAAAACACCTCTTAACCTTATTAAATAAATCACTCACAATTACGCACCAAGATCAAGAAGCCTCTTAGGCCTCCTAGGCCCACTAGTCTCTGAGACCTCTACGTTAACACTAATAACTCTCTCTACACCACGCCACACATACCTTACAGCCCCACTATACTTCCCAGGACCTAGCGGGGGCACAGGGATCTTTTGCTTGCCCTCAATAAGCTTAAAAGAACCCTTACCCCATGGAAACTCGTAGGAAAATGCTATCTCCTCACCAGACGGGTTTACAACATCTATTTCAATATGTGATGGGGTGTTTGGAGGGAGCAACGTACTAAGAACTGCGATCTTAGGCTCTTTAGGAATTTCAACCTCTTCCTCCTCACTTGGCAACTCCTCATCAGATAATATAGCCATGAGCTTCTCAAACTCCCTGAGATCATCCTCGGAGAGACCGAAGAGCTGTGCAACGGCTAGATCTATTTCTCTCTCCACATTTCTCAACTCCCGCTCGGCATCTACCCCTCTACAGTAATCTGGTTTCCTCTCAGCATAAATACACTTAGCAAGCTCATGTGCTCTCCTAGAAAGACCGGCAATTTTCCTATGTAATTCATTGCTCGGGTCGAATCTCGGTATTTTAATAACATCAACTATGTGAGTCTCCTGTCTCAACTCATAAGTATAGGAAGCTATAATCGCTCGAACGATAGTAGAGTTAAGGAGGCCGGCAATATAATGCGCTTCTTCAGGTGTTTTCGTCTCTACTAATATAGTGCTGTCATCGGGAACCACAGTCTTACCATTTATAGGCTCAACAACAGCGCAGGCAAAGCCAACCGCCTTGCCAGTAATAGCACCAGCAATTCTCTTCCACACAACCTTATATGGCGCAAACGTATATATGCCAATATCATATACTGCATAATACGGGTTGCCTTTACCCCACAACTTATGTATTGATCTGTTTTCTAATTCATTTCTATAGGTGTTCAGATACTGATATGTTAATGGGAATTTAATTTTCATCTCAGATTCCGGTATAGGGTTGGCTGTCCTAGGTTCATGCGGTATTATCGCATATCTATCCTTGAATCCAGCATACCACCTCTTTATGTCTTTTCCTCTTAATAGCGGGTATACAAGGTCTGGTTTTACAATGGCTTCCACTTGCTTGACCTTCTTTTTTGCACCAGGCTCGGGTGGATTAGTTATTACTAGTTTGCCGTCTGCCGTCTTGCCTTTTATCTGCACGTAGTAGACCTGGTTGAGTGCCACATTCACCCCTTCATGTGCTTCATAGTATTGAGTTCCTGTGAGCAGTTTTCTAACGGCACTAGTAACTTTCGGTGTTATCTGCATCCAAGGTGAGCCAGGGTCTTTTGGTTCCAGTGGAACCATTATTGCTTCGTATCTCTTTGTTTCCCTGAGGACTTCTTCTAGTGGTTTATCTGTAGGTATGGGTTTATTGGTTGGATTAATCCATATGATGTGCTTTATTCCATTCATGTTTTCCTCGTAAGCTTTTCCTAGGGCTTTTATGCATGTTTCTTTCATGTTGTCTGGTATTTTATCTAGATCTACTTCACAGATTTTCTCAACTACTATAGCTGAAGTTCTATTTGTTGCCCCCTCAAATGGGTAAAGGGTTACTAGGTCGTGTATGACGTGGATTTTAGTCTTCCTAGCTAGGAAGTTTCTAAAACCTGCACCAGCCTGAGTCTTAAATACTGTGAATGGTATTAGAAAGCCTAGCTTACCTCCAGGCTTTAAGTATAAATCAAAGCACCTGACTAGGAAGAGCATTGCTAAATCTCTCTTAACCTTACCTAAGCCCGTCTTACCCACGACCCTAGCTAGGCCGTACCTCTCCCAGAGCTCCCTACTGGCATCGCGGTATGCATCAGGTAGGTTCTCCCAGTTTACCCACGGCGGGTTACCTACTACGTAGTCGAATTTTCCTTTAAGTATTGGTGCAAATGCGTTTCTAATTATCGATATCCATACGCTGTTTTTGCCCTCTTCTTCGAGCTTAAGTAGTTTTTCGTAGAACTTGGCTAGGGTAGAGATTTCCTTTTGATCTAGCTTATAGGCGTATTCCACTCTCATCTTAAAGTCTTCAACACTATATTTACTTTCAAGGTATCCTACGATTTCAGCTAGGATTCTATGTAGTAATCCTTTCTCAACTATAGTGGCGGGTATCTCGAATTCTCCAACAACTGTTCTTAAAACATAAGTGTTTCCATATAATCCCGCTCTCTTCTCAATCATTATAGAGTCTGCTAGATACACTGGGATTTCTATTGATCCTCTAGCATATGCTAAGAGATCTGCTATTGCTAGTAGATAGTTTGTCCTAGCTGTTAGCACAGCTAGCGGGTTTAAGTCATAGCCTACAACGTTGTCTAATATATAGTTTAGTAGAGCGTCTAGTAAGAAGTGTTCTTCAGCGTACCTTCTCAACCTGCTTATATATAGAATTAAAAAGGTGGCCGAGCCGCATGCCGGGTCGAGGGTCCTTAGTTTTAGTGGTTTTAATGGATCTTCTTCACCCATCTTCCTCAGATTGTCTAAGCTAAGCCCTACCTCGTCCAATATTAGGTTTGCTAACCAGTCTGGCGTATAATATTCTCCCAGCTTGTGCCTTAGATCACTTGGTACAAGGTTCTGGTAGAGTCTCTTTAAGAGGTCTCTAGCGAATTCAGGCTCTAGTTGTGGAGTAGCTATCTCATAGTCTGAGAGAACTCTAATAAGCTCTGCAATGGCATCACCCAGATCCTTGTCAAGCTCGTCTATATACCATGAGAAGTAGTCTCCTTCTAGGAAGTTCTCTATACGTAGTAGTTTTCTAAAAATACCGCCAGTTTCTAGCTCTCGTAGTATTTCCCTAAGACCATCTAAACCACTTCTAGAATATGCATCGTCTAGTTCTGCGATATACGACTTATAGAATTTACCCGCTCCATAGAGATACGCAATTTCCGCTGCTATTAGCTTCAATAATAGTGCGTAGTATGTGTGTATAGAGAATATGAGGGCGTCATAGTCAACTTTACCTACTAAACCATATTCGCTTGCTAATTTGGGGAGTTCTTCTAATTCCTCGGGTTTATATCCAGTGGCTTGCTTGAAGAGCCTCATCCAGTCTTCAAATAGGATCATAGTTCTAGGGCTCTTTGACTCTTGGAGCTTCTTGTATAATAATGTAACTAGTTTTCTCGTTATTGGTGATGTAGGGCCAAAGTCTCTTAATAAATGGTCTACGTCTAGTGGTTTTCTTCTGAGACCTCTTATAGCCTCAATGAGTTTTACTACTACTTCTCCTCTAATATCATATGGCCCCCTGAGAATCCATGTGTCTGTTCTTGGATCGTATCGTACGAATGCTATTCTATCACTTATTATTACCCCTAGGTATCTCATCCAATCCTGTTTACTACCAGCCTCCTGTGTAATGTACTTTATAGCTTGTTCTTTAGCTCTCTGAATATCGCTTTCCTTAGACAGCCTACCAGGAGCTTTAAACTCTACTATTACGTGACCGTAGAGAGCATCTATTCTAGCACCAGACACAAGCATATACTCGTATTTACCAACTTGCCTTATATCGAGGGGTTTTAGTATGAGATTTTCAATACATTGTGAAGACCATATTCTAAGCTCCTCCTCATTACTAGCCCTCTTAGCTGCATTTCTAAGACACATGACAACGCCATGTACATCGATTTGAGGAACAATAACCCGAGAACTCACTTTACCCCCCTCTAATCCTTGGCTTAACCCTAATTACAAACTCAGACATTTTGCCTGCTGGGCTCAATCCTTGGTAGTAGTTGAATACTCCGTGGCATTTTGGGCATTCTAGGCGCTTGACCTCGTAGAACCTGAACTTCCATGTCTTTAGAAGCTTGAACTCTCCCTCGTACCCGCAGTATGGGCATTTAGCCAAGCAGTCTCCCCTTTATTCATTATTAACGAGCTTGCTTTAAAGTGTTTTTACATTGTATATATTGAGGCGTGTTCCCTGGGTTCAAGCCTTTTCTATTAACTCAGGGAGCACCTAACTCTACTTCATGTAGTGCTATAATGGTTTTGCGCGGGATCTCCCTTATAACTCTTCTTATTTCATCATATGTCCAATATCTTCTTACAAATAGTAATCTAAGATACGCTGCAAGCACGCCATCTATATCGATAAGGATTTTGCCATATTCTTTCTTCAACTTCAAGTAGCTACTATAGAGTTTCCTTACCTCGCCTTCAAAAATCGGCTTTACTTTGTTAAAGGCTTCTCTAATTTTCTCAATAACGTCCTGACTAGGGTTTTCACACTAGGGTAGTATTCTCACTTCAACCTCGATATCGTAAATTAATTGTACTCCGGGTTTCTCTAAGATTCTTACACATAGACGTGGTAGTGACGAAATTCCCCACACACATTCATTGATGTAGTCTAAGTTTAGTGATTTCAACACCTCCGAGAACATCGTAGATACGCTGTTTCTAAGTGCATCACTATATAGGTGCGATACTAGCGGTTCTAAGCCTGCGGTTATTAAATACGCTGGGCTCATTTTACGCCTGCGTCTTAGTGTTATATGGGGTTGCACCAAATCCTCGATAAGAGAATATGTAATTGTATCATTCCAAGAGCATAAGTTAATTTCTCCTTCGTTAATCGCCTCGAATATTGCGCTTACTATGCGTTCATACTCGTTAAGGTCTTTAAACTCTACGCAAACTTGCTCAATGATCGGGAGACATACGTGTATTTTTCCTTTTATTTTACGGACAATTCTCTTAAGCACTTTGTCTACTTCTATATATAGCCCCCTGACCTAGGTTGGAGTTTATGATGATTTTATCGGGGGAATCTTTAATCCTTAATTGTAGTGTTTCGAGTTTGAATGGCCTTGCATTCTCCCAGAGACTATTGTATACCTTTACAGCCTCCTCGACCGGTATCTCGCAAATCACTTCTATGTTTTTCCCCTCTAATACGGGACACGTGAGGCTTGGTGAGCCTATTGGTGCTTTGTCATCCGCTATGTATGTATTTGCATGCATAAAGTCTTCACCCATAACTCTTACATCAGCGAATCTCGAGATCTTTTCTAATAGTTCAGAGCCTACACAAGTGGATACTAAGACTCTAAGTTCAACGCCAATACCACTAATAGTCTTCAATAGCTCTAACCCGCAATTATCTAGAGGTTACTACCTTATAACCTTGTTTAGCTTAATGTACAAATGAATGAAGCTAGGTTATCTAGTAACTTGCCTGTTTCGGAGAGTTTCATTTCTAAAAGTCTATAGAATTAGACTAAGATTCAGGGATGTCTGCGATCTATAGATCATATACACTATATTAAATGAGAATTTAATGGTTTAACGTTTCGACGTAGAGTGTCAATGGTTATGCTGTGATGCCTTATACATGGGTGCTTTTAACCCACCTAAATAGTATAGTTAGATTGGTGGCATTTTGCACAAGTTCTCTTATTGTAGCTATGAGGGAGTGCATGAACTTCTAAAAAGGCGTATTTACGAATTGTTGGGTATTTACTTATATGAATGCCCTGATTGTAAAGGTGGATTTCGGGGACTGGTAAACACTGAGGGTGAGAGAAAACGCTGTATATAATGGTGTTTAGTGTTCTAGTGGGAAGTCCAAAGAGTTGAATTGGGGTTTAGAGATACATGGAGTCGCGGATTAGGTCTCGCCAGGAGAGGGCTAATGTACTAGTGGCGTATGTACTAAGTGAGCTTGGACTCAACACACGTGCAGAAGGCTGGTTTCTCAATGGCCGGTTAAGAGCACCCGACTTCATTATCGTACATCCACTAGTCCAGGACATGCTTGGCGAGGCTGAAGTAGGTGAACGTGGAGAAGTTTGCGATGAAGTAGCTATTGACAAGTTGAAAAATAGAGTAGTGGAGAGGTTTAAAGACCCTCGATTTGCAGGCTACGACTTCATCTTACTACTAATTTATAATCGCGGGGATTTAGAAGAGATCGCAGAGCTCGATGAGAAGAGAGCGAAAGAAATGGTTACTAAAATCAAAGTTTGTGCAGGGATCGCTGTAAGGGCTGACGCCTACGAGCTCCCCGAACACTATATACACTTCCACAAAGAGCCTGTAGAGGTAGTGGCGATACCTACCGTTTTAGATATGCTCCTCAACGAGTTTTTCAATAAGATGTTCAAAGCACCACTCTCAATTAAGAGACTTAATGAATTCGTTGATAAACTGACTAGTGTGATTGAGTCGGAGTCTCAGGCTTTAGCGAGAGAGATCATGGAGAGTAGAGAAAAAGACGTATTCGAGGAAAAGCTACGTGAAACAGCTTCAAGGCTATCCATAGCGTGGAATGCTATAAAGGATCCAGGCGAGCGATTCAGGTTGACCTATAAGACATTGTTTCTCCTCGAAGCTCTTGGAGTAATGCTCTACGAGATTGTAGCTAAAGAGCGCTTCCACACACTGAGGATTTTAGACTGCTATGGTCTCAACCATGAATCACTTATCAGCTACTTAGAAGAGTTAACGAGTAGTGGTAATAGATACAAAGAGTTAAACTCAGACTTTCTAAGGATACTAAAAACTATTCCACCCCATAGAAGACTTGATGACGCTGTCTCAAAGATATGTAGAGAGGTTCTGAGGGAATACATTGTAGCGAGGAAGACTGGCTCGTTAATCCTCTCTATGCTATATCAGCGAATGCTCTCCGAGACATTTAGACACGCGTTTGCTACATTCTATACTAAAATGCCTGCCGCGATGCTACTTGCTGGACTATCAGTAGAGAGCTTCTGGGATAGAGTTATTGATCCAGCATGTGGAACAGGAAGCTTACTGCTCGCGAGCCTAAATAGAAGAATGCTTATGCTCACAGGGGATTCATTAAAGAAGATCGGAGAGGAGGTCACCAATAGAGAGACCTCCATACTTGAAACTGCTAGAGAAAAAGCACTAGAAAATACAGTGGGATTAGACGCACTTAAACCCGCAGTGTTAATAACAGCTCTTAACCTCAGGATAGCTACACATGGATCTCCCCCAGATACTCTAAACATCCACCATGCCCCCGTAGGCGAAATGCGTGCTGGTAGTTTAGATTTACTTAGTTCTGAGATGAGGAGTGTAATTTGTGATAATCTAGTGAAACTCGTTGAGAGGGGATTCGACCTAGTAATAATGAACCCCCCATTTACACGAAGCGATAGAATATCGACCTTGATCGGTAGGAGTCCTCGTGAAACTCTATCTAGATATGCAAAAGAAGGAAAGTTTACATTTGGCTCTGTGCAGGTAAAAGAAATATTTAAAGCGGGAATGGCTAAGCCCTTCATGGTATTGGCAGATAAACTAGTGAAATATGGAGGTAGGATTGCAGCTGTTCTCCCCACGTCTATTTTGAGTAGACCCAGCTGGAGTGATATTAGAGAGGGCTTGATCAAGGACTATAGCATAGAGTACATTGTAATCAGCTGGGCTCCAGGAACACCCAATTTCAGTAGTGATACGGAACTAAGGGAGATTCTTTTAGTTGCTAAGAAGTCCAGGGAGAAAGCCAACCTGAAAATTATAGGTTTGCTTAAGAGAGTGGATGATCTAAGTCACAGCGATATAGAAACCATTGTGAGGCAGGCAAGAGAGGCTTGTATGAATCGCACTATAATGTCTAATAGCGAAGAACTAGGCTACGTCATGGTTGTTGATAAAAGCCTCGTTGAAAAGTTCTCGGACAATCTCTACAGACTTATAGCCTTCAAAAAACCCGAGCTACTGGAGTTTCACCATGATTTGATCAGTAGTGGCGTTAGGTTAGGTGATTTATTCTCTATTGGAAGCGTCATAGATCACGCCTCAGGGCTTCGCGTCGTAAATAGAGGTGTGAAGGTTTCATTATGGCATCTTCAGCCAGCTGTATGGGGTAGTGGAGATGAGTTGGCTATTAGAGCCCCCTTAATCGACAAAGCACCATACATTATTGGAGTTGAACGCGAGGACTTGATAAGGGTTAAGTACTGGTCTCCTACGAAGCATACTTTCTACAGTGCTAAATTATTTATACTTAGAAGAGGGCAACTTGACACACAATATGTATTAGCACTTAGTTTAAATGAAGATGCCGTATCAAACGTGTGGTGGCCTCTCCGTTTAAAGGATCAATTAGATCAGGAGCTCGTGAGTAAGTTCTTGGTATTCATGAACAGTACCTTCGGGTTTTTCCACCTTTTGAGCGAGAGGTTGGAGACGAGAGGATTGTATGTTGAATATAAGAAACAACACTTGATCAACATGCTTCTACCAGATCTTCACAAAGTGCCGCCGCCTTCTCAGGACGTACTCCAGGCACTTAGATCGCCTATGCCTCGTTTCGATGACTACCTAGATCTTGCAGCAAGACTAAATCAGGATAAGCCGTTGCTTGATGTCATCAGTAAACTCATGGAGAAAAACAATGAGTTCTCTGCAAGAGCGAGACTAGATCTAGAGGTTATGACGTGGCTTACTAGAGTGTTTAGAATAGATGCACCACGAGACTTCTATAAATTACTACACGAGGAGGTAGAGACGCTGAGAAATATAATGGAGAGAAACGACGAGAGAGAAGAAACTATCGAAGACGAGCCAGATAAAATTGTAGCATCGAAGCACAGACCACTAAATGAGTGGCTATCGAAGAAACGATAGAGGAATTAACTCCTATATGCCTTCTCTATGTAATGTTCTATGGTTTAACGCAATACTTTAAAAACCTAACATCAAGTTAAATAATCACTTAAAGAGAACGCTAGTAAAGTTAACAAACACAGGAGGCAAGGTTTGTCGGGTCCGATCCCTACAGCCACATAGTGTGCGACGTCATAGACCTAGATTACAGAGACCCGGCCTCGTGGACAACAATATGTGGCTTATACGCTGAGCTACCAAAAACAATAGTGACTACAACTAGAGAAGAGAGGAGAGCGAGAATAACGTTTGCTCTTAGTCAATGACAAATAATGGTCAACCTACAGCGTAGTTAGTTCATCTAGGCTGATAGCCTTAACTAGCTTTTTCGCCTTA
>Ga0326761_1000342_pt1 | contig 11099 bp, 10 predicted proteins | sample GCREP_P_FD_207739 | JGI IMG/M metagenome (GOLD analysis project Ga0326761, IMG submission 207739) | Hot spring water microbial communities from Geyser Creek Basin, Yellowstone National Park, WY, United States - GCR.EP_P | ecosystem: Environmental > Aquatic > Thermal springs > Unclassified... | reverse complement strand
TCAGCAATATACTCTGTAGCCTTGAATACCACTTCCCAACTCACAGTCTCGCCTCAATAACACCGTATTTACCAACCTCAGCCTCCCACCTGGGTGGAATAACTATTGTAGAGTAGTCCTCGAGGATAAGTGCAGGACCCTTAATTCTGTAGCCTAATGGTAGTTGCTCTCTCTTGTAAACTGAGGCTTTAACCCACCCATTAAAGAACACTTCTACCTCGTACACCTCGGGGTTTCCGTCCACAGGTGGATCTCTAAGCATAGGCTTAAGCCTCCTCTTAACCGCGAAGACTCTAGCAACCACGACTTCGACCTCTCTCTGCAATTTAAAGCCATATACAGCTACGTGCTTATCCTCGAAAACCCTCCTTATGGATTCCAGCGTCGCGGGCTTACCCACTGGGACTGTTAACTCCCAGCCCTGACCCATGTACCTGACATCAGCGTACCTAACATAGTAGTCTGGCTCTAGACGTGCGAGCTTGTCTTCTAGCTCTCTAAAAGCTTCTTCCGGATCTCTAGGATAAGCTCTCCTGGCTTCAAACTTGAAGTCAGCCATGAGCATCCCTAAAGCAGTAAACACTCCCGGCATTGGTGGAATAATAACCCTCTTAACTCCCAGCTCCTCAGCTAAGAGAGCTGCGTGCTGGGGGCCAGCCCCACCAAAAGCAATTAGAGTGAAGTCTCCGGGATCGAGACCCCGCTCCACAGTTACGAGCCTAATACCCCTAGCCATGACGAGATTAACCATTTTAACCGCTATGCTGGAAACCTCGTATGGGTCTCCTAGCGAGCTGATTGCCTGAATAGCCCTCTTCTTATCTAGCACCATACGCCCCCCGAGTATAGTCTCGGGTAGCCTGCCGAGAGCCAAATTAGCATCTGTGATTGTCGGCTGAACACCCCCTCTACCATAGCACACAGGCCCCGGGTCCGCACCAGCACTTAGAGGGCCTACTCTAAGTGCTCCAGCCTCATCTCTCCAGATAATTGTACCTCCACCAGCAGACACCTCGGAGAGGTCTACGAAGGGGTATCTAACGGGGTAGCCTGAGCCCTTAACGACACGGCCGTAGTGTACTTCACCTCCGACCTCGTACTCTGTAGTTAGGTTCACTTCGTAGTCAACAATAGTAGAAGCCTTAGCCGTGGTCCCACCCATATCGAGAGAGATCACTCTACTAAGACCCAGTAGCTTAGCAAGCTCAGCCGCCGCGATCACTCCGGCAGCCGGGCCAGACTCAACAAGCTGCACTGGTCTCTTAGTAGCTTCATCTACTGTTACTAGTCCACCCGAGCTCGAAGTAACGTAGACTCTTCCCTTACGGCTCTTAACGTACTCCTCGATTTTCTCGAGATAAGCACTCACAATCGGCATTAAAACAGCGTTAACTACAGCAGTGCTTGTTCTCTCGTACTCCCTGGGCTCCCATGCGACCTCGTGTGAGAGGGTGACGTACTTGAATTTCCTCCTTAACACCTCTCCTGCTACAATCTCGTTCTCGGGATTTACGTAGGAGTGCAGAAACGAGACGGCCACGCTCACAACGCCACGCGACAGAGCTATATTAGCGAGCTTCTCTACTTCACTGGCATCAACTCTCCTTTCAACTACACCAGTCCACAGCGTTCTCTCCTCGAGTTCAAACCTGAGTTCACGTGGAACTAGTGGCCTAGGCTTCTCGAAGTACAAGTCGTAGAGCCTAGGCCTATTTTGCCTCCCTATTTCAATAACGTCTCTAAAGCCCTTCGTGGTGAAGAGCGCTACACGTGGAATTTCAAGCCCTACTTGGCCGAGTAGAGCGTTAGTTCCAATGGTTGACGCGTGAATGACTTCACTGAAATCAAGCATCTCAAGACCCTCAATAACGGACCTCTCAGGGCTTCTCGGATTAGTTAAGAGTTTAAGCGTCTTGATCTCGCCTTTTTCATCTATAGTTACAAAATCCGTGAAAGTTCCACCTACATCTACAGCAACAGAGCACCCCACATTAACACCCAGCTTCGAGGAGGATACTATACAAGTGAACAATTTATCCTAATACCACACTAACTCATCTCTTCGGGTTAGGGGGGTGAATTGAAGTATACTAGATTAGGTATAGGAGAGCTCTTTATTGCTAGAGTAGACGAGGGTGAGACACTACCAGTCTCACTGATTAAGCTCGCTGAGGAGTTAAAAGCTAGAATAATGGTGTTTTACGGCATTGGGGGGTTTAGATACGCGAAAATAGGTTTTTACCGTAAACAGGGAGAGTACAGTGCAATTGAAATATCTGCTCCCAGAGGGAGTGTTTTAGAAGTCTCCTCTATAATAGGCTCAGTGATCTGGACGGGTGAAAAATACCACGTCCACTCACACGTTACAATAGGGAACTCACTGAACAGTGAGCTCAGTGCGCGCGCTATTAGTGGTCACTTATTAGAGGCCGTAGTAGACCCCCTTCTAGAAGTCTTTGCTCAAGTATACTCAGGTCCAAGTACAGTAGAACTAAGAGAAGTTTTTCCATACAGGTTTATCCCATAGAGCACTAAATAAATACTTTTTTCCTTATCTTAATCTTACTATAAAACTTTTAAACCATGAAAACTAAGAATATATGGACTTACACTTATCTGGGATTTGCTATGCATAGTATAAGTGAACTCAGAAGTATTGCTAGTGAAATATGTAGTAAATACGGAACACTCTGCTTTACAGACATGGATCCCGACAAGCTGGTTCTCTTTAGTTTAACGTGGGTTGAGAGCTTCTACTATGTAGACCCCGCTGCGTGCTCAAAGAACCCTGAGTGTCTCCGGAATATTTTTGAAATGCACAGCACTGTGTTTAAGTTAGCGCTTGAAAACAAGTACACTGTTCAAGTTAATAAGAGACTGCTAGAGAGAGCTGTTAGAAGACTCTTAGCGTTGAGCGAGAAGAGGAGGCGGCCACAAGTGTAGTTCTCCCTCCTTCGCATAGATATTCTGGTACACGTATAAATTCTCCACGCTCAATTTTACAGTACTACACGGTGTCGTAGTTGACTACTAGTGAGAATTACAAGACTAAGAAGTTTGAGATATTGCTGTGCCTACTGCTTTTTGCACTCTGGACTATACCAGCAGTGTTTATTGATAAACCAGAGATCAAGGTGCTGGGAATACCAATATTGTGGTTTTACTACATCACGCTCTCATTTATCACATCACTTGTAATTACACTCATGTATCTTCTCGACGAGAGGTGAATTCACGTGCCATTAGCTCTCGCTATAATGCTATTTACTATAGTGGTCTCTGGTGCAATAGGAGTCACCGCGGCTAAGCTGAAAGTTAAAGCACTAAGAGCTGACACGTACATAGTCGCGGGGAGGGCTTTGGGTACACTAGTGTACTTCTTAAACGCCGCAGCCGCTATTTACAGTGGCTACACTTTTCTGGGTGGTGCCGGGTTCTCCTACAAGTTTGGCGCAGCAGCAATATTCATGTGGGCTACGTCACTACTAGGCTACGTTGTGGGATACATAATAGCCCCGTATATTTGGAGCACAGCAAAGAAGAATAATTTGCTGACGTTATCAGACTACATTATGTGGAGGTATCAGAGTAAGTTATTAATGGTTCTCGTGGCCATTATATCAGTTATTTTCAACGTCCCCTATGTTCAAATGCAAATTAGAAGCGTATCAATACTACTAGGAATAAGCTCCGGCGATACTATACCAGCACTCCACGTAGCGGTGTTCTCATTTCTACTAGTAGTCCTCTATGTTTTTCTAGGAGGCATGGTTTCAGTGGCAATTACAAATGTGTTTTTCGGGGCTTTAATGCTAGCTACAATGTTCGGCGGTAGCTTAGCAGTAATATTAAAGTACTTCGGAGGGTTACCTGGACTCTACAGCGCCGTTGAAGCTGTGAGCCCACAGCACGTAACACTAGGTCTCAAGTCCGAGGCGTGGTTTATATCAACAGTTATTGGCACAGCACTAAACTTCTGGCTCTGGTCTACTCGCATTCAAGTACTCTACACTGCTAGAGACGTCAAGGTAATAAGGAGAGGGATGGCTCTACTATCATGGTACATCATACTGGGAACCGTCTGGATCACTCATATAGGCCTAGCCACTCGTGCACTCGGCTTAAGATTAGAAGACCCAGATTACGCCTTCGCGCGTATTGTCAACTTAGCCTATGGTGATATCGCTCTCGGATTAGTAGCTGCCGGAGGAGCTGCCGCGTCGCTTTCTACCGCTGCTGCAATACTGCTTGATCAGGCCAGCTCTACTGTGAGGAATATCTATGAGCCATTAACAAGGAGAAGGCTTGGGGACAGAGAGCTCGTCTACTTCACTAGAATACTTATAATCATGTACAGCGTAATCTCAACTATTCTCGCGTACACTCAACCAAGCCTACTAGTAGACCTGTACTTACTGAGTGCTAGTGGAGTACTTCAACTATTCCCCGCGCTCGTAATGGGAATATTCTGGAGAAGTCTGAGTAAATACGAGATTATACCTGGACTGCTTACTGGTGAAGTAGTAGTCGTGTACTTGTATAAATCAGAGCCCCTAGGAGTTGTCCCTATGATGTGGGGGCTACTTGCTAACATCTCGGTATTACTACTTTTACACGTAGCCAGGAGAACAGGGCTGTTAAAAGCTATTCACCAACTCAATAGTGTTTTAAAACTTCACTTTTAGTCTAGTGCTATAGAGTGAGGTGTACACTGTGAAGTACAAGTTAATCTACTTGGTTATTGATGGAGTAGCAGATAGCCTCAGGGATTCACCAACAACACTTGAAGTCAGCGTGAAGCCCGGGTTAGACTGGGTTGCTAGTAGAGGTGTCTGCGGGCTACTATACCCCGTTGAGAAAGGTGTTGCCCCTGAGAGCGATGAGGCAGTTATATCTATACTGGGTTATAATCCACACGAAGTCTACCCAGGTAGAGGAGTACTCGAGGCTATTGGAGCCGGCTTAGATTTAAAGTGGGGCTTTGAGGTTGCTTTTAGAGCAAACTTCGCCACTGTTGACCCCGTTACTAGGAGAATTATTGATAGGAGAGCTGGCAGGGGTTTAAGCACTGAGGAGGCAAGGGTTCTCGCGAGGGCTATTGACAACATGGATCTCGGGGAGTTTGACGGGTACGCCAGGGTAGTTGCCACCATAGGTCACAGAGCTGTAGTAATTATTGGTAGTAGGAGCTACAAGTTATCACCACTAGTTAGTAACAATGACCCGGCCTACGCTAGGAGGGGTCTTGTAAGCGTAGCAGTAGATAATCCGAAACCCTACGTGGAGGAGATTAAGCCGCTTGTCTCAACGCGCGAAGCGGAAATCACAGCTAGGTTAGCCAACCTGTTCTTCGAAAAGGCGATGAGAGCTCTCACAGAGCACCAGTTAAACGCCGAGAGATCCAGGCGTGGATTACTACCGGCTAACGCACTGTTACTGAGAGATGCTGGCGGAGAACAACCCAGGGCTGAGCCACTACCAGTTAAATATCATTGTAAATTCGCTGTTCTAGCTGAAATGCCCGTTGAAGTAGGCATAGGTAGAGCTCTCGGCGCCTACACACTGAAACTGCGGCCACCTACAGGTGACCCTAGAGTAGACTATGATGATAGGTTAAAGGAGACGCTGAGGACTCTGAAAGACCACGATGTAGTCTACGTCCACCTAAAGGGCCCCGACGAGCCGGGTCACGACGGGAACTCGGAGTTAAAGAGGATAAAGGTAGAGGAGATAGATAAGTACTATGTGCAGCCCCTAATAGAAGAAATTAGATATAAGTACGCGCTTCTAGTAACAGCCGATCACGCCACTCCACCCAGTAAAAGAGCCCACACAGACGACCCTGTTCCAGTCGCGCTGTACACGCCCGAGATCGAGCCCGACGGCGTCACGAGGTTTACTGAGAGTGAGTGCGCTAAGGGGGCACTAGGAGTAATGGAGCACGGGTGGCTACTACTCCCACGCGTAATAAGGGAGTACTTGTAGCGGTAAGCTGGGCTTGCCACTGAGAGTAATCGTCCCACTTCACATTTCAGGCTTGTGGATACCTCACTACTCCGATAACCCCCTTGAATCTGGCAGTGTAGGCGCTGGGCTAGCCGTGGCAAGCTACCTTACTGCCCGAGAAGTAAGTGAGTGCTCAATTATACTTAACGGTGAGAGCGTACTGGTTGATCAGGCGAGGGAGACTTGCAGAGAGCTCGGTGTCAACGCCGGAGTAGTCGCCTACTCCAAGTTCAATCTCGGCTCGGGATTTGGGCTGTCCGCGGCGCTCTTAATATCTCACAGTATAGTCTCTCACATCGCCCGTAGGAGGCCACTTTTCAAGGCTCTCCAGAGAGCTCACGTTTTAGAAGTCAAGTACAGGACTGGTCTCGGCGACGTTATAGCGGAATACACGGGGGGGTTTATAATTAGAGTTAAACCAGGCGCTCCGGGTGTAGGCGTAGCTTACAGAGTTCCAGTTACAGAGCGTGTTCACATAGTCCTAGCGGAGACTGGTAGGGGGGAGCCCACTAGTTCTATGCTCTCTAGGTTAACCAGTGACGTACTCTCGGAGGGTGAGAGACTACTAAGTAGAGTTGTCAAGTCGGAGGACTTAGCGGTTTTCTTCGAGTCTGCGAGGCTGTTTACTAGTAGACTGTTTAATTACAGTGCTGTAGAGGAAGCTGTGAAGGGGTTAAGGGGGGTTGTGGACTACTACTTGAAGAAGTCGGCTCTGGTTATTTGGACTGAGAGGGAGTACGTGTTTGAGAACATATTTGAGCTCGAGAAAAGAGGGTTTATAGCCACTTACACCACTATATCGCCTATAGGTGTTCACGTTGTGGATACCACCCGGACACCCTAGGCGTGAGAGCCTACTTATTAGAGAAAAGCTCGTAGAGGGGTTTAAAAAGGGTCTTGTTGCACCGGAGGGGCTAATAGCGCATGGGCGGGGTGAGTGCTTTGACTACCTTATAGGGGAGTCTACTCAGCCATTTGCAGACAGGGCTATGAACGCTGCCGTCGCGGCTCTCCTACTAGCTAAACACCCAGTTATATCTGTTAACGGAAACACGGCGGCTCTAGTACCACGCGAAGTAGTCGAGTTGGCTCGCGAGGTAAACGCGAAAATCGAGGTTAACTTGTTCTACAGGACTCGTGAGCGAGAAGAGGCTATTGCTAAGTGGCTTAGAGAGCACGGCGCTGTAGAGGTACTAGGCGTGGGTGAAGACGCCTCAGCCACCATACCAGAGCTCTTTAGTGAGCGGCGCCGAGTTAGTCCCCGGGGAATACTAGTAGCAGACGTAGTGCTTGTCCCCCTAGAGGATGGAGATAGGACAGAGGCCTTGAGGAAAATGGGTAAAACCGTTATAGCAATAGACTTAAACCCCCTCTCCAGGACTTCTAGGGCCGCGTCAATAACTATTGTAGACAACGTTGTGAGAGCTATTCCACTAATGGTTGAGAAGGCTAAAGTAATGAAGAAGATGAGTAGGAGTGAATTAGAGAGCGTTCTCAGAGAATACGATAACAATAAGACTCTGCAAGAGGCGCTGAGACACATATTAAGTAGACTCGATGAACTGTCTTCAAGTAAACTCACACTGTTTTAATTAACAGTAGAGAGAAGAGGTGAGGAAAATAAAAACTAAAAATAGGAGTCTCGAAGACCTAGTAGCCTCCAACTTCTTCTAGTGCCTCTTCAAGTGTTTCTTTGCGCGTAGCCTCTTCAACGCCTGGTGCCCTGTACTTCCTTATAAATAGCGACCTGTCTACTACGCCGGCTAAGTATACTAGTAGTGTTGGAGCTATGAGTAATCCGAGTAGAGCGTAGTCCTCGAGGTGTACTGGTATACTCTGTATTACGGTGGATAGTCTTATTAGCTTATATGGTGTTACTCCTAGCTGTGGACTAAACCTATTGAGATTCCATATCATGAGCGCTAACATGAGCCAGTTTGTAGCGAAGTTCATTAAGCCTGGCCTAGTTGGAAACAGCATTAATCCAGGAACACGCTTCTTAGTTAGTGGTGGCAGGAGATTTGACCCCATAAATCCAAGCTGGTCTTCGAGCACGTGTGCTAGGTATCCCAGTGTGCACGCTACGGCTAAGTATAAGTAATTCGTGTAGCCTACTAGTAGTGCTAATAGCCCGACTACTACGCCAGCTATTAAACTCGCTGTTACGCTGTGTGAGAAGCCTCTGTGCCATGGTATAAACACCTCTTCTACTACTTCACCGGACTTCACGTAGCCTATTTCAGGGCCTGAGAAAGCGTCGATAATCGTTGGCCTGGGGTAGACTTTTCTAAACGAGTACTTAGTGTACGCTACGCCTAGTTTCCTGTACTCTGGTGGCTCAGTGCCCTCTAGTGGTAGTCCTCCCGTTGAGACTAGGGGGCCCATGTAGACTATTATTCTCTTGTTATCCTGGTCGTAGTGTACTAGAAACCTCCTGTAGAAGTCTCCTGCTACTCTAATATTGTGTATTTTAATAGTCACCATTCTCCCCAACTCATAAGCCCTGTCAATAGCCTCTGCTACCTTGTTTGCTATGAGCTGTGGGTGGGGAGCGTCAGCTACATTCCAGTATGGTTTACCGTCCTCACCTATATCAAGAAAGCCTGAAATACTAATTCTCCTCTTTGCTCTAGCCGCCTCTTCAATAGTTGAGCCTAGTGTTTCTCTCAGCTTAGTGTAATCTCTGTCTCTCGCAATAACGAGTATTTCACCGGTCTCGTCTCTAAGTGTGAACTTAGCAAAGCCTTCTCTCTCCTCGAGTACTCTTCCAACGTAGCCCCGAATGTAGTAGAGTCTCCACCTCTCCGCCTCACTGAGTTTGTTTATTTTAATTCTCCTTGGTGAAAGCTTTGTCCTCGGGTCTCTCGGAGCTGGGTCTACGACTATGTCTTGTCTCCACAGGAACTTCCTGAATTTGAAGTCAACGAAGTCAGGCATGTACGCTGCTACTCCCGCGAGTACAGGCCACATTACTCCATTAATGAGGTCTAATAGTAGTGGCGGGAAGAATGTCACCATGGCTAGTCCTGAGAAGAAATGAGTCCACCCTCTCACCGCGCTCACCTAATACCCAGTAGTGTTAAGGCCTCGTCCGTATAGCCCGTAATGTTTAGTAGTACTGGGAGTATGAGGGCACCTAAGCAGTAACTTAACCTAGTGTTGAATACCATTGCTGCAAAACCGACGGCTGTAGCTGCAGCTAGGAGAATTAACCCGTTAAAACCGGTTAAGTAGTATACTAGTGCTACTAGGAAAACGGCTATTACAGCTGAGATCTTCGCGTAGCTCACTCTCGTAAGTAGCTTAGCCACAGCCTTAGACATGTATATTGTGCCTAGAAGCGAGGCCCCCGCGACCAGAATTATTAACGCCGCGCCGTAGTAGAACTCAATCCACGCTTTAGGCGTGTATAAGCCCCCGACAAGCCATGCCACAGCCCCCCTAGTTATCCTCATTGTCGGGTGGAAGAGGAAGAACAAGGCGCCAGTGTAGTAGACTGTTCTAGCTGCACCCTGACTAATTAGAAACGCGTCGTCTCCTCTACTACTAGCCATGTGTCCTCCAATGAGAGCTCCCATACCTCCAGTTATAACTGGGAAGAAGGCTGCTATTCCGCCACCTATAATTCCCGAAGTGGCGCCGTTAATAACGGCGCTTGGAGCTGTCTCCACTACGTGTCTAGTGTCTTGTGCTGGGAGTGTTCTCCTGGAGATAATGTTCCTCAGAACCCAGGGTAGCCCGAAGAAACCTATGAATAGTGGTGTTAACCGGGCGAATGAGACCTCGAGTTTAATTAGCCCAGAGTAAGTCGCGTAGAGGCCTAACACGCCGGAGGCGAAGAATACTAGTAATCCCCCCAGTATTTGCCTCCACGCTAACCAGAGCCTCTCTAGGCCGCTCCGCCCTAGATCACTCTCTTTAGGCCACTCGCTGAGAAACATGAATAACACAACTGCTAGTAGTGCAAACCAGTAGTATGGGCTAAACAAGTTGTATATTATAGGCATAACTACCACTCCAATAGTAGTCATGAACACTGCGAGGAAAAGCGCTCCTATCAGTGCACCTATACAGTACAGTAGAACTGCTCTATGCCCGCGGCCTACTAGCAGGTATCTCTGAGAGGGAAAGAGCATTAGCATCATTGACTCGTCTGAGACACTGAGGTATGTAGAGGCTATTGAGCTCATAAATGAAAACGCCACTACGGCTCCAAGTGCAAAGTAAGGTGCAGCGTACTCGTTTCCACCAGTGAAGAGCGGGGTTGCGTAGAGTACCAGTATCATTAAGTTAGCTATGTGTAGACCCGGAATCCACGATAGCGCTAAGCCAAGCGATGCCCCCATTAAACCCCACAGTATCACGTCGAATACCGTAATAAAGTACTCCACTACTATCACCTAGCCTCTAATTACGAGTCCCTCCCTGGAGATCACTACTACTTCCTGCTCACCACCATAGACCTCTCGGTAGCCGGCCACGTCCACCACAGTACCTGGTTGCGGAAGACTTATACCTAGCTCACTAACAGTTGAAGACGGTACGAATACGAGTATTGTAGAGCCAGACGCGTCTCTAATGTATATTCTCCAGTTGCCGGCGCCAACAGTCGAGGAGCTAGTAACCGTTGCATTAACTATTCTCAGCGGTCTACCCACGGGGTGGCTTAGCGCATCTGCAACTGTAACCGTTAATGGGTCTTTCTTCTCGAGAATTTCACCGGCAACATACCTCAGCATACTTGGAGCTGTAACTGTCCCGTTAATTCTAACGAGAGTCTTCCAGCCTACAGTAGCTGGGTTTAGTAGTGAGATCACCTGGGCTCTACTCATAGTGACGTTAACAGCGAATGCTTCATCAGTGGATCTTATCTCAACATAGTATGTTCCAGCACTATAGTAGATAGCGTAGAATAGGCCAGTAATAGACACGTCTTTATTAATGTAGTTAGGGACGTCTCTAATATCAATAACAGTGAAGAGCACTGGCTGAACTACGGGGAGCCTTACTTCTTCTAGTTCTCGCACGACTATTTCAGGGCTCGTTTCTCTATAGTAGTACACTACTCCGCAGAGGTCCACGTAGGTTCCCGG
>Ga0326761_1000341_pt1 | contig 11111 bp, 11 predicted proteins | sample GCREP_P_FD_207739 | JGI IMG/M metagenome (GOLD analysis project Ga0326761, IMG submission 207739) | Hot spring water microbial communities from Geyser Creek Basin, Yellowstone National Park, WY, United States - GCR.EP_P | ecosystem: Environmental > Aquatic > Thermal springs > Unclassified... | reverse complement strand
CGGCGGTCGGCTTGAGACTACGCTTTACATTCATTTCATTCGACGTTGGGTGAGAGCGAGGCGCCATTCTTCGGCGTCTCGCGAAAGCGAAGACGAGAAAAAGGCGGAAAAGAACACCATTCTTCGCAGTTGGCGGTTTTGTGGGGTCTGTTTGTCAGCAGGGCGGGCCCGTCCAGTTGACCGACTCCGCCTCGCCTACGACTGGGCCAGCCCCCTCTCGCGCAACACATATACCGCCTCTCTGACTGCGGCGACTGCGCGCCACCAGGCGTCTGTGCCCGGCGTGGGTGGGGCCACGGCGCCTTTTACGACTTCCACTGCGCCTATTTCGGCGAACAGCCTCCGCCGCGTCAAGTCGAGCGTGAGGTGGAAAAGCCCCACGCTCCTGTGCCGGCACAGGTATTCGGCTACTGTCTCTACCAACCTGTCCATGGAGAGGAGGGGAGTGTGTGGTTCGGGTGGAGACGTGCGTTGGGTGTCCGGCCTGTGGGGGTCTGTGTGGGAGCTGGTGCTGGTTTATATTTCTAACGCTTAAGATGGCGGCGGGGATTTGCTGAAGAGGAGGAGCGAGCCTCCGCCTCCCCATGACCCGGCTGAGGAGTTGTTGAGGAGCGGCCGGAGCTGGAAGCCTTCGGTGTGGAGTGGGTGAGGAAGTGACTGGTGCTTAGGGATAGGCTGGTGGAGATTGCCAAAACACTGCGCAGATACCCGTGGATGGTTGATGCAATAAAGCAGAGACCCATGAGCGTCCTCCATCCCTACACGGTGGAGGCCTACGTGGCGGTGGACGGGTCGGAGGCATGTATTTCGCTCACCTCGTCAAAGGCGTACTGTGTCCAAAACGGCACCGTGAAGGAGACAAAGCTGGAGCTGGTCTTCAGCAGATACGAGACATACGAGGATAAGACAAGAGAGGTGTACAGACCCGAGGGACTACTGGCATTCGCCGCGGCGGCAAGAGAATACGCGAGACTAATCTAACCGCCCCCCTTTTACACCAAAAATTGGCGCCTTAAGCTACATACGAGGTGATGACCATCTACCACGAGAATTAGCGGGACACGAGCTTTAGGCGGAGGGTCGACGTGGAGGACGTTAAGCGTGCACTATCTGAGATAATTTTTTTAAGCATGTCTTTTAAGGGTTCCGATGGCGAAAGTATATATTGCGACGGACGTGCTGGGCTTCTTCGCGGTGGATGAGTCGGGGAACCTCGTGGATAAGGAGCTCTACGAGAGAAAGCCGGAGCTCGTAGCTACTAGGCTTCTTGAGCTGGAGAGGTCGAACCCCGTCCAGGAGTTGCTAAGGTTGGTCGAGAGGCTGAGGGGGAAGGCCGAGAAGATCGTCGTGGAGGACCCGGAGCTCGCCCGCAAACTCGTCGCGGCGGTGAGGGGCGTCGATATAGTGGCGGAGAGCCCCTCCCCGGTTCTGGTGGCGTTTAGGCAGAACTTCCCCAGGTATCTCCCCACAATCAGCTTGAACTGGGACGAGTATAGGAACCTCTTGTTTGAGGTCAGCGACTTAGTCACACGGCTTAGGTTGAGACAGGCGGTTGAGAAGAGGGACTTATTCATCGCCCAAGCCATAAGCACTCTTGACGACGTTGATAAGATATTGAACTTAATAGCCTCTAGAGTTAGGGAGTGGTACGGCCTGCATTTCCCAGAACTTGAGGAACTTGTAAGAGACAACAAGGAATATGTCAAGATTGTCTACTACCTAGGCCATAGGTCTAAAATAGGCGAAGACAGCCTCAAGAAGATCTTGCCGGACCTCCCCGAGGAGAGAGCGAAGAGGATTGTGGAGGCGGCGAAGAAGAGCATAGGCGCTGAGATGACGGAGTGGGACCTCGACCAGCTTAAGAGCTACGCAGAGACCTTCCTCAAGCTGGACGCCTATAGGGAAAGCCTAGCCGCCTACATCGACGAGGCCATGAAGGAGGTTGCCCCCAACATAAGAGAGCTCGTCGGGCCTCTGCTTGGCGCCAGGTTGATTAAGCTGGCGGGCGGCCTCACGAGGATGGCCTTCCTCCCCGCCTCGACTATACAGGTTCTGGGCGCCGAGAAGGCGCTTTTCCGCGCGCTCCGCACCGGCGGAAAGCCGCCTAAGCACGGCGTCATATTCCAATACCCAGAGATCTTCAGGTCGCCGCGGTGGCAGAGAGGCAAGATAGCCAGGGCGCTTGCGGCGAAGCTCGCCATAGCCGCCAAGGCCGACGCCTTCACTGGCAACTTTATCGCGCCGAGGCTGAAGGAAGAGCTTATGAAGAGGATTCAGGAGGTTAAGACCCTATACGCAAAGCCGCCTCCCAAGGCTCCTCAGCCTGCCGCCAAGGCGCCGCCTCCTCCGCCGCCTAGGAGGGGGGAGGGAGGAAGGAGGCCGCCGCCTAAGAGGGAGAGACGCCGCTGAGTTGGGGGACTTTTTCAGAAAATTTATAAACCGCGGGATAGGGCTTCTCTATGTCGATTGAAGTGGTGGAGGTAAGGCCTCATGAGCAACATTACGGAGTCTACATAGTCAAGTTTGAAGACGGGTCTGAGAGGCTTGCCACGAGGAACTTGACTCCTGGGAAGAGGGTATATGGCGAGCGGTTAGTGAAGTGGGGTGGGGTTGAGTATCGGGAGTGGAATCCATACCGCTCGAAGCTCGCCGCCGCGATAACCAACGGGCTTAAGTTCGTCCCGATACAAGAAGGCACACACATACTCTATTTGGGCGCCGCCTCAGGCACCACGCCGAGCCACATGAGCGATATAGTCGGCGAGAAGGGGCTGATATACTCTGTGGAGTTTTCTCCCCGCGTCTTCAGAGAGTTTATGGAAAAGCTTGTTGACCAGGGCAGGAGGAACGTGGTCCCCATCCTCGGCGATGCCAGATTCCCATATCAATACGCCCATTATGTAAAAGGCGTAGACGTCGTGTATATAGACGTGGCGCAGCCGGCACAAGCCAAGATACTTGCAGACAACGCCGACTACTTCCTAAAGCCAGGCGGCCACGTGATGTTGGTCATCAAGGCTATGAGCATAGACGTGACGGCTCCGGCCACCGAGACGTTTAAACAAGAGATCAACACGCTGAAGGAAAGAGGGTTCGACATATTAGAAGTTGTACATCTCGAGCCCTACGACACGGCGCATGCAATGGTTATCGCCAAGAAGAAGTAGTTTATAGAGATCTCAGATATTCGTCTACAAACTGCGCTACCCTCATGCCGGAGCTTAGCGCCTTGCCTATTAGAGAGGGGCCTGTAACTACGTCGCCCGCGGCGAAAACTCCTCGACGGGTCGTCTGCATCTTCTCATCCACTTTTATGGTGCCGTCTGGGTTGAACTCTATCCCGAGGCATCTTCCAGGCGGCGTGGGTTCCTCGCCTGCCGCTATCAATGCTGTGTCGAACTCCTCTTCGAACTCGCTACCGGGCACGGGCTCTGGTCTAGGTCTGCCGGACTTATCCGGGGGCCCAAGCTTCATCCTTACGAACCTGACTTTTTCCAGCTTGTCTGTGCCGAGGAACGCCACTGGGTTTATTAGTTCTCTAAATTCTATCCCCTTGGCTATCAACTCAGTCTCTATGGTCTTTCTGCCTGCGGGCGCCTCGTTGATTGTGCGTCTGTAGGCCACCACCACTTTTTCGGCGCCTTGTAGCTTGGCTTCAAGAGCGGCGTCTACGGCAGTTAAGCCGGCGCCTATCACAAGGACTTTTCTTCCAGTGGGATACACCTTATCCTTTGTCAAGTACCCCAACTGGTGGGCGTATATTCTGAAGAGGTAGTCAAGCGCCTTGTACACGCCTCCTAGATCCTCCCCTGGCACGTTGAGAGACCGGCTTCTCCACGTCCCCGTGGTTATTACAACGGCGTCGTATCTGTTGACAAGTTCTTCCAAGTCGACGAAGTTCTTCGTCAACAGAAGCGCCTCGTGTTCATGAGGCTTCTCGCCGCAGTAAACAAAGGTAGAGGTGTAGAACTTCGCTCCAGCCTCCTCCAACTCCTTAACCCCCTCTCTTACGCCTTCTCTAGGGACTCTGAAGGGCGGTATGCCGAATATCAACAGCCCCCCAGGCTCGGGAAGCGCGTCGTAGATATGTACCTCGTGGCCGTTGCACAACAAGACGCCCGCGGCGCCGAGCCCCGCGGGCCCAGCGCCTACGATTGCCACCTTCTTGCCGGTAGGCGGCTTCTTCGTGTTGGGCCTACACCTAAGCAGGAACTTCATAAGGCCCTAAAAGACCGGCCTTATAAGTTGTGGAAAACCTATTATCAATTTAAATTACTGCATCTGTCGAAATCAACAAATCTTTTTCGAAAACCTAGCCCCCAAGGAGGTGCATACAAAATCCAAGCTTATCCTAACCGCGTCGTTTACGGAGAGATAAGTCGTGTCCAGCACGAGGTCGAAGATGGAGAGGTCCCCGATGTCTATGCCGTAGATGGATAGGTACCTCCTCCGGTTGAGCTCCTCCCTGTCTCTCACCTCGCGCAGTGCCTCCTCGAAGCTCTTCCCGTCGCGGACCGCCACACGCCTAGCCCGCATCTCCCTAGACGCCTTTAGGTAGATGCAGAGATCCGCGTAGGGCCTCACAACCCACGCAGCCAGATGCCCCTCAAGCACCACGTCGCCGTTTTTCGCAAGCTCCACAGCCATGGCGTCAATCTTTTTGTCGATCTCCGGGTTAGCCTCGGCGTATTTATGAAACTCGACGAAGTCCATCCCCATCTTAGCCGCCAACTCTCTAAAGAGAGAGCCAGAAGAGACGAGGGGCACCTTCAAAACCCGCGCCAGCTCCCTCGCAATGGTGGTCTTCCCGCTGCCTGGTTGCCCCGAGACGGCGACGACAACCATGCAATTTTTATCTCCTTACTGCAAGTCGGAGAGCACGCGCCACCACCTTGTGGGAGTATGTTCCGCCGTAGGGTCTACTGGGGGCTCTTATGGAGACGCCGAATCTATACACTTTCGCGTTCATGCCGCTAAGCGGCAGTCCAGTAACTGGACATTTGGGCACCCCCTTCGCTCTCTTCTCATATCTCGTAACCGTTCGCCCACCTGGCGTCCTTACTTTTATTCTCCTGAGAGTTCTAGAACGCTGTGCTGGGCGGGGCATGACAGATCGAATAGATCAGTTTTTAAGCCTTTGGACATTCGAAAAATTTATAAGACAATAGATAACGACGCTTATGCCATCGATAGTACTGCCACCAAAACCTACGGCCCTACAGAAGCCGCACTTGAACTTGGCAGTGGTGGGCCACGTCGATAACGGCAAGTCGACATTAGTAGGGCGGTTGCTCTACGAGACAGGTTACGTCGACGAGAAGGCTTTCAAAGAAATTGAGGAGATGGCTAAGAAAATGGGTAAGGAGGATTTCGCCTTCGCGTGGATTCTCGACAGGTTCAAAGAGGAGCGTGAACGCGGCGTCACCATCGAGGCCACACACGTGGGCTTCGAGACCAATAAGTTGTTTATTACAATTATCGACTTGCCAGGCCACCGAGACTTCGTCAAGAACATGATAGTAGGAGCCAGCCAGGCAGATGCCGCCTTGTTTGTGATCTCTGCCCGACCTGGCGAGTTCGAGGCCGCAATTGGGCCACAGGGACAAGGCAGAGAACACCTCTTCTTGATCAGGACGCTCGGCATTCAACAGCTTGTAGTTGCTGTGAATAAGATGGACGTAGTGAATTACGACCAGAAGAGGTATGAACAAGTCAAGGCCGAGGTGTCGAAATTGTTGAAGTTGTTGGGTTACGACCCCAGCAAGATCTACTTTGTGCCTGTGAGCGCCGTCAAGGGCGACAATGTTAAGTCGAAATCTCCCAACATGCCGTGGTACAACGGCCCCGTGTTGTTAGAGGTTCTTGACACCTTCCAGCCGCCTCCGAGGCCGACAGACAAGCCGCTCAGAATGCCGATTCAAGACGTCTTCACCATTACAGGCGCTGGCACTGTGGTCGTCGGCAGAGTAGAAACAGGCGTGTTGAAGATAGGCGACAAGGTCGTCATCGTCCCGCCTGCGAAGGTAGGCGACGTTAGGTCTATCGAGACTCACCACATGAAGCTTGAACAAGCTCAGCCGGGTGACAACGTGGGCGTAAACGTGAGGGGCATCGCCAAGGAGGATGTAAAACGCGGCGACGTGTTGGGCAAAGTTGACAACGTGCCCACCGTGGCTGAGGAGATTGTGGCGCGTGTAGTTGTGTTGTGGCACCCCACGGCCATAGGGCCCGGCTATGCGCCAGTTATGCACATCCACACGGCCACGGTGCCTGTGCAGATTACCGAGCTTGTGTCTAAACTAGATCCGCGTACTGGCCAGGCGGTGGAACAGAAGCCTCAGTTCATAAAGCAGGGCGACGTAGCGATTGTGAAAATTAAGCCGTTGAAACCTGTGGTGGCTGAGAAGTTCAGCGACTTCCCGGCGCTTGGCCGCTTCGCCCTCCGCGACATGGGCAGGACGATTGCGGCCGGGCAGATAATTGAGGTAAGGCCGGCGCAGGTGCAGATAAAGTAACGGCTTTTTGCCGTTAGTCTCTTCTTTCTTCTCTTATTAGTTTGGGAGTTGTGCCTCCGTGATGGGTCCATCTTTGATCTACTGTTATTAGAAGCGGCGCTGGCACTGATACGCCGGTTATCAACGCCTCTGTCTCGTCTAGAGTTCTAAGAGGTCTTGGGTCGTCTAGATGTTCTGCTACTGACGTTACATACTTCAGGTCGTTTGGGTTTATCATCCGTTTGAAAATCTGCGTCATTGCTTGAGAGGCGACGTCTTGATCTAACTTGGCTGGTCTCTGTGTTATGAGGCAGAGCCCTAGTCCGAATTTTCTGCCTTCTCTGGCGATTTTTGCGACGTAGCTCTTGCTGACTGCGGCGGCTGTGGCCGGGGCGAAGTTGTGCGCCTCTTCTATAACTATGAGGGTTGTCAAGTTTTTCCTCTGGGTGGAGACTCGGTATAGTTGGTCTAGGAGGACTGCTAAGAAGATTTGTTGGTCTAGGTTGTCCAGTCCCGAGATGTCGAAGACGTGGATCGCCGGCGTAGTTAGGTAGGCGTGGGGGTCTATCAGTTTTAGCGGTTCTCCGTTGTAGGTGTCTCCGTATCGTGTTAAAAAGATCGGGCTTGTGTAGAAGAGGGACCTCAGACGGCCCTCTAAGCCCCGTAGAGCCATCTCGCCGGCGTAGCCGGACGGCGCGGCGTGTCTACCGCCCTCTACAACCTCTCGTATGAGTTCCTCTACTGTAGTGAGAGGTTGCCTTTCGCCGTAGCTTGTGGCTGCTTGCCACCCCTCCTCAAGAATTCTCCTCTGTGCGTCGGTGATTCCGTAGAGCGTGTCGAGGATTTTTTCCAGGGTCCTCAACGGCAGACTCCTGGGGTTTATGCCTACCCGGGTGTACGTACGCGGTTTACCGTATCGCTGTTTAAAGGCGTTGTCTATAGGCTCTACATCTACCTTACCCACTACCTTTATTTTCACTTTTTCCGACACAGCGCCTCCCTCTTCCCTCACTGGAAGCGACATCGCTGAATACTCGCCGTGGGGGTCTATGACTAGTATTGGGATGTTCAAAAGGCTGAGCCTCTCGATTATGACCCCGGCAAGCCAGCTTTTGCCTGCTCCTGTGCTGGCGAGGATTGCGCAGTGATGCGTGACCAGCTTTTCTGCGTTTATCCTCGCCGGTATATTCGTCCCTCTTATCTTGCCGATTGTTATATAGGTGCCTTCCTCCGGCGGCGAGAAAAATTCCTCAAGCTCCGACTCCGTCGTCCGGTAGACGTACGAAAGCGGCTTCACAGGTTTTTGAGGTCTGTAGATCTTTCCCCCCCTTCTGGCTCCCAACACCGCTGCCTTGGCTTCTGTGTAGTAAAGGGCCTCCTCTATGCCGAGGGTCTCTTTTATCTCTCTAACGGTTTCTTCTTCATCGAATTGCGCAATGAGTCGGGGGTCAGTCGCGGCGTTTCTATACCTAAGCGCCACCACTCGGGAGATTATCCTTAATCCATCTATCTCAGTAGCCACAAAGGAGCCTACGTCTAGTTCGACGCCTCGAAAGGGCTTAAATATGTAGTAATATATAGAGGGCGCCTTAATTACTACGCCTACCCGCTCCACGTATCTAGTCTATGGTATTATTTAAGTCCAAGCGTCAGAACTGTGGAGTGTCACGACGTGATTTTCCTCACGGAGTCTATAAAAGGGGCGGGGTCTGTTATGTAGGTGTGGCCGTTTCTGTCGATTATCTCGGCTTTGTCTTCGTATATGTGTATTGTATAAAGGGGCGGGTCTACTCTTATGAAGTATTCTAGTGGAAACGTTCTTCTGACGAAGCCGCTCTTGTCGATGTATATCTTTACAAAGTGGTCTCTGTGCTGAACTACAGCTTCATAGAGGCCGCCGATCGGCTCCTTCACAGTTTTTATATTGACGTAGATCTCCTCGCCACACACTGGACATCTGAATCTAGCCACATAGCTATGTGACAGTGGTTTTTAAAGCAGTATCGCCAATCTGGGGTCGAGACGCCTTTCTACGTATTCGTAGTAGTTAAGGATGGGGGTTTTCACCCGGTCTAAGTCGTCTATTCCAATGCGGGGACATGCGGTGTTTATAACTAGGTCGAACTGCAGATCGTCGATGTATTCAGGTGAGGCCTCGTCAAGTACCACTAAGGTAATGCCCCTGGCCGCCAGCTCTTTAGCTTTTTCATCTTGCCGTTGGCCGGGTTTTGTGGTGAGCAACACGGCGACTCTACGTGGCGTGGTTAGATGCGCCCTGGTCTTCAGTTTCATTATTCTTATGAAGTCTTGCTCCACATCTCTCACCTCGCCGCGGAACGGGTCTATCTGGAAAACTCTGCTGTCTGGGTAGAAGAACTTTATAGTGAGGGGGTAGAAGAGGCCTGCGGCAACGACGTACGCCACGGGCCCCGGCGGCTCCCCGACCCAACAGCCTGTGATCGTCTCTTTTGCCATGGGGAGGCCAGCCTCGGCGTGGAGTCTTTCTGCAATTTTTCGATAGGGCAGGGGGAAGTATATCTTTCCCTCTTGAGACGGCTTGGGGAGTTGTGGCGGCGGCTTGTAGTAAACTGGTATGAAGTACACCTCGGAGACGTCGGTCCTCAGTCTGTAGAGGTCAACATCTAACCTCTCTAGGGTGGCGCCTAGGTTTCGTTGTAGGAGATGCGCGATGTTGGGCGGCACGCCGTGGCCTAGGTGAAAGATGCGTTTATAAGCAGGGTCTAGCCGCACGTCGCATGACCCCCACACCGGCCGCCCAGACAGGGCGGCGCCCGTCTTCTCCGCTATATGAGCCGCAAGCCACTTAAACCCCGGCGGAGCCTCAATCAAGGTGTCTGGGCCCGCCTGCCAGGCCAGAGGGTGTACTTCAACCGTGTCCACTCTCCTCTCTTCGTCTCCCATTTAAAACCGCTTCCAGCGTCTTTTTGAGTTCTTCTCTTCGTTCTTTTAAAGCTAGGTAGTATTTTTCAAATTCTGCCTTAATCTCAGGTATAAGCTTCTTAGGCGAGACGGCGTCTTTAACTATGCTCTGGAGGGCTTTTTCTATCTTTGCACGTACAGTGGGCTCGATTAACTCTGGGGCGTAGTTAAACAACGCAGTGGCTAGAGCCATCCCCAGGTCTGTAGGTATACACTTCCCTTTCCGTATCTCCATGTAGCCACGTTTGACGTTGGTATAGATGTGGTCTTGCATCGTGGCGTCTGTGCCTATGCCGTACTTCTTCATAAGCGCCAGAAGCTCGGACTCGGACATCTGAGGCGGCGGCTCGGTTTCTCTCTCCACTACCTTCACCTCGACGGCGTAGGCGACGTCGCCCACCTCAACCCGCGGGAGAGGCTTCTCCGACTGGCGCTCCCACGGGTAGATCCGCCAATACCCCTCATCGAGTGTCTTCTGCCCCTCCGCCTCCAGCTGTATCTTGCCGAAGTCGATTATTATCTTCTGCTTCTCCACTTGAGCCGGCGGGCTGAGGGTGGCGAGAAAGTGACGCACGACGAAGTCGTAGATGGGCCAGGCGTAGCGGGTCGCCTTGCCGAAGGCCTTATAGATGTCGTCTCTAGTGGCCGCCTTAGTGGGATAAATAGGCGGGTGGGCCCCGTCGTCTGAGTCTCCTCTCGTTGGCTTAAACCCGCGTTCAAGCAACTCCTCTGCGTAGCTTTTATGCTCGCCGTTGGTCAGCTCTTTTAAGATCTCGCGGAGGTCCAGCGTCGGCGGGTAGATGGTCGTCTCGGTCCTCGGGTACGATATGTAGCCGGCGCGGTAGAGCTCTTCGGCGATGTCTAGAGTTCGCTTAGAGTTTATCCCCAGCCATCTACTAGCCCTACGCTCCAGCTCTACAGTCTCAAGAGGCTCCGGCGGCTGTACGTAATGCCGCCTATATGTAGCCGTCTTTACAACTCCTCGCTTAATCGTTGCGGCGACTTCCTCCGCCTCTCTCCGCGACTTGAACCTCACGTCGGCAGACATCTCTAACCTATGGCCGTCGACATCTACCAGCGCCTTAATTACGTAGTACTTCTCCGGTTTGAAGTTCCGGCGTTCTAACTCCCTCGTCACAACAATCCCAAGGACCGGCGTCTGACAAGGCCCGTAACTTAGGAACTGCCCCTTCTCTAGCGAGTTTTTCACCGTCAGCGTGAGGAAGCGGGTAAACACGGCGCCAAGGGTCAAGTCGACCTGCATCCTCGTGAACACCTTCTCTACCTGTTTCAGATCTAGCCTAGTGGGTTTTTGAAACGCAGCCCTAATGTCTTTATAAGTTACTGCGTTGAAACGGACGCGGTAGATCTTTGCGTATTTGTTTACGAGTCTCACCACAAGCGCCGCTTCGTAGGCGATGGCCTCCCCCTCTACGTCTGCGTCCAGCGCTAAATAGACCTCCTCAGCCTTCTGCGCCAGCGTCTTAAGCGCCTTGAGATACGGAAGCGACTCCCCTCTTGTCACCAACACCGGCGTACTCCGAAAAAGTTCCTCCGGAGGTAGCCACGTCCATATGTTTTGCCGCGCCGCGAAGTCGAAGTCCATCAAATGTCCGCTGAGGCCTAACGCAACTGCCTCTCTACCCTCGTAGCGGAAGTGATAGGCCGCCACTCCGT
>Ga0326761_1000340_pt1 | contig 11142 bp, 11 predicted proteins | sample GCREP_P_FD_207739 | JGI IMG/M metagenome (GOLD analysis project Ga0326761, IMG submission 207739) | Hot spring water microbial communities from Geyser Creek Basin, Yellowstone National Park, WY, United States - GCR.EP_P | ecosystem: Environmental > Aquatic > Thermal springs > Unclassified... | reverse complement strand
CTTCAATGCATCTACCAAAGAGGCAAGTCCAAGATAGGCCGGCCCCTCCAGGCTCCTCCTGATCTGATCTGCGACGTCGAGAGGGAGGACTACCTGACGGTATATGTAGACACATACCGCGTGGTGAGCCAGCTATACGAGGTCGCCATGCGGGAAAGGCTGAAGGACATCAGAGAGAGCGCCAAGTTCATCATGCGTCAGGTTGACGACGAAGAAGTCAGAGGGGCGGGCGACGCCATCTACCGCGCGGCCGCCGCCACAGAGAAGATCTTGGGGGACCTCCAGTTCGCGCTGGCCGCGAAAAGCCGCGCCGACGACCTCCTGGTGGCTGATGCCGTACGTCAGTTCAACGAGCTCTACGACGAATGGCTGAGGAAAGCCGAAGAGGCGAAGAGCGAGATCGAGGAGATCTTTGACGACTTCTTCCCTCTGGTGCTCTCGGCAACTGCAGACGGCTTCGCGTGGACGGACAGAAAGGCCGGGGCATCGGGGAGGGGCCTGCAACGCCTCTCAACCGCCTACTCGCCGGCGCTCGTGGCCCTCTATGCCATGTATGCCTACGGCATCCCCCGGGAGACGTACCTCCTCGTCGAGGAGCCAGAGACCCATGCGCACCCGCTGACGGCCTACTTCCTCGGCGCATATCTGCGGAGGCTGGCCAAACAGAGCGGCGGCAGACTCAACGTCGTTGTCTCCACGCACAGCTTCGACTTCCTCCGCGGCTTCTGGGACGAGGGCGTCAAGGTATACGTCCTCAGGAGGTTTATTGAAGGCGGCAAGATCCTTTTGAAAGTCGCGGGACAATGGCAGGGGGAGGGCTACGTGCCCGGCTTCTCGGACACCGCAATATACAAGCTCCTCGGCCTCCGTTGACATGAACTGTTGCAACACCCTGTGGATAGATGCAGTCGGGCTATACTACATAGCCGAAGACTTTAATTTAGATATAGGTAAACTCGTAAAAACTATTTGTTGAAGAGATACATCCTCAGAAGAACATTGGCATCCTTCTCGACGGAAATTCGACAGAGCTATGCACCACATATAAACCGCCCCCAGACATAAAGTACGCCCTGACGCTTAGTCTCATAGAACAGTGGTATCTCCATATAAAGTATACCTTTGGTATGTCAAAAGGGACGACTGTAAATATGCCTGTATCGACAAGCACGAGCTCTACTCGGCTCTCTGTAAGTGTCGGCCGAACCACCTCTTCTTGGTTGCCGAATGCAATTGCGGCCAGCTGAAGGAGGGTGCAGACAGATCTCAACTGCCCTGCGGCCAGAACTGCAGGTATGAGGACAGATGTATACTGCTGATCTCATGCCCAGCGACGACATGATCGCTTGAAGGATTGAAAGCCGGAGGAAAGTTTTTCTCGCTACCGTAGGCTCAACCGAGGGCCTCATGATCGCGGGGGCCGCCAATCCAGCCACTTGGCGTCTAGCTCTCTGAACATGTTTCACGTAGGAAACAAAAACCCAATGAAAATGTTTCCTATAGGAAACACTGTCCTCAGCAACATTAAAGGGCTGAGGCCCTAACCGGCGAGGGGTCTCACGACATGGAGATGCTGGGCGGCCGACGAGGGTCGAGACCCGGCAGGTGTATAGAAGCGCCGGCGCGTCTCATGGGGCTTTAGGAGATTGTGCTAACGTTAGCTAAGGAACGCTCTGCGAAGATGCGGACTAATGCGCCGAGGGTTACCGTATCTTGAATAAGAAGGTGGCCGTGGAGGGTTTCTCCCGACCCCTGACCGGCGCCCTGCTTAAAGATTTATGTAGGGTGAGTATTATACTTGTGAAACCTGAATTTGTAGACAGGAAGCGGGAGCTGGCGTGGCTGGAGGAGCGGTTCCGGTCTGGCGGCGCCGAGCTGTTGGTGATATACGGCAGGCGCAGGCTGGGGAAGACCGAACTGCTGAAGAGATTCCTTAGGTCTAAGCGATGCATCTACTTCCTCGCCTCTAGGACCAGCCTCCAGGATAACGTCGAATCGCTGAAGAAGAAGATCGCGGAGTTTACAGGGAAGCGGCTTTACGAAAGGCTCCAGGTGAGGGGGCTTGGGGAGCTTCTGACCTATCTGGCGGAGGAGGTGGAGAGGCCGTGTCTCGTAATAGACGAGTTCGGCTACCTGGTGGAGCTAGACCGCGGGGTGCTCTCCGACCTCCAGGCCGCGTGGGACGAGGTCTTGTCGCGGAGGAACTTCTTTCTAGTGCTCTGCGGCTCCAGCGTCTCCATGTTTGAGACAGAGGTGTTGGGCTACAGGTCGCCGCTGTACGGCAGGCGGACGGGGAGCTGGAGGGTAGAGCCCCTGAGCTTCAGAGACGCCAGATCTTTTATCCCGCGCTACGGCTTTGAAGACGCCGTCCGCGTGTGGGCCGTTGCGGGCGGCGTCCCCATGTACCTAAGGCTGTTCGACGACGGGCTGGAGTTTGAGGAAAACTTGAAGAGGGCTGTGTTTACGAAGGGGTCCCTCCTCTACGACGAGGGCTACTTCCTCCTTAGAGAGGAGCTGAGGGAGCCCTCGACCTACCTAGCCCTGTTGAAGTACCTGGCGGCTGGGTACAACACAATCGGCAAGCTGGCCTCGGCCATGGGCGCCGACAAGGCGAATCTAACTAAATACCTGGCGGTTCTGCAGAGCCTCGGCCTCGTCAAACACGTAGTTCCCTACGGCCAGAGACGCAAAGGCATCTACGCGGTGGCGGACAACTACATGTGGTTCTGGCTCAAGTTCGTCCTCCCCAACCAGTCGGAGCTGGAGCTGGGATACGTAGACGAGGTGCTCCACAAGATAAGGCCTGAGCTGGAGCAACACATGGGCCTCGTGTTTGAGGAGCTGGTGAGACAGCTCATCGCAAGCCGGGCGATACCCCTGCCCTTCAAACCTACATACGTGGGGCAGTGGTGGAAAGGCGGAGCCCAAATCGACGTGGTTGCGCTAGACCAACACAACGCCCTCTTCGCAGAGGTTAAGTGGGGGAGAGCCACAAGCCAAGACTTGACAAAGCTAATAGAGAACTCGCAGAGGGTAGACGTAGGCGGCAGAAAGCGCCACTACCTAGTGGTAGCGAGAGAAGGAAGCGGCGTAGACTGGCTAATAGACTTCGAAGAACTCGACAAACTGACGAAACCCAGCGGCTGACGACGAAAAGCCGCGGCCCCACCCCAGCCACAACGCCCAGCGGCACCCGGCTAGCCGACCCGCAAGGGGCGCGGCGGACGCGGCGACACCCACGGAGGCACTTAAAGCCGCGTTGATGAACGACCAACTCAAACAGTCGCCGGAGGCGAATTGCCCACGGCCGACGACGTCGTAGATGCGTTACTCCGCCCAGCCTGCCCCTTCCGTCTTCTACCTTTCGCGTTTCTCCGCGTTAGGCGTGGAGCGTAGCCGGAGGGGCACTCGGCGGGAGAAGAGGTGTGGGCTGGTGGACCGGCTACGATCGTGACGTCGCCCGACCTTTAGTCACCGTCACGGCGACGCCTGCGGCGAATGCTAGGAGAAACGCCGGCAAGGCCCACGGGTTTGGCGACGGCCCTATATCTATGCCGGCGGTGCCGGGCACCGTTACGGTTATGGTCCTGTCCTCGCCTGGGGCGAGGCGGACGCGTGTGGTGCCCCATCTGCCGACTACGGACCCCCCAGCCTCACCTCGGTGACATAGATGTCGATGGGCTTCCCATAGTCATCCACGGCGGCTACGCTGAACTTGGCGGTCGGCACCTTCACGAAAACTACCGCATCTGCCACGGTGACGTTTGTGGCGTAGGTGAAAAACGGCGCCGACACGTGGACTGCGTAGCTACGCCCCGGCGTAAGCCAAGCCCTCACCTACGCCGCGTCCAACCCCCACCACCACAACCCAATCACGCCGCTCCACCCCAAACCCGTCCAACACAACCACAGTCACGTTAAGAGACGCCCCGGACCCCGCGGAACCAGCCGCCGCAAGCCCCACGGCAAACCACAGGCATTAGCCTGTACACACCCCGCCGGCAGTCCATAAACTTTATGTGTCATCGCCGTTCAGACAGGCGGACCTGTCCAGTTGACCCTCCGCCTCGGTGGGGCTAGATTTGTTGAAAAGGGGGTTTCATTTAGCGTTGCGCCGTAGGCTTACTGCGTCTTGTTAGGTAGGCCGCTAGAATTGCCGCCACCGCCGCGGCTGTTATGACGTATGTGAGGGGGTGTAGGGTTTCTCCACCACCTTGGCCACCGTCTTCGTAACTACGTGTACAACAGTCGTCTCTCTTACAGTGGTTGGCTTATCCCCCATCCTCTCCCCAGAACTCTGCTAGCCCAGCCCTGCTGACAACCCCGCCACCTACAAAGCCGCCAACTGCGAAGAATGGCGTTCTTTTCCGCCTCCCCCCTCTCTTTTCTTTCTTCGGGACGCCGAAGAATGGCGTCCCGATTTTACCCAATGCCATGTGAAATGAATGTAAAGCGTGGTTTCAAGCCGACCGCCGAACCTACAAAAAACCGAAGAAAAACTTAAAAACCCACAAGAACTTGATACACAAGCCCTAGAATCTCAAGAAGGGTTGAAACACCATCTCCCCCAGCACCGCCTCGATGGGCTCCTGCCTCGTCTAGAATCTCAAGAAGGGTTGAAACGGGCTTGCAATTCGATATATCCCAGCCGCTCCTCCTGGCGTAATCTAGAATCTCAAGAAGGGTTGAAACTTTTGTGTAAAGCTGGTACAGCTCAGCCATTACGCCAACCCAGTCAAACTAGAATCTCAAGAAGGGTTGAAACCTTCCTCCTCCGGGCGAACCGCGTAGACATGTAGAAGACTAGAATCTCAAGAAGGGTTGAAACGAGCTGTCGCTGGGGTGGCGGAGGTACTGGCTGAAGCTGGTCCCCTAGAATCTCAAGAAGGGTTGAAACTAAGCTGTCTAGTGCGTGGTATACTTCGCGTGAGAAGGGGCCGTATCTAGAATCTCAAGAAGAGTTGAAACAGGTGATGAACAAACCAGTGCCTCATGCACATCCCTCTTCTCCATACTAGAATCTCAAGAAGGGTTGAAACTCCGTAAGGCAGGTAGTCGTCTAGCGTTAGTTGCGACTTCACTAGAATCTAAGGGGTTGAAACTATTTCCGAGGGCATACCTGGTTGGGAGTTGCCTCTTGGAGTCTCACGAGGCTACATATCCACCGTCAATTAGCTGACGGTACGTAGAGTGGCAAAGGATAACGCCGTAAGCGGCGTTGGTGGAGCCTCGTAGGCGCGGCACCTGCTGTCTTCGGCCTGGGCGTCTAGTCCGCCGTTACATGTTTTTATGTTTGTAAACGGGGTTTCTGACATGTTCATATGCGTCTGCCGGCGAAGCGCCGCGTCTCTTCGCCGTCTGGTCTCCGCCTGTTGCGCTGTTTTCGCAACCACTCTTTACATTCATCTATACATAATTTTTTATAACTGTGCGGTTCGGCGGTTATGTTTAGAGAGCTGAAGCTCGTCCGGGGGATGCGGATGGAGGTTGGGGAGGAGCTGAAGACGGGGAAAGCCGCCGCCCAGGGCGGGGTTCAACGGGCCGCCGCAGAGCTGAGAGGCCGCCTAGAAAAACCGCCGGCGTAGGCCATGTACCTCTACGTAGGGAAGGTCCGGGTGGGTCCGCTCTCCGGCTACCTCTGGCTACTCGGCAGTAGGCTCTACCTTAAGCTTGGCTGGCGGCCTCGCGACACTTACTTCCTTGGCAACCTCTCCGACCCCCTCACCCTAGCCGCCAGGCTCAAAAGGCTGATCCCGCGCCCAGTGGACGTGAGGAGGGTTGCCGTTGCGCTGGCAAGGGCGCTGGCGGCCTCGCTCTACGTGGCGAGACGATGCAGAGACAGCCCAAGGTGGAAGATCCGCACTTGGGAGGCCGAGGCGGCGATATTGGACGCCGCGTCTGCGCTGGCTTGGACGTGGCCAGCGGCGCATAGGGCACTGAGAAAAGAGCTCAAAAAATTAGGCGAGGAGGCGCCGGTGTAGAGCCCCGACGCCGCGACTCGACGGCGTTTCCGTCAAGTTCCGAGAGGATGTCCTAGCGGAGCCGCGGACAAGCGTTCCCACGGTTGAGATCTCTGGGGAGAGAAGCTACCGGGGCTTGAGGTTCTCTACGTCCGCGGAGCTAGCGAAAAAGCCGGCGATAAGCCGTGCGCCCCCAGACGCGCAGACCCCTCCGCCGAGGGGCTTTGCGAGACAGACTTGCCGAGTCTGCCCTGGCGACTAAGCCACCCCAGAGAGAGGGGGCCGTATTTAACGCCACTTCACTCTGCATACTATATACAGTTTCAACCCTTTGAGATTCTGGTAATGGGAGAAAAATGGATTTTTGCTACAGTCACAGCGGCCAGCTTACAATCGGCTCGCCGGGATTTGAACCCGGGACCGCCCGCGTTCTTGGGCCGTGTTCATACAAGGCATGGGGATTGTCCTCTGCTAGCTCGGGGGCGTCTAGAGGCCAGCTCTCTGGTTGCGTCTTGTTGAGCCTCGCCGTCATGAAGCGAGCGTTGCGGCGTTGCAAAAACAGTGAATTACGCCTACAGGCATAATTGTAACTATGAATATCTACTTGGTCAGTCTTTACCTGTTGAGAGAAAGTTTATATAGTTAACCTAAGAGAGGAGTCATGGAGTCGATTATGGTTCAACATGAGCCGCGGCGTTTACCACGTCACGGATAACGAAATTAAACAACGTCTAGAGCTTGCGCTTAGGCCCGTCGAGCCGCCGAGTATTGAAGAGGTGCTTGAACAGGTCTCCACACACGGCGTTTTGCGGGGGCCTGTGGACTGGGTATTCCCGGCGTGGATGCTGTACGTCGAATACGCGACGCAGAAGATCGCCGAGACGTTTCCGTTATCGGAAGAGGAGAAGAGACAGCTACTTCACTTCCGGGAAACGCTGACGCAATTGTTGCTGGAGGCGCAGAGACAGGCAAAGGCAAAGCTGACGACGCTGTACAAAGCAGTTGTTGAAGACACGTACAGGGTGGAGGGTAACAAGCTGTACGCACCGGACGGGACGTGGATGTATGTAATAGGGGACTCCACTCCACATATTCCAATCCGCGGCGTAACAGCTAAGACGTGTTTTCCCGACCTGCTGAAGCTTCCGCGCGAGAGGCTTGAACTGCTTCAGCTCGGCTGGAGGGCAAGCGACGAAGGCAGGCACAAGAGGCAACCTTACATGGGCACTACACAGCCTTGGCAGGTGTTTGCCTGGGCGGCGGCGAGATACGGAGAGCTCTACGCATGCGTTCTCTCGACTAACTTGACGCATGAAGGGGTAAGCATTGAAGTGTACATCAAGGCGAAGAGCTGGAGGCAGAGGTGGAGTAAGGACGAGGCGATAAGCCTAGTCGCGGAGTACCTCAGACGCGGGGAGTGGACGCCCATGCTCACCATGTGGTTAGGAGACGGAAAGGCAAGGTGGCGAAACATCTTGCAAAGCAAGTACGAGCTACTAGTCGCAACAAAGGAGCCTTGGAGGCTGGGCATCCGCAAGTACATACGAGGCCCTAGTCGCCACCGGCAAAGAGGCATTTGTAAAGCTTAGAGAGGCGGCCGGCGCATACGGCGAACTGCTGGATCTGCTGAAGACCCACAAGTGGATCTACATAAAGCTGGCCACCGACGACGGCTTTAGAGCCGCCCTTAAGCAAAAGAATAGCATAACTGTGGAAGGCATTGTGATGTATCTGCGTCTCGTCAGCGGCGGAGGCGGCTCTCTCGTCGCTAAATACTTCACCCGCGACCTAGAAAAAGCGCATGCCGCCGCCGACAAGCTCAAGGCGGCCGGGTTGAGACCCAACATCGTGAAATCAGGCCCCAACTACGTGGTTTACATAGCCACGACCGACCTCTTGAAGCTGGCGGAGGAAGACGAAACCATCAGAAAAGCCATAGCGCTGTACCTCGCCGAAAAGGCGGAGAACGGCACGCCGAGGCAGAGGGAGATCGCTAGGAAACTCCTGCAAAGACACCCTCTTTTTCTATCCTCTTAATCGCCTCGTCGCCTTCTCGACATCGCCATGCGTTAACCAACGCCGAACTTGACCGATATGCGGAACTGCAGAACCAAAGACAACGATGTGCGGAATCAGTCAATGTTTAGTCGGATTACGCCGAAGACGACCAGAAAACTCATGGATCGGCCCGCCGGGATTTGTGGGCGGGTTTCCCCTGAACCCGGGACCGCCCGTTACAGGCCCCGGGGGTTTCGTCCTGGCTGTCCCCCGGGTGGCTGTCTACAGCCGGGCGCTCTTCGGCGCAACGGTTCACGGGGGCGTATCTTTGTTTTTATGTATTTTTAAGTTTTTTCGTTTAGTTTGGTGGTGTTGGGGTTTTGCGCGAGTCTTTGGAGTAGTTGACGTGTTATTATTAGGCGTCTTCCCCCCTCAGCGATTTTTATGTGGTCTCTCCACTGCTCATACTCCTCTCCCAGCATTTCTCTCAGCTTATTTTCCAGCAACGTCTTTATCTCCGTAATTAGCTGTGGGTCGCCGTATTTCTCGGCTCTTGGAGGTCTGTCTGCCTTAAAGACAAGCCCAAGCCTGACTCCGCCGATGTTGACCGCCTTGGCGCTGAAGTCGAAGCGGCGCAATGCCTCTTCTGCCGCCTTCCTCTTCTCTTCGTCTCCAGTCTGCGCCACGTGTTCAAGATACCGTTTCACAGCTTCTTTCTCCTCTGGCGTAAGCTTTTCTAGCTCGTCTTTAGGCACCATCACCTCGAAGCTGAAGGCGCCTCTGCTCACCACGGAGGCGTTTATGCCGGAAAGCCTAAGCCGACGCCTAAACTCCTCAGCCTCCTCCAACACAGAAAACCACGCCACGGCGTTTATAGTAGGTATCTTCTTTCCCTCTTTCATTACATACGTCAGCCTCAGCTTCATCGACGCAACACCATCCACGAGCTGAAACACAACCCTATCCACAGCCTTCGATGCCATGGTTTTCGGCCTAGGTATCTCTTCACGCTTCGCCGCGGCTTTCGGCTTGACCGGCTTCTTGATCCTCTCCTCCGGCCGCGCCGTATCTATGGGCTCAGCGGCGATGTGCGGCGTGGAGAGGATTTCCAGCCTCTCGATGGTCAGCTTTACGGCTTCGTCTACCTCCGCCAGCCGCGTCAACGTTTTTTCGTCGAATACCACCTGGTAATATACGCCCGAAGTGATCTTGGGCGTAGCGTCTATGCCTAGTTTCTCCAGCTCTCTCCGCGCCGCCTCTGCGTATCTCTCTGCCTCCTTCCCAGTCTTAAACGAAACCCAGCCCAGCAGGCCATTGGCTGAGGAAAGCTTTACGTATCGGCCGGCTAGTGGGAACCCGGCGAGGTTCTGTGCCGCCAGTTTCTTAAACGCAAGCCACTTATGGGAATGCAGAGCGTCAAGCAACACGCCGACGCCGGAGAGATACAGCTCCGCGATGGCCTTGGCGTACAGCTCGGGGGCAAGCCTGAGGGTGACCTTCTTTGACTCTACGTTGACGCTGACGTCTCTTCCCTCAAAGAGATGCATCAGTTTATTAGACACAGATACAATCAGCCTATCTTTCCCCACTACGCCGTCGCCGAAGTAATACGCCACCAGCGGCAAGGGATCCCCGGCGTCGAGGTGTTTAAGGACGAGCTTAATCATGGAGGTCTTAACATCCCGGGCCTCCAGCGGCATATGGTAAACCACCCGTCCATTCTCAGCTACAGACAGCGTCGAACCCCTCGCGATTAATCTGAAGTCTCTTGTGGATGTAGCTAGTTTTGTCGATATTCCTTCCTTCTTTAGTATCATACTAGGTGCGTGTATTCTTATTCTTCCTGACCTTGTGATGAGCCATGCGTAAAGTTGCCATAGCTGTGTCGTAGCCATCTCTGTGAAGCCGCTTGAATTTCGCGTTTCGTCTGACGCCAGCCAGCCGATGTGGAGACGTTTGACGTATTCCTCCGGCAGGTGGCGCGGGATCTGCACCTCTACCGAGAGGCCTTCAAGAGCTAGTTCGTGTATGCCGCGTTGGTTGACGGAGAGGCACTTCTCTCCGCAGATTTTTATCGTCTTGCCTGTGGGCGTGGCCTCTAGCCAGAACTCTCCGCCCTCCAGCGCCTTCAGCATCTTCTCCACAGTCTCCACGCCGGACTCCCCAAGCCGCTGAGCCATTGCCCTCAACGCGTCAAACAGCCCAGAGTCCCGCAACGCCCTCAACATCTCCAAACCCCTCGACACTGCCTCCTCCGCCGTCGTGTTCAGCCTCAGCGTCTTTATCCACCTCTTCGCCTCGCGCCTAAGCTCCTCTTGTTTAGCCGGGTCGGTCAAGTAAGACTCCACCCCGTCTATATACGCCTTCCACAGCCTCGCCACGTCGCCCACCTTAGCCGCCGTCAAGACGCCGCGTCTGGCCGAGGCGGCCAGGGCGTCGTACAGGACTCCGCCGGCTCCTCTAACCGCCTCCAGCCGCCTCCCAACCTCCACAACCACGGCCTCGGAGACGGCAACTACGCGGAGCTCCGGCCTGCCGCCTTCGAAAAACAACGCCAGCGCCACGTAGGCGGCCCCAGAAAGCCAAGTCTCAAGCTCCTCTGGGCTTTTGGCGGCTATCCACTTCTCTTTGGCTTTGCCGGCTTTCCCCGCCTCCACTTTCACCGGTCTGAAGTAGAAGGCCCACCTCCGCGTCTTCGCGGCGCAGACCCCCTCGGCGCATATCCTCGCGGCGCGGCCGGAGGAATGATATACATATCTCCCGCCTTTCACAGTCTTAAGCCACTTCTCAAGTTCCTTTACGGCGCTGGCCACCGCGGTTTTAACCTCCCCCCTCTCCAGCCCCGCCAGCCACCTCTCCACCTCAGCCAACACGCCGCCGCCCGGCACAAGCGTCGGCAACTTGCCCAACGCTCCCTCAGCCAGCCAAAGCGCCTCGGCAACCTTTCCCTCATCCGCCTTGACGCCAGCCGCCACAAACGGCGCAGAAGCGGCGTAGGCCAGCTTCTCCAGCTCCACCAAGCCCCACAGATTCAACGCGGCAGACAGCACAATCACTCCAGCCGCGACGGCCGCCATCAAGAAGAGGTATGCCTTGTGCTCATCCACCCAAGCCAACACCCTCGTGTCGGCTTCAACAAACAGCTCTACGAGACGCTGAACCGTCACCTTCACATGGTCAAACG
>Ga0326761_1000338_pt1 | contig 11172 bp, 10 predicted proteins | sample GCREP_P_FD_207739 | JGI IMG/M metagenome (GOLD analysis project Ga0326761, IMG submission 207739) | Hot spring water microbial communities from Geyser Creek Basin, Yellowstone National Park, WY, United States - GCR.EP_P | ecosystem: Environmental > Aquatic > Thermal springs > Unclassified... | reverse complement strand
GGGGATCGCAGATCCTTGATGGATCTGCGGGATGATCCGAATCGATCTTAATGTTATAAAGCTTATCTTATAGATCATAAGATCTTTGGTGAGACCTCTCTCAGCTCAGGAAGGCGACCTATGACTCGGTCTTGATCTCTCGGAGGGGGCAGAGAGAGATGAGAGGCCGGTGAGAGGCGTCCCCGCCTCGCCTGGCGGTGAGTCCCGGGGCTGTGATCCGTTGGGCGGAGCCTTCCCTAAGAGTTGAGAGAGGTCTAGGTACCACTCTGATGAACTGACTGTCGCCAGGTCCTGGGGGCCTGGCGACGGGGGGAGGATCTGGGCCGGGGGGAGGGGTAGGCGCCTCTGGGGCTCCACCCGCCTCTGGAGCCGTAGCTGTGAGCCGTGGGAGAGCAATCTCCCGCGGGGAGCGTAGGCTATAAGCCTCCTAGTAAGTGATGAACCCTCTCTTAAGGAGGGGGAGCGAACTAGGAGGACCTCGATGATCCTCGGCCCTGAGCTTGGGGTATGAAGATTCTGTGTAAAGCTGTGGTTTCTCTACTTCTTTCTCGGGGAAACCTATGCGTCGTAGAAGAAGAGAAGATATTGAGAAGTGGTTCGATAAGTGGAGTCAGGTTCTTGCTAAGATAAATCAGGTCAAGGGTAAGCCTATAGATACTACTGAGATCAAAGATTTCGACGAGCTAGTATATATGCCCAACTTCAAAGTGGTCTCTAGACAGGTCATTGTCAGATTTAAAGATGGAGAGATATGCTACATCCCACTGGCGATCCTTCACAAATATATTTACAGGGGCATATATGGAGAATATGAGAAGACCTTTGTATATAGCGACTATAGTATTGAATATGCTCTGAAAGAGATGAGATGTTTCAAAGAATAAAAACATGTCTCTAAAGCATAAGATTTATCAAGAGATATTCTCTCTGATCTCTCAAAATATTTCTTTTTTCGGGGATCGTATGTCCTCCTCAGAAGAATTTCTGAGAGAAGCCTTAGAACATTTGAGAGAAGATGAAGAGATCCTAGCCTTAGTAATATTCACCAGAAGAAGAAGTCTTTGGGACGAAGGTGCGAGAGCTCACATACTTACTCATGAAGATCTTGAGAATAATATAAAGATTGTCTATGGCGAAGAGACTTATGAAGATCTTCATAATCTTCTCATGTTTATAACACATATTGTTATAGAAGTGCTCTCAGGGTTGATAAGAAAAGATCCTGAGACAGTCTACAGCCTGAGAACATTTGTGGATCAGATCAGAGACTACATAAAAATCCTGAAAATGTTGACCAAGGAAGACACAGAAGAAGATTAACAAACATATCCCTTCTCTAAAAAACATCATCTATTTTTTCGGGGAGAACATGACCTCTGAAGAAGAGATCATGTGGCGGAGAGGAGAAAATCTTCTGAAGACAAAAATAGAATGTATATCATGCGACATGACTAACGCAGAGGAGATATACAGATTATTGACAGAACTTAGAGCTGACGAGAAGATTCTTGAGAAAATCAGAGAGGCTATAGAGAAGAATAATCTGCCAGCATTTCTAATATTCCTGAACCTAGGTCTTATAGATGTCGTGAGAAGAATTAGAAGAATTGAGAACAGAAAGATATCTCCAGAGGAGGGAGAGAAGATTAAAAAGATCCTTCTTCTAACAGATGAAATGATGGAGAAGTCTGTGCCTCCACAGCTGTGGCTTACAGTAATCGAGTTCTTCTAAGATCTTAAAGATCTTGGCATCTCACGGTAGTTCTCGTAAATAAAATATTTGTTTTTATCAAATAAATTCTCGGAGCACAAAGAGTGAATCAATATCATTAAAAGCTTATGGTAAAACCTATCATAAATTTAATACAATATGTAAAATATGCCAAGCTTATAATTACTAATATTCTGAATGGAAAGCTTTCAATGATGCTAACGTTATCCTTCTCTTTTATGAGAAACAAAAGTTGAGACCTAAGATCTTATTTAAAGATCTTATAGACAAATTAAGGTCTCTTTTAGATCATGAATCAAACATGAAAAACTTCTTGTTATAATGTTTCTATAATATTTAGATGCTTTCAGGATCTTAATCCTTAATATTTTGATATTCACATTACTAATTTTTTACATCATCTCAAACTCAGACCTTAGCAAACCAAGCTTGATTAATTCGCGAACATATAATCATATTTAAAAAGTTATGAAGAAAATGATTATCTCTGAGTGCAGCCGTGTCTTAAGTAATTAATGTGAAGAGTTGATGTCAAACTGATCTTTAGAAGTACATAATATTTTTAATCTTTTTAGATTAAAGTGTTTGGGAAATATTTTATGTCTTCAAATAATATGAAGAATAAAATTCTTGAGATTCAATCTCGATGGCTTAGATTAATAAAAGATCCTAATTATCCTCTTGTTTCTTCTACTGTTAGAACTGTTCTTGATCTTATCACAGAACTTATGTATATTGAGCCTGGACAGTTTGTTCTAGAGTTTCTGCAAAATGCTGAAGACGCTCTGATGGAGGCTGGCAAAAAAGGGTATTTTAAGATCGAGCTTTATAAAGATAAAATTGTTATAAGCAATAATGGTAAGCCGTTTGATGAGAAAGATCTTGAGAGTTTATGTTCTATTGCGAGCAAGAAAAAGCCTGCAGCTGGATACAAGGGATTTATAGGTATCGGCTGGAAGTCTGTATATAAAGTCTCTAATCATGTAGAAATATGTTCGGCCGGAATATGTTTTGAATTTAATGAAGAATATTGGAAAAGACCTGAGGCCCAAGAGATCCTAAATAAATACTATCTTAAACCAGAAGAGGTTTTATGGCAAGTTACGCCAATACTAATTGAGCCGATAGAGGCCTTGCCCCCTGACGAGACTCGTTTCATTATATATTTAAAGGATCCTTCTCTTTATAACAAGATTAATGAGACTATTAGCGGGTTAGGACCTTCATTACTTTTATTTCTAGATTATGTGAATAAGATAATGATTGATGACCATGTTAGCAATAGACATAAAAGAATTGAGTGGAGTATTGATGATGAGGATATTTTTAATGGCATAAAGGTGAAAGTTGTAAGAGTTATAGTATCTGAAGAAGATAAAACAAGCTATTACAAGTTTCTGACATTTAGAAAAAAGTTTCAAATTCCAGAAGACGTCAAAAAAGACAATGAGACCATAAAGGCTAAGAGAGATAATATTGATAAGCGTGAGGTTGCAATAGCGTTTTCCCTAGATCCTGTTAAAGATGAGCTAAAACCTATTGAAGAAGCCAGATTCTGGGGGATCTACTCGTTTCTACCGTTAACAGAGATTAGAACAGGTCTTAAATTCCTTATACAGGCAGATTTTATTGTTCATCCTGGAAGGAGATATATAAATGTTGAGGCTAAATGGAATCATCATATGATGAAAAGTCTGGCAAAACTTCTGGTAGACGTCATCAGTTATCTGATGAAAAAGTTCAAGAAGTCTTATCTATCTGTTTTCGATTATAGAGAGATACTTGATGAAATCTGGATCAAACTTACTGAACCATATATAATTAAAACAATAAATAACATTCTCATCGATCCTATAGTTCCTTGTTATAAAGGTCATGATGTTAAGCTGAGTCAGGTTGTTAAAGCTTCCGAAGAAATATTTGAGCTCATTAAATATGGATTGCTAAGCGAAGAAGATCTTACACATATCTATAGTGTCGAAAAACATATTCTTGATCCCACGGTCAGACTTCGTGAAAGAGATGAAAAAGAGAAAGTTTCCAAGCTATCTTTAATAGATCTTCTCAATGAAAATCTTATCAAAGCTAAAATGAGTAAAAATTTAGAAAAGGCTTTGAATTTTTTGAGTCATATATATAAGTTGGCCGATAAGAGATATATAATAAAAATACAAATACCGAACGAGAAACGTTTCATTATAACATCATCTGGCGATTTAAAACTTGCACAGAATGTATATATTCCTAGAATACCACAATATATCATCGATCTTAGTAAAAAGTTTTCTGAGATAAAGGGTTATCTTGAATCTTTAAATTTTGTTCATGAAAAGATGATCGAATTAGTAGGAGAAGATATTCTTAAACAACTTGGTGTCAGAGAGGTTTCCTTGAGAGAGATAGCTGAGGAAGTAATTTTAAAACAGATCATTGCAAAAAACCCGCCACCAGATAAGGATAAACTTCTAATAGCCACATTTTTAGTTAAACAAGCAGGTTTAGTCATCAATGAACCTATATGGGTACTAACAAAAGATGGAGACATTAAGAGTTCAGACATCGTATGGAATCCTAAACTGTTTGAAGGTTTTGAAGATGTAGCTAAATTTTTAAATATTAAGCTTCTCGATATTAAATCATATTTGAAATATGATGAAAATGCCGAGAGCTGGGAAAGATTCTTTGAAAAAATTGTGAAAGGCTTTATACTTCATGAATGTGCCTACTATGGTTATTCCTATCAATGTTATCTAAGTAAAGATGTTAATGAGCTTGTTAACGAAATTAAAAAGACTTTAGAGGATGCAGGCGTTGATGATAACGTGAAACTTATCAGATTTTTAAAGAAGTTATATCAGCTTACACATTCGATTCAGTGGAATAAAATTATAGTAAGACTTATCACCGATGAAGAAGGCTTTGCGTATTCTAACCAATTATTATTACACGATGTTTATGAAGCAGCTGAAAAATGGTTTAAATGGAAAGGTAAGGGATTTCCGATAGGACCTTTTGTTAGCTCCAGATATCTCGACGAGCCAAATGATGCATCATTATGGAGGAGGTTTTTCGTTGAAATTCTGGACGTTAAGAATGTCGTTGATAATGAAGTCATTGAGAAATTTGCTGAGTGGTATGTCGAGAAGATACTTAGCGAGAGAGGATATAAAATCATAAGTAAAGGCGGCGAATCAGACTTCCAAATAAATGTAGACAAAGACATTATATATGTTGAGGTTAAAGGTCGTAGAAAAAGGATTGATGAGATAATAGATGTCGAATTGACTGAAAGAGAGACGAGACTTGCTCAGAGTTTAAGAGAAAAATATTGGCTTATTGTAGTTGAAAATATACCTAATGATCCTAAAGCCTGGGTTTTGAAGGATCCGACAAAAGTTGTTTCAAAGATTAAAATTGATGGCGAATATATTAAAAAATATGGTGAGGCTTTAGGATGAGTAAACAGAATATAGATGTGACTCAAACTCTTAAAATAATTGAAGGGTTAATAGATGAGTATATAAGCAGAAGCTCAATAGATAAGGCTTTCGCATTATATTATATAATTATGCATGGGTTTGAAGCTGCACGTACCAATATAATGTTGAAATTCGGTTCTCTAAAGCCATATACAGAAGTTTTAGAGGATCTGAATAAGGTTGGAATAAACAATATTCCAGATGAGGCCAAAACACTTATGAAAGTTAAAAGTGTTATGTTAAAACAGCCGCTTGTGAAAGATGCACTGGATGTGATTGACAGGCTAGATCCAAGTATTAAGAAAGTGATAGCAATTGCATTATTATTGTTTGAGCATGGTTTAATTACACCTGGTGAAGAAATCAATATTCTCTTCGATATTTACCGAGCTCTTACCGGCGAAAACTTGCTCGATAGAATAAAGGAAGAGCTCAGTAGATATCTTTATAGATTACATATTGTGGAACTTCGCTACTATAGCGAATCTGAAGATCGAGGCGAATACAGTTGGAGCTATTATTCACCTTATATTATAATAGCCTTGAAAGATAAAGTTCCAAGGGTCATCATAGAGTTTAGGGATGAACATGAAAGACCGCAATAATAAATCAGCTCTATTCATGACTGCATTAAGATCCTATTAAGAAAAACCTTAGCAGATCTGCTCTCTAAATATTAAAGAAAGGCAAAATATACCAGACGAAAACAGCAAGCTCTCATGCTTTGTAAGGCCTACCTTAATAAAAGCGTTTTTGCGCTAAATATTGATGAAAAAGATTTAAGTTATTAGTATAATCTAAGAATTTTAAGAATGTAATAGTCTCTTCAAAAACTTAGATATATTTTGATAATATTTTGCTGAAAATCTTTAAATTTTGAATTGTTAACTATATTTCTGGTGATTTTATATGGGTGTTCCGAGCGGCTTTACATTATTGGAAGATGAGAGACCTGTTTGGCGTAGTAGAATGAGTTTCAAGGCTAATTGGAGTCTTATTCTATTGGGAATATTATTTCTTTTGTTTTCGGCGGCTTTACCACCGTTAATCATATTTGCTATAATAATCTTCTTAATCGTAGCTTTAAGAGTTATTGCTACTGAATATTTCATTACAAACAAAAGGATATATGTTAAATATGGGATCATCTCAAGAAAAGTATTTGAGATAAAAAACGAATGGATCACTGGTGTCATGGTTCGTCAAGGTATAATAGGAAGGATCCTGAATTATGGAGACATAATATATAGCACACCTGGGCAATATGCAGGATCCGTAATCATGATCGGAGTATCAGATCCGATGCATATCAGAACGATTGTAGAAGACGTCTTAAGAAAAAATAAAGAGGCTGAGAGAATAAGAGAGAAAATCAGAGAACTTGAAAAAGAATACGAATTTGGACGTATTTCACCAGAAAAATACGAGGAGCTGAGGAAAAAATATGATGAAGAGTTAAAAAAGTATTTATAACTAGATTTTTATTGTTCTGAAAATGTATTAACTATTAACTACCAACATAAATTATGAAGTATAAACTTATCTTTGTCCTCTAACTTGAGACATTGATAAGATAGTCAACTACACTCTTATATTACAGATCGATTAGTTATTGTAAGAGAAATGTTATGATCTATATTAAGTAAAAATTATGAGTAATGGGAAAAAGATCACATGCTAATAATTATATATAAAAAGATCTTTTTCAACATTCATACATATTATAAAATGTGATATATACTCTGCTCCAACTGATGAATGTTATTAAGTGGTTTGTGAGACCTTTAATATAATATGTGAAAAAGCTGATCATTAGACCAGGTGAAAGTCTTATAAATATAGAGTCTCTTAGAATATAGTTATGGCTAATATATATAATTTAAGAAAAATATTTTTATCAGGAGTTTTATGTTTCAGCAGAGCTTTTATAACGTGAGATATATTGGAGGTCTCGGCTCGATTTTAATGATGATTTCTTTCATCTTTCTATTTTTTTCACCAATGATATCGCTAGTATCGTATCTAATAGGTCTCATGCTAATTCTTATTGCTTTAAAACATATATCAGATTATGTTAAAGACAAAAAGATCTTTACCTATGCATTATACTCTGCCTCAGTATTTATTTTGGCGATCATCATAGTTTTCAGCATGTTAATGTCTATAATTTCTATATTAATGTCGCCTCTTCGTCTTCTTGAGACAATATTAAACATCAGCTCATTTACATTAGGCATAGTTACTTCATTATTTATTGTATGGATACTTATAATAATCTCTTCAGCATTTCTAAAACTTAGTTTTGATAAAATATCAAGGTCTTTGAAAATAGATCTATTCTCAATCACAGCGCTTCTATATCTCATAGGAGCGATCTTGATAATATTTGTCATAGGATCAATCTTTATATTTGTAGCACAGATTTTACAAACAATAGCTTTCTTCTCAATAAAATTTTAACGACTTATGTATAATTAAAGATTTTTTATGATACATTTGTAAACGATCTTTTTTCATAATAATAAATTTCTGAAGATTAATAAGTCGAGTTCATATAGATCATTAGTCTCAATATATTAACACAGAGTATTTGTTATTATAAAAATCTTATGACATAAATGATCAATGAAGATCAAGAAGTATTAGAATGCTACACATAGAAATGTTTGAAGATAACTATGTCAAAGGCTTCTTTACGTCGATCTTTTTAAACAGAGTTCGACTTATCATATTATAATATGTAAAGCCCGATTTATCTATGTTTCTAAATAAATTTTAAAAAGTTATTAAAAAAGCGAGTAAAGCAGAAAGGCATAAAAGCGTCTTGAGATAAATTTTATATATTTTGACGTCATAGAGATTTAAGGGGTATTATGTCGACTCAATCAAAGACTCGCAAGAGGCTTATTAGCATAGGCGTTATTCTTGCTATAATAATATTTCTTGTTATTTTATTCCTGCCTATAATTCCTGTTTCTTCTGAGGAGATAGAGCCGCGTATAAGGACAGAGACCTATTTGGAAAAAGAGCCTTATCAGGTGGAGAGAGAGATGAGTAGGATGCTTATAAATGATAAGCCTACAGTCTCTGCTGGAAGAGCTATATATTACTCTGTATACATTGATATAACAGGGAAAAAAGAGAATCTTATCTCAGGAATCGTTGTCGAAACAGCAGGCTATGACATAAACTTCTATGTATTCGATCAGAAGGGATTTAACGCATGGCAACGTGGAGAGACTGCTCAAGCATATGTAGATGCTAGAAGAGTAAGCAATTATAAATATAGTTTTGTGCCGGATCATTCAGATTATTATTATTTTGTTCTTGATAATAGATATTCATGGTTTACAAATAAAGTTCCTCAGATAACTGCTACATGGAGCTATAAAGAGACCGTCACAGAGTATAAAGATGTTCAGAAAACAAAGACTGTAACTGAATATGTTAAGGTTTCTAAAATTAGATACGTAAGTCTATTTCAATTAATAACAAGAGCTTAATATAGACCGGGGCGACGTATCCAATGAATTTGATAAACGAAAAATATATAGATAGAAATAGAAATTCATGAGAAATGAACATTTATCTTCAGTAAGTTGCTTAAAATCATAGAGAAAAGATCTTTTTAAGAACTGAACAGGCTTCGGATTTTTCTTTTCTTAAAAAATTTTGAGTGTAAGCTTTCTTTCCGATTCTCAAGATCTTCTCATAACTACTGATCCTTCATGCCGAAATGTTTTCTTTGAGATAGAAAATTTAAATATAGGAGCCATTATAGGGCATTTAGCCTATAATCTAAGTGTTATCATAGGTCTGGATCAAAAGTTCAGAAAAGGGAAGTAGGAATATACTATAAAATACTTAGCCTTAAAGAATCATCTAAAAAGCTTGGGTAGATTATAGATGTAAATATGCTTAAGATACATAGAAGATAGTACAGCAAGGATCAAAAATAGATTGAGTTGCGTAACTGGTGGCATGTTAGATTGTTCCTCAGGACACGATAGGTATTATCGCTGAATTAATCTGAGGGATGCGTCTTTAATTCAAGATAAAACTCTATTTTACATTCTCTATTTAATATTTTGATAATATTAGATAAAAGATCATTCCAAGTTAATCTGTTAGCGATCCACTCTCCCGGGTATGTGAAGCTAACTAAATGCTTAAAACTATTAAAATTTAGCCCGCAGAACTTTTTAAGCTCGTCCTTCCATGTTTGCCAGATCGGTGTAAGCCAGTATTTAGCGCATTGCCAAGCGATATAGTCTATAAGTCTATTGGGGTTATTTATATATAGCCTTCCACGAATTTTATTTTCCTCAATACATTTTTGAAGCTCAACATTGAAAGGTTCAGGAACATAGTTAAGCCCTACATATAAGTCTTTACCCAGCATTCAGATTCTTCCCTATCATTATTCATAAAATGAAAATTTATAAAAGAAGTTGAAGTGTGTTCCATGATATAATATAAGATTTTTGTTTGCAACAACTCAGCTCGTTAAAAATTCTTCTCAAAAATCAGTATGTGCAACTCTTGACTGCTATTAAAGAAATGCAATAACCTATTGGATTCCTTACCACAAATAATTAATTAGAGCAGGTCTTAGACCTTAAATTATTCTTGCTAATTTTATTTAACTAAATATATTATCTGGTCTCTAAAACTTGAACTTCATAAGCATGCTCCGAATAAAATTTAAAAGAACCCATGAGCTTGTTCAGATGTAAGTATAAATGAAGATATAAACTCATAAGTGTATTCCAAAAGATTATGATAATGTACGTACATTTGAGACCATCGTAATCTCTCTTCTCATAGACAAATGTTGCTATATTATAGTGATTCTGGAAGCTAACAAAGACTAATAATAACTCCACTAACACGAATGTTCTAGAGAATTAAGATCTATGACGCTATTAATATCATCATTAATACGCTTTCATTCAGGCATTTTCTAAAACTTTTGAATTCGATTATAACATAGGTGCATTTATGTCTATTGAGGTAAAATGTAGTAAGGGGCTTAGAGATTTTGTGCTTAAAAATATTTATTCCTCTAGAAAAATAACTATAGTTTCTCCTTGGATATCTGAGGAGACAGCAAAGATACTTATAGATTTAACTTCTTTAGGTGTTGAAGTATGTTTAATTACTACAAATGATCCTTTGCCTTCTCACGTTAAGGGGTTGTCTATGTTGATAAATGTTGAGAGAAGAGTTAAAAAACCTGGTAGACCGAGACTTGCTGTATTAGGCGTTCTGATATTTGTCATAGGAATTCCGCTATTAATATTACCGCCTGTTGGTCTACCTATTTTAAGCTTTGGACTATTCCTATATCTAAAATATAAACCTGTCTATGAAGAACTGTATTACTCTAGATTAAAAGAGCTTCTCGTGACTAGTAGTAAGCTACATGCAAAACTTATACTAACTGAGAACGCCATAGGACTAGGCTCATTAAATTTTACAGAAGCCGGACTTACATCAAATATCGAGTGCTTCATATGGATAACTGATCAGTCTATTTATAACAAAATTGTCGAAGATATAAATACATTGAAAAATATGCTACAAAAAGAGGTTATAGATTATAGACTTGTGTACATTATGAGCAGACAAATGAGAAGACCTAGAAGACGTTGATCCTTATAATTATAATCAAGAGCACAAAAACAACAAAATATATGATATATATATTAAGCGAGAATGATAAAAAGATTCTGAGCTTTGCCAGCGATATATTATTGGAGTTAAGAACTATTAGGGGCATAAAGGTAAATAATAGAAGAATCTCAGCAAACTACTCAGAATATTTGTTAAACAAAACTTACAAAACTTACAGGGAAGACGTATGAGAGATATAGATCCCTAGATGTCAGTAGTTGGAATCGTATAAATGAAATTATTCTCTCTAAATCTATTAGCTGGGTGTTCCAGAGATTTTTTCTA
>Ga0326761_1000336_pt1 | contig 11182 bp, 10 predicted proteins | sample GCREP_P_FD_207739 | JGI IMG/M metagenome (GOLD analysis project Ga0326761, IMG submission 207739) | Hot spring water microbial communities from Geyser Creek Basin, Yellowstone National Park, WY, United States - GCR.EP_P | ecosystem: Environmental > Aquatic > Thermal springs > Unclassified... | reverse complement strand
ACCCCGAGCTTCCCCCCTGCCCCCTGTGCGGAGCGCCCGCCTTCCGGGGCGGGGACTTCCGGGCCCCCCACCGGATCGAGCACGATTGCGACTGCGTCTACCGGGAGCCCGAGGCCTACGGGAAGGCCCTCTTCGCCCTCTGGCCCCGGTGGTGGTGGCCCCGGGCCTTCCGGGAGGGGCTGCCTCCCCAGTACCGGGCCTACCTGGAGAGGAGCTGGGAGGGGCCCAAGGCGGTGCTGGAGGCCCTCGAGGCCTGGTACGAGAGGGGGCGGGTCCTCTACCTCCACGGGCCCCCGGGCACGGGCAAGACCCACCTGGCCGCGCGGCTGGGCCACCGGCTGGCCCAGGAGGGGAAGCGGACCCTCTTCCTGGGGGAGAGCGCCTTCTACGACCGGGCCCGCAGGGAGGCCTTGGAAGAGGGGGCGGTGCGGCTTCTGGACCAAGTGGACGCCCTCGTCCTGGACGACCTGGGCAAGGCCCGCCTCACCCCCTTCGCCGCCGAGGTCCTCTTCGGCCTCCTGGAGGCCGCCCACGGGGGCAGGCTGAGGCTCGTCATCACCGCCAACTACCCGCCCGAGGAGGCCGCGCGGCGGCTGGGAGAGAACGCCGAGGCCGCCCTCTCCCGGGTGGATTGGGAGGTCAGGGTAACGGGCCCCGACCGAAGGAAGGCCAGGAAGGGGGAGGGCGCCTTTCCCTTCTAGGGGCCGGGGACGCTACTTCGCGAAACTTAGCTTTCGCGAACGGGCGCGGGGCGGTGGTCTAGAATGGATTCATGGCCAACCCCCTGTCCCAAGCCCTCGCCCTCTTGGAGATGGGGAAGGACCGGGAGGCGGAGGCCCTCCTCCTCACCCCCCAGGAAGGCCCCCTGGAGGCGGAACGCCTGGCCCTTTTGGGCTTCGTGGAGGCCCGCAAGGGGAACCTTCGGGCCTACCGCGCCCTGGCCCTGGAGGCCGCCCGAAGGGCCCAGACCCCCCTCACCCTCTACCACCTGGGCCTGGCCCTCCCCCCGAGGGCGGGCGCCCTGGCCCTGGAGGAGGCCGTCTTCCGCTTCCGGGGGGACGCCCAGGGGGAGGCCCGGCTCCACATGGCCCTGGCCGTGGCCCTGGAGCGCCTGGGCCGGCCCCAGGCCCTGGCCCACGCCGCCCTCGCCCGCCTTAAGGACCCCTCCCCCTGGACCACCCTCCACCACCTGCGCCTGGAGCTCCTCTTCAGCGCCAAGCCTCTCCTCGAGGTCCTGGAGGAGGCGGAGCCCTTCCTGCCCCACCCCTTCCCCGGGGTGCGCCTCCTCGCGGGGCACACCCTGGCCCTGGCCCACCTCCTCCGGGGAAGCCCCAGGCGGGCCGGGAACCTCCTCCGGGGCCTCCTCCCCCTCCTGGGGCCGCCGAGCCTCGCCAGCTTCCTGGTCCTCGGGGCCCTGGCCCTGGACTCCTCCGAGGCCCGGCTCCTCCTGGAGGGGGCCCAGGCCTTCCTCCCCCGGGAGGGCTGGGCCTGGGGGTTTTACCTCCTCGCCCGGGGGCTTGGGGAGGGGGACGAGGCCTCCCTCCTCGCCGCCCACGGCCTCCTGCGGGAGGACGGGGCCCTCTACGCCCTCCTGGCCGAGGCCCGCCTGAAGGCCCTTGGGGTAGACGTGGAAGCCCCCCTGGCCCCCCAGCTCGGGCCCGGCCTCCGCCCGGAGGCCCGGGCCTTCTTCCTGGGCCCGGCCGAGACGCCCTTCCTTCGCCTCCTGGGGGAAGGCCCCCTCCCCTCCTTGGGCCCCAGGGGGACCGAGGCCCTGGCCCTCCTCCTCGCCCACAAGGAGGGCCTACCGGGGGAGGCCCTGGCGGAGGCCCTCTACGGGGAGCCCAACCTGGGGGCCTTGAAGGCCCTCCTCCACCGCCTGCGGGCCAAGGGCTTCCGGATCTCCTGCGCCCCCTACCGTCTGGAAGACCCTCCTCCCTCGGACCTTTTGGCCTTTCTCAGGGCCCTTTCCGGGAGAGACCTGGAACAGGCCCTTGCCCTTTACCAGGGCCCCCTCCTCCCCTGGAGCCAGGCCCCGGGGGTGGAGGCGCTCCGCCTAGAACTGGAGGAGACCCTGCGCCGGGCGGTGCTGGCCTCGGGGGACCAGGAGGCCCTCTTCCTCCTCGCAGAGCGCTTGGGGGAGGACCTGGAGGTTTGGGAGGCCCTCCTGGAGGGGCTATCCCCCGAGGATCCCCGCTACCCCATCGCCCGGGCCCGGGTGGAGCGGCTTCGCCGGGAGTACGGGGTGTGAACCGGGAGGGAAGCAGTCGGGACTCCAGCAGGCCAGGGAAGGGGCGGGACCAGGGCCTCTTAGAAGGGCCAGGAGAAGCCATCCCACGAGGAGAACCCAAGGCCACCTGTGCCTCATGCTTCCAGGGTGCCAAGGGGGAGGTTACGCGGGGAGTCCAAGGTTACGCGAGGTTACGCAGGGGCCATCGTTGGGAAGAGCTTCCACGTAACCTGGACGTAACCTCCCCCCTGCTACCCTGGGGCTAACCCGTAAGGGGGTGGAAGAAATGCACGAGAGGGGTTTACAACTTCCAAAGGTCGTAGGCCAGCAGCATGATTTCCTGATGGTTGCCATTGATACAGGCAATTTTATATTGGCTTACGAGGAGGACCTCGAAGAAGGATTAGGCTCGGAATACGAAAGGCTTTGGGTCGAAGACGTGCCCCTTGTCCTTGCCAGCGACGCTAGCGTTGTCCTACGCAGAGAGCGGTTCGGGGGAATACTCTACGGCTTTAAGAGGGGCATTTTTCTCAATCAGGAAGCCTTCGACCTTGTTAGATCCTTTGTAGTTGCTACTAGGCCATCGCTGGCCCTCAAGCAAGTTCTCAAAGAAGGAGGCTTAAGTGAAATTACCAAGGGATTTGTAGAGGCAGCGGGGCATTTAATCCTTTACTTGATTGCCGAGGGATACCTTCGCCCTTCTCAAGAAGGGCTGGAATCTAAAGCTTTGTTCCTAGACGATCAACACTTCTCCGATGACCGGTACTATAGGCCTCTATCCATGGAAATCGAGCTCACGAATAGGTGCTATAGGCGTTGTGCATACTGTGCATACGAATCCGGCCCTGAACCCAAAATACCTCTTCGGGAAGAGCTGACTTTCGATGAGTGGGGATATATCTTGGATTCCATAAGAAAGGAAGGGGTCTTCTACCTTGAATTCACAGGAGGTGATCCACTGAGTAGGCCAGATGGATTGGAGATCATCCGCCTAGCGGACGAGCTAGGGTTTAGCGTTCAAGTTAACACCGACTTGTCCGTGTTGCGAGATAGCGACTTAGATAAGATTGCGTCCACAAAAAATCTGAACTTCGTGGGTACCACTTTAGACGGATCTAGTCCGGATAGCCACGATTTGCTTCGGGGTAAGGGGGGATTTAAGACTACCTTGCGGCAGATAAGTCTCATTGCCAAAGCCGGTATCCCTCTGGCTGTCTTCACGGTAGTTCACAAGAAGAACTACACTGAGATTAGAAAGATAGGTGAAATCGCAACACAAAACAACGCTATGTATGGGATTGCGCCCATGTATCCCGCAGGGCGCGGGGCAAGCTTGAATCATCTCGTTCTTAGCCAGGAAGAGTGGGACTTCGCTGTAGGGGAATACATGGACATGGTTAGATTAGGTGCGATTAAGCCCCACCAAAGGCTGTGGTATAAGCTTTCTAGAGAACTTAGATCGGAAAACCCGGCCCGCGATCAGATATGGCTTACCTCTAGGGGTAATCGTGCTCTTCGCGTAGATCCGAGGGGTAATGTCTACGTTTCTGCCAAATTGCGTGAGTGGCGGCCCAGGTATTCGTTCTTCGGCAACCTTCTAACGAGCACTTTAGCCGACATTTGGGAGAATTCGCCTCTACTGCAAGAGCTACGGAAAATACCTGTTCAACCGAACTTCTTTGATGCCGTGGACATTCGGACTATCCCCAATTACACCAGCGAAATCCCTCTAGCTGATGGCTCAGCGTCCCAGCATGGCTAAGGATTTAACTCCGCCCTCGGGTACCTTCTCCTTCTTCCTCCTCGCCTTCCTTCTAACCCTGACCGGCCAGGGCCTGGTGGTGGCGGGCCTATGGCGGTTCCTGGAAGCGGGAGCCTCGGGGCTACAAACTTCGGTCCTCACCCTGGTTCAAGCCTTAGCGAGCATCCTGACCCCCTTTCTCCTCCAATCCTGGCTTGAGACCAGGCCCCAAATGGTGCTCCGCCTCCTCGCCTTTGGCCTTGGGGTAGCGGCCCTCCTCGCCCTGGGAAGCCCTGGCCTTAGCACCTTTCTTCTCCTTTACGCCGCCTTGCTCGCCCTCTTCCTCTTCCTTACGGCTGCTCTGGCCATCTACGGCGTTTTACTGGGAAGCGCCCTGCCCCGCCTCTTCCCTAAGGAGGCCCTGTCCCAGGCCAACGCCCGCTGGGAAATGGCCAATACCTTGGGCCTGGTCCTGGCCCCCCTCATAGGGGGCTTTGCCGTGGACCGCCTGGGGCCCTACGCCCTTCCCCTCTTCGCCCTTCCTCTGGGGGTGGCCCTGGTCCTCCTCCTGGGCCTGAAGGCCCCTCCTCCCCTAGGCCCTTCCGAAGGGAGGCGGAAGGCCTTTGGGGGTGTACCCTTGGGTGTTCTCCTCCCCGTTGCTCTACCTGCCCTTCTCCCTGCCCTGGCCCTCACGGGGGGCGGGGTCCTCACCGCTCTTCTCTTCCACGACCTCAAGCGGCCCGAGGGGCTAGGTATCGCCTGGGCGGGCTTTAGCCTGGGGGGCTTCCTTGTGGCCCAGGCCCTTACCCGCGTCTCCCTCCCCCCGGTCCTTGGCCTCCTCGGGGGGCTTGGCCTCCTGGGCCTGGGCAACCTGGGGAACGGCCTCCTCCCTTACCCCCACCTCCTCCTCGGGTCTTTGGTCTCGGGGGCGGGGGTTTCCGTGGCCCGGATCGCCTTCCGGACCTTCCTCCAGCGGCTTGCCCCCCCGGAGACCCTGGTGGGCCTCTTTGCCTACGTCAACGTCCTCACCCAGACGGCCCGGGTCCTGGGCTCCCCCTTGGGCGGGGGGCTTGGGGACCTCCTGGGGCCCAGGGGGGCCTTCGTGGCCTTTGGGAGCGTTTTCCTCCTGGCCTCCCTTCTCTTTCCCCCTCTCCTCCGCCTCTCCCAAAGGGTTCTCTCCCCTCGTGGTGACGCCGAGGGGCGTGGGTGAGGCCCTCCTGGGCTCCACGGGCGGTATTCCCCTGCTGCTACTCTGGGGCTAACCCGTAAGGGGGTGAATGGCGATGCTCAAGGAGGTGCAAGAGGTCAGGGTCGGCGGCCGGACGCGGCGGGTGTACGTGCGCCCCTTTGCCATGCCTGCTCCATTACAGGTGGGGTCATCTGGATGGTGGAAGGGTTCGCTCTAGAGGCTTGAACCCGGTCTGGAAACTGGCCTTTCTTTCCGAGGCCCTGGGCGACCTGGGGGCCGCCCTGGGCTTCAGCGCCTTGAGCCTGGAGGTGGCCCGCACGGGGGAGGCCTTCTGGGTAGGCCTCTTCGCTGCCCTCGGGTACTTCACCCTAGGCCCTTTGCTCCTCCTGAGCCCCCGGCTGGACCGGGGAGACCCGGTGAGGGCCCTCCTCCTCCTGGCCCTTCCGTTCCCTCCTTTCCTCGCGGGGGGCCTGCTCTATGGGTTTGCCGTCGGGGTCACGGGCGTCCACCTGCGGGCCGTGCGGGGGTGGTTGCTGCCCGAGGAGGCCCTGGCGGGGAGCCTGGCCGCCCTGCGGGCCCTGATCTACGGGGCGGGCGCCTTAGGGGGAACCCTCTCGGGGGTCCTGGGGGGGATCGGCGTGACCCTGCCCTTGCGGGTGGCCCTGGCCTCCTTCCTGGCCTTCTACCTCTTCGCCCTTGGCCCGCTCCATCCCAGGCGCCTGGAGGAGGTAGAGGCCATGGGGAGAGCCTCCTAGCCGGTGCGAAGAGGGCTTGGTCTTATCGCTAAGCTTGTTTCCCGCAAGGCTGACCCTCCCCTGAGGCCCGGGTGGACCGGCCCTACCCATGGGGGTGGGGGGTAACACTACCTTGGAAGGGCGCAGATGGGCGGAGGGGGAACGGAGTCTCGGGAAAACGGCGGGAGGATTCCTGAGCCGCTTTGGCGTGGGGGTTTGGGCGTATCCCCTCAGTTTGTGGTGGTCCCACATTCCGCACCCCCTTCACTCCAGCAGGTAATATCGCCCGGCCCCCAGGAGGCGCGCCGCGGTCTCGTGATGGGGAGCCAGGTTGAGGACGAACCACCTGCCCCCCAGCTCCACCAGTCGGACCCACATAAAGAGTTGAAACACCCAGCGCAAGGTGGGCTTGGCTGTGGGTCTCCCCTTCTGGTCCGGCAGGCTGGACCCCGCCTCCCAAAGCCTCCGCCTCAGCGCCCACTCCCCCAGGGCGTACACCAGAAGGGCCAGGGCCATCACCATCCCCAGGGCCATCACCCGCTCGGGCCGCTTCAAGAAGGTGCTCTCCGCAAAGAACAGGGGGTCCTTCAGAAACCGGAACCCCCGCTCCACCGTCCGGGCCTGGTCCTTGTACCGCCTCAGCACCTCCTGAGGGGGAAGCCCCTCCCGGTCCAGCACGTTCGTGGCCAGGAGGAATCGCCCCAGGCCCCGCCTCGCCCGCTCCAGCTTCTCCTGATCCACCTCCAGGCGGGCCCGCAGGCGGTAGACCACCGCCAAGGGTCGCTCCCCCTTGCGCGGCCGGCCCACCCGCTCCCATTGGCGTTCCTCCTGCACTCCCAGGTAGACCAGCCGGTGCGAAGGAAGTCGGCCGCTGGCCTCGCTCAGGGCCCGCCGGGCGTCCGCCTCACAGGCGAAGGTCCGAGCCGTCAGCCGGCCCAGGACCTTCCGCGCCTCCCCTTCGGCCCGCGCTATCCGCTGCTGGAGGCTCGCTTCCTCCATCCTGGCCCGCTCCTGGCTCTCCACCAACAGCCAGCGCTGCCGCACACCCCCGTACTCGCTCTCCACCTCCAGCCCCCGGTAGCCCGGCAGCAGAGGCCTCCAGGCCTCCTGGGGTAACTCCTCGCGTAGCAGGACCTTGGCCTCCTTTAGGGTGGCCGGCACCCGCATGACCCAGGAGAACCCACGCAGGGCCCCCAGGTTCTCCTGGCTGTAGCTGGCCCCGTCCAGCACCACCACCTCCCCCAGTTCCAGGCTCTGGCGGTAGCGCGCCAGCAGGGGAACCAAGGCCTCCTGATCCGACTGGTTCCCATCCCCAGGAGCGAAGAGCAGGGGAATCCCCCCGGTATCGGCGCAGATCAGGTTCATCACCCACTGCTTGAGGTCTGGGCGGTGGTCCCGGCTGTAGCCGTGGGTGAGGCGGATGACCAGGGGCTCGTCCCCCGTATCGGTCTGGCCCTCTTCCCCGCTCCCGTACACCCCGTGGACGTGAAAGCTGGTGGAGTCCACGTGAAGAGCCCGCACGGGAAAGGGAAAGGCTCTGCGGGCAGATTTAGCCACCTCCACGAACAGCTCGGTGACCCCGGCCGCGTACAGGCTGTCCAGCATGCGGCCCATGCGGTCGTCGTTCAAAAGTTCGGGGGTGATGCCGGGCCCCAGGAGCAGCTCGGTGGGCTTGCCCTGGAAGAAGTGGCCGAAGAGGTAGAGGGGAGAGGTGACGAAGCCCAGGGCGTTCAGTATGGCGGCCTTGAGGGCCATGCCAGTGGAGACCTTTTCGCCCGGCCTTGGGCCCACGAACCGGTCTACGGTCTGTACCAGTCCTATCTGATCCAGGATGCTGGCCACCAGGCCCAGGTGGCCCAGGTCGTACACCTGTAGGTTGGGTGTGGTTTCCATCCCAAAATCCTAAGGCCAAGGGAGAGGGGTGCGGAATGTCGGCCTCGGAGACGGGAGGCTCCTTCCCCTCACCCTCTACGCCCTGGCCATGAGCTTCCTCTCCGGGTTGGCCCTGGCCCTCCTGCCCCTCATGGCCCTGGCCCAGGGGGCGCCTCCCGTCCTCTACGGCCTCTACCCTTGGGGCCTCTCCATAGGGGGCTTCCTGGGAAGCCTCCTGGCGGGAAGGATCGGGCCCTGCCTCGGGGTCTGGGGCGGGCACGGGTTGAGGATCCTGGGGCTTGCCCTCCTCCTCCTGCCCTTTCCCTTCGGGCCCCTGGGGACCTTCCTCGCGGGGGTGGGCGGCGCCTTGGGCGGGGTCCACCTCCGGGCTTACCGGCAGCGCCTCGCCCCGGAGCCCCTCCTGGGCCGGGTACAGGCGGGGTCGGTGGCCCTCCTCTCCTCAGGAAGCCTCCTCGGCATCCTCCTTGCTGGAGGTTTGGGAGGGCTTAACCCTGGCGCCCCCCTCCTCGCCGCCCTCCTGGGCCTCCTTCTCCTCCTGCCCTTGGCCTTGGGGCCTCTGGGCTGCGGGCGGCTCCTCGCCTTGAGGGAGGGGAGGTCCCCGTGAGTCTTCCCCTTCTCCTCTTCCTCGGTCCCTGAGCGGGAAGGGGGTAGACGGGCCAGGGTAGATCCGATTCCCTAAAGCGGACTGGCTAACCTGGAAGGGGGTGAAGGAGATGCCCAAGGCGGTGCAGGAGGTCAGGGTCGGCGGCCGGAGGCGGCGGGTCTACCAAAAGGCGAAAAATGTTCGCTTGCTCTATCTCCGGCCTCCGGCGGGGTGGTCTGGGTAGTATGAGGGGGTTCTCTCCACTTGAGGCATAGCGCATCTGTCTTGGCCGAGGCCCTGAGCGACCTCGGGGCCTCCCTAGGCTTTAGCGCCCTCGCCCTGGAAGTAGCCCGCACGGGGGAAGCTTTCTGGGTGGGCTTCTTTGCCGCCCTGGGCTACCTCACCCTGGGACCCCTTCTCTTCCTCAGCCCTTGGGTGGAGCGGCAGGGCCTAGCCCGGGCCCTCCTAAAGTTGCGCCTGGCCCGGGGCCTTCTATTCCTTCCCCTTCTTTTCCTGCCGCGGGAGGCTGCCCTCCTGGTCCTCTACAGCTATCCCCTCATGGTCCTCACCGACCTAGCCATCGTGGCCTGGGAGGGTCTCCTGGTGAGGCGGGACCGGGGCAGGCTGGCGGAGAGGAGCGGCAAGCTCTACGCCGCCTGGGAGGTAGGAGGTCTGGCGGGGATGGCCCTTGGCCCTGTCCTCTTCGTCCTCCATCCTGCCTTGCCTTACCTGCTTTCCACCGGTATCCTCCTCTTGTTGGCCTGGACCCTCCTCCGCTCCGACTTCCTGGGGGAGGAAGAGAGAAAAGAAGGGGAAGCGAAGCTCGAGGGCTTAGGCCGGGCTCTTCGCCGCCTCCTGGCTTGCACTCCCCTCAGACCCTACCTCCTCATCTCGCTCTTCTTCACCCTGGCCCATGCCCTCGCCACCGCTCTGCTGGGCCTTTTATATGAAGTCCTCCCGCTTCCTTCCTCTAAGCAGGGGGAGCTAAAGCCTCGGCCTTTCCGATAGGCGCTTGGCTAGGCGTGTGCTTTTACTTGAGGGAAGGCTCCGGAAGGATTTCTTATTCCTTCGTGTGCTACTTGATCTGGACCCTCGGGATGTGAAAAAAGAGGGGGTGCCATGCGGCAAGATCGTGAGCACCCCCTCTACTATCTTGACGCAGAAACCCTCCTCGTGGCCATCTACGTCTAGGTGGATGACGAGCTCAAGGCCCTACAGGCTCAAGGCTTCAAGCTCCCCAAAAAGCAAAGGCACCAGAAAGCCACCTTGGCCGAACTCCTGACCCTGGCCATTTTTCTCTTGTTGCAGGGCCAGGACCTGGCTAAGGGCTACCTGGCCGCCAAGACCACCCTGAAGGCCTACTTCCCCTCCCTGCCCCACCTCTCCCGCTTTTATCGGGTCCTGCAAAAGGCCCAGGGGTTGTTGGCTCACCTGGCCATAAGGCTTTCCGGGGGACAAGGCTTTCTGCAGGTGGTGGACCTCAAGCCCATTCCCCTGGCCCACGGCCACAGGGTCCACGGCCTCAACCTTCCTGAGGCTACGGTGGGGGTAGGACCTCTGGGAGCCTTTGGCGGGTATGTGCTGATGCCGGTGATGAACGAGCGGGGCCTCTTTTTTCGCTGGGCCCTTCTCCCCGGAAATGCCCGGGAGACTTGGGGAAGGGACTTGGTGGCGGACCTCCCCGCGGTCTTGGGGGACCGGGGTTTTCGCTGGGTCCAGGGGGTCAAGACCCCACCCTATCGGGTCAGGGGAGGAAGGTTGGTGGAAACAGGGTGGAGAAGGTGGATGGGGAAGGTGCGCAACTGGATAGAAACGCGGTTCAGCGTGATGGTACGGTCTCTGGGCCTTCACCGTATAGAAGCTCGGTCCTTTTGGGGCCTGGCGGCCCGGGTAAACCTGATCCTCTTGGTCCACAACCTCATTCGGAGCCGGGTCTTGCTCAGGATGGCCGGGGTGGAGCTATGAGGTAGCACACGAAGGTATTAGTCCTCCGAGCGGGCACTCCGGAAGCCTTTTTCGGCTTGGTCTCCGCCCTGCAGAGCCTGGGTTACGCCCTGGGGAGCTACTTTGCCGGCCGGCTCCCACTGGCCTTGGCCTTTAGGCTGGGCCCATTAGGGGCGGCCCTCGGGGGGATGGGCTTTCTTCTGCCCTTTCCCCTTCTCCTCGCCGCCCCACCCCTCTTGGGCCTGGCCGTGGCCCTCCTCAGCACCCACCTCCGGGCGGTGCGGGGTTGGCTCCTGCCCGAGATGGGCCTGGCCCCAGGTCTCGCCGCCATCCGGGCCCTCCTCTACGGGGCTGGGGCCTTGGGGGGCCTCGGAGCAGGGGTCCTGGGCCAGGGGGATCCATCCCTGCCTCTCCTCCTGGGGGCCTCGGGATTCCTGGTGCTTCTCCCTTTCGCCCTCGGACCCCTTCACCCTAAGCGGCTGGAAGCCTTGAGGCAGAGGGCGGAGCAAGGACCCTAAACGGTGGGAATATACCCCTTGTGCTTTTGCGCCATCCCGGGCTAAGTGCCCCACCGCGGCTTTTGCTGCGGTGGGGGCCCCAGAAAAGCCCTGCCACCGCCCCGACTTGGGCACCCCGTGTGGCAAAGGCAAAGTGCGGGCACTTAGCTTGGAGAAGCGTGACGCCAAGCCCCCTCTCGCCCTCGAGGCCCTCCGCCTCTTTGGAGCGGGGTTCTTCTACTTCGCCCACGCCGCCCTGGCCGCCCTCGGAGCCTTAAGCGCCCTCCAGGCCAGCCTGGCCCTGGCCCTCAACCCCCGCTTCCTCCTCCTGGACGAGCCCACCCTGGGCCTGGACCCCGTGAGCCGCAAGGAGC
>Ga0326761_1000335_pt1 | contig 11188 bp, 10 predicted proteins | sample GCREP_P_FD_207739 | JGI IMG/M metagenome (GOLD analysis project Ga0326761, IMG submission 207739) | Hot spring water microbial communities from Geyser Creek Basin, Yellowstone National Park, WY, United States - GCR.EP_P | ecosystem: Environmental > Aquatic > Thermal springs > Unclassified... | reverse complement strand
CCTTAGAAAGTAGGATTTATGAGGATCTATATTGAATAAGCGTGCAACCTTCTCAAATGGAGTACTATCGTGAAGCCATGCAACTCCACATATATATCCATCTATAATATATGCAAACCACCTATGTTTAAGAGCCCATCCACTTTCAGAGGGAAGACCCATCGGGTGGTAACGCTTAATTAGCTCCTTTAGAAAATCTATGTCTTCTCGGTTAATGTATTCAATAATGTGCTTCCTCAACGAATACACCTTGTTCACATTATTTTTATATTGACTTAAAACTTACCTCGTTAGAAAGGCATTTCAGCTCTTTCAATTAATAAGAACCTCCTTATAAATTATTTCATGGATGTAAAGCGGGTTATGAGTTTGAAAAGAGCTATGATTGCTAGTTTTGGCTTTGATGTAGACTTCGTATTGAGGAGATTAGCTAGTAGTAGATATGATAGAGTTGTACTGTTATCACTTAAAACCCCCAATGGATTCGAGAGAGTTAAGAAAGCATACTCAACACTATCAATTATCTGTAATTCACTGAAAATAGAGTGTACCCTAGAGCCAATATCCCCAAGCCTCTTATTGAAATCAGTGTATACAATACTACTCCATGAAACTAAAAGTAATGATGAAGTAGAAGTGTACTTAACCGGTGGACCTAGGATGCTTGTGGTCGCAGTATTGATCTCCTCAACAATGCTACCAGTAACAGAGGCCAGGAAAACACGAGTTATTGTTGAAGGCGAGGGGTTTGAATGTACATTAACCCTTGAGCTATCAATACTCCTAGAGATACTTAGACTAGATGAAAGAGATAAATCAATTGTAAAAACCCTCGAGAGTGAAGAGCAAACACTCGCTGAAGTCTCCAGGAAGACGGGGTTACCCAAGGCAACTCTATATAGGAGACTCGGAGAACTAATTACAAAGGGTGTAGTGTTGAAAACTAATACAGAGGCGTATAAGGCTCGGCAATTGGCCGAGATTAACTGCACTGAATGAAAATTAATATATCACACTATGAAACAAGATATATAAAGAGCTTGTTTTAAATTATGGGATTGATCTTTTGAAGATATATAAGCCGTTCCACACTCTAAATCTACATTGTGGGAGTATGTATGAACAAATAATTGAAGTTCTATCCTTCCTAGGCTCCACCGGAGACTACAGCTACCTCGATCGATTGGGTAACGCTATAGATGAAATAAGCATACTCGAAGCACTAAGAGACGCTATTAGAGCATACTACACCAACTGCCTTGATAAACGAGCCTGTATGGAATATGATAGAGAGAGCAGAATAGGGGTACTATGCCCCGAGTTAAAACCAGAGGATCTTGAACAAGTGGTTTCACAGATAACCGCGAAGCTTGGTAAAGCTAGTAGAGTTGAAATTATTAAATTAAGTAGAGAATTAGCCTTGAAAGCATATGCCAAAATACCCGAAATTCGTGAAAAACTAAAGTGTACAACGGGGTGATGAATACATGATAGTTACATTATCACTCTCGCTTAGAGTCGTAGTTAACTCCGAAGCACTAAATATGGCCGAGGCTGTGGGGAATTACACAAGGCATAGAAAAGCTCCAATAGTAGTCGCTACTGAGGATGGATATTCAGTAGTTTATGTTCCAGCTGTTAGTGGCGAGTCTCTAGCACATGGCTACCAATTACTACTAGCTCAAATAGCAAAAGACCGGAAACTTCCAATAACGAGAATGGATGAAGCAGGCTACTTCCTAAAGTTCTCCGACGACAATGTCTTAAAGTGGTTTGAAGAGGACTTGAAGAACATAGGATACACTATAGAGGACTTCAAGAAAGCCGATGTCGCCGAAATAGAGAAGGCTATTCTAAAAACAAGCACGGTCGCTGATGTAGGGGGATTTCTATACACTACAAAACAAGTAAAGAGGAATTCAGCCATTCGATTCAGCTACATGTTACCAACGCTAGATGCGATCGAAAAGGGTGGAGCCGCGATAATACCACAACTACATACAAGGTATGCACCACCAGAATTGGCAAAAGCTGCACAGGCACTATTCTATATTGAGAGCGGTTCAGCTCTCTACACATTCACAGCAGAGCTTGTAGCCAGCGATATTTCAAGACTTTACTATAGTAGAGAAGAAGATGAAGTTCTAAAGAATCAGAGACTAGAGCGCGTCAAGGCCGCAGTAGACGCATTAACGGCCCTAGTTGATGGAATGATCCTTGGAGCCAAGCGATCTAGATACCAGCCAATCTGGAACATTAGGAGCCTTGTAGTATCGCTCAGCAAGGGCCCCGTTGAATTCATCGTTAATCCCGGTTTTACTAGAGACTATATTAAGAAAACATATGAGAGAGCAATTGCACTCACTAAGGCAATCCAGGAGGAAACAATAAAAATTTATTGCTATAATGGCGAAAACCTCGATGAACCAACACTAATTACCGATGCGAAGAGTGTTACATATGAGAGAGCAACAACACACACAGATGCATTAATAAAAGCCAGGGATAAACTAGTGAAAATAATAGAGGCTCTACAACTAATCCACTAGCATTAAAAAGGCGGTTTCCTTGAATACCATACATGTTTTTTACGCAAAAACCATCCTCTCATGGGGTTTCACTATTAGACATAGAGGCACAAGTGCAGCACAACCTTCATATCCCATCCCCCCACCAACAACTATTGTAGGCTCCTTCGCATACCCACTCCTAAGACTACTCGGATTAACTCCACATAGTAAAAGTAGCATTAACTGGGGAAATGGAAAGCTGATCTCAGAATACATGAAGCCTCTGCTAGAGGCCACCATAGTAGCGTCTGCTGGCCTCATCTCACCAAATTTTGCGGATAAACTCCGCACACATCCGGCAAGAAGAAAGTTAAGCATTGGACTAGCGGTATATCAGGAGATGGGTAGAATAATAGCTTCTCCATATAAGAGCGGTGGTAGCTTTCAGCAAGCTATTAGAGCGAAATTCATGGAACCCGAGTTCTTTACAAAAGCTATACCAGTAGTTCTACCTGTTCAAGCAGTAGGTGCTACCTATGCCCCATCTCTTAAATTAGAGTTGATATGGGCGTTTGACGCTGAGAAATTGTCAAAAGAGCTTGATATTAGTGTTGATAAGTTAAGAGATGCTGCTAGGAAAGCTATTTATGGTATCGTAAGAATTGGCAGTAAAGAGAGTCTTGTAGCACTCGAAGAAGCCATGTACGTTGAAAACCCCGTTACACGAGACGCAGGAGAAAAAGTCAGAACAAGATTGTACATAGAGCACTCCTGTGTAGAGCCCTTAGACCCTGCTTTTACAGCAGAAATAATTCTCCCAGATCTAAGATATAATTTGGAATCTTTTTACGTACCGTGCTATATAGGTTCCAGCAACCTCATTATACCACTAAGTGAAGACGTACAACCACCTACATTCAGAGTACTTAACCCCTGCAAGGTAATATCAATGCCTGAATTGGAAAAAGCTGTGGGGGTGGCCCGCTTTTGAGCATAAAAATTGAAATTCTAGGCGATAAATCCATCGGGAGATACTTCCAGGCAACTGCACTAGGCTACGCACTTGGAACACTTCAAGGAGCTCTACAACATAAACTAATCGAAGGATTTAGAGACGGATTAATTGTTTTAAACTATAACGAGGCCTCTCAACTACTCAATAGCCTTGTGTCGATTCTAAAAATTATAAGTAGCGTTAAGAAAGCTACCCCTACACTCTATCAAGCCGGGAAGACGTCTGATGTTAAGTTGCTTTCTATGATCTCTCCGCAAATTCCACTCGAGAAATCAGCTTTGATTGGTGAATGGTTGATCAAGATTAGTGGGAGTATATTGCAAAAAGCCGATATGTCCATCGACATACCAATGTTCCTTAGATCATACGTATTCTCTAAATATAGAGATATAGGTGAAGTCAAAGAAGAAAAACTTAACATAATATCACTATACGTAGCAATTGCAGGAGCATTAATGTCCGTTCTTGCCAGTGGACTCCAACGCGGGGACTCTAGATACGAGCTCTACTTAGTTCCAGATGGAACACGCGAGTCACTACTAAATTCGTATAGGATATACTCAATACTTCATGCCGCTGGAGTTGAAAACTTTGGAAACTACATTAGAGGACTACTAAGTATTGAGAGTTTAAGCTTTGAGCTAGCTGTTATGCTCTCGATGGGGCTCAACATATATAATACTATAACACAGATTGCAGGTATGCCTCCACTTATAGGCCTTTACAATGCTTTTGAGAAATTTAGATTAATATGTGTTAAACCAGGGGATAGGCCTCTAGTTATATGGGAGAGGCCACTAACTTTAACCCACATTTTCGAGGGCTTGGAGAGAAGAAAAAGCCCTGATTTACTAAACAAACTCTACTACTGCGCAATCCACGCATCCAAGCACTCAGCGGATGTTATGCAAGCTGGCGATATTGTTTCACAATGTATTACAGCATTATTCTCTTATTTTGAAACCAGATCTCTTGACATGCTATATTCATGCGGGGGCAGTGCTGTGAGAATATCAGATCAGTTCAGAGAGTTGTGTAGAGAGAGCATTAGAAAAGGTAGGAAGGACGCTAATGAAGTATGTAGAGCGGAGAAGGATTTTGCTGATCTAACCAAGTACCTATCTCGGCTATTATAGCGTAATTAATAGGTGTTTTATTGAACTACTTTACACCTTTAACTAAGCTCGTAGAGTCTAGAGTTGCTCTTCAAAAAGCCCTAGAGGAGTTTAGTAGAGGTAGAAACATTGTACTCATAGCACCTACAGGATATGGAAAAACAATACTCTCACTAGGGTTAGTCAATAAGGCTAGGAACCATGGAATCTCAGATGGCTTAATACATGTAGTACCATATAGAGCCCTAGTGAGAGAAATATACGTTGAGAAGTTTAAAGGCAATTATCAAAACACTGGATATCAGTCAATGGATGAAATAGAGCCATGGGATAAGTCGCCGTACTACCTCAGAGAACTCGTTGTCTCAACACTCGATAGCTTTATCTACAACTTGTACAAACTCCCCGTCTCAGAGATGCATAAAATACTTAGGGGTGTTAGAACACATGGCCACTATTATCCCGTTCTTGCATCTATCTTTACTTCTATTGTAGTATTCGACGAAGCCCATATATATTTAGGAGCAGAACTAGCTAGCGGAAGCGAAGACGAAGTTGAAACACTTGCATTTCTAATGGCTGCCTTAGATTTTCTAGCACAGATGAATATACCGCTGGTAGTTGAAACAGCAACAATGCATAGTGATATCATAGCGGAGATCACAGAAATCATAAAACATAGCTCGAAAGACGCGATCACAATATATGTTGGCGAAGAGAATCTACAAATTAAAAAACTACGTGAAAAAGGTGTTAATGTATTGTCAATTAGGGATAAAGAATTTGAGGAAGAACATGGATTCAAATGGAGAACCCAGCTTATAATCCGTGAATCTGCTATTAAAATGATAAAAGAAATTTGTGAGTCAGAGCCTATTCTCGTAATACATAACTCCATTAAACGGGCTATTGAAGCATACATGGAAATAAGCAAGAAATGCGGTAATATTGTTTTACTACACAGCCTCATAAGCAATAAAGATAGAGAAGAAGCTCTCAGAAAAATCAAAGATGAAATAAGTGGAAGAAAAGGAGTCATAGTATCAACACAAGTCGTAGAAGCTGGTGTAGATATAGGCGTAAGAATACTCGTATCTGAACCCGCACCCATCGAAAACATTGCACAAAGATCTGGAAGACTCTGCAGAGAAAAGTTTAAAAACATATTTAAGGCTTGCAGGGAAGAAGGTGCAGAAATTTACATTATTAAAGACGACCCTAGGGAGACCGCAGAAGTATACAATAAGGAGAGAGTAAGTTCAACTATGGAGCTGCTAGAAGAGACCGTGAAGGATAATTATTACGCAATTGACTGGAGATTATTAAGTACTAACACAGCTAACACCAGGAGTTTTACCGACATTCTCGAGAAAGTACCCATTAAATCCCCACGTGAGGTCTTCTATACTCCTAATTACACACTCGCAAATGCATACCTAAATAGTGATGGACAACCAGATGCATTAATAAAAATTCTCGATGATCTCGGAAGAGGTATAGTGAGGTCCAGCATACTAGTCAACGTATTAATTCCACCCTATATCGGGATAAACCCCGATGACTGGGAGTTCGCTACAGTGGATTTTGAGAGAATAATGAGGAGAGAAAAATTAACAAACAATAAGTGCTTGGAATACATCGTTGAAGACAATAGGTTTTATCCAAAAATCCTTCTCCTCGGGCTCACGGATAGAGGAGTAGATCCCGTTGTGTCGAGGACCAAGCTGGACTTAGAAACTATTAATAGAGTGATCCATAGGGGGAAGTTTACAATGATAATTAAGTCTCTAAGCGAGGTGAAGGAACAAGTGGAAAAGTTGAAGGGTGTAATGGGCTCCTTCTTAATTGCGAAAAGTGATTGCTATCACCGAGGCATGGGACTTGAGATCTGGTGAGCCCTGTGAATTGCCTTGAAGATATTAAAAACAAATGGCCTTTAGCTTACGCGAAGTGCGATGGAAAGTTATTGAAAGACGTGTCGCTAAGAGATCACTTGATGTTAACGGCATCGCTTTCAACGTGTTTATATAAGACTCGATTTAAAACATCTACAAGTAACCTTAGGGGAGAACTCGGTAAATTTGTAAAGAACATAGACCTTGAGGACTTTATATATACTATCGGGTTTCTACATGACCTTGGAAAAGCCTCGATGTACTACTACGAAACTTTCATTAAGAGATGGAAGAACTATGGCTTTGTAGAAGAGCTCACATTTCCATACCATGAGCATGTGGTTTCAGCTATTCTCGAGATGATTGCCTATCGTGAGGAGGAAGACGAAATTTTCAAGGCTGAATGTGATTTAATGGCTAAAGTTATTTCAAGACATCATAGTGCGATGGAAGATAGACACCCATTGCGATTTATTCAACGCTCACCTTCTCTCAAAACCTCTGAGATCGTCTTAGGATTTTGTGATGAGAGTTTAATATCTTTTATCGAAAAAGATCTATTCCCGATCTGCAAGACTCGCGACAATGAATTATGTAGTCATACCTTAAAAGACATAATAACACTAATAAGGCGCACTATAAATGGTGAGATCCATGTGGACGACGTCCAGACTATATACAAACGGAGCATTCAGAGCTTTAGTATTTCTGGATTAGGAGCCAGTCTAGATGTTAGTGTCCTTCGTGACGCTTATAAATTAGTTTCAACTCTAACAGGTTTACTGATTATAGCAGACAATCTTGTGGCTGAACATGAGGGAAGATCAAGTGATGAGGAAACAAGCAGACTATACGTCAACCATTGGAAGAATGAGCTGGGTTACTATATGAATAAATGCCTAGAGAAATAACACGCGGTGTGAGGAGCCAAAAATATCTGGTTCTGTACACTGCTATATTATTAAGTCGATTCACACCAGCCGACTATTGCTTGAACTTCTCTTACATTATAATAAGACTATGAGCTAGGATTTATTTTATAACTACTATCTTATCTGAGATGTTTTTAACTGATCGAGCTTTGTGAATTCAATCTAGTAGTAAAGTCTTAATATAACTTTTATTGTATCTAATACGCCCTTAAGCTTTATTGTCGCAATAGTGGTTGATAACACAGTAGATTTTTTAAGCAATTATTTTTATTTTATTTATTTAAATATATCAAGTAAATTAGGGGTTTTTATGAGGCGCGTTGTGAGGAGGGAGTATAGAGTTGGGTTTTATATTGTTCTTGCCCTCTAGCTTGTATTAGCGGCTACTACGTTTGCACTATTCATTAGTAATCCATTTGCAAATGGGTTTACTGCAATGATAATATTGATTGTTGGTGGTGGATTAGTAATAGCTCTACAAGCTTATCTACAGTCGAGGGGTAAGTATATTGTATACGTGGTTGAAGAGGAGCCTAGTGAGAGTAATGCCTGAATTTTTCTATTGGGTTACTTGTCATTATTTTAGCTTATTGCATGTTTGACGTGTGGTAAAATATTTAAGGGGTTTTATCCTATTGTATCTTTGAGAGTTGACGCGTGTCAAATATGGGTTTGAAGGATAAGAGGGAGTTGGTTAAAGAGTTATTGAAGTCTATTCATAGTGGTGTAGACCTTGTTGTCTTGAAAAATAGGTTTAGAGAAGTTCTCAGAGAGGTTTCCCCATTTGAAATCCCATTGATTGAGCAGGAGTTGATTAAAGAGGGTTTCTCAGTCAACGATATACTAAAGCTCTGCGACCTACACGTTGAGTTATTCAGAGAATTCCTCGAGTCAAGAGAGCTCGTAGGTGTTCCAAAAGGCCACCCACTCGACTTACTACTAAGAGAGAACGAGTGGATACTCAAACAAGCCGAGGTCCTCGGGGTCTATGCACAGGCGTTATTAAACGCGAGGAGTCCAAGCGAGGCATCGAGCTACATATAGTCCACGAGACTAGTACTCAGGGAGTTGAGGAAGATAAGGATACACTATAGAAAAATCCAGATGTTGATATTCCCATACCTCGAGAGGCGCGGTATAATAGCAGTTCCGAGAGTATTGTGGGGTAGAGAAGACCAAGTACTCGTTAAACTCAGGCAGTTGGCGGAGTCGGTGGAGAAAGCAACTAGGGAGAAAAGCCATGAAGCCATAGATAAATTAGCATTAGACTTAATCCAATTATCTAGAGAAATCCAAGAACTAGTATTCCGCGAGAATAAAATACTGTACCCAGCGATCAAAGAACTATTCACAGAGGGAGAGTGGGCTGCAATAGCAGAGTTAAGTGATGAACTAGGATACATAGTCGAGGTGGGGGAGAGACAGTGGACTCCTAGCGTGAAGCCTATTTATCCATATGAAATACAAGTATCTGTTAAGCCTGATCAATTGGATAGACTACCACAAAAGTTCAGAGCTGTATTAGAGAGGGGTATTCAGCCAGATACGTATGTAGTGAGGAGAGAGGGGGATATAGAGCTCCCAACAGGCTTCTTGAAGCCTAGTGAAGTTGATGGAATACTTAGATCTCTACCACTAGAGGTCACCTACGCGGATATAAATGATAGAGTTAGATTCTTCTTGGAAAGCGAGTTAATAAGTGGATTTCCAAGAGCTAAGACAATACTCGGTAGGACCCTCTACTACTGCCACCCGCCAAGACTAGAGAACTATGTCCGAGTAAACGTCGAGGTAGTGAAGAAGGGTCAATTCAAGTATAGAGAGTTCTGGACACGCCTCGGGGATAGAATTATACGCGTAATCCTAGCCCCCGTGAAGAGCCGTAGTGGTGAATTACTAGGTGTGCTCGAAGTCGTTGAGGACTTAACAGACATAGTTAATAACCCAGAGGAGGTTAAGAAGAAGATCATGGTGCTCTAGTATTGAAGAGCGTTTTTGAATTCGCAGCAAAGCACATCGAGCCATCAATAAAGAAGTCCCTAATCCACAAGTTAATGTCTAGGGGGGCGAGTAGATCCTATATCTCAAAGTGCCTCAATGTATCGCCATCACTCATAACGAGGTATAGTAGAGGCGAGAGAGGACTACACGACTTCACAGTAATAGGTGAAGTAGATAGAGCCCTCGATAAAATAGCTGATGAAGCAATTAAGGGTGAATTATGCGGATCCAGGCTATACATCGAGGTAGCAAAGTTAACCATGACTATTCTAACCAAGAAATACGCATGTGGAATACACTACTTAGCAACTAGAGATGTAGACCCATCAAAATGCAATATATGTCCATCTATATTCAAAGCAATCAACCCCTCAACCCTATAATTCACAAAATACACAGTTATATCATATTGAAAGAGGAGATAAATTCTCTAAAGAAGCTTTAGTTAGAGAGAAATAAGGAAAGCGATTAGAGAATGAATTTATGATATTACACATCCACATATATGATTTCTAGATAATTTTTCTAGATATAAAATATATATGTTTAAAATTACAATATATAAGAGGGGAGTTCATCTATGAATATTGATGTTCTTCGTGAAATTGTATTGCGAAACATAAATTCCGTTGCCAGGAAAAACTTGTTAGATGACGACAAGCTTAGAAACTACAATGAGGCTAATGTTCATAGTATTCTTCAGTATTGTCTATTAAAAGTTGATGAGCTAGGCCTCTTAGGCATCCCCGAGTTTAAAATAAAACCTGGTAAACCTATTGATAAACACGCCATCATAGAAGATTATAAGGGGAAAAATAGGTATCAAAGGACTATAAGAGTTGATGTCGCTTATCTAAAAGATTCTAAGGTAGTCGGATTCGGGGAAGTAGTAACTCCAGACGAGATTCATGGAGTACCAACACCGAAAAAGCCTAAATTACAATGGATAGCTCCAAGCCATAAAATAGAGCATCTAGCCAGAGAAATCAAGCCCGAGTTTATCATTCTACTACAAGTCACTATAAAACATCCATCATGGGAAGATGCGAAACTCTACACATTAGACGAATGGGAGGAACACTGGATAAACTTCATGAGGAAAACATGTGAGGATAATAAAGTAAAATGCCTACACATCATCATGAGAAGCGTGAAAAACATTGAGTCTTATACATGGTGAATCAAGAGACTAAGCTACACCCATGAGAATATATAACAGAGATATTTTTAATACAGAGGAATCCAGAGACGGAGACTCCGGCTCGACACTACTTCGTAAAAGAAGCCTTAAAGCCCCAGAAATAGCAAAAAGCGTTTTCGAAGCCCGCGTGTAAGTCATCGCCCCTCATTTAATAATTTACCCTAGAGCCACGAGGCAAAAAACGCTACCCCCTCTCGCCTGTTTTAAAAACATACATTTCATGGCATATGGTGAGAAAGGTCTCTATGGACCGAGGTAAAGGAGCTATGGGCTTGTAGTGCATACTCTGTCTCCATGTCTAATCTCATAAATAATGTTATTTAGTTCCCTTGCTTACTCCTCCCGTGTTTAATTACTAGTGGTTTTTACTACTGATTCTCATTATCCAGGGGATCCGTGTTCGATGCCAACGTCTTCCCCTGTATCGTACTCTATGAAGCCCTTAATGCTTGAAGCTATATTGGGGTAGTGTGTGGACAGGTACTCATAGTATTTATTGACGGGGACTGGTGATTGAGG
>Ga0326761_1000334_pt1 | contig 11198 bp, 8 predicted proteins | sample GCREP_P_FD_207739 | JGI IMG/M metagenome (GOLD analysis project Ga0326761, IMG submission 207739) | Hot spring water microbial communities from Geyser Creek Basin, Yellowstone National Park, WY, United States - GCR.EP_P | ecosystem: Environmental > Aquatic > Thermal springs > Unclassified... | reverse complement strand
ATCCTAGCCTCCATAACATTGCATAGGAGCTCCAGGTCAGGCCCTATGTTGAAAACCGGGGGTTTGACAGCGGCCTCAAGCCTGGACGCTAGAACCTCGAGCTCCCTAAGCCTTTTGCTGAGCTCTTTAACCCTAGCGGCAAGCTCGTGGACCTGCCTGATCCTAGACCTAGGGCTCTCGTAAGGTGATATGAGCTGGTGTACCTTGAAGACACTGCAGCCAAGCTCACGGGCAATCTCCCTGTAGCTCAAACCCCTAGACCTGAGCTCAAGGGCCCTCTGCCTGAGAGCCTCATCATCATACCTCTTCCTAGGCACCCCGGGCACACTCACCTAAAAACGTTAGCTGTGAACGGCTATAACGTTATCGAATAACATTATAGGATAATGCTATCCGGAGAGTTGCCTGAACCCTGTACACATTACAGACACCTTAGAACCCCCAGCAAGTTGCATGATCTAACCATGCAGGTAGACAGAGGGTGGAGCGTAAGAGGAGCTGTTCAAGGTGATGTTAAAACGTCGTTTTAGTGTCAAGCTGTACCATTATGGTCGGAGGTGGAGTGGGGACGTCTTTACCGGAGAACGCTATCTCATTCAGCTAGCCAGCTGCTAGCCGCCCCTAGGGTTAATTAGACACTAGGTTAACTCAGCACCTGATGGCTGGGAAGTACTACTACGATAGGTGGTTTAAGAGTAAGCAGGTTAAGAGCATGTTTGAGACGTGCGAAAAACTATGTTGAGGTCACAAGTTTAACGAGGAATTTAATGAACTAGAGATGACAAAACGGCAATTAGATCTCTTCAAAATCTAATTACGTCTAACATAGGATTCCCATTCTTAGCTGTTCGAGGGGCTCTAGTGACAAGCTATCGTGTAGGTCGAGGGAGGGCAAGCCTAGAGCAATCCCAATCATAGTACAGCTTTAGACCCACATATAAACCTTTCCAGCAACCACAAAAACTCCTCCACCTACCAAAAGCCTAGCAGGAAACTCCCCTGGAACCCAGAACCTTAGAGAGTTCAAGCGACCATCACGAGTTAAAGCAACCTCCTACGAACTGTTGTAGAGGGCTTTAGCGTGAGCCAGGTGTACGGGGTTCCAAGTTATATATGGAGGGCATAGCTGTATCACCCCATGCAAACATGTTTAGAAGTCCTCTTGTAGGAGCCTCCGGGAGGGATTCGAGGCCTCGGCTAAGCAAGTTCAAATCAGGGAGATGAGAGAGTACAGCTGTACTCTCGCTCTCCTAGGCTTAGGGCTCCTAGAATCCTTATATGCTCTAGGGGATCGGGCTGAGACTGCTCAAACGTAGTATGTAAAGTTATAAACTCTTGAATATGAATTTTTCTATCGGTGATACCTATGTCGACAGATCTTCAAGAGGATTTTAAGAACCTGCTTAAATACCTAAGTGCTATGAGCCCGGCATATAATAGAGTCGTTCAAATGCTTTTCCTCCTTCCTCAAAGAGCTAAAGTATTCATACGTATGTACCCTGAGGTTATGGAACGTGAGGATGAAATATTTGGGTTTTTCTCATTAGAATATAGTAGTAAAGGTTTTATACAATGCTCTAGCTACGGCTTTGGATCTTACTTGGTGAGCATCTATCGCGACCTTTTTAAGAGGTTAATGGAAGCTGATGAAAGGAAACGTTTACTTCAACTCGCAGGTATTACGGAGGAGGAGTTTAAAGAGTTTGATCCACTAAGAGCGTGGATAGATGTTTCCCTAGATTACTTAGCAGAAGCGAATAAAGATGCATTAAAGCTATTGGATGTAGTCATCACTAAGCTCTCCGGCAAAGGACCTGGAGACTACATAAGCTGGGATGAAATCGAGAAGGCTACACCTGATATTAAGAACTTTGAAGACTTAATGGAGCTTCTCGGACAGTTCTACCTAATTCGTTACCGATATACTGGCTGGATCTATGCTAGGGAATGCCCTCTCCTTCTAGACGTATACTCGGATCTAAGAGACAAGTTAAAGAAGTTACTAGGGTGAATGTTGGTTGAGTGTTGGGATAAAGTATTGGGATAGAGGGTCTTGGGCGGATTATATGAAGACCGATGTCCTTCAGCTCTACGAGTCCACGCTCACCATGCATAGGCTATGGTGGGATTTAAGAGAGATAGCCCATGGAAAGCTCCTATCTGATATCATAAAAGACATACCTACACTAGAGTATGTGTTCGTAGGTGGCACATCTCCACCAGACGAGTATAAAAAGGATAGTCTCGCTTTAATCTATAAAAGGTTATTAGGAACCAGCGTGAAGCTACGTGAATACTACTTCCTCAAATCTCATGGCAAGGAACCTAAAACACTCTGCAATGTAGAGGTAACCAAAATTATACTCTACATCGATCATATACGTGAACTCCTCGAACGTGTGCTAACTCATGCACGTAACCTTGGGTTAGTGGAGGAGAGGGATATTCAAGATGCTATTAAGAATTCTAGGGATAATGCTAAGAAAATCCTAACAAAGCCTGAAAGCGTTGTAGAGGAGTTCGTGAAACTCCTTAGTAGAGCATTAAACCTAACCGTGAATTATAACGAGTACACTAGGTTCATCTGGTATCTACGTAAAATACCTAAGAAGTACATGAAAGAGTATTATCCTGAGCTATTGAAGCCTGAAGTCTTTAGGTTCATCCAAGAGTTTCTAGGCTTAAGGGAGTACATAGTCCCCCGAGTTGACGATCCCGAGATTGCAGACTTATACACTATCTACTCGTTTGATTATGCAGTAGAGGCCGGGGAGGTAACAATAGATGGAATGTATATCTTTCCTCAGTATTACCTTACCGGCGGTCTGCCTCAAGTCGCTTCGACAAATCTACCTTATAAAACTATTGGGGGTTGCCTATGTAGAGTTAACGAGCTCGTCTGGGGCCTATTTAAGCATAATAAGAGTGAATTAGAGCTTATCGTTAAGGGTGACGTACCGAACCCCTTTGAAGAGTGGCAAAAAGTAGTTAGAAATGTGGAATTTAGATTCTATAGCTCCTTGAAGTACCCTGAAAGTTACGAGGATCTTAGCATGTTAGATGAAGTTCTACCTGCAATATTCGTTGGGAAAGCCGAGCTCGTAAAGAGTAAGCATGATCATAAGCTACTGGTAATCTGGAGGTGGTAGGGGTGGCGAGCAACATAATTTCCGTGAGGGAAGAGGAGGCTATAGGAGAAGAGGAGGTTAGGAGAGAGTTAAAGCTTAAACCAGTACCTCCTCAACTAAAGGAGGTTGCAATGGAGGTGTCGACAGCTCAGAAGGTGCATCCTATACCTATTACAAGAATCGAAAGTGATGTAATTACACCAGCCTCAAAAAGATCCCTCTTTCTTCCAGAGCTAAGGGTGGAACCTCAGAAGCTCCCCACCGGAAAAAGGGTTAATATAGAAGTGGAAGTGAGAATGCCTAAGTTGATATTACAACCAGTTGAGGATGTAAGGATCGACCTTAAACCAAGAACTCCTAAAACTGAAGTTATCGAAGTTCCAAGGGTTGAAATTAAGTTAAGTGAAATAAAGCCGTCAACTGAGATCAAAGAACTGATGAGGCGACCTCCTAAGGCTACCCTTGAACCTCCAAGACAGGGAACCTCAGAGCCCATAATCAGAGTACCTATACTCAGACCTCCAGAGGTTAGCGCAAAGGTACCATTGAAGAATCTCGAGCAACTACCACCTAAGGAACAAGGTTCTCCTGCTAAACCCTCTAGAGAGGAGCCCCGGGATATCGAGGAGATCCCTATACCCCCTCTTCTACAGAAGTTAAGCCTTGCCACTCAAAGTATGAATAGACCTGTATGCATAATACTTCCAAAGAGATCGGATGATTCATTCATATACTCGGTCGCCACTATCTGCCGGGAGATATATCGTATTATTAAAGGTGGTAAGCCTCAACCTAGATGGATCTCTAAAAGGTTAAAGGATGAGATTGAAAGGAGTTTAAGAGCTGAGGATAGGATATTCGTGGTTGATGATTCGAAATGTGAGTTTCTCCCAGATTTTAGTAAGATCCATCATGCCTCGGAGTTCCTGGAAAAGGTTAACATGGACATGATACTGGATAGACTACGTGAGTTCTTTTCCCAAGATTTCGGTTTTGTAATCTTCCATGTTAATGAAAGGTGGGCAAGTGTGTTTGCTCGGATATTAGAGGAGAGAATGGGAGCTTACGTTAAGATAATCTATATCCCGCTCCCTGAGTGGCAACCACACGTTAAAGTAGCTGTTTCAAGAATTTGCTGGGGGTTTGTAGAGGGGGAAGGGCAAACATTTGATGAGATATTCGCAAGGTCTGAGGGAAGGTTCCTCGATGAGTTGAAGAAAGCTAGCGAGGATGTATCGCTTACCCACTGGGTGAAGATAGATGAGAATGCCGGAGAGGAGCATGAGGGTATGAAGATCATAGTTATCGAAATCCTAGCAAAGGAGCTAGGAGCTAGAAGTAAAGAAGATGTCGTGAGGATGCTAAAGGAGGGGGTAATTGAAACAGAATGTGATTTAGGTAATGGAAGGAGAGCAGATATTTGTGTAAGGAGGAATCAGAGGTTTGTTGAGATAGAGACTTTCTATGGAACAGGGGATCCTATTAGGAAACTTGATAAGGAGACATTATTAAAGTACAGAGAGAGTGGTGCAAGTAACGTCGATGTGGTTCTTCTCACAGGTATCCAAGCACTCCTCTACGCTCCTAAGCTAATCAGATTAGCAAACCTCTATCAAAGGGAGTATGGAATAAAGGTGAACTTTTACCTAGTTAACGTTGAGGAAAGAAGGTTAATCTCGTTCAAGGAAGTGCTTCAAATACTAAAGGAAATTACTAGCCCCTCAGGACTAGGAGAAAAGTTATCAGAGGACGATATTAAGCACCTTTGGGATGTTTTCTCTCAAGAGCTAAATAAAGCTGGAGAGGATCCTAGAAAGTACAAAAACGTCTTTAGCTATTTAATCGACCCCTTCAAATCTTACCAGGAGAATTTAAACCATATACTAGAGGAAATTAAGGAAATTAAGCTATTGAAAAAGGATAAAGAACTATGATCGTGCTCTAGGATAGTGTGGTCTCCAAAATCTTCTTAGAAGCCCCCAGTCTAGAACTCCCCGTATTTAGCTTATACCCTTCTTTTGCTCAGCTCCTCTGGAGGAACTCGTTAAGCGTCCTTACAACCCTAGAACCCCCCTCCTCCAGCTCTCCTCCTAGCCCTTCTCCCTCTAGACTCCATCTCCCTCTCCTCGCCTACGATAGCCTCCTTCCTAGCCCCTGTGCTCTCGCTAGCCTCCTCCTAGCCAAGGTTAGGGCGTTCTGATAGGCTCTACTAAATGCTTTAGCCCGAGTATCCTCACAACCTCACAGTCTATCTCCTATATCATAGTGTTGAAGAACTCCTAGATACCAAGCCTAACATTAGTTCCATCCGTGAGTTCCCCGACTAACTTGAAACCAGTGTTTCCTTAAGTTGCTGTGAGGCTAAGATTAGCAGATATTACTAACTTGGTAATGCTCAAATCTACCCTAAAGGTCTTAACTCTCAGTAATTTCAAACCCAAGTTTCTTCGCAAGCTCACTCAACCAATATGGTCTACCTTTTATGTATGCATAGGCAAAACCGCTTTTAGCCTTCCTCTCAAGCCTAACGAGTTTCATGAAGAAATCCGGGTAGTATTTAGCCAGTAGTTCGAAGTCCCTCCTACTTTTAAATACGGGACACCAACACTCGCTTGCTCGTCTGAACCCCACCTCGTATAGTGGATTTATGTTTATACCTAAAGGTTTCAAATAAAGTTCTATATATTTTTCAACATCCTCTTTTGTCCAATGAAGTATGGGATGCACTACTGTGACACCCCATACCTTGTGGTACGATATTCTCTCGAACCTCCTCCTAACTTTTGACTCCTCAGCTCTAATACCATCAACTACAATAATATTCTTCAACTCGCTTCTCAACTCCTCTAGCTTTTCTCGAATGGGGTGTACCTTAAGAGCTCTACAACACCACCTATACTTCATTCTTGGGAAGCCCCACTTTTCAACTAATGTGAAATAATCCATTCTTGGTTTAGCGATTACCAGTCTAACACCGAGCTTTCTACATACTTCCTCAACATATCTAATATTATCTGGTATCCCAGCAGTTGTATCAGCGTGGACAGCGATAACGTTATTGCAAGCTTGAGCACTTAAAGCTAGCGATACTAGTGAGTCCTTACCACCGCTGAATAGGGCAACTATAGCAGAGCTCTTACAGAGCTCCCTGAGGAGCCCTAATGCTTCAGAAACTTTCCACTCTATATCACTCATAGCTCTTGACACCAATACTACCGTACCGGCTCTGGTATAAATGTTCCGGTATAAGTGCTTAGCTTGTAAGCTTTTAAACCTCCGCAACTATTTAGTAAGTGGGTTTCGGTATGAATGGTGGTGATTGCAGACATGGTACGCACTTCAGAGGTAGGTGGGGGTAAGAGGATTATCGAGAGGATAGATGCTGAGATTGACGTGGGAAAATTCGAAATAGGTGATATTACCAAGTTAGCCTACATTTCGAACATCATGAGTATACTCATGTACCGTGGTGTGCGTAAGATATTAATAGGGGAGATACCCACAAGGATAAACATAATGGGTGTAGTGAGAAAGGTAGACATATATGGGAAAGGTACTAAAGCTACGGTTTATGGTGAAATTGAAAGAAACCGTGAGACACTACAGGCTGAAGTCTTAGGCCTCCGCAACGCACTAAGAGAGCTTAACGAACCCTCTGAGATCCTTGGATTCTTAGTGATGTTAGAGGATCAATCCTACGATAAAGATTTGCTGTGGGAGATCAAGGTTAGAGTTTACGATTATATTGACATTCCTATCTATAGGATCGACGTGAAGAGGGGGCTTGCATGGCCTCGCTAACTATCATCTATATTCATAAAGTGAAGGAGGCTATTGGAACTGTAGATGAACTCGTAAGCGAGAGCTATGAAGAGATTCTGAGAGAGATTGAGCTTAGAGAGGGTGTAGTATTCTTGTCCCCACCAGATAGGGTTTCATTAGCGATAGGACTTTACTTGAATATCCCAAAGGTGTTAGAGCTATTTGGCATCGAGAGATCTAGAGATGATAAACTACGTGATAAAATGACATGGATACTAGAGAAGTTCATATCTAGTTACAAGCAGTATGAAGGTAAGACCATTAAGGAGGAGGGGTTATCTTACATAACTATCGGTGAGGTCTTTAAGTTATTGAGCTATCTTAGAGATATTTCAAGCCTTCACACGTGGTGTGTGAGGAGAGAGCTTCTACGAATCCTAAAAGCCTCTAATGCCGAGAAGAAAGCAAAACGATATGGAAAACATGGTCAAACAGACATATACACATACCTAGGGATTCTTGAGCGTCTTCTATCTTCATTCAATATGGTAACTAGTTTCAATTTCGGCTCTTGGATGAATCAGATCCTTGAGGAAAGGAAACCCAATCAGATGAAGATGTTGAGAATAACTTTACCAGGCACTCTATTACTCTCTGTCTATGCTCGTTACGCATTAGGAGAACTCACAGACCCAGAGCTTAGGCTTGAGCTAAAGAATATTGTTATCCTACCTAAATTCGTAATTGACTATGTAAGAGCGAAACTTAATAATGTTGGTGAGATCACGATCTTACCTTTAGCACGACTCGTTGCAGAGGAGATAGAGAATCGCATAGGAATTAACGTAATGACGTATCTACCGCTACTCACGAACGACATTATAAATTTACTGTTACTTTATGAAAGAAACAGGGTTGATATCGATGCGCTTCATGAAAGAGGGCTAGTGAGGTGGAGAGCGTGAGCGCGGGTAGCTTACTTGCTGAGGTTGATAGGAAGATAGCTGAGTTTGAAGAATTACCAATTTCCTTTATTGATAGAGAGCAAGAGCTAAACACTCTCATCAACACCTTCCTCCCAATAACGATAGTATACGGGAGATTCGGACAGGGGAAGACCAAGCTAGCCCGGCAGTTGATACACATTCTTAGTGAGAGGAAAGAGGAGGTAGTCTATATAGCGCTTAGAACAGCGAACCAGATCAGGGCCGAGTTCTTAACTTCACGTGAAATCTTCAAGACCTACTATAATTCAATAGGGGTAGCACCTCCTAGAGATTTCGCACATAGACTCCTATGGCCATTAATAGTGGATCCTGCAGGACTTAAAACTACATATAATGACTTAGGGGCTGAAGCCCTGTACATCAACACTCACAGGAGCTCTCCGAGCCGGGATAAGCTCGTGAGCATTTATAGCAGTGGAGGGCCAAGAGAGGTCTTAGAGTTCGTTAAGGATAGGGTTACCATAATCGTTGACGAATTCGAGGATCTGATAAATAACTTTGCTAAGTTTGAAGGCGAGCTGGTTACGAGAACCTTCATTGATAGCCTATTTACATTTGCCAGGTTCGCTTATGATTTGAGACCTGGAGCGATCAGATTAATTCTGCTTGTAGTTCCTAGAACTGTCATAGACTTACGTAGCATTATTAGTGAGGGAAGCATAGCTTGGATCGGAGTAACACAAGAGGTATTGTTAGAAAAGCTATCTGAGGATAACCTGATTGAGTATGCTGAAAGATTAACGCGATACCTCTTAGGATCGGACGTAAGCTTAAGAGATATCTTTGATGAGGAAAGCATTAAAATCCTTAAAACGGCTCTTACCGGTATACCAACGACTAGATTTGCTACAGATTTGATAAAACAGGTAATTAGAGATGCTATCAAGTATCTTGGACAAACACGAGGCCTCATGACATATGAGGATTTACTGAGGAGACTTCCAGAAACACTTGAATTATTAAGACGTGAACGAAAGCTACACTATGATGTTCAAAACTATTTAAGATTATATGAGCCTTCGCACGACGAAATAGTCAGGAATTATCGTAAGGTACTTGAACTAGCTAAGGACATTCTCATGAAAGAATACAGAAGGCAGGTTGTAGGTCCTGGAGTGATAAGCATGCTTAGAGGTTATGAATCCTATTACCTAGAAATAATCAAGGTAAGCGGAAGAACAAGGGAGAGATTATGTTTCATCTTCTGGTTAAGGCCAAGTGCTATAAAGCCTAGGAATTTAAATGTAGACAGGATCGTTCAGAACTTAGATCTCAGAAGATTGCAAGAAGCAAAAGTAAAGGTATTTGTCTTCATAGTCTCCTTTAAGGAGAATAAATACCTAAAACACCTTATAGACGTGCTTAATTCGCAGGACGTCATCGCTGATGTGTGGATTCATGATGAGGTAATTAAGTATGCTTTATCAGATAAGCAACCTTCAGAGCCTATCAGAAACGCTTTGAGGAATTACTTAGTTGAAGACGTTAGGAAAATGATAGATAGCATGATAGTCAAAAGTGAGTTACCGTAACTTTCAGAACCTCCCTTCATCTTTTTGCTATCTTTAAACATCCATATTCGAATTACTCATCATGTTAAACTCGACGTTAGATAACCGAGATCAATGCTGGCTGTCCACCATTAGAGTAATGTCTATCACTTTCTCTATCTGTGGGTCTTACTAGCTTCTCCAATTAGCAGGTTAATCATTTATTCTGAGGCGTTCTCACGTGTGCATCCTAGCTCTCTTGTTAGCTGTTTTCCCTAGGCAACCGGTAGCTTGGAGTTCTCACGGCTAGGGGGTGCGTCCGTTACAGTATGTAGCTCAAGGCTAACAAATCCTAAAAGCTCGTCTGGGACTCTACCATGTTAAGACAATGTTGAGGTCATGCTTTAACGAGGAGTTAATGACTAAATCTATCAAGCCTTAATCATGTTCTTAATATGCTTTTTCGTAAGATTTAAATGTTAGAGTTCTAGGTTTTCCCTTATGGTGGCGGTAGTTGATGCTCGATTACTGGTGGATTGAAAAGGATCTAATTGATACAGACCCTAAAGCTATGGGTGTATACCTGGCACTTCTCTATCTTAGACTTCGAAAGAGTGTGCTCTTTACAACTAAACCCTCTGGGTTAGATATTATGAGTGAACCTAGAGCCCGAGAGTTGATCGCCTTCTACCTAGCTGGTAAGGGTGAGGACGCGAGGATAGCCTTTGAAACTGCTGTAACTTTCATAGACCGTCTTTTCACGCGTGAGGATATGTTAGATTGGCGTAAAAGGGATCCGGTTCTAGAGGATATAGAGTGTAGGTACTATCATAAGTTCGTTTCAGCTTTCAAGAAATACTTAAGACTTAATGTTATCCCCGAGGAGCTCAGAGAGATGGCTAAAAACGTGCTATTAGATGTTCGAAGCCAGCTCTATGAGAAAGCTAGAACACGATGTGGAACTGTAGAGATAAGTGAAGGTAGTTTGGAAGACAACATCAAGAAATATTATGGTATGAAGGATGAAGAAATTAAGAAGCTTATCTTAAATTTTATTAAAAGTGGTCTAGTCTATCAAGAGTATCCCTATACACTTATCATCCCTTCCCCATGTCTATCAGACGAGATAGTGGAGTTGATAGCAAAAGGTGGAGTGAAACCTGAGGTTAAGCCTCCACCTCCTACTCCTCCCCCTACGGTGCCTATCCCTGCACGTGTTGAAAATCTTATCCGTGCTAGGCCTTCTCGTGAGGTTCTTGAGGGTATTGTTGCATCTGTCCTCGAGGATCTAGGGTTTAGGGTTTCAACTAATGTTAGGATGGAGGCTAGGCGTGGTAGCCCTATTGAGGTTGATGTGTGGGCTCAGCGCATGATAGGTAGGACTAGGTTCTCCATATACGTTTCATGTAAGAACTGGGATAGGGCTGTCGATAGAAGTGTTATAGATGAGGAGACTGGTAGGGTTATGAACCTAAGGGATATACCGCAACTCAAGGTCCTGATAGCAAAGGAGCTTACTGAGCCTGCTAGGGAGGCTGCTGAGGCTGACGGCTTCATGGTCATAGAGCTTGGTAGGAAGGCTGATGCTGAGAACTCGAAGGAGATATACGAGATTGTGTATAGGGCTTTCAACGAGCTATTCACAGCAATAGCACCACCAAGGCTAAGAGAGATAGCGGACAGGCTAGCAGAGATAAGAGAGAACCTGAGGAGGGTAGAAGAGGAGATAGCAAGGTTGCTTTACAGGTGAAAGTACTGCTAGGTTTCATGAACCATAAGATGGTTGAAAACCTATCATGTCCTAGGAAATG
>Ga0326761_1000333_pt1 | contig 11225 bp, 10 predicted proteins | sample GCREP_P_FD_207739 | JGI IMG/M metagenome (GOLD analysis project Ga0326761, IMG submission 207739) | Hot spring water microbial communities from Geyser Creek Basin, Yellowstone National Park, WY, United States - GCR.EP_P | ecosystem: Environmental > Aquatic > Thermal springs > Unclassified... | reverse complement strand
AGATGAGGAGGATGTCATCAAGACGTTCATAAGAGCTTCTCAGACAAGCAATTAAAGATCTTGAGATTGGATGTTATGATAAAGCTGTCTCAGCAACATATTTCGCTGTTAGAAAAGCTACAGAAGATCTTCTTAAAAAATTAGGCGAGTATATACCGAGAAGAGATGACAAACTAGCTAACGCAATTGAAAACAAAGGTCTCACTGAAATAGCTGAGATCCTCAGAACATTATATATCTATAGAAAAGATGCAGACTATGGAGAGGGAGTGTCAGAAGAAATAGCCGTAAGATGTGTAAGAGATGCAGAAAAAGCTCTGAACATTATAACAAAAATAATCGAAGCCTTATGAGAGCTCTATATAAAGCCTTTTTAATCTCTAGAGACAGAATCTCTAAGCTTAAATATCAATCATGTCTTGCACAAAAAGATAAAAACAACATACGCTTTATATGAAAAACTTATAGTCGCACGCTATATCTGGATCTGAGGAATATCTTATATTCGTTCCACAGAATGTTTTTCTATGAATCTTTTTAAGAAATATCGTTTAAGAGGCCATAATCGAAGATAGATATTATAATTAATTATTGAGCTAACCTATATTATCTTGGTGTGATATTGTCTTCATTGACCGCTGATATGATTATTGATCTTTTTGAGAAAGATATGAAAGCTAGAAAAAGACTTGCAGAACTTATTATCATTGAGCCTGACATAAGACTTGCACTTATAAACGCTGTCTTAAGAGATGTTGCTACTAAAGATGATGTTAAAGCTCTAGAATCTATGGTCAGAAGCGAGATCAAATCTCTTGAAAACAGGATCCAAGAGCTATCTAATATAGTGTCGGAGTTGAGAGGCTCTTATAGAGAGCTTAGCAAAAGAATAAATGATCTAGAGGTTAGAATGAATGATCTTATGAAAACAATAGATGCGAGAACAAATGATCTTGACAAAAGGATAAATGATCTTGATAAGAGAATTGATGCACTAGATAAAAGAATTGATGCATTAGACAAAAGAATAGACTCACTAGACAGGAGAATAGACTCACTAGATAAAAGAATCGATCTTGCGATCAAAATAACGCTTATTTTAACAGGATCTGTTATAGCAACACTTTTAACAGAGATCATATCAAGAATCATATTTACAAAATAAAAATAGAGACATAGACAAACTTTTATCACACATTAGAAGGTTGTGTCAAAGAGGTTTCTTATAGACTATCAGATGTTATAATATCTCATACGTGTCTATTGAAAAACTGAGGATTAAAACTATTATAATTAAAAGATCGAGAGATTATCTATTTTTTAACATATTCTGTCTGTGACATAGCTCTGATTCTTCCGTAGCCTAAATTTGTTTTTGCTCCTACGCCAACATCTAATGCTTTAATAACATTTTCTTTCACAAAATCTATTAGACGTCTCAAATCAAATGATTTATTCTTATACATTGTTTCCAACATACTGTAATCTATAGCTATTATAGTATTAAATATGGTGCCGGACGCTATTGTTGGAAACACTATAGGCACAGGTGATGAGCTTGTCTCATCTATTTTTTTCTCAGCCTCTTTATAATGTGGTGTTATCACCTCAGGCTCTATAAGACTATTCATACAAGCCACAGGATATGCATCAAAAAATACTAATGCTCCCATACTACTCTCTCTCCCTCCTCTTCCAAACAAGTCGTATACAGATATATCATCTATCTTATTGATCTTGGCTATATTAAGTATGTAACTTCGCACAACACCTTTAAGACTAGAGGAGGGTATATAAGGAAGATTTAATATAGGATCCCAGGCAATAGATATATCAAAAGGAATCATAGGATCTCTAGTCTGTATCGAAAGTCTTGATACAAGCTCCATTTTTATTAGAAACACTGCATCAAAAATATTCTTAACTTCTTTAAACAGATCATCAATATATAGAGAGGCTCTTCTCAAAAGACCAGAGATCTTCTCACATTTAAATTCTTCATATAACTTTTGAACAGAATATCTCTCAAAAATAGATATATAATTCTCCTTACCAACATCAGAAAAACATGATATAAAAGCTTTCACAAGAGATGAAACAACATTTTTATTCACAAGATCGCTCATAAATTTATTTATACAATTCTCTAAATCATCAGGTCTTCCTCTTCTAGACATGACACACACCTAAGGCCATATATATGTTATGTTAGCATTTAATTTAGAGAGGTAATCATTTAACTCTTTAATAGCTATAGAATAAGCATTCATAAGTCTCATAGGATCTATATTAATTTCTTTACAGCCTGAAGAACCTTCACACCACTTAAGTCTGAGGGGCCAGTCTCCAGAGATGAAAACAGATATGAATCCTCCTTCACCAAATATATTGCCTCTAGCATGATAACTTAACAATATAGGTGAGGCTCTTCTCACAATAGTCTCACTTCTTATGCTATACCCAGTAGACCTCTGCTCTCTTGGAAGACCAAGAATCCATGCATTCAAAGTTTTTCTTAGATCATCTTCACAAATATAATTTCCATATAATACTCTACATCTCTCAGATCTAACGAAAAAGTTATGTAACGATCTAAAGCTGACATTTCTGACAGAAAGTATCTGAAAGATCTTAAGATTCTTATAAGATCCTTTCGAGACAAGAGGCATAGGAGGGATCATATCTTCTCTTTTTTCAACAAAAGATCTTTTTATACAGAGATCAGCATATTTCCTAATGATTTCAATAGTTTCTCTATAGACGTTTTCGACAAGATCTTTCAGATTCCTCTCTCTGACAACATCTATCCGAGATCTTATATCTAGAGAGCCAAGACCTCTTCTCCCACCTTTCCCAAGACCTGAGAGCTGTAAAGAGACGATGAGAATTCTTAGAGCAGTATTCTCAGCATCTCTATGTTTCTCAACTCTTTTTCTGACTACAACTCTGAAACCTCCCCCCGGCTCTGAAGTCTCAACAGATCTTTTTATACTTAAAAGTCTTATCCTCTGAAACTCATTTTTTAAATTTCTGATTCTAAGATTCTGTAGAGGCTCAGAATATAATATGAATCTAGATCCTTCGGCATCCGAAGATCCTGTGTATCCGAGCCCCATTATTTTTCCCACAAAACAGCTTATAGCCTCAGCATCCTCCTTCGAAGGTTTAGCTAAAACGTCCTCTCTATTATATTCACCTTTTAAAAGACCTAGATCATACATTGCTCCAGCAACAAATGCTCTGGCCCACCATCTCCATAATCCTTTAATCTCTGTAGTTCTGATGCCCTTAGGATCTATCTTCAAAGGATCATGCCATCCTATAAGTAGAGGCGTCGAGTTTGATACGTCAATTCTATACTCCAGCAACTCAGACACACCATATCATTCTTCAATATATGCTTCAGAGAATCTCTTGAGCCACTCAAGAACAATTCTTGTCTTAAACTCTACAACCGGATTTCCAGAAGCCTCTCTAATAAGATCATTAAAAGTCTCTGATTTAAAAGCATTCAACCTCTTTAATATATAAAGGATCATTGCGCCATATAATCCATAGCCTCTCTCATCATGACCTAGTCCTTTTAAACTCGATATCTCTTTAACAATATTTTTACAATCGACCTCTTTTAAGCCTTTCTCTAAAATACTTCTGCCGCTACGTGCAGCTAATAAAGTCATTGTATAAATGAATCCATGCATAAACATGTCTGAAGGAATAGACCTTGCTCTAGCTCTGAAACTTCTCAGAACATCTTTATCAACTTTCTCATTGATCAAAGCCTCTATACAAGATAAAGAGTATTTAACAACCTCACTCAAAACATATCACCATAGGATCGCTATAATACAAATAGTTTTGCCAGCCCTCTTCCAATAGTCTCTCTGCCACCTACATATATAGTCTTCCTATCGATCTCCTTCTTAAACTCTTCACAGATCTCTACTCCAGATTTAGAGCCACCATCACTTTTATAATCTCTACAGAGTATCAGACTTACGAAAACTGTCTCCATAGGAAGATACTCCTCGCTCCACGGCCCTTCTTCAACAGTCTTCTCTTCTCCTTTTAATCTTACTCTATACTGAATCAATAGGCTTTTATTTAAAATGTTAAGTCCGATATTGTTTTCATCAGATAATATCACCAGACCTCGCTCAAGAATCTTATCTCTAATATCACTTGGAAATATTTTGTCTATGCCCATCTTAGAGATAAGATCATCCACATATTCTATCTCAAGATCTGTCTCATTAATTATGACAAGATCTTTAAATTTATTAGATAAACCTTTTCTCTTCATAGATTTTATCAGATCTAGTCTCAACTCAAGTTTAGATGAGGCAGACTGTTTAAGAGTTATCTCATTATAAACATCTAAATAATATTTCAGATAATTAAGAAGATGAGAAGTAGTTCCAAAAGCCCACACACCTTCTAAAACTCTCACAGGCATGAGAACTAGCCGGGCATCCAGCAGAGATATATGAGAAGGTCTTGTAGGAGACACGCCAGGTTGAGAACCTAGATACTCTCTCACCATATTATTTTTGCCAATATGAGCTTTAATAGCACCTTTTAAACTGCTGGCCCAAATAGTTGGATAGCCAAATTCATCACGTTGAATAGGAAGATCAACATGAGCGCCTTCTCCACGACCTGTGCCAACGTGGAGAGGAGTTAATGCTTTGATAAAAAGTATTTTAGCGACTGAATACATAATATCATCCATAGTAAACATTATTCAAATATTAATATATTTTTTATATGGATACAATTAATGTGGTAGGGAGTCTATATTGAATTTAAAATTTTCAATAAGAAAACTTCCGCCACTAGAGTTTGACAAGCCTGCTACAATAGATATTAATAAGACGATTCTTTATGGATCTAATGGTGTAGGCAAAAGCAACATAATACGAATATTATTAACGCTGTTATTAGGCGATGATATAAGCCATGGATATCTTATCGAGGAAATACCAATTGACAGGCTTAAGAACAATACAGAAGCGACTCTTTATACAGACAAAGGATCTATAGAATTATCAAATGGGAAATATATCATCAAGAGAGAGAATAAAGAGGTTATTAGAGAGAGATTAAGTATCGACGAGATCGAGAGGATAATAGGATTAAAAACTGTGGGAAGGATCATAGGAGATCATATGATAACAAACAGGGGAGAGGGAGAGATAGATATATGGAGGAGTAGCGATATCAATACATTAACTGAGGAAGCAGAATTTTCTGAAAAAATAATTGATTTCTTCATAGATCTCGGAATCGAGAGATTATATTATAAAAAATATAGAGAAAATGGAGAATGGAGAGAGATCCAATTTCTACCATACGGATTCAGAAGAGCGCTCATGATCCTATACACACTTGAACACAGCGACATCATATTCATAGAAGGATTTGAAAATGGGATGCATATAGATCTTATAAGAAAAATTATTGAGTACATAGACATCGAATATAAAGATAAGATCGTGATTATAGAGACACATAATAGTTTACCTCTGAAACTAGGAGTGTTAAAAGGATGGAGCGTATATTATATAGATAGAAATTTAATTAAGAAACTTAGCGGGATAGAAGATCTTAGAGATGTAACCTTGTTCAATAAAGAGATCGAGGCCATAGCTATATGAGTAAATGTCAGACATCATCGTTTAAAGGAATATATAATCAACTTAATGACAAATGTAATAAAGATCTAAAAGACTTCATAATATACTTAAAAAACTGTAGATCATACAAACTATATAAGATCTGCGTATGTGATATTAATAATAGATGCGATCCAATTATTTATTGTAACACAAATCTGCCTCAAAATGTGTCTATATTTGATATATTATTGGTGAGAGAGATAAAAAAGAATGTATACCTTTTTATAGAGATTGAATTAAAAATTAACATGAGATCCAGAGAAGAAAGACATATTAGAAAAACGTTAAAGGAAAGTTTAAAGAAATTCTCTTATAAATGTTGCGAAGAAAATGTAGCATTAAGCAAGAAAATAATTATTTTGCCTAACAAAATTCCAATACCACAGAGAAAGATAAAAAACAGCGAAGAAATTATAATTGAAAATCTTAATAAGACGTGCGAATTGATTGATAATATAATTTTGAGAAGGCTATGATCCCTTTTGGAGGTGTCATACATCGGCTTTCTGATATTTTCTAGAAAAAATTTATGTCTCAACATAAATATTGATACATTAAGATGTGAGAGCATTTCTTCGAAGGATCTGGCTGAATCACATCGTTATAGTAGCTATAACATTGACCTTGGCGATATATATGTGATCTCTATCACTCCGAAAGAATGTTGGAAGATAGATGAAGAAGGTAATGAATATCATGATAATATATGTCTATTGAAATATATAAGAAAATTTGATTTTAGAAACATAGAGATTCTTGCTTCGCCGGAGACTATAATTATTTACAAAACTTCAATACCATTTCTTGCTCCTTGGGGTCCTAAGACTGTTTCTGACGCTCCTGAATGTATATTTGAGATATGGATTAACAGTAATAAATATGATGAGGCTATAAAGATCTTGTCGATATTTACGCCTGTGATACATGGTTTCATTAATGACATAACATATATATTTGAGATCCCATCAATTTTTCTTTTAAAAGATTTTCACGAAAATTTCAATGATAAAATTATTAATAACATACGATGGAGATATAAAGATCTTTCTAACAATTATAAGAAGTGTATCGAATGGTGGGAACATGTTTGTAGAAGAGAATATGATGAAGAATGTATTAAAAATCTAAAAGATCTCAAAACCTATGCCGATGATGATAATTTATATAATGATGCAAAACCTATGTCATAGAGATTTCTAAGAATACTTGGATAGACAGGTTTCTTAAGATCTTTAACTCTTATTAATGTCCCAGATGGCATCATAAGAATCTGTGGTCTTCTTATGTTTCTCACCTCATAATATCCCAAGCCGATTCTCTCGACAATTATTTTACGAGAGATCTTCTCAGGATCTTTTGATGGCATTCCTAGAACATTATTAATATCGCCTATGAACTCTAGTCCTAACAAATTTTCGAGATATAGATCTTCTGATCTTTTAGATAACAATGGTATTGGACTTAAAGCTATATAGATCCCTTTTTCATTAAGATTCAGAGGATTAAAGATTTTCTTAAAATGATCTGTAATAATTTTGTTGTCTGTATATATATACCCGATTCTTCCTTCTCCTCCAATTCTAACTATGGTTCTCGGGATATCTTTCTCACAATTTAGAAGATATGTGAAGAAAGGTTTAACAGAGGCCTTATCTGTTAGAGAACTATATGTTGATATAGGATATTTATACATGAAACCTTCTTTAACTTTTTTATCTCCCTCAAGTCCATTTCTCTCGAGAGCAACACCGATCATAGCTTTTGGCTTATACATGAAACATGATTCAAAAGTCTTACATTTGTCTAAGTTTAAAAATGTTCCTTGAAACAGATCTGGCGAGACGAAGATAGCCTGATCTTTCTCATAAATCGTTATTGTAGGCCCAACAATTTTCTCTCGATATAGAAAGAATATAAATGGTCCTAACAACATTGGTTGGCTACAGACAAGTTTTTCTCTTAATTTACTCACAAGTTCTTCAAGACCTTTCAAAGGATCATCTGAAGACAATCTGATCTCTAGCATATTGCCTAAGACGCCAGCGACAGTAGTTGGAAGAGGGATTGGTGAGGAGACCACATATGAGAATAACTCTAAGCCTGTGACAGGTGTGAGAGATAACGAGAGATTCTCCAAAGGCTCTATAACAAGAGCTCTCATAAATGTCTCCTCATAATAGCTGTCAAATTAATTATCTCACTCAGAAGATTAATTTTTTCACCATGAACCTCTCCATTTATGTTAGATGATATCTTTATAAACTCTTTCAAGCCTTGATCTTTCTCAACAAACTCTTCAATAAATTTTTTCACGATATTCTTATTTGTCATAGATATGTTTCTACTCAACACATAGGAGCCGAAGACTTCTAAGGCTTTTTCGGGCAGGATCTTCGGATCCTTAGTTATATTAATATAATCATTTGAGATCCCTGAAGAGATGATGCCAATAGAAACTAAATAGCTTAACAAAAGACTTTTCTCAATAATACTCTCAAATTCTTTATTCAATGGGATCAATGATCTTATGTTGCTTCTACTATCTGAGACAACCAAAGAATCTTTATAGAAACTTCTTCCATTATATATCCATGAAACTTTTTTAGAGACTTCTTCTAATAACTCTATAGCTTCTCTAAACTCTTCACTCATAAGATCTTTTAAATTAACAAATCTTAAGCTGACACTTCTTCCAGTAGGCAGATTAGGAACAGGTTTAACTTCAAGCTTCTTAAATGGTTCATAGCTGAAGTGTCTTCTAAGCATATAGACAGTGTTTAAAGCAGTCATAGAAGGCGTCAAAGCTATAACGTCATCTCCTCCACTGAATATTAATGCCCCGTAATTCTCATCAACAATCTTATGATCATATAAACTAGATAATATTAATGATAATGATAATGCAGTCGTCCAAGAAGGCGATATTAAAATCTGATCCTTCAAATTAAGAGTCTTCAAAAGATCTTTCAAAACATCAAATCTCTCCTTCAGATTTCTAATTATGATCTCACGGAACTCCTCAGAAAGCCCTTGCGACTTTGTCGCATCATCTACAGAGTTCAAAAGCTCTTTTAGATAATCATCTATCTTCAGTCCTATGACACCTAGATCTCCCATGATCAGCTTTCCAACATTGTCAGCATCAGTCTTTATCACAGCATAAGAAATTGGTAGATACAACATTTTACACATCTCATCAACTCTAAGACCATATTTTTCAATCGAAGAATCTTTAAACTTCTCTCTGAAATCATTCATAACCTTCTTAGCAGAGCTGACATCTCTTAAGATATTATTTTCAAAACTAGTCATGAACCTATTTATAAACTCAAGATCTGTCGCCGAGCTCACACATATCTTGTGTAGAATCTCGCTAGCTTTACTAACAAAACTTTCAAATGACCACGAGGGCTTTTCGAGACGTAATGCATAAACTACTCCCTCAATATCTTTTATACTTCTCAAGTCTTTGCTCTCATATGTCGCTAATGGTGAGAGAAGATATTCTAATTCTATTTTGAGATCCTTCTCACCTAATTTCTCAATGATCTTAAGGTCTTTTATAATATGTGACATCGCCTCTAAAGCTATATCATCAGTGGATACAAAGCTGAGTTTGTCTTTATTAGCAAGATATGTCGCTCTCTTAAGAATACAATAGGGGCCTAGAGCCTCTCCTGGTTTAAAGATCCTCATAATATTGTTAAATATCTCACTATCTCTTTCAGGTGAATCCTTGATACATTCACTGATATCTTTTTTGATTGATTCTTTCACTTCATCTATGTAATCATCTTGACCAGGTTTTTTAGAGAATCTTAATACTGCAGGCTCATAGCCGCATAGGTTACATGGCTGCCAATCTCCTTTAGCATCTACATATGTCTTTGAGACAGGTGTTAAAACGTCATCATTGTGTGTCCAGAAGGATCTTGGCGCTGGTATTTTAACGCTTCCAAATTTCTCGGCAAGATCTGTTGCTCTTGTTGATAACAAGTGCCATAATAATATTGATGTGATATCGCGAACATTTATCTCGTATCTTTTAGTAAGATCCTTAAATGAATTATGATCTATCTTGAGACTTAGCTCTCTACATGCCTCAAGATCTTTATTTAAACAATCTGTTAATCTTTTGTATAATCTCTCAATATCTACAACATATATTCTCAGCCCTTGTGGAGGTGTTGAGACCAAATCGATATTTCTCTCAAGAACCTTATTAAGATACATATATACGCAATCTTCTGTTGATCTAGATCTAATTTTGTTGATTATGTCTTCATCAACAAGTCTTCTCCAAACAATTTTGTATGTCTCAGCTATCTTATCAGCTAGTTTATCAGAGCTTTCAGCTGCTATTGATGGGAGCAACATAGATATGGTGGCTGGAATGATCGGTTGTAAATAAAGTTTTTGTAAAACATCTTTTTCACATGAGACTGTCCCATATATATAGCCATAAATACAGTTAAAGATCTTTATAATTTCCTTTACAACCTCTCCTATCTCTATCTCATCTATTTTAGAAAGCCATCTCTCTACGCTTCTCACGGCATACGGATTAAATCTTGAGGTCGGCGAGATAATAACGTCAAACCCATAGACGCCTGCAAACTCTTCTGCCATAGACCACATTATGTTAGAAGCAAGCCAACTTGCAGCCCAGAAGTCTCCTGTTTTTCTTCCTGAGCTTATAAATCTTTGGATCCCTGGAAAATCGATGACTACATAATATCCTTTCAAAATCTCTTTATCTTCATCAAATGAGATCATGTTAGACATGGCGGCTGTAGCATATAGATGATCAAATGTTGTGTGTGTAGGAACTCTTGTATCAGCAAGTGAATAAGGAATATTATTTTTGATCCATGTGAGCTCATAAATAAGATATAAAATATTATATAAAATTGTATCACTAACTTTCTCATGATCTGCTTTTCTCAGGATCTTGTTTGTCTCATCTGTCATATTCTTTATTTTTGAAACAATCTTCTCTAGATCAATATTTCCATCTATTAGTAAAGTCTTTCTCCTAGGATCAAATATATTTAAAAGATTATAATTCTCAACATATACGCCAGAAGGCCAAGAAACTGATCCTTTGATCCTGAGTATTCTTCTCTCAATAGATGATGCAAGAGAATCTGATAACACAACAAGATTATTAAGATGCTCTGGATAAGATATGAATCTAGTGTCTTTCAATATTTCATCTCTAAATCTTCTCGCAATCTTCTCATGTTCTTCACCAAATTTAGCACCTAAAAATCTTATGAGAAGCGTCTTATGAGGAGGATCATGGAATAAAGACTCCACCTTAAGCCTAATAAGATCCTTTAGTAAATGCAATATGTACACCAATATAAATGATTGTATTAATGATTTAAAGCTTTATTTTTTGCCTATATATCTAACTGTTTTTACTTTTGATCATAAGTATTTAGCTACCTATAATATTTATTTTTTCTAAAAAATACAGTAATGATAATTATGACTTGTGTTGATAATATTCTTATAGTTGCCCCTTGGGGCATGCCTGTATGG
>Ga0326761_1000332_pt1 | contig 11231 bp, 13 predicted proteins | sample GCREP_P_FD_207739 | JGI IMG/M metagenome (GOLD analysis project Ga0326761, IMG submission 207739) | Hot spring water microbial communities from Geyser Creek Basin, Yellowstone National Park, WY, United States - GCR.EP_P | ecosystem: Environmental > Aquatic > Thermal springs > Unclassified... | reverse complement strand
AATCTACTTTATTGCCTACCACTACACATCCGCAGTACGGCTTCACCACCTTGCTCCGAAGGTGTTGCTCTATGTCTAGAAGGCTCTGTAATGTGTAGGCGTCTGTCACATCGTACATATATATGGCAAGGTCTAGGTAGTATGGCCACGCCCTGGCAAGCGCGTCTGCAACTTCGATGGCGCGGTGGCCAGGCACGTCGAGTATACAGACCGGCGTTTCTCGTATTGTAGTTCTGTACATACCTGGCCTGAGGGTGGTCTTCGGCTGGATCGGCACACCTACGAGGCGATAGATGTATGTAGTCTTCCCCACGCCGCCGACGCCGAGGACCCCCACCATGAAGCATCTCATTTACATACATCGCGGGCCATAGCCTCTATCTCCAGCAATGCGTAGTACTGCTGATCTGTTAGCGAGACGTTGGGGTTGACCTCCTCCACCGCCCTGATCGCGTCTTCGGCTTTCATGCATTTGGTGGCGATTAGGTAGGCGGCGAGCGTCGTCGGCGTCCTCCCCATGCCGCCGACGCAGTGGACCACCACGACTCCGTTTCTCGCCTCTCTCTTTATGACTTCTACCAGCTCGTCGAGTCTCCTCGGCGGGTACCCGTCGGGCGTCGGCCAGTGGATCCACTTCATCCCCCTGTCTGCCAGAGAGCTACGGAACTCCAGAAGCCCCCACCCTCCGTAGTACTCGATTTCCCAAGCCTCTGCCAGCGAAATGACTGTCTTGACTCCAAGTTGCGTCCACCTGTCCAGATCTTCTCTTCTGGGCATGCAGGAGCCAGCCACTCTGGACTCTACGAAATAGGGACACTCCATCTTTGATCTCTTTCTCATGCCCATTTTATCAGTTTCTTTAATATATTAGGGACACGGCGGCGTAGACGGATATGCCCGCCGCGCCTAGCGTAAATTGCGGCGCACATCTGTAGGAAGTCGAGACGATGCCAGCTGTCGGAGATCAACGCTCCAACCCTTTACAAGCTTTGAGACGACGTATTCAAAGCGTTTTTAGACAGCCACAGTCTTTATCTGCCTCGCCGTGAGAGCCTTTACACAGTAAAACCCCCGCGTTCGAATCCACCTCGCCGAGACAAACAAAAGCCCACCATCTCTATCGGGACGACGTGGCCTATAAATACAAGCGCTTCCGCTGAGCCGCGAATCCCCGAATCCACCTGTCCGCTAGCCGAGTCTATCTCCAGCTGATTCAAAGGCTCCGCCGATAGACTTCCTTCTCAAAAGCCTCTCATTCTCAGCCGCTACAAGAGGCTACGCGTCTACTACGGGCAGAAGTCCAACTCCTAGGGAGAGCTGAGACTTAGGAGGGGCTACGCCTTCTGCAACATGAAGAACACAACAACGAGAGGGGGTGCTATAAGTAGAGAGGTAGCCACGCCGCGTATGTAGAACGTCGCCGATGGTTCTGAATTTTTGAAACACAACTACTGTGGAGGTGAGTGTTGGGCTTATCGACTGCAGATGCTGGTGAGTCTCAAGTGGTTGCTCGGGACGGAGGTCGCCAGGTGGCCCGTTCCGAGGAGCATAAGACTGACCCAGGCCGGCCGTCCTTGAGGCTAGGTGGCTGAGGTCGGTGCGGGCTAGGGAGCCCTTGTGGAGATGGCGAATACTAGAGAGGCCACAGATGATTTAGCAGAAGCCCGCGGGCCCACGTCCGTACCCGGAGGGGATGCGGTGATGATCTGAGACGCATATGGCCTCCGGCGGAGACGGCACACAAAGGCAAAGGCTCTCCGATCCCCACCCGCACGGTAACCAGCCCCCAGTCCGGTGGGTCACCTCTTCGTCGCCGTGTGTAGAAATAGCTAGGTCTATTTGCGTCATCCGGCGCTCTCGAAAACTGCTGATAAGACGCAGGGAGTTTGACGTATTAGGTGTGGCGACGGCCTACTGAATCCTGACCCGCCTTGCCTTGGCTATGGCGAAGCCTAGGAGCAGGAGGGTCGGCGGAGCTAGCGCTGAGGCGATCAGCGACAGCGCAAGCCACGCCGGGCCTCCGACGGCAACGAGGTAGCCGAGCTCTGCGAGGTAGAGGAGCGGTAGCGCGAGGACGATTAAGAGCGAGGTGAACAAGCTCAGAAGTCTCCTTGAGGCCACGTACCACGCAACTGCGACAAGCGCCGCGGCCCACAGAAGCGCGCCTAGCAACGCCGCGCTGGTGCTGAACACAGTGATTGGGCCGCCCGAGGGAATATGCGGAATGAGGCTCTGCGGCGACGGCTCAAACCGCTTGGTGTACACATCCACGCGGCCGCCCCCCACCTCCGCTATCAGCGGGGCCAGCGGCCTGACGTCGCCGTATACAATAACGTCGCCCGCCACTGTTCCGGGGGACCAAGGCTTGAAGCCGTAGCCATGCTCCTCTAAAACTGCAATTAACCTCTCGTAGTAGGTCCTATTTTTAACCCACACCAGAGACACGGCATCTACATCGAGATCGCGCATAAATCCCTCCCAGTCGAAAACAAACAAATCAAGAAACAAAATAGAGACTTGAAAGCCTAGAACAAAAAGAGCCAAACCAAAAAAGAACTTCTTAATTGTCCTTCTCATACCATTAGCATACTCTAAGGGTTCTGGACACCGTAACGATGAAGCCCGACACACCTCCGTAGCTTCTCCCAATGAAATCGCCGCATGCATGAGGTATAGCCCAGCCTTTGACTTCGACAGTAAAGAACGTAGGCGCGCAGATGCAATGTAACCCGTCACGCTTTGGATTCCACGTGTGCCACGTCATCCACAATTGCCCGTCCATATATCTCAGACCTCCATATACCACCTCGCAAGGCTCGCACCTAACTCCTGGCTCGAGTCTGATGGTGTATTCCCAGGACGTAATCTCGATAGAAAATGGTCTATTTATTTGGACCGCAGAGAAGAAAAGCATTCCGAAGCCGTCGACGCCGCCGTTCCATCTGACGGTTGTTCCTATAAGTGCGCTACTCGGATGCCAGCTGAACCACGGTTCGGCATAGACCCAATCAGGCTGTTTGTCGTTCGTTTCGTCGCTCGTTGCCGCAGTAGTTAACACAGCAACAGTAGCGATGACCATCAACATTACGGCCAGCAGTCTAATTTCGTATTTCATAGGCCCGACCTTTTTTTTTATTTAAGTTTTATTTTAGCCTATTGCTCAAAATAGTTCACGTCATTTGGCGTTGTATATAATGTGTATTATGGCGAGCGGGGGTGAGACGTGCCAGCCAAGTTGCTAACTAATGCTGTAAAGGCCAGCTAGGTCCTTTGCCTCATCCCGCCGTGTGGGTCTAGAAGGCATCATGGCATGCAGAGAGCGCCGCCGGCGGACCTCTTACTAACTCGCTACACGCAGATTGGCGCAGATGCAAAAGAGTCGCAATGCCACTTTTTGAACCGCCACGCCTCCAGCCGAACACACAAGCAGTAAGTTAAAAAATCTCCGGCCGACAAAGCAGTGGAGAATGGGGACGTGGTGCACAGAACACTCTGTGTCGTAAATCATTATTGCAAACGCCAGATGCTACGCCCGAAGTTTGAATAAGAAGGTGAAGGTGCCCAATCCGAGGGCCTCTCCTATCAGCAATACGCCGAGCATTATCGACGTGACGCCCACGGCGTATTCGATTTTTCTGCCTAACGCGCCCCATTTCACGCTTTTTGCCGCACGTGCCGCGCTCCTCCTCACGGCAGTTATTAAGATGTATATCACAAGCGCGAGGCCGGCGGCGTAGGCCAGGGTGGCGGCGAAGAGGAGGAGGTAGTTGCCGCTTATCGCCGAGGCCACTAAGTTGGCTACAACCACGGCGCCGAAGAACGGCGCTATGCAGGGAGTCCACACCGCGCCTAGAGAGGCCCCTAGCATAAAGTCGCCGACCTTTCCCACGCCGCGTCTAGAGGCCTTATATGCAGAGGTCTGGAAGCGGGAGGCCCATACGACGAACGCCTTGTTTAGCCTCTCCACCACCAACACAGCCCCCATTAGAATCAGCAGAACTCCGCCCACGGCGTAGAGCACGACGTTGGCCACCTCGCCGACCCAAGCCGCCGCGGCGGACACCGCTGTCGCAATCACGGCGTAGGACATCGCCATGCCCGCCAGGACGATGGACAGACTCCGCCTAGCTAAGTAGGTCGTGGCTGCGATGGTCAACACCGGCAACACACAAGGCGAAAACACGCTGGCGGCGCCGGCGGCAAAGGACAAAGCCAACTGGACAAACGTCTGTAGGCCGCTGCCCACAACCGCCTGCCGCTCCTCGATCTGCGGGGCGCCGGCTATCTGTCCCGCGGCTGTTTGTGAGGTGGAGGTCTGCCGCGGGTAGGCCAGCTCTAGGAACTTCAAGAACGTGTCGGAGTCGACGGCGCCTATCATCACGAAAGTCACGTGCAAGTCGCCGTCTTTCACGTAGCCCATGATGACAGTCGGCGTCCCTATCACTGGGATGTTCTGCCGGCCTGAGGCCTTCTGCTCCCGGAGCGAGCCGCCGTAGTATATGTAAACTTGTCCATCGGCCACCGTCTCCACGCCTCGCACCAGGTAGTTGGCCAAGTCTATAGACACCAGATTGATGCCCTTAAGAGCCGACGCCACCCGGCCGTCTGTAAATACCTGCGTCTTGAGGTATTGACAGCCGGGGCAGTCGGGCTGGTGGATGAACACCAATACAGGCCCGTCTTTCAACGCGTTTCTGTAGTCCTGGGCTGACTTTACGTCTACGAAATTAAGCTGTCCAATCTGGAGGGCTACTACAAGCATTGGAAGGAGGAGGACTGCGGCCACCGCCCTCATAGGGATCTATTTACGGATTCCATATATATTTGTGGAGGTGAAGAGATTAACGACGGGTCTCCTGTCGACGAATACGTACGTCGTATGTATCGCAGAGGAGTGCGTAGTCGTAGACCCCGGCGGAGACGTAGATGAAATCTTGACGCTACTCCGCGGCAAGTCTCTAGTGGCTGTAGTCGCCACGCACCTCCACTTCGACCACGTGGCCGCCGTAGCCGACTTGGTCGACTCCACGGGGGCTCCCTTCTACGCGCATCCAGCCGACTGGGCTGTCTACAGGACGCTCAACGTTATGGCTGAGGAATGGGGGTTCCGAATACCAGACATCCCGACGCCTAGACCTCTGGGCGAGAGGCTGTGGATATTCGACGTGTGGCATACGCCGGGCCACACGCCTGGCTCTGTGTCTTTGGTGGTTGACGGCGCCGTGTTTACCGGAGACACGCTTTTCTACCGCTCGGTGGGGAGAACAGACCTCCCGCTGGGTAGCTGGGATTTACTTGTGCGGTCTGTATGCAGACTTTATGGCCTCCCGTGGAGCTACGTCGTGTACCCCGGCCACGGACCTGAGACCTATATTGGGGCGGAGGCCGTCGGTAACCCATTTATAAATTCCGACGTTTGCAAAAACAAGAGACCACCGTAGCTCATATTAACGCGACACGTAACTTTTTTGATGCATGCCGCAGTTAGAGCCAAGCTGATGCAGTACCCCCCGCCGCCCGTCCTCAGCCCTCAGCTCATCACCATGGTCTCGATCATCTCCACCAGACTCTACGGCTTCTTTGACTTAGGCGTCTACATAGCCCGCCTCGTCGAGGCCGGCGTCCAGAGATACGGCGAGCGGCTGGACCCCTGCTGGCTGTACATAGTCCTCCCCAACGGCTATAAACACTTCGCCTACTTCGCACGGGAGACGCCCGAAGAGACTGCCGAGTACAGTTCTCTCTATCCAGACCCCTACCTAGGGGCCTTATTCACGGCGGCTTCGGGGAGGCAAGCAGTCTTTAGGCCGATAGGCGAGAAATACCTAGACGGCCTCTTTGAGACCCTCGCACAGAGCGAGGGCTGGAGCATCCACATCTCCAACTACGTCGAGTATGAACTACATCCAACTCAACACGCGGTTACCAGCGAATGTATCGTAGAGCGGCTGAAGACCATACTCCCGAAGGAGGCCACATATGAGAAAGATGCGTTGTTGTCTGTGCTGGTCCCCACCATGCCGCAGGCCTTCTTAACAGATCCCCAGCTGATGAAGCTCATAGCGCTGGGCTTGATGGAGTATCGAGAGACCACTATAGTCCCCACACAGTTGCTAGTCTCTCTTCTCGGAATTTTGTTTTAAAGCTTCTCGTCTTGAGCCGCCGTGAAAGTGGTTGTGCTGGGCGGCGGACTCGCTGGCGTCTTTACGGGATACTTCCTCAGAGAAGCCGGCTTCAAGGTGGTGGGCGTAGGCGGCGAGCTTGCCTACCCGTTGACTTCGCTAGTCCTGACTCTCTCTATGCCGTTTAGAGAGGACGTGGAGCTGGCCCGCAGAAGCTTAGAGATATACCGAAGATTCGTAGAGCCGAAAGAGGTCACTTCGGTCGATATACTGCCTAGGTGGGTCGATTTGTCGAGCCTCAAGACGCCGCACGGGGTGACGGACAGAGTGGAGGGCTTGCGTCTCTCCCCCGACGAGGTGGCTGTGATAACCCGCGACTACTTAATACCTGTAAGAAAAGTCGTGGCGCATCTCCGCAGAGAGCTGGGCTTCACCGACTCCTACGGCTTTCTGAAGGTAGAAGACGGGAAGGCGTTTGTGGTGGCAGACGGCCGGAGGATAGAAGGCGACGGCGTCGTGTTGGCGGCTGGCTACAGGAATAGAATGCTGGCGAGAGAAGCCGGCATAGATCTGCCTCTAGAGCCTTATGAATGTTATGCAGTCTTATACATAGCCGAGAGCTGGATGTGGAAATACAGCATCGGGGACTACGTGCTGGGGTGGTACGGAAGGCCGGCGACGCCTCCTCTCTACGTCGCCGGAGATGGATGCGGACGCTACGGCCAGGGGCCGCCGCCGAATTATGTAAAGCGACTCACAGCTCTGTTGAGACAACGGGGGGCGCGCGTCTTTCCGCTCTACTTAAAAATCGGCTACTGCGAGGTGGGGCCGCACGGCGGCCCGCTGTACGGGAGGCACCCAGCCACGGGGAACCTCTACGTAATCGGCGGTTTTGACGGCTACGGAAGCATGGTGGGGCCCGCCCTCGCCGAGCGTTTGGCGCGGCTGATAGGCGGCAACGGCGTCGACGACGTGTTTAGGCTCGAGAAACACATTAACGTAGCTTCCTTTAACCCCTGTGCAGTGGCTGAACGACACGACTGGGGCGCCATTCTACTTCGCAATATTTAAAAAACGCGATTCATACATCGACGTGGCGAGAGAAAAAGAGAAGATGGTGCTCATATCCTTTCATCTGCCCAAGTCCTACGTCGATGTGATAGACGAGCTTGTGAGGCGGGGGGTATACCCCAGCAGAAGCGAGGCTATTAGAGTTGCTCTTAGAGAGTTGGTGAATAAGTATAAACTAGACGGCGTCTAGGCTTATAGCCTCCCAGCATCCACGCGCCGATGGATGGATACGCCTCGGCTCTAGCGGCTACTCTCGCCTTTTCCCTAAACGCGCCGTTGGCGTACGCAGCGGCTAAGAGGGGCGTGAGCTCCACGGCTCTGGTGGGGCTACGTAACGCGGTCGCCTTGACGTTGCTACTCCCCTTTGCAGACTTTAGAATCTCCCACTCGGCCCTCTTCGCAGTTTTGACATCTGCGCTGCTCGGACCCGGCCTCGGCGACTACGCCTATTTCAAGGCTATGCAACAAGGCGGGGTGGCCACGGCGGTGACGTTAGGTTATACCTACGTATTCACGGCGCAGTTCTTCTCGATAACGATGGGGCTAGAGGGCTTTAAGATCTCTGTGGCAGTGGGGGCCTGCTTGGCGTTTCTCGGCATAATGATAGCTCTCGGCGGGAGGCCTAAAAGGCCCGGCGTGTTATACGGCGCAGTTGCGTCGCTTGCGTGGGGTCTTGCCTCGGCGTTGTTGGGGGTGGCCGCCAAAGAGGCGACGCCGTACACCATCGCAGTAGTAAGATCCGCAGTCCTCGCACCGCTTTTCTTCGCCCTCCCAGACGGGCGGAGGATCTCTGCATCGGGCCTGCCCTACGCCGTGTTGTCAGGCGTGGTGGGACTTGCCTTTGGTTCTCTAGCTTTTATATACGCCATTTCGCAGATAAAAGTCTCGGCAACGGTGGTCGCCACATCTCTTACGCCTATACTCTCACAAATATTAGGCAAGGCAATAAACAAGAGCCCCCTCTCTATAAAACATATATTAGGCGCGTCGCTGGTGGCTCTGGGTATAGTAACCACTGTGATGAATAATTAGACAGCAGAAAAATGAAGAGCTGACGACGGGCTGATTACTTCTTCAACTCGGCGAGTTTCTTGTTTATCTCGTCTAGTATCTGCTCCTTGGTCTTCCCCTCCGTAGATATGCCCAGGGACCTAGCCATCTCAATGATCTTCTGGTCTATCTCCTCCTTCTTCTCAACCCTCCTGACCTCTTCCTCAGCCGCGCCGGAGGCCGCCTTTCTGAACTCCCTAATGGCCTCGCCCATCCCCCTGGCCAAAGACGGAAGTTTAGAAGGCCCCCAGATCAGGATTATCACAATAGCTATTAATATCACCAACCACTCTTGCGGACCAACGAAGAGGTACATAGGTATTTGTGAGTGTGGCTATATTAACTTTACGCCTCAAGCTTTTATACCGGGGTCTTGGGGTTTGTGTGGAGTCTAAGCCGCCTCGCGACAGAGAGATGCCTCTTTGGGAGCACTTGGCCGAGCTGGGGAGGCGGCTTAAGCGCGTCCTTATTGCCTTTGTCGTGGTTTTTGTCATCATGTGGATGCCGGCGCCCGACCTCAAGTCGGGGGGTCTGCTCAACGTTCTTCAATCTTTCTTCGTCACTGGCGAGTACAACCCCTTCGCCTACTGGGTCTTCATGCAGTCTATAGAGCCGTTGCTTCACAGCCTCAACGCGACGGGGGGCATACGAGTCGTCTTAATAGGCGGCGAGGTGTGGAACCCTCTTTCGGCGGTTATGTACGCCGCGTTGTACCTATCCGCGTTGGTTGTGTTCCCCTACTTCGTCTACGAGCTCTGGCTCTACGTACAGCCTGCTCTTTATCCACACGAAGAGAGAGCTGTGAAGAGGTATCTCTGGGTGGGGCTTTTGTTGTTCTACGCCGGCAACCTATTCGGCATATTGATCATCTTCCCGACGCTTATAAGGTTCGTGGCGGGTCTCGCCAAGCTTATAGGCGTGGAGCAACTCTTCAGCGTCTCATCGGTGGTGAGCACGTGGATACAGATAGGCTTCTGGACCGGCGTAGTCTTCGAGACGCCTATAGTGATGGCAGTCTTGTCCGAAATCTGTCTACTCAACCCGTGGAGTTTGGCAGAATACAGGCCGCTTGTCTACGCAGCTGCGTTGATTTTGATCGCAGTCATAACGCCAGACACGACGCTGATATCCACATTCCTAACCTTCATCCCATTTGCCATACTCTTCGAGCTGGGGCTAGTCTGGAGCAGACGCATCGTACGCAAGTGCCCCGACATTCAGCGCCGGTAGAGGCCGTATAGGAATATCAACTTCGGCGTGACGGACCACCCGCCAGGGACCTGCCTGACGAGGTCCCACTTCGCCAAGTAGCCCAGTTGCCAGGCGGAGGCGAAGTCCATGAGGTAGCTGTGGCTAATTACGCCCTGTGTAACGAGGTCTTCCAACACGTCTATGCTTAGGCCTAGGACCTCCGCCACTCTTTCCAGCGCCTTGTGGAAAGGAGGCTCTTCCCCGTCCGCCGGACGGCTGTCCAGCGGCGCCTCCCCTAGGGCGACTTCGCCTCTTTTCACCGACACGTCGCCCGGCGCCTTTATGTATTTCTCCCTGACGTATGGGGGCGTGGAGGCGTGGAACACCACCTCGCCGCCGACGTCCAGAGGCCTTGACACAATCAGTTGAAGTTCCACGCCAATCTCCTCGGCGTATCTAACTACTATGTCGACGTATTTTACGCCGCCGTACCGCAGATCCACCGCGACGGGGCCTGGCTTATGAGAAAGAACGGCTACAGCCGCCGTGATGGGGTCCGGCCGTGCCGCCACGCATTTATATATGCCGCTGCCATGCGGCATCAGTCGCGCAATCCAGGCCGACTCCAGCGGCAACTGACCAAAGAGGAGGACGGGATCTACCACGTCTAGCCCCAAATCTCTCTGGTCTTGCAACGCCGGCGTTATCTGAACTCCGTATATCTGGCGCAGGGCTTGGGCAAGATGGGGGAGGGACGCCAGACGCGGGGCTGGCGGCGGGGCTCTGCAACGCGGCGCCACCACGACCGCCACTTGACCGAACACGTGCGGAACTTCGCTGTAGTCAACTATCTGTAGTGGCATGGCTACATTTTTATAATGGGGACTATTAAAGGAGGTATGAGCGTGGCAGGTATTAGGTTTGATTATATTCATGCCGAGCGGCTTGGCATACCGCCTCAAGGCGTCCAGATCCAGATGAACATGCAGGTCATGATAGAAGGCGAGAGAGCCGTCAAGAGGGGCGGCATGACTGAGATACCCTTCACGATAAGCATATCCTCGAACCCAAGCGTCGTCACAGTCACCATTAGGGGCGTAGCAACTGTGCAAGGGGAGGTGGACGTGAAGAACCTCCCGCCTCACGTCGCGGGGCCGATTATGCAGGCAGCGCTGTTTGAGGCGGCGTTGATAATGAGAGAACTGGGGTTCCCCCCACCTCTGCCCGTCCAACCACAGCCCCAACAGACGCCTCACTACGCGTGATGAGCCAACCCCGGCACGGATCTGTGAAGTAGTTTTCGAATGCTGAACCTCTTTCACTTGGTACTGTTCGCTAGAGGCGTCTATGCGCTTATGTGGTTCTACGTGGCTCCTGTGATACCTACCATGTTACGTGAATTCGGCGTAGCCCCCGCGGCCGCTGGGCTTCTGCCTGCGACGTTCATCGTAGGGGCCGCGGCGACTCAACTCCCTGCGAGTTATCTTGGCGCCCGCTACGGCCACGACAGAGTGGCAGGAATTGGCATGGTTATCTTCGGAGCGTCCTCGGTATTGATGAGCGCCGCCCCTAGGTGGGAGTGGGCCCTCGGCTTTAGGGCGCTGGGCGGGGTTGGAGCTGGACTTTTCTTCTCCACAGCTGGCGCCGTCTTAGTCGCTCTGCGGCCCAACGCCGTGGGGTCGGCGTTGGGGTGGTACAACGCCTCTTTTAACCTAGGGAGTTTCGTGGGTTATTACTGGGGCTACGTGGCATCGGCGGTTGGCTGGCGACTTGCTCTGGGGGTTCCGGGGGTCTTGG